>Ga0081455_10005490_pt1 | contig 13900 bp, 15 predicted proteins | sample TabmetS3T2R1_FD_70207 | JGI IMG/M metagenome (GOLD analysis project Ga0081455, IMG submission 70207) | Tabebuia heterophylla rhizosphere microbial communities from the University of Puerto Rico - S3T2R1 | ecosystem: Host-associated > Plants > Roots > Rhizosphere ... | reverse complement strand
GGCCGGCTTCCCCGCGTCCAATGCCGATAAGATAATTGTTTATATCGCGCCGGATGACGATTATCGCTTTTGAGCGGCACCTGTTTGGCGCGTGAGCCACTATTTGCCTGGAGTTTGAACCAATCCGTTCAATCGATCGTTTGGTACGGCCACTTCGTCAGTTCAAAACACCAAGCCGGTGGGTGCGGGCCCAGGAAAGCATTCTTCCGCTGTTCCGACGTGAGGCAGCGCGGCACTCGCACCTTGGATTGATCGACGAGAACTTGCGCCGAACGAAAAACGCGCCAAATCCGAGCCGTGCCGTCATCAGATGCCGTTAGTATTCGATCACCATCCGGGCTGAACACAGCGCTTGATATCGGCCCCGAATGACCGTTCAGGACCGCTACCGTAGCGCCCACTTCGGTATTCCAAACACGGGCCATTTTGTCAGTGGACGCCGTCGCAATCCTGTCGGCATGAGGACTAAAGGTCGCGCTAAGCACTGAGCCCGAATGCCCTTTCAGAACCGCTATCGTACTGCCCGTTGCTACGTCCCAAATGCGCGCTGTGTTGTCGGCGCTTGCCGTCACGATCCGCTTGCCATCGGGGCTGAAGGTGGCGTCGTACACCTGAGCCTCATGTCCTTCGAATCGCCGGATTACCTCGCCGGACAGCGCGTTCCACAGAAGCGCAGCGCTGTCGTCGGATGTGATGATATCGCTGCGCCACGCCATTTGGGTGCTCACAACGCGCATCCCATCAGGGCTGAACACGGCGCTCCGCACCGACGCGGTATGTCCTGTTAGCATGGCAATCTGTCGGCCAGTTTCGGCGTCCCAGACGCGGGCGGTCTTGTCATCGGACGCAGTCACAATGTACCGACCATTGGGACTAAAGGCAGCACTCAATACGGCCGCGCTATGCCCCTGAAGCACTCGATGTTCCCTGTTAGCTAAATTGGCTTCGCGAACGACGACGTTATTTTTATCAGGCATTGCGACCAGCCGGCCATCGGGGCTGAAGGCCGCCGTTGCAAACTGTGCGCCACGTGAGCTGAAGATCGCAATCTGTTGACCCATCTCGGCATCCCACAACCGAACTGGGTTGTCATCGGACGCCGTGAGAACACGGCGGCCATCCGGGCTGAATACGGCGCTACGTACCGGTCCGCTGCCTACCGTTAGAACGTTCGTCGGCGTGCTTGTTTGTGTCTTAGTGCTCCAAATCCGCGCGGTCGCGTCTCCGGATGCTGTAAGGACGTGCCGGCCATCGGGACTGAACACAGCGCTTTTCACATCGCTCAGGTGGCCTCTGAGAACTATCTCAAGATTGCCGTTTTCAGCATTCCAAATGCGTGCCGTACTGTCGTCGGAAGCCGTCACAATGCTACGGCCATCGCCACTGAAGACGGCGCTCCGCACCGGCGCGGTATGTCCCATTAGAACGACAATCTGCCGGCCAGTTTGAGCGTCCCAGACGCGGGCGGTCTTGTCATCGGATGCCGTTACAATGTGCTTACCATCTGGACTAAAGGCACTGCTTCGCACGACCCCGTCATGTTCGAGGACGGCGGACTGTTTGCCCGTTTGCACGTTCCACACGCGTGTCGTTTTGTCCGTCGAGGCCGTAATCAGTTGTCGGCTATCAGGGCTGAAGGCCGCAGCCCGTACCGGTCCTGTGTGTCCCCGAAGAGTGGCTAGTCGACCACCGTTCTCCGCATCCCACACTCGGGCCGTGTTGTCCTCGGAAGCTGTCACAACGCGCCGCCCATCCGGCGCGATGCTCGCGCTCCACACCGAGCTTTTGTGGCCTAGCACAATCCGCTCTTGAAGTTCTTGGTAAGCATTGAACAGAGTCGCCTCTGCCTCGTGCACCAGCGGTCGCTTGATGCCACTGCGCATGTCGGGCATTGCTTGGAGGGCGAGTAACATCGCTGTGCCCGCATCGCGCTCCTTGATCCACTGGTTCGCTTGGTCGATCAGGAAGCGAGACTCTTTTTCCAGTTGCCGTGCCTTGTCCCACCGCAAATACCCTACAGTCGCACCGGAGACCACTATCATCGCTCCCGCGGCAGCAAAGGCCCAACGTGTAATCCGCCGCAGGCGCGCGGTCGCTTTAAGCTGCGCACGCTCCTTTCCGACTTGCGCGGCCTCTGCCTCCTCGCTGGCCCTGATAAAGGCGCGCTGCGCGTCGGTAATCTCGGGCGCTGCTGCGTTACGGGCTGCCATCCATTTCTTCGCTGCGTCGACATCGTCTCCCCGTAAGAGCAGCGATTCAGGACGTCCTCGCCTGTCCCAGCGCGTCGCGATTTCCCCAATTCGCGTGTGCTCTCGAATCCAATTGAGGTCCTGCCGCAACGCGTCAGCTAATTCCTGGAGTGGCCGCGTTACACCTCGTCCAGCGTCGAAGCGGACAAATTGGAGGCGGCCTAACTTGTCGGGGATAACGTTATCCGGCACTGCAATATGGATAACTGGCAACAGCCGCTTTGATAGTGCAAGCGTCTTGTCCACCTCCCACACGCAGCGATCAGATTTGATCGCTTCGGGCGATACGATAAATACCACCGTGTCAGATTGCTCAATCAGACCGCCGAGGCGCGCTTCCCATTCCTCACCCGCTACGATGTCGTGGCGGTCGAGGAATGGCGCGAAGCCACCATAGTCGAGACCCGCCACCAGTTCGTCGGCGAACGCGGCCGAATCCTTCCGCGAATAGGAAATGAAAACCTTAAGCTTCTCTCCTGCGCCAGCATCGTTCATACGGCTACTCGGCGGGACCTAAACGAACGTCGCCGCTTTACAATAGGTCAACCCGCGGCGAAACGCAGCAACTTGACGATCCAATCCCGTTTTGGTCATTAGCGGCCAAAACGCCATGTCAGCAACCCCCTGGGGCAAAAGCGGACTCATGCAGTGCAGCAAAAAATCGCTATTCGATCACGCCCGATAAGTGTGTTGGGGATGAGTGCGCTCTCGCGAGCAATTGCAGCGCGACTACTTCAAGCCGCGGCAAACAGAAACCGGCGCGCGACCCGCACCGAAACCGCTGCACCAGTTATCAAAGCGCGAGCCCTCGGCTCCGTCATGACAACTCGGCGGCGAAGGAACGCCGCATCTGATATTCGCGCCAGAAGGCGATGAAGGCGGCCACGGTCCACATCGAGCTGACATGAAGGTAATTGAGCCAGCTCGTCGACAATGGGATCTGCATCATGACCAGCGAATGCAGCACGCTTATGGCCGCGCCGATCAGGGCTGTCAGGACGAAGCCGAGCGGCATAGCGCCGAGAGCGCCCAATGTCAGCATGAAGTTCATCGTGCCGTTGCCGTTCGCGATGGAAAACGGCGTCTCGATGCTCAACAGCACCACGCTGATGTAGACGCAAATGGACAGCGTGAGCGCAAACGCGGCAATATACAGCTGTGAATGCTGCCTGGCGAATTTCTTGTAGCTCAGAAAGTAGAAGGCCAGCAGCAGCGGACAAGCGACCATGTAGCGAAAGCGGGTGGAATTTATGGCCGCCTCGCCTCCCAGATCTGAAACGCCGTAAATGATGTAGGTAATAAAGACCAGCAAAAATGCGATTTGCGCTATCACATACGTTCGATCCCTGAAGTAATCGCGAAACTCTCGTTCGATTACCTTCTCGGGAAAGCGCAGACCCGCCGCCACCAAGCCGTTGGCGAACATTCTCACGAACTGGTTTTGCTTGAGATTGGCCTGCGGCGGTGCAACGGGTTCCTTCGACCGGATGGCGGTTGTGCCGAGCGCGGGCTCGCCCAAAGCATTGGCACGGTCAAGCCGTTTGGCAAGTACCGTTATCAGTCGCGAGAAAGCTTCGTCATGGCCGGCGCCGTTCCAACCGTCAAAACTGATCGTCTGGATGTGATGGAATTGCAGCGGCGGCTCGCTCTTGTCGATCGCGATGGGCACGAGCTTGTGCTTGTTGAGCGCATAGGCTGCTTCCGCCCGCACCCAATGCGATCTGACCGAATGCTGCGACCACACCACGATGACGACACGGGTTTGCGCAATCGCGTCCTCGATTTGCGTGTCATAGGCGTCGCCCTCCTCGATGCCGCTGCGGTCGATCCAGACCGACACGCCTTTCTCCTCCAGTGCCGTCGCAAGGGCCAGCACCGTGGCTGAATCGGGGCGGGAGTAGCTGAGGAATATCTCCTTCATCGCAGTGGCACCACGCAAGGCGAACGGCGAACCCACGCCGACGGCCTTCGCTGACACAGAAGCCCGCTTGGTGCATTCTTTTGCAAGCCGCTCGCAGTCATCTCATTATGCCCCAGAAATAGGTTCTTGCGAGCAGGGCAGCCCGCCGATCATTTGCGAGGGCTGTTGCGCTCCCCATCCGGGTACCGCGGTTTGCGTCAGGTTTTCCCGAACGGTTCATGGCGCAGCCAAACTCGAGAGGTTTTGACGATTATGATCCAAGGCGCACATCGCCCGGCTCTCCACCTGATCCTCGAAGGTTAAACGCGCTGCAACCAGATAAGCATCGCGCTCCGGCTTTTTGCAGAACATCAAGATCAACCGCTCGGGTGAAGTCACGCGGATCGCCAGGATACGGTCGACATCGACGGATGCAAGGTCTGCGGCGGAAACGCCAAAATGCTCCATCAATTGCCGTGTGCGAGTCTGGACATCGATGGAGGGATTGAGGAAGAACAGCGTCTTGTTGGCGTGACCGCATTGCAGCACGTGTGCGACCTCCCATCGCACCCCATCACTTGCATCGATACACAGGACAATACGAGCTGCATCGCGTGCAAGCATGGTGACGGTCTCTTGCCAGTGAGCATCGTCCACATACAGGCGTTGTGCACCCCAGGGGGATTGCCGTGCAGCGCCTTTGCGATCTCGCGGATTGCCGATGGCAATCAGATCGCCACGTCCATCGAGACGCTCAAGCATCAGTTCGTCAAGGGTGGCAGGCACGCGGCCGAGATCGAACATAGGTGAGTATAGGTTTCGGCTTGCCCGACGAACCCGCCCTGGTCGTCGCGGAAAGCAGGCGGAAAAACAGTCGATCCGACTGGTGATATCGGTTGCGCGGCAATTCATTTGCGAAATGTAGCTTGCCGAAGTGGCGGAGCAGGTTCGCGAGTATGATTAAGACTGCGGCGATACCAATCCGCTCCGAGGTCGATTGCCGACCGCCTCCAGGGATAATATTGCGCCCAACAGGCAACCGTGGCTTCGGGGGGTCGCGTCGGACATACCTGCTGGACCTGGTTGGCGAACGCCGACTGGAACTCATTCTGCACTCTTCGAATCATGAAAAAGGAGGTCATCGTGACTGCCACCAACAGCAACTCAGAAAGGGCAAAAAGCGCTCCCCTCCCGGAGCGTGACGTTCTGTGATCGATGGCAGCCTCAGCAAGCGAATCCCGGTCCGGGTGGCATTTTTGGAAAGGACAGCCATCACGTACCAGTTGCGTCGCCGGCCTGATTTCTTCGACAAGAAGTGCGCCTTCGGCTATTCTTGCCAGGTTTGGCGCGTTTGATCGATCGTGTCGCGATGTCTACAGTTCAAGCCGACCAGCCGCCGAAAACCGTATTCCTCTTCAGCGGCCACATGATCGACGCGCCTGATCGAAAGACGACGCGATTTCCCCCGGACAAAGAGCCTGTTGCCGCCACCGCAATTGCCAACACGCTTGCGGAGATTGGCGTGGCCCAAGGCGATCTTGCAATTTGCGGCGGAGCGTGCGGCGGCGATCTGCTATTCGCCGAAGCGTGCCTCGCGCGGAACATGCGGCTTGAAATCTACATTCCGTTCGACGAACCGACCTTCCTTGCCAACTCGGTCGACTTTGTCGGCGGCAATTGGCACGACCGCTATCTCGCTGCAAAACTGAGGGCGACATTGCACGTCACGCCCAACGAGTTGGGACCGCTGCCGGCCGACGAGAACGCTTACGAGCGGAACAATCGATGGATGCTGGAATCAGCAGCCCGATTCGGCGACAATAAGATTGCTTTCATCTCACTGTGGAATGGCCAGGGCGGAGATGGTCCTGGCGGAGCGCATCACTTCATGGCTGACGTGCGTCGCAAAACCGCGCGCATCTACTGGCTCGATACCAGAAAACTGTGGGATTGACGGATCAGCGACATGCCCGTGTGTTTCATGATCATGCCCTATGGCCGCAAACCGACCCAGGCTGAAGCTGGGCGCGGACCGGCCGAGATCGATTTCAACGCACTTTGGGATCGCGGTTACGTTCCTACCATTAAGGCGCTCGGCTATGAACCGGTCCGCGCCGATCAGGACACCGGCGGATTGATTGTCACCCAGATGCTGGAACGGATCTACTTCGCCGATGTCGTGCTAGCAGACATGACGATCCCGAACGGGAATGTCTATTACGAGGTCGGCATTCGTCACGCGGCACAGAAGACGGGTTGTGTCCTGCTCGCCGCCGATTGGTCCAAGCAATTATTCGATGTCGTGCAGATGCGGACCATCCGATATCCGCTAGCCGAGGGTAACATCACCGAAGCAACTGCCGCTGCTTTTCAGACCGCGATCGAGGAACAGATCAAATCGCTCTGTGTCGGAATCTCGCCAATGCACCAGTCGATCCCGGGCTATCCATCCAATGTCGATCCGCGCAAGGCGACGACGACGCGAGATCAGATGGCAGAGCTTGCAGCATTCCAGACCGAGGTGCGCGCGGTGCGCGCTGCGCCGCCTAAAGAGCGCATGCAAAGGGCCCAGGACCTGATCGCCCGCAAGGGCAATCCGCCCGCGACATACCCGATGGCGCGTGCCCTGCTGCTTTTGCTGCGTGACAGCGCCAGTACGGCTGAGAACTGGACCGTTGTACTCGATTTCGTGCGCAAACTTCCGCCCCAGTTCGCGGACGAACCCGAAATTCAAGAAAATCGTGCATTCGCAGCTGCCCAGGCCACCGGCAACGACGTCCAGGCCATTGCCGAGCTTGAAACGTTGATCGACTTGAACGGCCCGACACCCGAGCGTCTTGGCCTGCTGGGTGGCCGCTATAAACGCCTCGCCAATGTGGCCGCGGCGTCCGAAGCGGAACGGCGACAAGCTCTCGACAAGGCGATCGCGTATTATGAACAAGGGATGGAGCTCGATCTCAATGCCTATTATTGCTCGAGCAACCTGCCGCGACTCTATCGAAAGCGTGCGAAGCCAGGTGACGATGAGCGTGCACAGACGGTCTTGAGACTGGCGATCGCCGCGTGCGAACGCGCCAGACGGCTGCAGGTCGCTGACGAATGGGTCCGCCCGACGCTGCTTGGAGCGGCCTTCGACCTCGGCGACCCCGATAAGGCCGAAGAACTCGCTGACGCCGTCATTGCTGAAGGCGCCCCGAAGTGGAAAGTGAACAGCGTACTTCGCGACCTCGAGGACAGCATTGTGCAGTTGAGTAACACTACGAAACGCGCGCGGCTCTCTGCCGTCATCGATAGGATCAAGATGGCGTGACGGCATGCCCGCAAGAGCGGGCAGCCAGCCGCAGCAGACAGGGCAAACAGGCCCGCATTGAGCGGCAAATCAAGAGCAACTGACGAGCTTATTGGGCCTATGTCTCGACAAGCTTAGTTGGGGCAAACTCATCTTTGGGAGGAATTCATGAGCTCGATCTGGAGGCGCTACTCTGGGAGGACGCTTAGGAAAAAGTTGCAGGTGGGTGAGCGTCTTTGTTATCCGTCAGATTTCGATGGTCTGGCGCTCTACCGCTCCGGGTGGCTCATCGCATTGGGTGGAGGTCAAGAACTCGACTGGCTTCCCGTAAGATTAGATGGCGTCCAGAAAGGCTGAGAGCGTTCGCTCGATCGACGTTATTGAGGACCGGCCTGGGAGCGATGCGTAAATATCGCCGCCCAAGTCAGCCGGCATCTTCGAACCCGCTTCGCGAATGATCAATACGTTGCGCTTGCCCTTAACGCCGATAAAGTAGCCTGCCTCGAACACGACATTATCCCGTGGTACAGCGACCTCACCCTGACCCCGGTCAACCAGATCATCGTCCTTGGTGAAAAGGAAAATTCCACCGATCGAGCGCGCGGCCGCCTGTTCGATCTGATCTAGGATGGTGCGACCTGGAATAAAGTCTGTCTGCCAGTCCAGCACTCTAGCGCCAAGGCTGAGCAAGTACCTCTTGATGACCGCCGCCGTTTTCTTCGAGAGACTCGAATATCCAAGAAACACGTCGCGTCGTTCGTCCAGCAGAGCTGACCAGTATTTGAACGGCACGACAAAGTCTTCAGTATGAAGCCAATCTACGTCGGCGTCAGGCGCAAATAGCCCCACGAAGCCGCCGTAGCTCATGTCAAACACAACGCGACGTAAGACATCGCGTTGCACGAGAACAAGGGTTGGTAGACCTAAGGTGCGGGCGAGCGCACCCTCGTAGTGATTGAATTCGGTAGGCAGTAGGACGGCTTTCTCCGAATCCTGGAATCTCCACCTCGCCATACCAAGAACTGCAGCGCCGGCACATCGACGCGCGATTTCATCCGCGTCGCGCGGATGCCAAGCTTTGGCAGAAGCGAGGCCTGGCCTACCTCTCGGGTTGGTGAAAATCTCGGGCACATAACCTAACTTTTCGATTTCCTCGACGATGCCCCACTTGAGCCGATTCAAGTTCGCGGGTAGCCAAGGGTCTGCAGGCAAACTGACGTAGATGCGGCGCGTGATCGGCATCAGTGTTCCCTGGTCTTTCCCGAGGTCGCGTTCACCGATCGCCTTCGCGGCGGCGAGCGCCTCGCGCAAAAGCCCATCGCGTTGCTCCGTTGAGATACGGCTGGAGCAGCACGGTGGCCTGCTTGACCTGCGCGTCTGAGACTTCGCTGTGAGCGTCTGTGCAGCCTGCGCAAGCGACATGCTTTTCCAACACGGGCTGCAAAGCGGCAGTGATGTTCGCGATTGGTACGCTTGGCGCCACCTTGGTCGCGTCTACCAGCTCCGATAGCACGGCCTGGAAGGCGGCGTCGGCCGCGTCGTAACCACGATCTCTTGCGAGTATGGCTGCCAGTTCTGCGCCGAACGGTAGGAACGGCTTGCCGGGCTTCCAGGCCAATGGCTTGCCAGGCGCCCACGCCGCGTCGGGTGGCCGGCACCCAGCCGATGCCGCCGACCCGAAGAACGGCACCACCTCCCCGCAAAGCAGCGCCTCCGCGATGTTCCCATATGGCACCTTCAGCTTGCTCATAGGTGTCGGCTCATCATTCCTCGCGCCCTTGCGCCAGCGTGTCCCTGACCATTGTTAGGAGAATTTCGGGGCGGTGGGTGACGCCGAACGCGCCCTCAACGTCCCCGCGTCGAACTCTGGATGCCCGACGTAGGAGCTCAGCGGCAACTAAATTCCTTGGCGCGAAACCGAAAATCTCAGCATTCCTCCCGCGATCAGAAGCAGCGTTCCGAAGATTAGCTGCAGTAAAAGCAAGACGCAATTAAGCGCGACCTGTTCGCGTTAGCTGGTTAAGAAAAACTAACACGCCCTGCTCAGAGCATGTCTACGTGACAGGGTTGGGTTTAGTACGCCCAACGACTATGGTCCGTGATGTAAGTCTTCGCTGTGACCGGGGGTACTCACCCGGGCTGCTAAAAGTAGTTCTCGTTGCTAGCGCGATGATGCGTTGACGGTCGGACGGGAGAGTGGGCGCAGTCGATACAGGAGGGGTTTGGGACGCAGAGGTTGCAAATTCGCAGGGGAAAATACTCTGTGGATCGCGAGGCATTCAGCTTTTGCAGGCCCGAGACGGTGAACGGGCGCACCGCGTTCGCCGACGAAGATGAAGACTTGGCCTCCCGCTTTAGCACCTGGAGCGACCGAAATTCGTCACCAAGCAATAGGTGCGTGGCTGCCCTGCCGTTCTTTGCCCGACGCAAGTACGAAGTGGCGGTCTGAAATTCCACATCGGGTCATTGTGATTCGTGAAGCTTGCGCACGGAGCCTATGGCGGAAGCAAATGAGAATCATCGCGGCGTTGCGTTGACCGTGTCGGCTTTTCCTAGCAGCCTGCATTAGCTTTTCCGTTCTGTCAGATGTTCACGCGGCCAGAGTTCACTATTGGGAAGCCGCCGCGGCATTACTGTCCATTTGCCGTAAGACCGTTGGAGAACATGGCGTAGCCAAAGCTCAGCTTGCGGTCAATGGGCCGCCGGTACGCTCCTTGGGCGGGCCTCGCAACAGCCCGGAGGGATGCCGGGCGCAATCTACAGAATGTAAACGCATTGGGCACGGACTGATGTCCGCTTTCGGGGTGACCGGACATGAATCTGGACGGCGGTGCCCGCTATGACCAGTTTGATTCTTCTGCTCTCCTTTCACTATGGGGGTGGGGTGCTCCCTGTCTCGTGGTGATCCTGACGACGCCGGTGCTCGCAATCTTTTCTAGTGAGAGTGGAAATTTCATCTATATCCCGTTTTTGATCGTATTGTTTTTTGGAGCAATATATCTGCTAGTTAAAAAGCAAAAAGGATATAACGCCTCTCATCAAGAAAGCACCCACTAAACGAAGGGGAAAATCATGGCTGCCTCAGGGAAGCGCAGAAAGGCAAAGCGGGTCGCGCACGCTAAGACAAAAGTAAAGAAGCAACGAAAGATCATCAAAGAAACTATCCCTGATGCAGGGCCCGTTTCGCTCGCCGAAGCTAAGGCCCTGGCACAAGCGAAACATCCGAAGCTGGCAGCCGTGCGCGAAAGTGTTGCACCACCGACGTCACCAGCGGCCGTGGGTGCCGAACGAGAAAGACTCGAGAAAGAGAGGCGCGACGAATTCACACGCCGTGTGCGAGAATACAAGGCCACGATGGAGATAATGAAGAAACGAGGTGCCCGGCGGCCACGGCCACAAAAAGCAGCCAAACCGAGGGATGATGAAGAAGCGGCTCCGGAGGCCGAATCGTTCGTGCCGCTACAGATTTTCGCAGAAGGAGATTCATGGTTCGACTATCCTGTTCCGTTCTTTGGTGGAGGCATTATCACGCGCCTCGAGAACAGGCTCGGTGTTCCGATTTTGAATCTTGCGAAGGCGGGCGACGAGGTCCGCTATATGCTCGGCGTCGAGGAGCGCATTCTACTCACAGAACACCTGACTAACGGCTGCCCGGCGGGCGGGCCATGGGACGCGCTGCTGTTCTCCGGAGGCGGAAATGACGTTGTCGATAACCCGATGGCGCTGTGGATCAAGGATTGGGATCCGGCGCTTCCCCCGATCGACCTCATCCACAAATCGCGTTTCCAAACCGCACTGGCGTTGGTGCGTGCAGGATACGAAGACCTAATCGAGTTGCGCGACAATTTAAGCCCTGGCACTCACCTGATCTTCCATGACTACGATTTTGCGATCCCCGATGGGCGGGGAATCTGTGGATTTGGCCCATGGCTCAAGCCGACCTTCGATTTGCGTAAATTTCCGCTCGGCGTTGCACGCCGGGAAGTCGTCAAGGCTATGTTATTGCAATTCGCGGCGATGTTGACCTCGTTGGCGGGAACAGCATCAAACGTAACCTTTATCAATGGCCAGGGCACGCTAAAGCCTCAAACTAGTTCCTGGCACAATGAGCTTCACCCGTCGAAAGCGGGCTTTGAAAGGTTTGCCGATATTTTCCGGGACAAGCTGAAAGCTCTCTTTCCAAACCGTGTGGCATAGGGGGAGAAATCAGCCCTGGCAGTGGCACCATTTTCAAGTGCATCTTAGGTTCGACCATTTTGCGACGGCAAATTTTGTGCGCGCGGCTCGTGCAGCGCATGGTTGATGGACCATCAAAGCAACACCGCGGCACACGTCGACGGTCTGGCTTGAAGCCTACATCAATCCGCTGGGTCGGATGATCTCATACCGAATGTAGGCTGGTTCCCATCGGGATCGATGACATCAAAGTCGCGCATGCCATATTCGTGGTTTTGTGGTGGCTTGACTGCTTAGCGGACATCGCCGAGATACTGAGGAAACGTCCGCTTATGACCCAAAGCGGACATTGCATTGCTAGCCCGGTCTTCACAACGATGCTAGCTTAACAGCAGGATGCCCTATGCGGGGGGTAATTGCGGAGCCATCTTATGGACGAGCCTTCCCCGCGGTCTCGCTTTCGACGGGAAACAATTTCAAAGCCACGCGAAATTTCCGTAACTATGAAAATCAATGGCGAGCAGCGCACGTTAGCTGTCGCGCCATGGACAACGCTATTAGATGCGCTCCGCGATCGTCTCAATCTCACCGGGACAAAGAAAGGCTGCGACCACGGGCAGTGCGGCGCATGCACGGTCTTGATCGAGGGTCGGCGGGTCAACTCCTGTCTTACTCTGGCGATCATGAAGGACGGCGCTCACATCACAACTATCGAGGGGCTCACCACCGGCGAAACACTGCATCCGCTGCAGCAGGCCTTTATCGACCACGACGCTTTTCAATGTGGCTACTGTACCCCGGGTCAGATTTGCTCCGCGGCGGGCCTCATCGCGGAGGGAAAGGCAAAGACGGCCGATGAGATCCGCGAGCTGATGAGCGGTAACATCTGTCGTTGCGGCGCCTATCCCCACATCATCGCCGCCATTGAGCAAGCGATGCGCGCGATGGGGAGTAAACCATGATCAACTTCGAGTACGCGCGGGCGAGCGACGTCGTCGATGCTGTTCGGAAAATCACCGCCGAACCAGCAGCCAAGTTCATCGCCGGCGGCACCAATCTCATCGATTTGATGAAATACGATGTCGAACGTCCGGTGCGTCTGATCGACATCACGCATCTGCCGCTCAACAATGTGGAAGAAACAGCAAACGGAGGTCTGCGCATAGGCGCGCTCGTGCCGAACAGCGATCTCGCTTACCACCCTTTGGTCGAGAAACGCTATCCGTTGTTGTCGAGTGCGATCCTTGCCGGGGCCTCGCAACAACTACGCAACATGGCGTCGACCGGTGGTAACTTGATGCAACGGACGCGCTGCTTCTATTTTTATGACGTCGCGACTCCCTGTAACAAACGGGAGCCCGGCAGCGGCTGCTCGGCCATCAACGGCATCAACCGGATCAACGCGATCCTGGGGACGAGCGAAGCCTGCATTGCAACGCACCCATCCGACATGTGCGTCGCGCTCGCGGCGCTTGAAGCAAAGGTACATGTGGCGGGTCCCGAAGGTCAGCGAGCGCTCGCGTTTTCTGATTTCCACCGGCTGCCCGGCGATACACCGGAGGTCGACACCAATCTCAAGGCAAACGAGATCATCACGGCGATTGAGCTTCCAGCGCAGGGCTTCGCGGCCAATTACAGTTATCTGAAGATACGCGACCGGCTATCGTATGCATTCGCGCTAGTGTCAGTCGCAGCCGCTTTGGAACTTGAGGGCGGCTGCATCAAGGACGCGCGCCTCGCGCTCGGTGGCGTGGCGCACAAGCCCTGGCGTAACCCAGAGGCGGAAGCAGCACTACGCGGTCAGCCCGCCGATTCAACTGCCTTTGCGAAAGCAGCCGAAATATTGCTGCGCGGCGCCAAGGGCTTCGCGCACAATGCCTTCAAAATTGATCTCGCACGCCGGGCCATTTTTCGCACGTTGGCGCAGGCCGCGGCGGGAACGCCGCAAATCCAGTCCAGCAAGAAAGTCCGGTGAGGTGTCATGACATCGTATATCGGCACCTCCACGTCCCGCGTCGACGGACGGGCGAAGGTCACTGGCAAAGCGCAATACGCCGGCGAATTCAACGCTCCCAATCTTGTCTATGCCAGCGTTGTGACCTCGACGATTGCAAGAGGCCGCATTGCGCGAATCAACCTGAGCCGGGCGCTTGCCGTCGAGGGTGTGCTCGATGTGTTGACCCATGAGAACCGACCGAAGATGGCGAGTACCGACGAGGCCTACAATGACGAGTGTCTCCCCGGCGGTTCTCCCTTTCGCCCGCTTTACGACGACAAGATCAAGTT
>Ga0081455_10005489_pt1 | contig 13903 bp, 12 predicted proteins | sample TabmetS3T2R1_FD_70207 | JGI IMG/M metagenome (GOLD analysis project Ga0081455, IMG submission 70207) | Tabebuia heterophylla rhizosphere microbial communities from the University of Puerto Rico - S3T2R1 | ecosystem: Host-associated > Plants > Roots > Rhizosphere ... | reverse complement strand
TTCAGGCGTTCCCCAAGCATGTGCGAGCGCCGATCGCTAGAAGCACCGCCAACAGGCCAGCGGCCAAGGCGGCAGATGATGAAAACGCGAGCGAATGGCACTGCGAAATCCGAGCTGCGGGGTGCGCTCGCGGCGTGCAGTGGCGCTTTTTTCGGCATCGGCGCATTCAGCGGGCTGATCAACGTGCTGATGCTGACCGGCTCGCTGTTCATGCTGGAGGTCTATGACCGCGTGTTGCCGAGCCGCAGCGTGCCCACGCTGGTCGCCCTGTCGGTGCTGGCCGCCATCCTGTTCACGTTCCAGGGCCTGCTCGACATCACGCGCGGCCGTCTGCTCGTGCGCATCGGCAACCAGCTCCATGCCCGCGTCGGCGCGCGGGCCTTCGATGCTGTCGTGCGCGCGCGGAGCAAGCCGGGCGGCGATGGCCAACAGCCGGTCCGCGACCTCGATACCGTCCGCTCCTTCCTGTCGGGCCCGGGCCTGACGGCCCTGTTCGATCTGCCGTGGATCCCGCTCTATCTCGCAATCTGCTTTGCATTCCATCCGCTTATCGGACTCACGGCGCTCGTCGGCGCAATCATCCTGATTGCACTGACATTGCTCACCGAGATACTCATGCGCGCGCCCACCAAGGCGGCGACGCAGGCTGCCATCGTGCGCAACAGTCTTGCGGAAGCGAGCAGACGCAATGCCGAGGCGCTGGTCGCCATGGGAATGGCAGGTCGCATTGCTGCACGATGGAGCGAGGCGAACCGGCAATACATGCACGGCCAGCAGGAGGCGAGCGATCTCGGCGGCGGCCTCGGTGCTATTTCCAAAGTGTTCCGGATGCTGCTGCAGTCCGTCGTGCTTGCGGTGGGCGCCTATCTCGTCATCCAGCAGGAAGCAAGCGCAGGTATCATCATCGCTGGAGCGATCCTTAGCGCCCGTGCGCTAGCGCCGGTCGACCTCGCCATTGCGAACTGGAAGGGCTTCGTCAATGCACGCCAGAGCTGGCAGCGGCTGAACAAGCTGCTGACAGCTTCCCCTGTGCGGTCGGTGCCAATGCAACTACAGCCGCCGGCGCAGCGACTGACTGTTGAGGGGGTCAGCGCGACGCCGCCAGGCGTGCCGAAGATCGTGGTGCAGGACATCACATTCGAACTCCAAGCCGGTCAGGGTCTTGGCGTTATTGGTCCGAGCGGCTCTGGAAAATCGTCACTTGCGCGTTTGCTCGTCGGCGTCTGGCAACCTATACGTGGACATGTACGTCTTGACGGAGCATCGCTTGACCAATGGTTGCCGGATTCGCTCGGCCGCCATATCGGATATTTGCCGCAGGACGTCGAGTTGCTCGCCGGAACGGTCGCACAGAACATTGCGCGCTTTGAGCCGAAGGCCGACAACGAAGCCGTCATTGCGGCGGCAAAAGCCGTCGGCGTGCACGACCTAATCGTCCGTCTGCCGTCGGGCTATGACACCCAGATCGGCGAGCAAGGCTCCGCCCTCTCGGCCGGTCAAGCCCAGCGGATCGCACTGGCGCGGGCTGTCTATCGGAACCCGTTCCTGGTGGTGCTCGACGAACCGAATTCAAATCTCGATTCCGACGGCGAAGAAGCGCTGACACAGGCAATCCTGGGTGTGCGGGAACGCAAGGGTATCGTCGTCGTGATCGCTCACCGCCCCAGCGCCATTGCGGGCGTCGACCGTCTTTTGATGATGGGTAACGGTCGTGTCCAGGCTATTGGTCCGAAAGAGGAGGTCTTGGCCAAAGTGTTGCAACGGCCGCTCCCGGGACCGCGGCCACTCAAGGTCGTTCCGGACAGCGGGGGTGCAAGCGCATGAAGATCCCGCGATTCATTCATGCCATCAGCGCACGCCTTGAAAAATGGGCCACGGATCTGCTGCCTCCGGCGGCGCCGGGAAGCTCGCGCTATTCCATCCATCGTCATCTGCTGGCCGGCGGCTTGATCGTGCTTCTGCTTGCTGGAGGCGTCGGCGGCTGGGCAGCGACGACCCAGATCGCCGGTGCGCTCATTGCGCAGGGTTCGGTCGTTGTCGATTCAAACGTCAAAAAAGTCCAGCACCCGACCGGCGGCGTCGTTGGCAAGCTCAACGTTCAGGACGGCGACCGCGTCAAGGCCGGCGATATCCTCGTGCAGCTTGACGATACGATCACCCGCGCGAACCTCGCCATTGTCACCAAAGGCCTGGACGAGCTGGCGGCGCGCAAGGCGCGTCTGGAGGCCGAACGCGATGGCGCGGAAAGCGTGACCTTTCCGCGGATGCTGCTAGCTCATTCCGACGAAGCGCCGGTCGCCACAGCAATTGCCAACGAGCGCAAGCTGTTCGAGCTTCGCCGCAGCGCCCGGCTCGGGCAAAAAGCGCAATTGAGACAGCGCATCACCCAGCTGCAGGACGAAATCGGCGGCCTGAATGCCCAGCAGGAGGCCAAGGGCCGCGAGATAGGTTTGATCGGCAAGGAGCTCGACGGCGTCCGCGAACTCTGGAAAAACAACCTTGTGCAGATCACGCGGCTGACGGCGCTCGAGCGTGACGCTGCGCGGCTCGAAGGCGAACGGGCGCAACTGATCGCCGCGGTCGCCCAGGCCAAGGGCAAGATTTCCGAGACCGAGCTGCAGATCATCCAGATCGATCAAGATCTGAGCAGCGAGGTGGCCAAGGACATGCGCGAGGTTGACGCCAAATATGGCGAGTTCGTCGAGCGCAAGGTCGCCGCTGAAGACCAGCTCAAGCGCATCGACATTCGCGCACCGCAGGATGGTGTTGTGCTCGAATCAAAAGTTCACACGGTAGGCGGCGTGATTCAGGCCGGAGATGCAATCATGCTGATCGTGCCAGAAACGGACAATCTGCAGGTCGAAGCCAAGATCAGTCCACGCGACATCGACCAGGTACAGGTCGGTCAGCCAGCAATGCTGCGCTTCTCTGCCTTCAATCTCCGCACGACACCGGAAATCAACGGCACGGTCACCCGAATTGCGGCAGACACCACGACGGACCAACGTACGGGGCAGACGTATTACAATACGCGCATCGGCATGACAAAAGGCGAGATCGCGCGGCTCGGCGAAGTCAAACTTATTCCAGGTATGCCGGTCGAAGCTTTCGTTCAAACCGGCGAGCGCAGCGTTATGTCGTACCTGATCAAGCCTCTGCAAGACCAGTTCATGCGGGCGTTCCGGGAGAAATGACCGCGGCGCCGCTTTGCCCGGTTGCAGGCATTTTCAATGACGTGGCTTGCACGATTGGCGCAGCGATTTGGACTTGCCCGCGGGCTCGCTCTAGGGCTGCTCCTCGGGCTTGCGGCGCTGCGCCTCGTAGACCCGATCCTGCTGCACGAGCTGCGCGTGCGGGTCTTCGACTTCTTTCAGGTGTTGCATCCGCGCGAAGCGACGCAACGGCCGGTCGTTATCGTCGATATCGATGAAAAGAGCCTGAACAGCATCGGCCAGTGGCCTTGGCCGCGCACACGCATCGCAGACATTATTACGCGTCTGACTCAAATGGGCGCGCTGGTGGTCGCATTTGACGTGGTTTTCGCAGAGCCCGACCGGACGTCGCCGAGCATCGCTGCCGACACGTTCCGCGATCTTGACGAAGCGACACGGACAAAGCTGCGTTCGCTGCCGAGCAATGATGCGACGCTCGCTGATGCCTTCCGCAAATCGCGCGTCGTGGTCGGCGAATCGGGTCTCCCCTTCGCGGTGGCGGAAGCCGGCGGCGCGCAGCAGCCAATCGGTATAGCGACGATGGGGGGCGATGCGCGGCCCTTCCTGCTCAATTTTCCCGGCCTGCTGCGTAATGTGCCTACCCTTGAGCAGGCGGCCAGTGGCCGCGGGCTCTTTACAATCCGTCCCGAACGCGACGGCATCATCAGGCGCGTGCCGGTTGTGATGCTGGCGCAGGGCGCAATCATGCCATCGCTGACACTTGAGATGCTGCGCGTTGTCAGCGGCAGCAACACGGTTCTCATCCGCTCTGATCACGCCGGGGTGCAGAGTGCGGCCATACCAGGATTCGTGATCCCGACTGATCGCAATGGTCAGCTCTGGATCCATTTCGCGCCACACGACAAGGAGCGTTACATATCTGCGGTCGACGTGCTTGAAGGCCGGATCCCACCCGATCGTGTCGCGCAGCGGCTGGTGCTGATCGGAACATCCGCCGTCGGCCTGCTCGACTCAAAAACGACGCCGGTCGATCCGCTGATGCCGGGAGTCGAAGTCCACGCGCAGGTCCTCGAAAACATCCTGACAAATTCTGTTTTGTCCGCGCCGAACTATGCGATCGGCGTCGAGCTATGCGCCGCGCTTTTTCTCGGCATCATCATCATCTGGCTGGCGCCAACGCTAAACCCGCTGCTGCTGCTGCTGGTCGGCGCAACGGTCGTCGCGCTGTCGATGGGCGCCTCTTGGTACTTCTATGTACAGAACAGGCTGCTGTTCGATTTCACCTATCCCCTGTTGTCGAGCGTCCTCGTTTATCTGACTCTGGTATTCAGTAATTACATGAGCGAGCAGGCACAGCGCCGCCGCATCCGCTCGGCTTTCGGCCAATATCTCTCGCCCGACCTGGTCGAGCAGCTCGCGCAGTCGCCCGACAAACTCGTGCTCGGCGGTGAAGACCGCGAAATGAGCATCCTCTTCAGCGATGTGCGCGGATTCACGACCATATCCGAACTGTACAAGGACAATCCGCAAGGCCTGACGTCGCTGATGAACAGTTTCCTGACGCCGCTTACCAATGCCATCATCGAGCACAAAGGCACCATCGATAAGTATATGGGCGACGCCATCATGGCATTCTGGAATGCCCCGCTGAACGACGTCGACCATGAGGTCAACGCATGCGAGGCAGCACTCGAAATGCTCCGGCGCGTCGACACGCTCAACAATCAACGCGAGCAGCAAGCAAAGGAAAGCGGTCAGCGTTTCATTCCGCTCAAGGTCGGTGTCGGCATCAATACGGGCCGGTGTGTCGTGGGAAACATGGGCTCAGATCTGCGGTTCAACTATTCCGTCCTCGGCGACGCTGTGAACCTGGCGTCACGATTGGAAGGACAATCCAAAAACTACGGCCTGCCGATCATCCTCGGATCACGTACGGCGTCGGCAATCGGTGACAAGTTTGCGGTGCTGGAGCTCGACTGCATTACCGTCAAAGGCAAGACTGAACCCGAGTCGGTCTATACCGTTCTCGGCGCCGCGGACGTTGCAGGCAGCGATCGCTTTGGCCAGTTGCGTGAGAACGTCAACGACATGCTGACACGTTTCCGAAAGCAGGACTTTTCCGGCGCAACGCAGGCGATCGAACGCTGCCGCAAGTTCGGCGACGGCTTCGGCCTAAGCTACCTGTTCGATCTTTATTCCGAGCGTATCCAGATATTCGAGGACACCCCGCCGCCCGCGGACTGGAACGGGGTCTTCGTGCTGGAGACGAAGTAGCGCGCGGACTTTTTGCGCATGCTTTCAGGTGTAAAGCGGACATGCCCTCTTTCACTGTGCATGTCGGCTTTTGACCCAAAGCGGATATTGCCTAGTGTACTGCCATGTCTGCCTTCGGAGGTGAAGCGGACATGCCTTCCCGGTTTGTTCGTCGCCGGCGTCTTCTCGAAAGTCTCAGTGCTATCGCCACCAACATCACGACGATCGCCACGTACAGCGCGCTGGCAATGCAGAGGCCTTATAGATAGGACTATGCACCCTTGCCTACGATGGCGCCGCTGATTAGCTTCGAATGGCCAATAAAAACATGAATTCATCAAGCCCCATAATGAACGCGATTATCGCTGCATTATTTCTGATCTTTTTGGCGGTATTTGGCGATGGGACAAATGCATTCGCCGATGCGGATGCGCCTTTCGGCACTGGCGTAACCAAGGCAACAGCCAACAAAGCCCAAGATCAGATCGAAATTCAGGCGCGCGCCGATGCCAAATCCCAGTCGAAAATGGCAGCGGTGGATCGAGCAGAACCATCCGTTAAATTGCCCACTCTTGCGCAACCGTTCGGTCTCAATGCCGTGCTGGTGGCGAGTGGCGAGCTTTTGACGAATTGGAGTAGAGTGGAAGCCGATATTCGCGCCGAGAGCGAAATTTTGGCGCAATGCCGCGAGAATATTGTGCGTTGTCCTCCGGCGGCGCGAATTTTCCTCGCCATCGTCGCGGAAGGGCGCGCGCATGGGGGCCGCGCGCGCATCGGCATGATCAACCGCGCGATCAATCTCGCGATCCGCCCGATGAGCGATCTGGCGCAATGGGGTGTAGAAGACCGTTGGACCGCACCGCTCGCGACGCTCACGACCGGCTTTGGCGATTGCGAGGACTATGCCATCGCGAAATACGTCGCTCTTGTGGAAGCAGGAGTCGCCGCTGAGGACGTGCGGTTAATCATCGCGCGCGACCTCGTTCGCGGCGGAGGTCATGCCGTCGTTGCCGTCCGCCTTGATGGCCGCTGGATTATGCTCGATAACCGCTGGCAAGCGCTGGCCGATGACGGAGAGACACGCCGGTTAATCCCACTGTTCGTGCTAGACCGCGAGGGCGTCAAGCAATTCGTGCCAGTATCGATGCCTGACACTCCCTCCATCGGCACCGTGCGATGACTTGCTGCCGGTGACTTCGGGTTTTTTGAATCTCAAATTCACGCCAACGTGCTGGCACAACTGCGCCTAACCTGATAAGCGGCGATGTCCGCTATTGGCCCTTAGCGGACATCCCTAGTTGCCTCGCTGCCTTGCAGCTGAGCGGCATCGCGCATGCCGAATTTCTCAAGCAAGAAATGCGGCTCCATTTTTGGAACGTTGTTGAAATCATCCATTACGACTGTTTTTGTCGGAGGCACTCTGGCGATGCCACCCAGCAAATCGATGAATGCCTTGACCGGCGGTGGCCTCGTTTCATGCGACTCAGATCGCACCGACTTATTTCGCCGTATTGCGTCGGCAACGCGGCATCGATGATGCGCGTGTATCGAAACGCGAAGTGCTGATCCGGCGCGGAGACCAGTGGTTCAGATACGGTGCGCCGAAGCGCTCCGAGTGTGTTGAATTAGACGCTCGTAGTTTATCTAAATGCGACCGCGAGCTTACTGTAAAAAGTTGCACTCAAGTCTGAGCCAATTGTATTCACGGTGGCAATGATGACCATCGCAATACTGCCTACCATGAGAGCATATTCAATGGCAGTTGCGCCGGAGTCGCAGATCAGGAAGCGGATGATAAGCTTGCTCAATGAAAAGCTCTCCCGGACTCGGCGGCGACGATCATGACCTAGACCGCAGATACTATAACCTTCTTAAAAAGTAGGCCTCGGGTTTGAATAACAATCGCTAAAAGTAATTTTCAACATTTGCTGAGTATTTTCGCCTCCGGACATTCCGTTTGCACCGGAATCCGTTCTAGAAGCGGTAAAACGGGTATGACGGCGGTGCGCCCGATAAATTGAAAACGATTTTTTAACCATATTTCTTCAGATAATTCGGTCTGTCGAACCCTTACGAGCGGATGTCGATGGGGGTCTCATGATTGTTGCACAATGGCTTCGAGAAAGGTTTATTGGCAAAAGCGATGAGGCTAATTCGCCCTCAAATGCCTTTCTTTTGGATCTCGCAAAGAATACTGAACACATTCTCTGGTTTCGAGTGAACGACCTTATCAAGGAAAAAAACAAGCACTTTACCGAAGCTCATTCTGAGAACCTCGCTCATCAAACGATAAAGATTGCGTGTGAAAAGACCCAGTCCGCCGAGTTGGCAAAATGTGCAGCCGAAGCGGAATTAGAGCGGGTGAGGGGTCAGATCGGCGCCATGATGTGCCAACTTGCCGAACGAATGGAGCAGGCGGCTCGCCGCCTTGCTGCCACAGAGCAAAGGGCAATAGCGGCTGAGCAAAGGGCAATAGCAGCCGTGAAACGAGCCGACGAAGCCGAGGCATCATTAACGCGCCTTCAGGCAGAGATACTCGCCAAAGCTATGATGAAGAAACTGGTACGGCACGTAGCATAATGGCTGAGCTCGCGGCCTGATTAGAGTTGCTGATTGATTTGGAATGCAAGAGACGGCGCTCAAATTTACTTACGTTTTTCGAGGTAACTCGGTGCGTATAACAGGCTGCGTACCGTTCTGGTCGCGTATGAGTTGAGAGCCGCAACCAGTTTGGTCTTGGGGCTCTTTATTTTGTCAGAAAATCGATTCGAAGCAATTCTGAGCCAATTAGCGCCAAGTATTTTAATCGAGTGTGGCCGTAAACGCTTTTTTCACGTTCACGAAAACATTTGTGTAGTCGCTGTGTGTCGACACGCAGATTTACTTCGGACCTTCGCCCCTGTCTGCATGATTGCCAATTCAATTGGGAGTTTCGATAAAATTCTAACTGCCTTCGATGGGCAGTTCTAAAGATTTAGCTCGAAAATAATGATGCTGCCAATGTGGTCGCAATGCTGGCTATTGCGGTCGGCCTCAGCTCGATCTGGAGGGACGGCTGTCGTGCGTACAGGAAAGCGGATATTGATTGTCGATGACGCAAAGACGATGACGGAAATCGTCGCTCGAATTTTGAAGGACGCGAAATACTCCGACGTGGATTGCCTTCATGACGGCGTCGGTGCGCTCGCGGCACTCCGTCAAAAGGAATACGATCTTGTCATAACCGACTGGCAAATGCAGCCGATCAGCGGAGTAGAACTTACAAAGCTCATCAAGATGGACGCGCAGCTATCGCAAGTCCAGGTAATCCTCATCACTGGATTACACGGCAAAGAGGATGAGGCATGGTTTGGTGGGGCCGACGGTTACCTCACAAAGCCCTTTGAGCCGCAAGAACTTGTGCAGAAAGTGGAAGACGTTCTCTTTACGGTCACCCGGCTGGTGTCCTGAGGACGGCCAACAAATTATCTGCTTGTGAACGGACACCGTTTTATGAGTACTTTTAACGCGTATCAATTTAATGCGCTCAGTTGTGCGGTCATCATTTTATCTATCATTGGCGCCGTTATTATTTTTGTTCGATCACTTTCCAAGCGAGGTGCCAGTAAGCGTGCGGTCGAGCGTCTGCGGAACTTGCCAGGCGGAAAAACGCTGGCTCCCCCGCTGGCCGCGAGCCCGGAAATACATTTACCGGTCAGCGGCGAAGCCCCGCCGACCCTCGAACATACTGAACCGCTCGAAGTCCAACGAACCGTAAACGTGTCTCAGACGGTTAGCGCTACTGTTCAACCAACCCCAGGGCGTGCAGAACCGCTAGTGACCCAGGCAGTCGTGCGTAGGGAAGCACCCCAGCCGGGTGCCAAAGTTCGATCGTTCCTCGAGCATGCAGAGCCATTAGAAGTTCAACCGGCTGCTACGCGCCCAAAATTGCCTCTACCGGTTGGAAGCAGGGTGTGGGCGGTTTGCAAATTCGGATCAGTGCCGAAAGGCACGCCAGGGATAGTTACAGGTACGGCCGATGGTCGCTTCATCTGGCAGTCACCAATGTATTTATGCACATTCGCTGATAACAGGAAGGTTCGTGCGCGCCCGAAGAATATTGAAGCGTATAACCACGCGCATAGTCTTCAAGAATTGGAACAGCCAAATCTTGGAGCAATTCACTCGAGGCACATGATTTCGCGGGCACAGCAATTGCTCTCTCGGCAGCATCCGACGCATCCAGCTTATGCCGCTAAAGCAAAAGCGCCCAGCGAAATTGCGGAACTGACGCCGTAGTCGCGTTCAACAACACCTGATAACTGCGCTGTCGGCATTGTGCTTGTCCAGGCCGCACTGAGGCGTGATGGCATGCGGAGCGTGAAACTGCGTCCCACTCGAAAATCTCACCTGCCTGGTATGCCCGCTTTTGGCCCTGAGCAGACATCGTCTCTTGCAGTGCACATATCCACTTTCCGGAGTAAAGGCCGGTGGCGAAAAGAGGAAGCGCTGTTGGGAGCGGTGTTTCGCTGTGTGACGTCGCAATCACGGTTATGTATCCGAAAGCCAAAACCTTTCGGCTCCGTGATAGGCAATTAAGGTGCCATTCAACGGCTCAAATCGCTCAGCGTCGTGCACCAAAAAAGAAAGCCGCCGTTTCCGGCGGCGTCAAATAACTCACGCGACTGCTGCTGTTACGGCTTCAGCTGGTCAGAGATGAACTGAAACTTGGTGTTCAGGGTCGAACCGATCATGTTCACCGTGACGATGATCACGACCGAAATCCCGGCGGCAATGAGACCATATTCGATCGCAGTCGCGCCAGACTCGTCCTTAAGAAATGCAACAAGCGTTGACATCACGCATTCTCCATGTAGTGACGCTCGAGTACGCAACCATCGTCTGCGTGGTTGATGGCAGGACGTTACCAGCGGCCTCTTAAGAATCTATGACAGACAATTTGCTTAAATTTTTTCGATCATCTGCGCGACGATCCTTAAAAAATTTGGCGGCAATTTAGGTAATTACGCCGCGAATGTGCGGCGGCGGTGAAAGTTCTCCTTAGGTCGCGAGCGGTATTCATGTCCTCCTTTGCGTCAACCAAAGGTGCGCGATGTCTAACCAGTTCTCTGTGTGGCCGACGAGGATCATAACCAGCTTGCTCCGTCTGCGCGCAGACGAGCGCGGTGGTGTGGCCGTCCTGATGGCCTTCTTGTTTCCGGTGCTGCTTGCTGGGCTCGGGTTGGGATTTGAAGTTTCGAATTGGTATCTGCGCTCCCGGGCGATGCAAAACGCCGCCGACGCAGCGGTCATGGCGGCAGCAAGCAATGGCGAGGACAACTTCGACATTGAGGCAGCAGCGGTGGCCGCTCACTACGGTTTTGAAAACGGCACCAATGACGTCAGCGTAACGGCTTCGAATAACGCCCCTTGCCCCGAAGGAGCGGAAGTCACGTCATCGTGCTATAGCGTCAGCATTTCAAGTATTGTGCCGTTGTATTTGTCTCAATTGGTCGGCTTTGCAGGTGACCTCAAAAGCAACGGTGTCGCTCATAAACTTTTGACCAGCGCTGCGGTGGCGGTGCAGACAACCATTCAGCAGCCACTTTGCCTTTTGACGCTCAGCCATAGTGGCACTGGGCTGCGGACCAACGGTGCGCCCAATTCTGACTTTAAGGGCTGCAGCGTGATGTCCAATTCACACGCGAGTTGTAACGGTTCCGATCTCAAGGCGAATTATGGCTTGGCCGCGGGGAGCAATGATGGCTGTGGCGTCAAAAAGAAATCGAATATCCCCGTCGTGGCAGATCCATATGCCAAGTTAGCCATCAATATTCCAGTCAGCACCTGTGGCAACGGCGAGAACGCCTATCCACAAGAGCCAAAGAAAAAGTCAGACCCGCCGCTGCCGGCCTCCAACCGGTGGTCCGGGTCTAAATCGGTCAGCGGCGTACTGAAGATCTGCGGTGACGTCGAGGTCATTGACAACGTGGTGATCAATACGACCGACAGCCTGATCGGAGGTGTCATCGTTATTTACAATGGCCAGCTCGACCTCGCCGGCCACACGCTCAGCACCGCTAATGGTTCAGCTGTTACGATCGTTTTCTCGGGGACCAACAGCAACAGCGGTTACGTTCACGCGCCGACCGACAATTCTACTGGGCAGGGCGGGGTCATAAATATTCAGGCACCCAGTTCGCCACAGGCACTGTTTCCGGGGATCGCGATCTACCAGGATCCCAACATCACCAACGGAGTCGATATTACCTACAAGGGTAACAACCCAGCCTGGGATATTACCGGCGGCGTCTATCTCCCCAATTCAAATGTCACGATGAGCGGTGACGTCAACAAATCGAGCAATGGAGCGGATTGCTTTGTGATGATTGCCAATACCGTGCTCATCAACGGCACCAGCAATATCTATCAGCAAAGCCCGTATGCGGCGGGATGCAAGACGGCCGGCCTGGCTGTGCCGACGGCGACGATCCCGGATTGCTTTGTGATGATTGCCAATACCGTGCTCATCAACGGCACCAGCAATATCTATCAGCAAAGCCCGTATGCGGCGGGATGCAAGACGGCCGGCCTGGCTGTGCCGACGGCGACGATCCCGAGCCGAAGTCAATTGATCTATTAAAGGCGCAGGTCCATCAGCGCCGAAAAAGAAGGCCGCCCCGGACATTCCTCTCGAAATAAAAGCGGCCCTAAAATTAGTGCATACTCGTGAAATGATGCTTTACCAGCTCCCCACTGCGGTAGAATTTCCGCTGGGGAGATATTCGATGATGGACGAAAAGCGCGGCTCTGCTCGTCAACGGGTGCTAAAAGGTGCGTTTATTGTGATAACTGAAAAGCAGCCGAAGATCGAATGCGTTGTCAAAAATATATCTGACACTGGCTGTGCCCTGCAGGTTACGAGCACGATCGGTATCCCACAAGATTTTGACCTAATGATCGGCGGCGTGCGTCGCCATTGCCATGTGCAATGGAAGTCCGGCACAAAGATCGGTGTGAAGTTTGAATAGTCTGAACTCATGTCGTACCTGGCGGCCAAGACAATTTGTTGTTCATCTTGTTCTTATTAAGCGCCGTTTTACTTCGCGCGACCGAAACGGCTCGCTGCTCCAACGCGATACATAAAGTTTGATTCAAATTTTCGATTTGAATTAAGCGGCCATTAAAGCGCTGCCAGTACTCTCATACTGCCTACCAAGAAAGAGCCCAGCCCGGGCCTTCAAGGATTCACCCACTCGGGGCCCGGGCACTTTTTCGAACTGTAAGTCTGTAGACGAGCGTTTGCCATGACGACGAGAGATAACACTGGATATCCGTCGACTGCCGCAAAAATCTTCCGTGCGCTGGTTCTCCTGCGACGCGATCAAACAGGCACCATCGCCGTGATGATGGCGCTGTTGTTTCCAGCTTTGATTGCAATCCTGGGCCTCGGTATGGAGGTGACGAATTGGTATATGCGGACGCGAGCTATGCAGAATGCCGCGGACGCCGCAGTGATCGCCGCTGCGACCAATGGAACAGCAAACTACAACATCGAAGCTGCAGCCGTTACGGCCAGTTATGGTCTCGTCAATGGCACTGACAATGTCACCGTCACAGCGACGGATTCGGCAGCTTGCCCGGCGGATCCTGACGTCACCCCGCCCTGTTACAAGGTGACAATCACAAGGCTGGTCACCCTCGCATTGACCGCGGTGGTTGGCTACAAGGGCAATGTGGTGGTCGATGGCGTGCAAGAACAACAGTTGTCCAGCGCGGCCACCGCCACGAAAACAATTATCTCGCAGCCCATCTGTCTATTGGGGCTCGATACCATCGGTCAGGCAATAACCTCGAACGGCGCACCCAACGCGGACTTTACCGGCTGCACGGTGATGTCGAACTCGAGTTCCGTGTGCAACGGTTCTGATCTGAAGGCCAATTTGGGTGTTGCCCACGCAACCAACAATGGTTGTGGCCTCAAGAAATACTCAAACCGTCCGATTGTCAGCGATCCCTACGCTGGACTGGCGACGAATATCCCGAACAATCTGGCTACGAAGTGCAGCAATACCTATCCGCTGATTCCGACAAAAAAAAATGATCCTCCGCTGCCGCCGAGCAATCTCTGGGGCGTCAACAATACAGTGACGCAAATGACGCTGAGCGGGACAGCCGATATTGCAAATCACACACTTGTCTGTGGCGACTTGCAGCTGAACGGAGACGTTGACATCGATGCGCCTGATGGAGCCGTTCTTTACATCCAAAATGGACAACTGGATCTGAACGGCCATACCCTCAAGACAAAAAATGGTTCGGAGCTAGCGATCGTCTTCACCGGCGATAGCGATCCTAAATACACGCATTTTGTCACGGACCATTCAAGCGGCATGCCAGGCGGCCTACTCGACATTAAAGCTCCGGAGTCGGGAGCCTTTGCCGGTGTAGCGCTGTATCAAAATCCAGCTCTGACGAAGGGAGTGGACTTCGAATAT
>Ga0081455_10005488_pt1 | contig 13904 bp, 15 predicted proteins | sample TabmetS3T2R1_FD_70207 | JGI IMG/M metagenome (GOLD analysis project Ga0081455, IMG submission 70207) | Tabebuia heterophylla rhizosphere microbial communities from the University of Puerto Rico - S3T2R1 | ecosystem: Host-associated > Plants > Roots > Rhizosphere ... | reverse complement strand
CGTCCACGACCACCGCACCCCCAGGTGGCTCCGAGGCATCGTGCGAAACCGCCCCATACTTCGGTCCCGCGTCCGGCTGGGAGGCGGTCCAGACTGGCGTCTCTGCGACCGCAGCCAACGTTATCCTCGGCCCGGACACCCGGTCCGGCGATGCACCGTGGGACACCGTTGAACGGCTCGAGGAAACCGGCGTGCTGCTGTATGCGATGTTCTGGCCCGCTGGCACTGCGGACTTGCCGCATCGCGAGCTTCCGCTCTCGCTCGATGACGCGCAGCCCGGCGGCTTGGAGGGGCAGCCGGACAACGTCTATGCCGACCGGTTGCTGGCCCAGGTCGAAGGCTGGAACATCGATCTACTCGTTTTCTACGGGGGTGGCGATCCCACAGCTGTGCCAGAAGCGCCGTCTGTGTCTGTGGCGTCTGAACCCAGTGCTGACACGCGGGCCACGGCCCAAGAACAACTGGGACGCCTCCGGGTACCCCCCGCCTGTTGACAGAACATCATGCGGGACTCGTCGGGCGCCCGGGCCGGTAGGCGAGGCAGACGCGGCCGGACGCCATGGGCTGGGCCGACACGAGGTCGAGCGCCTGGCGCTCGGAGAACCCGCCGAAGAGGGCGGTTCCACTCCCCACCACGACCGGGTGGACGATCAGGCGAAGCTCGTCGAGCAGGCCGGCGTCGATGAGGCTGGTGAGCAGTCCCGGGCCGCCGACCACGTAGACGGCCTTGCCCGGTTGCTGCCTCAACGAGCGGATCTCGTCGAGGTCGTGAATGATCCTCGCCGTCGGCCAGCTCGGGTCACCGAGCGTGTTCGACAGCACCAGGTGCGGCGTCTCTGCGGCGACGCGCGCGTAGTCGAGCTCGCGAGGGTAGGGATCCCTGCCGAGCATTTCGGACGCGGTGCCCGAATCGTCGAGGATGGCCGCCCAGAACTGCTCGTAGCCGGGGAACATCCCGCCGCCGAGGACGAAGGCGTCGACCGGCGGCAGCAGCTCGAGGCCATCGGCCCAGGAATCGACCCAATCGGCCTCGCCCTTGGGGCCCAGGATGTAGCCGTCCAGGGTCACCTGCATCGCCGAGATCAGGGTCCTCGGTGTGGTCGTGGTCATCTCGGCCTCCAGAATCGTCGTCATGTCCGAGCCCGACCGGCACGGCCGAGGCGGCCGCCACCGGGCTCGGAGTAGTAACGACGTGGTCGACGAAAACTGGTCGCGGGGTGCGAAGCCACCGTGGCGCCCCGAGAGGAGAACAACATGCGCATCGCAGTCGCCGGGGCCACGGGCCACATCGGCGCCCTCACCGTGTCGGCCCTCGAGGGCCGCGGCCACGACGCCGTGCGCATCAGCCGCTCGCTCGGCGTCGACCTGCTGACCGGTGAGGGCCTCGACGACGCGCTCCGCGGCGTCGAAGCGGTGGTCGACGGCACCAACGTCGCTGCGACGAACCGGGACGAGGCCGTGGCGTCCTTCGGCACAATGACCCGGAACCTGCTTGCGTCCGAGCAGCGGGCCGGGGTCCGCCACCACGTGCTGCTGTCGATCGTGGGGCTGGACCGGGTGGAAGGCAACGCGCACTACGCCGGCAAGCGGGAGCAGGAGCGCCTCGTCGCCGGTGGTCCGGTGCCGTGGACGATCGTGCCGGCCACGCAGTTCCACGACTTCGCGGCCATGGTGGTGAGCTGGGCCGAAAAGGACGGCGCCGCCACGATCGCGCCGCTCCTCGTACAGCCGATCGCGCCGCAGGACGTTGCCGACATCCTCGCCGAGGTGGCGGAGGGCGAGCCTCAGGGTCGGTATGCCGACGTCGCCGGACCCGAGCCGCAGGATCTCGTCGACATGGCCCGCCGCACCAATGAGGTGCGCGGCCGTGCGGTGCGCCTGGTCCCGTCGTGGTCCGGGCTGTTCGGCCCGTCGATGGCCGGCGACGTCATGCTGCCCGGCGAGGGCGCCCGCATCGGGCCGACCAGCTTCGACGAGTGGCTGGCGGCCGGTGCCCGGTAGCTGTTCCGAAACGCGTCGCGCCCGGGAGCCCGCGGCTCAGCCGTCGACCATGATGGTCTCGGAGCGGTCGAGGACCTCCCCGCGCGAGTCGAGGGCCTCGACCGCTACGACTGCGGCGGCCTCGATCCTGGTCGTCGTCTCGAAGCCATCCTTGGCGACCTCGGCCACGGGCGCGAGGTCGTCGGCGCTCCCGCCGGCGAGCACCCGCCAGGTCGCGACCTCGGTGGCCCCGTTCCAGCTCACCGCGACCTCGAGCTGGCGATCGCCGTCGCCTCCCTCGGCGGCCTCGTCCGGGGGCGCGACCACGACGTCCGGCGGCTCGGTGGGCCGCCCTTCCCACTCGAACCGGTAGGCCCGGTAGGAGTCGGCCGGCGCGAACGTCGCGTCGAACACCACGTCGCCGGCGGCGGAGAACTCCGTGAAGCGTCCCTCGCTGCCCCAACCCACGAACAGGCCCCCGCCCGGGAGCATCTGGGTGTTGCCCTGCGTGCCCGCGCTCACGCCGTCGGGGTGAGCGACCTCCCTGGCGACCGTGGCCGTCCTCGCCCGGGTGTCGACGTCGAGGATGAGCGCCCGCGACGGCCCGCCCCCCATCGTCGACGCGTGGTTGTCGAAGAGGCTGATGCGATCGCCGCCGAGCCACTCGGCATCGTGCTGCCACTCGAACGCGGCACCTGGTCCCATGGCGATGTCGCTGTGCTTGCCGCCCAGGCGCCACCGCAGCTCGCCGGTCGCTCGATCGATCGCGTAGACGGTGTGCGTGTTGCGGGCGGACACCAGCAAGGTGCCGTCGGGGCCGGGTGCGACCGAGTTGGCATGGAACCAGTCGAGCGGGTGGTCCTCCGAGCCATCCTCCCGCTCGGTCAGGTCGCTGTACGTGTCGGACACGGGCACGTGGTCGCCCGCGTTCCACTGCAAGAGCACCTCGCCGGTGGCGACGTCGACCTCCTGCACGGAGCTCTCGAACTCGAAGCCATTCCGGGGCCCGCCCACGGCGGAGAGGTCGGCCGGCTCGGGGTGGTAGGCGATCAGGAGGGCGGTGCCCTCGTCGGTCAACCGGTACTCGTGGAAGTCGGCCTCGAGCCCGTTGCCCATCCGCACGCGGGCGACCTCGCGGTACTGGCGGTCGAAGATGACCAGTTCCCCCGTGCCCCGGCCCTCAGCGGACTGCCCCTCCCACCACGTGAGGACGGGCTCGCCCTGGTAGGTCTGCACCCGCAGGTCCGCAGCCACGTCCGTCCCGGTCAGGGGTGCAGACCACACCACGTCGCCACGGTCGTCGACGATGAGCGGTCCGGCCTGGGAGCCGGCCCGCTTGGGCGCCAGGAACACGTAGCCCGGGCTCGGGGAAGCCGAGGACACCACCCGGATCGCCGGCGGGGTCACGTCGCTGCGCGTGAGGTAGCGCCGAAGCGCCACCCGCTCGATGCCCTCATCGCCGGCTGCGGGCCCTCCGGCGGACGGGCCGCTGGTCGTGGTGCCGGCGCGGTCGTCGTCCTGCCGGCTCGACGACGAGTCGTCGTCGTCGGCGCAGCCGGACACGGCCAGGCCCAGCGCCAGGACCGTCGCGAGAGCTCCCCGCCATCGCCCTCGGGCCGAGGCGACGGGGCGGGACGGGAGGTGCGACTCGGACAACATGGCGGTCGACAGTACGACGAAGCCGGGTGACCCCGGGCGAACGGACCGACCGGCCTGGATCTCAGGTGACGTGGAGCGCGATCGCGAGCAGGGCAGTGGCGGCGACGGCGGCGCCCGCGCGGACGTGGTTCCACGTGGTCCACTCGCGCAGGTAGCGGCTCCAGTGGGCGGGCGCGTCCGGGCTCGACGGCTCGACCCGGTCCAGCGCCTCGTTCCGAGGCACGTGATACGCGATGGTCAGGCCGAACGTCCCCACCAGGTAGAGCAGCCCGCCGGCCACCAGGTACGGGGAGGCGTCGTCCCAGTCGACCAGCGCCCCCACGACGACAGCGGCGGAGAGAGCCGCCGTCCCGGCGAAGACGCCCAGAAACGCCGGCCGGAGGGCGGCCACGTTGATCGCGTGCATCGCCGCGACGCCGTGCTGGGCCGGCAGCTGCGCCAGGGACCTCATCACCATGACGGAGAAGGCGTAGAGGACCCCCGCGATGACGCCACAGCCAACGGCGGTGATCACGGTCAGCGGGTACAGGTAGCCGTCGATCATCGAGGATCCCCGGCGGCGTGTGCCGCCAGCTCCACGGTCCCGCCCGCGTGGAGGGGGTCGCGCATGAGCGTCAGCAGCGACATGCCCAGCCCGTAGGTCGTCAAGCGCCGCTGCGGCGTCACGCGCACGAAGCAGCCGTCCGGATAGTCGAGCTCCCCGTGGCTGGTGATCTTCTTCAGCTCGCCGGCCTCGAGCAGGCGGACGATGTCCGGGTCGTCGAAGCCGAGGATTTCCGGGCGGCCCTGGAACTGCACGGTGGATGGCGGGCCGCCCAGCGGCAGCCGGCGGATCGGGATCGACACGGCCACGTACGGGTTGTCGGCGATGTTGCGCGCCTTCCGGCTGTCGCGTGACGTGTTGACGTACAGCGTGGTTCCGATCGCCTGGTACAGGACGCCGGACACGTGCGGCCGGCCGCTCGGTGAGGCGGTGGCCAGCATGCAGAACGACCGCTTGCCGACCGCCCTGGCCACCTGCTCCAACGCCGGCGTGTAGTGCGTTGCTTCTGCCATGCGGTCAGTAAAGACGCCGGTCCCTGGACGGGCCATAGCCAGGAAGCTCGATTCCATACGCACCCGTCTACGCTTCGGGCGCATGGACGCCATTGTGGGGTTGCTGGACGGCCCGAGGGCCCGCGGGGCGTTCCTCTTGCGGGCGCTCATGGAGCCGCCCTGGTCGGTGCGGGTCCAGGACGAGGCACCGCTGAGCCTGCTGGCCATTGTCCGGGGCGACGCGTGGGTGGTGCCCGACCCGCCGGGCGAGGCGGTGCGCCTGGGCGCCGGCGACGTGGCGATCACGCGGGGCCCCGATCCGTGCACGTTCGCCGACGATCCGGCGACGCCACCCCAGGTGCTGATCCACCCGGGCGAGCGCTGCACCACCCCCGACGGCGAGGACCTAGCCCAGGCGATGGACCTGGGGGTCCGCACCTGGGGCAACAGCGCCGAGGGATCGACGGTGATGCTCATCGGCACCTACCAGATGCGCAGCGAGATCAGCGAGCGACTGCTGGCGGCGCTGCCGCCGCTGCTGATGCTGCGCGAGGACGCCTGGTCGACACCGCTCGTCTCCCTGCTCGCCGGGGAGATCGTCAAGGACGAGCCCGGCCAGGAGGCGGTGCTCGACCGCCTGCTCGACCTCCTGCTGATCGCGGTCGTGAGGGCGTGGCTCTCCCGGCCCGAGGCCGAGGCACCCGCCTGGTACCGCGCGTACGACGACCCGATCGTGGGTCGCGCGCTGAGGATGATGCAGAACAACCCCGACCACCCGTGGACGGTCGCCGCCCTGGCGGCCGAGATCGGCGTCTCTCGTGCCGCCCTCGCCCGGCGCTTCACCGACCTCGTCGGCGAGCCGCCCATGGCGTACCTCACCGGCTGGCGCCTGACGCTGGCCGCCGACCTCCTGCGCGAGCCCGACGCCACGGTCAGCGCCGTGGCCCGCCAGGTCGGCTATGCGAGCCCGTTTGCCCTCAGCACCGCCTTCAAGCGCGTCCGCGGCGTCAGCCCGCGGCAGCACCGAGTCTCGGCGCTGGCGAAGTGATTCCGATCTCTAGCCTGGGGTGAACCGTTCGATGGCGGCCTTGAGCCGCCGCGCTGCGGTGCGCCGCTTCCACATCTTCAGCTTCCAGTGGCGGCGGCGACGCTGCGACGGCCGAGCCTTGGCCGGATCGTGGTGCCGCTCGGACCGGAAGCCGATGCCCGGCTCGACCACCTCGTCGGGCTCGACCCCGCCCTGGATCTGGCCGGTGATGTCGGCCAGGGCGGTGTTGACCCGGTGGCGCTCGGAACGGGCATGGACCCGACGCTCCTCGGGATGTGGGAGGACCACATCGCCGGTGCGGTGACGGTTGCTCATTCGTCTTCTCCTGACAAGAGCCGACGCTGTTGCTCCGTTCGTCGCGACCGTAGCCGCCGGGTCGGGCGCCTGTCTCGGGACCAAGGGCCCAAAAATGCACCGTCGAGGGCGCTTGGGCCGGTGGGCGGCGCCCGCCTAGCCTCGGGGCGTGCACAACGTGGCCACCGCCCCCCGCCCGGCCGCCGATGTCGCCGTGCGGCGCCTGCTCCGGATCCCCGAGGGGCCCCCTGCGTCCGAGGGCGCCGCCCAGCGGGCCTTCTCGACGTCGATCCTGGTCTCGGCCACCCGGTGCACGCTCACCTACATCGTGTTGCCGTTCCTGGCGCCGGCGCTGGGGCTGGCGGCGGGGGTGGGACCCGCCGTGGGCATCCCCATCGGGGTCGTGGCCATCGGGTCCAACGTCCTGACCATCCGCCGCTTCTGGGCCGCCGACCACCGCTGGCGCTGGGCCTACACCGCCATCGCGCTGACCGTGATCGCCCTCCTGCTCGTCCTCATGGTCGAAGACGTCCTCGGCCTCGTCGCGTAGGTCGCCCCGATGCGCCGGCTCGGTCTGATGGTGCTCGGGTGGGTCGCCGTCGCGCTCGGCGGGATCGGCATCGTCGTTCCCGGGCTGCCGACGACGGGATTCTTCGTGCTGGCGGCCGCCTGCTTCGCGCGGTCCAGCCCCCGGTTCGAGCAGTGGGTGCTTGGCCTACCCAAGATCGGCCCCCTGGTGCGCGACCACCGCGCCGGCCTGGGCATGCCCCGGCGGGCCAAGGTCGTGGCGATCGCGATGATGCTCACCGCGTGCTCGCTCAGCTCGCTGGCGCTGGGGTCCCCGCTGCTGGCGGGGGTCGTCATGGGCGCCGGCATGGTCGGCACCTGGTACGTCGGCTGGCGGATCCCGACCCGCGAACGCATGCATCCCGCCGGGCCGCCGGCCGGTGCGGAGACCGCCGCCGCGACCGGCGACGAGGCCCAGCCCGTGGCCTGACGGGGCGCCGAAACCCCGGGGAGTCGCCGCGCGTCCCGTCGACACGCCACGCTGGCGGCATGCGATTCATGGTGTACGGCGCCGGTGCGATCGGCGGTGCGATCGGCGGCCGCCTGTTCGAGGCCGGGCACGACGTGACGCTCATGGCCCGCGGCGACCACCTCCGGGCCCTCCGGGACGACGGGCTCACGCTCGTGTCGCCCGACGACTCGACCGTGCTGCGCCCACCTGCGGTCGGCCACCCTGCCGAGGCGGACCTGCGCGCTGGCGACGTAGTGATCCTGGCCATGAAGAGCCAGGACACGGTGGCCGCCGTGGCCGACCTGGCACGGCACGCGCCGCCGGGCGTGCGCGTGCTGTGCGCCCAGAACGGCGTGGACAACGAGCGCGTCGTACTGCGGTTCTTTCCCCACGTCTACGCGGTCGCGGTCATGCTCCCGGCGACCCACCTCCAGCCCGGCGTCGTCGTGGTCCACCTGGCACCGACGACCGGCCTGCTCGACGTCGGCCGCTATCCGGACGGCGTCGACGCGGTGGCCGAGGAGGTCTCCGCCGCCCTGTCCGGCGCCACATTCGGGTCACTGGCCAGGCCGGACATCATGAGCTGGAAGTACCGCAAGCTGATCCTCAACCTCGGCAACGCCGTCGAGGCGGTGTGCGGCCCGGAGGCGGCGCGCTCGACGCCGCTCGTCCGAATGGCACGCGCCGAGGGGGAGGCCTGCCTCCAGGCGGCTGGGATCGACGCGGTGTCCATCGACGACGACAAGGCCCGCCGTGGCGACGTGTTCCAGTTGCGGACGGTGCCGGGGCACGAGCGCCGGGGCGGATCGTCCTGGCAGAGCCTCGCCCGGGGCCTGCCCACCGTCGAGACCGACTACCTCACCGGCGAGATCGTGCTGCTCGGCCGGCTGCACGGCGTCCCGACGCCGGTCAACGAGCTCCTCCAAGGGCTCGCGAACCGGATGGCGGCCGAGGGCAGGGCACCGGGCAGCGTCGCCGCCGAGGACGTCCTGGCCCGGCTCGGGGTCGTCCCCTGAACCTCGAACCTGTGGCAGATCGGACCCCATGGGGGCGCCGACCACCGCAGGTTCGTGTGTTTGTGTCAGGTGCTGGCCACCTCGTCGAGGCGTCGCTGCAGGAATGACCGCTCGGGGCCCGTGCGGGCCAGGGCCAGGGCGGCGCGGTAGGCGTCGGCGGCCTCGTTCTGCCGGCCGAGGCGCCGCAGCAGGTCGGCGCGCGTGGCGGGCAACAGGTGCGTCCGCGCCAGGCGTGGGTCGTCGGCCACGGCGTCGACCACCTCCAGCCCCATCGCCGGCCCCTCGGTGAACGCCACCGCCACCGCCCGGTTGAGCTCCACCACCGGTGACGGTGCCACCCTGGCGAGCTCCGCGTACAGCGCCGCGATCTGCGGCCAGTCGGTGTCCGCCCACGACGCGGCCGTGGCATGGAGGCCGGCGATGGCCGCCTGGAGCTGGTACGGGCCCGGCCGGAGGCGTCGCAGCGCACGCTCCAGCTCGGCGGTGCCCTCCGCGACGCGGTCGTAGTCCCAGCGGCTCCGGTCCTGGTCCTCGAGGAGCACGAGGTCCCCGCCGGGCGACACGCGGGCGTCGCGCCGGCAGTCCTGCAGCAGCATCAGTGCCAGCAGGCCCCGCGCCTCGGGCTCGTCGGGCATGAGCTCGACGACCAGGCGGCCGAGCCGGATCCCCTCGTCGCACAGCTCGCGGCGCACCAGTTCGTCGCCGGCCGTGGCGGCGTAGCCCTCGGAGAACACCAGGTAGATGCAGGCCAGGACCGGGGGCAGCCGCTCGGGCAGCAGGTGGGCGGGTGGCACCCGGAAGGGGATGGCGGCGGTGCGGATCTTGGCCTTGGCGCGCACCAGCCGCTGGGCGACCGTGGCCTCGGGCTGGAGGAAGGCCCGGGCGATCTCCACGGTCTGGAGCCCGCACACGAGCCGCAGCGTCAGGGCGACCTGCGCCGGAGGCGCCAGGGCGGGGTGGCAGCAGGTGAAGATCAACCGGAGCTGGTCGTCCGCCGGCTCGGGGTCAGCTGCGTCGATCGGGGGGTCGGGCGGGTCCGGCGGCCCACCCGGTTCGGGATTGGTGATCGCCGCCTTCTCCTTCGCCTCCCGCCGCGACTCGCGCCGCACCCGGTCCACGGCGCGATTGCGCGCGGTCGTGGTGATCCAGGCGCCCGGGTTGTCCGGGACGCCGCGGCGCGGCCAGGTGCGCATCGCCTCCACGTACGCCTCCTGGACCGCGTCCTCCGCGGCGTCGAGGTCGCCCAGTTGCCGGGCGAGCGTGGCGAGCACGCGGCCCGACTCGGAGCGGAATGCCCGCTCCAGGACCCGGTGCGCCGGAGTCAGCCGCCGACCTCCATGATCGGCCGCAGCTCGATCGCCTCCGCCGGGATCTGGCTGGCCACGGCCACCGCGGTGTCGCGGTCGCTGGCCCGCAGGACGTAGAAGCCGCCGACCACCTCGGCCGATTCGGCGAACGGGCCGTCGCTGACGATGACGTCGCCGTCGCGGACCTGCACGGTGGTGGCGGTCGCGATGGGGTGCACGGCACCGCCCGCCTGCACGGCGTCGCCGACGGCATCCATGAACCGCCGGTGCGCCGCCAGGCCCTCGTCCCAGGCCGGTGTGTCGGGCTGGTCGCCCTCGGTCTCCTTGCCGTAGATGAAGGCGACGTAGCGGGGCGCGTCGGCCGTGCCGCTGGCCTGGCTGCCCTGGTCGAACCATTCGACCATCGGGCGGAGGCTCACCCAGCCGTCGAGGGCGGCGGGGATCTGGCGGGCCAGCTCGATGGCGTCGTCCAGCGTGTCTGCGTCGAGGACGTAGAGGCCGCCGAGGGCCTCCACGGTCTCGGCGTAGGGCCCCGCCGTCACCAGCGGCTCGGCGTCGCCGTGGCGGATCGTGGTGGCGGTGGCCGCCTCCTGAAGGGCCTCGCCCCCGACGATGGCGTCGGCGGCGGCCTCGCCGAATCGCATGTACCCCTCCATCATCGTGTCGAACTCGGGCGTTCCCGGGGCGGGGCCAGCGGCCTCGTCGCCGCCGAGCAGTGCGAGGTAGCGCATCGCGATCATCCTCCTCGTTCGAGCGACCGTCGCTCGTCATGGTGACGACGAACGCGGTGGCCCGGATCGACAGCCTCGCGCCTTCGAGCCGGCCGATGGCCACCGGACGACTTGCGCGAGGACAGGGTCGGGGCTACAAGCTCCGGGGTGGCTGGGGGGTTGATGCGCGCCATGCAGGCCGATCGGCGCACCGTCTGCCGATGTGCCGTCGCCGTCATCGTCGCCGGCATCGTCGCCAGGGTGGCGTGGGCGGCATGGATCGCGCACGCCGACCCGCTGGCGGTCCGTTCCCCCGACACGCCCGCGTACCTCGGGCCGGCTCGCGCGCTCATCGATGCCGGCCACTTCAGCCTCTCACCACTGGATCCGACCCCGATGTTCGTGCGCACCCCGGGGTATCCGGCGTTCCTCGCCCCGATCCTGTGGGTAACCGGGAGCGAGTGGGCGATCAGCCCGATCCAGGCCGCCGTCAGCGCGGCGGCCGTCGCGGCGGTGGTCCTGGTGGGGTGGCGGCTCATGGGCCTCACTGCCGGGCTGGTGGCCGGTGCCCTGCTGGTGCTGGATCCGCTGCAGTTCATGGCGTCCGGCACGATCCTCACCGAGGGGGTCGCACCCATCACTGTCGCAGCGATCGCCGTCGCAGGCCTGCTCGTGTTCGGCCGGCGACGTGCCCGCGACGTGCCGATCGTCGCCGTGTTCGGCCTCGGTGCTGCGGTGGCGCTGGCCACAATGGTCCGGCCGAGATGTGGTTCTATCCCGCAGTCCTGCTGGTGCTGCTCGGGATCCGCTTCCGCGACGTACCGCGTCGTGCCGCTATTACGCGACTGTTGGCGTTCCTGATTCCGGTCCTCCTCGTCGTCGGGGGATGGCAGGTCCGGAACCACTCGACGGTGGATTCATGGCAGCTGTCGGGAGCGACTGGCCTCCTCCTCTACTGCAGCAACGGCGCCCGCATCGAGGCGCGCACCACTGGGGCGACCATGCTGGCCACTCGACAGCGCCTCGGCTGCCCGACGACGGGTGACGATCCGGACGGGGATTGCAGGCGGACGGAGGGGTGGACCTGCCGGGTCCCGGACCCGGACGCGAGTGGCCAGGGCTTCGACGAGTGGAACCGCCGGGGACTGGAGATCATGGCGGATCACCCGGTGCACGCGGCGCGGATCACGGCCGAGGGCGTTGTTCGCCAAGTCGCCGGGCCGGGCACCGACACCGTTCGGCGCTATCTCGGTGTTCCGGCGTTCCCCGGGCTCGGGGTGGGGTTGTTCTCATGGAACGCGCTCCTCTGGGCGCTCGCCGGCGTGGGCGCCGCCGCCGGGCTCCGGTCGAGGCACCGCGCCTACTGGGCCTTCGTGATCGCCACGATCGGTTACGTCATCGTCGTCTCGATCGGCGACGCCGCCTATGCCCGCTACCGAGTTCCGGTCATTCCGTTGCTCGCCCTCCTCGCCGCCAACGGCGCGCAATGGAGCGTGCGGCGGCTCCGCAGCCGGGGACGGCAGCCCGCGAGCTCGCCGGAGCTCGGGACCCGCGAGCCCGCGGCGGTGCCGAACCTTTCGGTGTGAGGGGCAGCCGGTCCGGAACACCACTCCGACTGAGAACGCCCGTGACGAGCTGCGCGTAAAGGCACGTCATCCCGGCTCGCGGTGGTCAGTGTTGCCGGGAGGCCGAGCTGATCGGCCGGGGCTCACGGTGCAAATCCCGTACTGTTCGGTGCGCACATGCGGGCCTATCCGCTCGGCCTCTGACTGCATGACACAATCCGGGCGATGCGCTTCGCCGAACCGCCCTCGCCGATCGACGCCGACGACGACACCATCACGGATGCGTTGTCCCACGCGGGCGTGATTCCGCTGCTGGCGGCCGTCGCGTACGCCACCGGCGACCTGTCCGTGCTGCGAGAAGAGCTGCGCCCGGACCCGACGCGGCTGCTGGAGCCCGACGGCGGGGTCGACGGCGATCGGCTGGCACTGGCCCGGCGGCTGGCCCTCGAGGCGCTGACGACGTTCCGGGACAGGGGCAGCGTGGTGGCGCCGGAACCCGACGAGGACGCCATGCGCCGGATCCTCGCCTTCGTCGTGGGGGACGACGTGGTCGAGGACTACCTTCCCCTTTTCCTCGAGGAGCTCTCGGTGCACGGCGACGACCTGCGGGCGCCGAGCTGGAGCCTCCGAGAGCTGGCGCCCGACACGCCCTTCCGGGTGGCCGTGATCGGCGCCGGCATGTCCGGCCTCGTGGCCGCGTACAGGCTCAAGCAGGCCGGCGTGCCGTTCGTGGTCCTCGAGAAGGATCCCGATGTGGGTGGCACGTGGTGGGAGAACACCTATCCCGGCTGCCGGGTCGACGTGGCCAACCACTTCTACAGCTACTCGTTCGCCCAGCGCGAGGACTGGCCGCAGCACTACTCCACGCAGGAGGTGCTGCTCGACTACTTCCGGACGTGCACTGATCGCTTCGGGCTGCGCGACCACATCCGCTTCGAGACCGAGGTCACCTCAGCCGAGTGGAGCGAGCAGCGCGGCTCGTGGACGCTGTGCCTGCGCACGCCGCAGGGCGAGGAGACGCTCGAGGCGCAGGCGGTCGTCAGCGCGGTTGGCCAGCTGAACCGGCCGTCGTTCCCGTCGATCCGGGGGCGCGAGACGTTCGAAGGGGTGTCGTTCCACTCGGCGCGCTGGCGCCACGACGTGGATCTCACGCGCAAGCGGGTGGCCGTTGTCGGGACCGGCGCCAGCGCCGTCCAGTTCATCCCCGAGATCGCCCCGGCGGTCGACGAGCTGCTGGTGTTCCAGCGCACGCCGCCCTGGCTGGTCCCCACGGAGGATTACCACCGGGAGGTCTCGCCTCAGAAGCAGTGGCTGTTCCGCCACGTGCCCACGTACACGCACTGGTACCGCTTCTGGCTGTTCTGGCAGTACGCCGAGGGCGTGCTGCCGGCGGCGCGGGTCGACCCGGAGTGGCCCGGCGGCCCGTCGGTGAGCGAGCTCAACGACACGGCGCGCCAGTTGCTCACCGGCTACCTGCAGCTCGCGTTCGCCGCAACGCCGGACCTGGCCGAGCGGGTCCTGCCCGACTACCCACCGTTCGCAAAGCGGATCGTCCGCGACAACGGTGTGTGGCCCCAGGCCCTACAGCGCGACAACGTCGAGCTGGTCACGGACGGCATCGAGCAGATCACGCCCACCGGCGTGAAGACCGCCGCCGGCGTGCACCACGAGGTGGACGTGATCATCTATGGAACCGGCTTCACGGCGTCGCAGTTCCTGATGCCGATGAAGGTCGTGGGGCGAGGCGGGCTCGAGCTCCACGAGAACTGGGACGGCGACGCCCGCGCCTATCTCGGCATCACCGTGCCGCAGTTCCCCAACCTGTTCCTGCTCTACGGACCAAACACCAACATCGTCATCAACGGCAGCATCACGTACTTCTCGGAGTGCGAGGTGCACTACGTGCTCGGCTGCCTCGAGCTGCTGTTGAGCCGGCCGGGCTGCCGGGCGCTCGACGTGCGGCCCGAGGTCCACGACGCGTACAACCGGCGCATCGACGAGGGCAACCTCAACATGGCGTGGGGGGCGTCGACGGTCAACACCTGGTACAAGAACGCGAAGGGCCGGATCACCCAGAACTGGCCGTTCACGCTGCTCGACTACTGGCGCGAGACCCGCGAGCCCAACCCGGCCGACTACGAGATCGTGTAGCCGGCGATCGCGTCCCTCCTTGCCCGCGTCTCGGCGCCGGTGGGTCACGATGCCGTCACGATTGCGAGCCGCGCCGCATGCGCCAAGGACGCGTCGGCGTACCCGCGATCGTTAACGCGCC
>Ga0081455_10005487_pt1:12500-13905 | contig 13905 bp, 6 predicted proteins | sample TabmetS3T2R1_FD_70207 | JGI IMG/M metagenome (GOLD analysis project Ga0081455, IMG submission 70207) | Tabebuia heterophylla rhizosphere microbial communities from the University of Puerto Rico - S3T2R1 | ecosystem: Host-associated > Plants > Roots > Rhizosphere ... | reverse complement strand
AGCCGGCCACGGTAGGGTCAGCGACTGGGGTGAAGTCGTAACAAGGTAGCCGTAGGGGAACCTGCGGCTGGATCACCTCCTTTCTAAGGATGATCCTTCAGAGCCAGAAGCATTCGCTTCTCTCTATCGGATTTCTTAGGAACACATCGGGGCCGATCAGTTCAGGCTGATTTGGTCCTTTGGCGGGATTTCGCCGTCTTCGTTTCTCTTTCTTCTCGGACGAGCCCACGCTATTCCCAAGGTCGATGGAGCATGCTTCGCCCGCGGTCTTCGGGATGCGCGGGTTTAAGCGTGCGACATGTGACTTGGGCCTGTAGCTCAGTTGGTTAGAGCGCGCGCTTGATAAGCGTGAGGTCGGAAGTTCAAATCTTCCCAGGCCCACCATTCCCGCTTCGCTGGTGCCGCAGTGCGGGGCCATAGCTCAGTTGGGAGAGCGCCTGCTTTGCAAGCAGGAGGTCGTCGGTTCGATTCCGTCTGGCTCCACCAGCGGTATGACCGGCCCCATCTCGTTGCTCGTCCGTGAAAACTAATTCGCGCATGCAATGCGTCGCGTCCACGCGCCGCTTGCATGCGCGTGTTGTCTGACATCGTGAAGAGGAGATCGTTCCGAGCGAACGTGTAACGGCGCAAGCCGCTTAACGTTCCGCGCGCTCCTACAGGTGCGTTGGTGGTGATGAGCCATCTAATGCGCTCAGTCGGCGAAGCTTGACCGCTGTCGCCGTCGGATCGATCTTGAAGCAAAACTGGTCTTTCTAATCAGTGACCCGGCCGAACGGATCGGCGCATGCGCATGATTGTGCGTGCGAACTGCCGTGCGGATCACACGCCGAGTGTGAGTGGGCATTGATAATGAGAGCGATCAAGTGTCGTAAGGGCATTTGGTGAATGCCTTGGCGCTGAGAGGCGATGAAGGACGTACTACGCTGCGATAAGCCGCGGGGAGCTGCGAAGAAGCTTTGATCCGCGGATTTCCGAATGGGGAAACCCACCTTCGATGCCAGAGTTCAGAACTCAGGGATCAGCAATCAGAATTATTTCTGATGCCTGATACCTGGTTTCTGATCTCTGGCATCAAAAGAAGGAATAGAACCTCTGAATAAAATAGGAGGTTTTAAGCTAACCCGGAGAACTGAAACATCTCAGTACCCGGAGGAAAGGACATCAACCGAGACTCCGCTAGTAGTGGCGAGCGAAAGCGGACCAGGCCAGTGATAATCCCGAGATAACTGGAAGCGTCTGGAACGACGCGCCTTAGTGGGTGACAGCCCCGTACAGGCAATGCAAAGGATTATCCTCGAGTAAGGCGGGACACGTGCAATCCTGTCTGAACATGGGGGGACCACCCTCCAAGCCTAAGTACTCCTCAGCGACCGATAGTGAACAAGTACCGTGAGGGAAAGGTGAA
>Ga0081455_10005487_pt1:0-7500 | contig 13905 bp, 6 predicted proteins | sample TabmetS3T2R1_FD_70207 | JGI IMG/M metagenome (GOLD analysis project Ga0081455, IMG submission 70207) | Tabebuia heterophylla rhizosphere microbial communities from the University of Puerto Rico - S3T2R1 | ecosystem: Host-associated > Plants > Roots > Rhizosphere ... | reverse complement strand
GCCGAGAAAGATCGCCTGCAAGCCTTTCTGCAAAGGCCTGAAGGTGTCGCACTCATGCTGACCGGTACGGAAGAAAGAAGGCAGCGCGTCCTAGGCGTACTTCAAACGCATCCCGTATTCACTGTGAAAACCTTTGAACATCACAGCGGGCCCTGGGTGATCGAGCCAACGTTCGCTCACGCCCTGGCGGAGGGGATCGTCCCCGCCAACCCGCCTGATCGCAAAGCCTTTGTCCAGCGCATCGGGGAAATTCTTGCGACCGAGCAAGGCCAGGAAATCAGGTTCGGGTGGTATGGGTTCGATGACAAAATCTACCTTGCGGCCAGAATGGAGGCGATGCAGGTCATCATCGACAACGGGATCACGGCCGAAGTTCTGCAACAGACGAACAACCCATGGGAAAATCGCGCTCTTGTCAAAGCCATCGCGGCGAAGCGGATGGCCGACGCCAAAATCAATGCCGACGTTCCCATCAAATTCACAACGCGTGAGGACTTGACCAATTTTGTCGCTTTTACCTCGGACATGAAACCGGATCATCCGAATGTGAAGGTGATTGTGGATCAGCTTTTCAAGCAAGGCGGCAGCGAGCCGGTCGTTTCGTTCAGACCCGTGTATTTTTCCAGCAGAACGACCGGAGTCGTGCAGTTTCCATTGTACCGCACCGATGTTCGTTACAGCTTCGGCCCGAACCGGTCTGGCCAGAACCAGTTGCTTCCAGATCAGACTTTTATCGATCACGTGGGGCGAGCCTATACCACCAACCCGGCCAACAGTGCTTTCGCAGAATGGCGCGGAACGAACAAGCTGCCTTCCGGTGTGGTTGCCGTCCCAAGGGGTGGGCGTATCTCCCACGACAAAACCGGCGCCCCGGTCCTTGAGGTGATCGATACACCCGAAAAGGGACGCGACGTCGAAAAAGCCGTGACGGCCACAATGATGGTCGGAGGCATTTTTGCCGGCGGCCTGACACTCGTGGGCGCGGGCGGCTTGATCGTATCGGGGATTGGTGTGGCGTCCTCTGTCCACGGAGCCGGCACCGCATGGGCGGAGCTCGACGATCGCCGCACCCATGGCCAGAGCAACGCGTGGTCGGACCCGGAAGGGCGTGCATTGAAATTGAACCTGGCCGCGAGTGTTGCCGGCCTGGGCATGTTTGCCAGCGGTCCGGTCTTGAAAGGTACACTGTATTACGGGCGGCTGACCCACGAAGCGGCCCTGTCCCACAGCCTGGTGAATGCGATCGGGGCTGGCACGGATGCCGCGGCCTTCGCGAACGGGGTCGTTCACCTGACAAAGCATTACGATGTCGCCCGACGACATTGGCCTTGCCCTTCTGCAATTGGGCTTGCAGGCAGTGATGTCGGGAGTCGGCATCCGTCAAGCTGGCGGATTGGGCGCCACCTTCATTCCGATGGCCGGCGCACGGATGCTGATCGCGCAACACCTCCCGCCGCCGCGCATCCATTACGGAGAGGTTCCGGGCAACGCGGTGCAAATCCGCCTGGTTGACGGCCACCGCTATGAGATCTTTGCCGGCCCGCAAGCCGATGAGGCGCGGATTCAGCACCACGTCGATATGGTCCGTCAGATCGAAGGCGACATTACCTTTACGGAGATGCTCGCTCGTTGGCTCGGAGCGAGATCGGACACGGAGGGGCGCTCCATCGTCGCCGACATCCGCAAACTCAATAGCTGGATCGCTCGGCAGACGCTTAGGCTTGAGTCTTCGGTTCTAGCCCCGGGTGAGCGCGATGCCATTCTCAACGATATCGCGGTCTGCGCGCAGCGCCGGGACGAACTGATCGGAAGGTGGCAAGCGCTGCTTAACAGGCCTTGCGCCGATCGCGGCGGTCAGCCCATCCTCCTCCCGGACTCAACGCGCGGTCCCTCGCATACGGCCCGTTATATTCGAACTCCGGGTCACGATCTTGTTGACGCGTTTCGTAGAATTGATCGCCACGAATTTGATCGAGCAAGGCGGGAAACCGGAGCAGATGACATCAATGATCCGGAGCGAATCATTGATTGGTTCGTTAAAAATCAAAAGTTTGCGAAACGCTCTCTGGTGGATAGAGCGCTAGGTTTGCCTGATTATGAGAAAGCATGGCAGCAATTCTTAACAGCGCGTGTCGCGACGCAGAGTGGGGAGGAGCCAGAACCAGGGCAATACGGTTGGATTCGTTTTTCTCCGGAAGCGCGGCTAGTCATGACGCTTTCTGAAATTGATCCCAAGGCACTCACACGCGCAAAAAAGAAGGTCGGAATTGATAATGCCGGGGTGATTATTGACTGGTTCGTTAAAAACGAAGGGCTGGGTACGAAAAACAAATACGAACAAGCGTGGCAGAAGTATTTATCTCGACTTGCGAAGGAACGACAAGGGCAGCAGCAGCAACAGCCCGCAGTCGCACCGTCTCTGCCGCAGCCGGCCGTCGCGCCCATTCCACACGATCCTGGCGCATCGGCGCCACCGGCTGTCGCGCCCGTTCCACACGAGCCTGACGGATGGGCACCGCGCAATACGATTGTGCCTGATGAGCCTCAAACTCTGCACGGTGGGCCTCAAACTCTGCGGGCTGACCCGACAATTATTCAGGATGTGCGCGGTCACGTTTTTGTTTTTGTCAAAAAAGACAAAACTGACGATTTTGTGGGACAGCTCTACGCTTCGATAGGAGACAGAAATTCCCCACAAGCCAGAGATTTCATTGGCAAGTTAAGAGCAAAAATAGCAGGGATTCAGGATGAACCATTTACGGTCGGAGATTTTCTGGAGCTCGTCAGGTACTGCGCAAGAGGAGCCTTCGATCGGACAACAGCTGATCGTATTGCGCACACGATGGCGCAACTCAGCACCAACGATCCGCATGTTGTCAGTAGCGAGCGGCTAAGAGATGATTATCGATTGAATACTTCTGACGTGCTGGCAGCCCTAAGATAGCAAGCGTCGCGATCCTGCTGCCGCTCACGTTCGGCATGTCGCCCACTTCGGCCATTATTGGACAATTCCGGGTCGGCCAAGGCTTGGCGGCCGTCAGAAATAATCGAACGCGCGGCGGCGGCAAGGCCATCGCCAAAGCTGCTGTTACGTGCCCGGGCAACCCCATCACCCTGAACTTTTGGCGCCGTTGCATGCGTTTTCATGAAAAGTAGCTATTTCGGCCTTCCAATACGCATTTCCCGTTGCTACATAGCCCTCGAAATGCGCGGGCCGTGTTCCTCGCGCTTCGCATTTTGACGCGGGGTGGAGCAGCCCGGTAGCTCGTCAGGCTCATAACCTGAAGGTCGTAGGTTCAAATCCTACCCCCGCAACCAACATGCGCACGATTTAGCCCCGGCCAAGCCGGGGCTAAATCGTTTTCGTTTCGAGTGTTGACCCGTGGGTAGGAACCTACGTGGCTCCCCCCGTGCTCATTTTTTTAAGCCTCACACTTTGGGAAAGAAAGCTCGACGATCCTACCCCCGCGACGAAAACGGCGTCCCAGTCAAAGACTTGACCGGCCTTCCGATCTGCGCCAGTAAGCGGCGAATAGGCTCTTTCCGACCCTACCAATAGCGTATAGCAAATTTGTAATGTTTAGGTTTGACCTATCCGGGTATGTTTGGCCTAATTTGCTTACGACTGACCAAGGACGGTCTAAACGACAATAGAAGCCGAGCCGACGAAAGATCGGCCGGTTAAATATTCTCAGGAGGAGGAAAATGCATACCAAGGCTGTGAAACTGGCCGCCATCTGCATTGGTGGCCTGTCTGTAGTATCCATGCCGGCTCAGGCATGGGAGCCCACGAAGCCCATCGAAATCATAGTGCCCGCCGGAACTGGCGGCGGCGCCGATCAGATGGCTCGCATGATGCAGGGCATCATTACCAAGCATAATCTGTCGAAACAGTCCGTTGTGGTGATTAACAAGCCCGGCGGAGCCGGTGGCGAAGGCTTTCTCGACGTCAAGAATTCCAAGGGCGAAGAGCACAAGCTGATCATCACCCTCTCGAACCTGTTCACTACGCCGCTTGCGACCGGCATTCCGTTCAAATGGAAGGATCTGACTCCCGTCGCAATGATGGCACTCGACGAGTTCGTTCTGTGGGTGAATGCCGACAAGCCCTACAAGACGGCCAAGGAATACATCGCTGCCATCAAGGCGGCGCCCGATAGACAGTTCAAGATGGGTGGCACGGGCTCCAAGCAGGAAGATCAGATCATCACGGTCGCGCTGGAAAAGGCGACCGGCAAGAAGATGACCTACATTCCATACGCTGGTGGCGGCGCCGTTGCAGTGCAGCTCGTCGGGGCTCACGTCGACTCGACGGTCAACAATCCCATCGAGGCGGTGGCGCACTGGCGTGCAGGGAAGCTTCGTCCGCTCTGCGTGTTCGACTCCAAAAAGCTCGACTACAACGAGAAGATCTACGGCGATCAGGACTGGAACAGCATTCCGACCTGCAAATCGGAAGGTCTGGACGTCGAGTACCTGATGTTGCGCGGCTATTTCATGCCGCCGGGTGTCAGCAAGGATGTGGTCGCTTATTACGTCGACCTGTTCAAGAAAGTGCGCGACACCCCGGAATGGAAGAAGCTGATGAACGATGGGGCATACAATCAGACCTTCATGACTGGCGATGAATACGCCAAATGGGTCGCCGACGCAGAGAAGATGCATGAAAGCCTGATGAAGGAAGCAGGGTTCCTGGCCAGCAACTGATCCTGCGAAGCGTCTCGAACGCAGCCACTTGAGGTTATGATGAGCGATACAACAAGAGAGTCCGGTGGGACGGGTCCGTCCCACCGGAGTGTCGAGATTGGGGTAGCGGCATTCATGGCGCTACTCGCGCTTATTGGAATTTACGGTAGCGTGCGGGTCGGCATCGGTTGGGGTGCAGAGGGGCCGAAGGCCGGCTTTTTTCCATTTTATGTCAGCCTGGCTGTGATCATCGCCTCCGCCGTCAATCTTGCAAAAATATTCACAAGCGCTGATGGGGGCGAGTTGTTTGCCAGGTGGGACCAGCTCAAGCAGGTCTTCGCAGTCGTTTTGCCGACGGCAATTTATGTTGCGGTCATCCCCTACATCGGAATCTACGTTGCCTCCGCGCTTCTGATCGTCGCCTTTATGAAATGGCTGGGCCATTATCCTTGGATCAAGGCCATCGCGGTTGGCGCTGTCATGCCGATCCTGACATTCCTGATGTTCGAGAGGTGGTTTCTCGTGCCCCTGCCAAAGGGACCGCTCGAGAAATTCCTGGGGTACTGAATTTGGGGGGGTGCCGGCGGGGCAATCGCGCGCCGGCAAGGGACAAAAACAAATGTTGGAAAATATTGACAATTTGTTTCATGGTTTTGCGATCGTCGCGCAACCATTCAATCTGATGCTGATGGTTGTGGGCATCGTGCTCGGCGTCATCGTCGGCGTCCTGCCCGGCCTGGGTGGTGCGAATGGGGTGGCCATTCTGCTGCCGTTGACGTTCAGCATGTCGCCGACGTCGGCAATCATCATGCTGTCGTGCATTTACTGGGGCGCGCTTTTCGGCGGCGCCATCACATCGATTCTCTTCAACATACCGGGCGAACCGTGGTCGGTAGCGACGACATTCGACGGCTATCCGATGGCGCAGCAGGGTCGGGCGGGGGAAGCGCTCACTGCAGCATTTACCTCCTCCTTTGTCGGCGCGTTGTTCGCCGTGATCATGATCACCCTGGTCGCGCCGCTCGTCGCCAATTTCGCGCTGCGCTTCGGTCCCGCCGAGATTTTTTCGGTCTATTTCCTGGCTTTCTGCAGTTTCGTCGGCCTCAGCAAGGAACCGCCGTTCAAAACCGTGGCCTCGATGATGCTTGGCTTCGCGCTTGGCGCCGTCGGTCTTGATCAAGTTACCGGACAGCTGCGGCTGACATTTGGCGTTGAGCAGATGCTCAACGGGTTCGACTTTCTGATTGCCGTTATCGGTCTGTTCGGCATTGGTGAAATTCTGCTCACCATGGAAGAAGGTCTGAGTTTCCGCGGCACTGCGGCCAAGCTCAATCCCAAGGTCGTGTTCCAGACCTGGAAGGAGCTACCGCAATATTGGATGCTGTCGCTGCGCTCTTGCCTGATCGGCTGCTGGATGGGCATCAGTCCCGCCGGCGCGACGCCTGCGTCATTCATGAGCTACGGCATTGCCAAGCGGATTTCCAGGGATGGCCACAAGTTCGGCACGGGTCGGATCGAAGGCGTTGTTGCCCCAGAGACGGCTGCCCATGCGGCGGGTACATCGGCGTTGCTTCCAATGATTTCGCTCGGCGTGCCGGGTTCGCCGACCGCCGCCGTGCTGCTCGGCGGCTTGCTCATCTGGGGCTTGCAGCCGGGTCCGCTGCTGTTTACCGAGCAAAAGGACTTCGTCTGGGGTCTGATCGCCAGCATGTACATGGGCAATATCGTAGGCCTGTTGATCGTGCTCACCTGCGTGCCGTTGTTTTCGGCCATCCTGCGCATTCCGTTCAGTGTCATCGCGCCCGTGATTCTGGTGTTCTGCGCGATCGGCGCCTACACCGTGAACAACAACACGTTCGATGTCGTCATGATGCTGGTGTTTGGCGTTGCCGGCTATTTCATGAAGAAATGCAATTACCCCCTGGCACCGATGGTGTTGGCAATCGTGCTCGGCGACAAGGCGGAAGAGTCTTTCCGTCAATCGCTGCTTGCCTCTCAGGGCAGTCTTGACGTCTTTTGGTCGAACGGACTTGTGAGCACGATCATGGCTCTCGGCATGATCGCTCTGTTTTGGCCTCTCATTCAGGCTGGCTGGACACGCGCGCGCATGTTGACGGGCGCGCCTGCGCGCGGCTGAGTAGCTTCCGAGCGACGCGGCATTTCATTCAGGAACTTCGCGCTGCGTGCGCATCGTAACTGCGATGCTCGTCGCTATTTGTCCTGAACATCGTGGCTGCAGTCATGGCGCTCGCAGTGCTCAAGCCTATGCGCATGCAGTTCATTTCAAGAAACTGACCATAGCCCCGAAATGCGCAAAGCCGCCCGCGGGATAGCCCGCGGGCAGCTTTCGCTCGCGGCGGTCACGAGTGGCGGTTGCCTGTCCGCACGGTTCTGGCATATTGTATACCAGCCATGAGTAACCGAGCCCGCAGTTCCAGTCGCGTGAGTGTGTCCAGCCGTGGAGGCGCCGCCAGAAAGCCTCTTCCGTCCCACCCCACGCTCGAGCCGATCGACGCCGCGCCAAGCTTCAAGCACCAGGCTTATACCGCGCTAAAAACCGCGATCGTCGCGATGGATATCTATCGCAGCCGGGATGATATCCGCCTGGACGAGCGCAAGCTCGCCCATGAGTTCGGCATCAGTCGCACGCCAGTCCGGGAAGCGATGGCGCAGCTTGAGAGCGAAGGCTTTGTTCGCTCGGTGCCGCGCCGCGGCATTTATGTCGTGCGAAAGACCAAACGCGAGGTGATCGAGATGATCACCGCCTGGGCAGCGCTCGAGAGCATGGCAGCGCGGCTGATTACCCAGACTGCG
>Ga0081455_10005486_pt1 | contig 13905 bp, 12 predicted proteins | sample TabmetS3T2R1_FD_70207 | JGI IMG/M metagenome (GOLD analysis project Ga0081455, IMG submission 70207) | Tabebuia heterophylla rhizosphere microbial communities from the University of Puerto Rico - S3T2R1 | ecosystem: Host-associated > Plants > Roots > Rhizosphere ... | reverse complement strand
CAGCGTCGACCAGTATTCATCGTTGGTCTGATGGGCGACCCGGAACCACTCCTGCTCCGTCACAGCATAATCGGTCTCTTCGAACCAGCTCGCCTTGAGCTTGAGATCATTGCCGACGAATTCGTAGCGGTTGATGCGCAGGTTGCGGTCGGGCGTGATCTCGAGCATTTCGATGACGTTGTTGCCGAGCTTGTGTCCGGCGAAGAACGCGCCGTCCGGCCATCCGAACGCCACCCAGGAGATGGTCGGCTGCGACAGCAATTGCGAGCGGAACACCACTTCGCGCTTTGCTGCGTCGCGCGGATCGAACACTTTTTCGGCCAGCAGCGTCCGCACCGCCATCATGGACGAGCGCGCCTCCGAGGTGACCGACTGCAGCTCGTCGCCCACGGCTGAGACGATCTGGTCATTGATGGTATTGGCGAGCGTCTGGCTAACCTGCTGGGCGGTGCGCCACCACAGCAAATGCACGCCGACGGCGCTGACGACGATGGACGTCAGCACGAGGGCGGAAATGGCGGTGCGGATGCCGAGGCGCATGCGGGGTCCAGATCGCGGGTTGGTAACCGTAATACGCGACCATAGCAGCGTCTGTTTCGCCGGTGGGGCCAATTTCGGCCGCCCGGACACGGCTCTGTGACCGCAGTTGAGCCGTAATGGGGACGAAACTTCTCGATTGGCTGTTCCGTACAAGCCAAGAGGGCGCTATGCCTTGCGATAATCCTTGAAGGTCCTGCAATGCACGATGTTTCCATCCCGGCGGCCCTGATTGCCGGTCTTGTCAGCTTCCTGTCCCCCTGCGTCCTGCCCCTGGTGCCGCCCTACCTGATCTATCTCACCGGCGCGACCATCGAGCATGTCGCCAATGACGAGACGACGGAGGGCTCCAAGCGCGCCGTGATGGCCTCGGCGCTGATGTTCGTGCTCGGCTTTTCCACGGTGTTCGTGGCGCTCGGCGCCAGCGCTTCCCTGATCGGCGGGCTGATCCGGGCCTGGTCGGCGCAGCTCTCGATCCTGGCCGGCATCGTGATCATCATCATGGGCCTGCATTTCCTCGGCCTGACCCGGATCAGCCTGTTGATGCGCGAAGGCCGCATGCCGATGCCCAAGCCGGTCGGGCTATGGGGCGCCTACGCCATGGGGCTGGCCTTCGCCTTCGGCTGGACGCCCTGCATCGGCCCGATTCTGGCCGCGATCCTCTCCATCGCGGCCGCCGAGGCCACCGTCGCCAAGGGCGCCGGCCTGCTCGCGGTCTACTCCGCCGGGCTCGGTATCCCCTTCCTGCTGGCGGCCTTCATGATCGAGCAGTTCTCCGCGCTGTTTGCGCGGATGAAGCGGCACCTCGGCAAGGTCGAGCATGCCATGGGCGTCCTGATGGTGATCACCGGCATCGGTTTTCTCACCGGCGCCGTCTCCAATGTCAGTATCTGGCTGCTCGAGACTTTCCCGGCCCTGCAAAATTTCGGCTAGAGCCCCGTAACAAGCGGGCGGGTGCTTGCGAAACTGCAATCGGAGCCAGATTGCCGCAAGGCGAGCGCGCGGCGTTTTCGCGCGCCGCGATTCTACGGGCCACTTGTGGCGGCCTCGTCAGAACAAGTACTTGAAGGGGAGTTCGCATGCATTTCATCATCCATCTTCTGATTTTGCTGCCCGCGCGGATCGCCTCGTATTTCTCCTGGGCCGGCCCTTTGATCATGCGGCTCATCGTCGGCTACACCTTCATGCTGGCCGGCTGGGGCAAGCTCAACAATCTGGCGCAAGTCACGGAAAACTTTATCGGTTGGGGCATCCCCTTTCCCAAGATCCTCACCCCCTTCGTCTCATCCGTCGAATTTTTCGGCGGCATCATGCTGATCCTCGGCCTGTTCACGCGAATTCCAGCCGCTATGCTGGCGGTGGTGATGGTCGTCGCCATCAAGTCGGCGAAGTGGGGCGACGTCGATTCGCTGGAAACGCTGCTCGGATTCGAGGAGGCGACCTACTTCGCCGGCTTCATGTGGCTCGCCATCGCCGGCCCCGGCGCCGCCTCGCTGGATCGGCTGCTGGTGAATGCGACCGGCCACAGCGAGAAATCGACCTGAATCTGACTGATGCGTGCGGGGTGAAGATACGATGACAGGGGTCTACTCAGAATATCGATCTCCGAAGCTCAATTGGACATTTTGCTGCGTTGCGGGCCACGTCCGTGCTTTGTTGCTCGTGCTCGCACTACCGGTCGCAGGCGCATCCTCCGCACAAGCAGATCCACAGCGATTCCACGCCGGCATCGCCCGCATCACAGTGCAGGATGTTGTCCCGTTCGACGCAGCGGTCGTATATCCGACGAGCGCGGGCGAAGCTCCCTTTCAGGATGGGCCATTCACCGTTGCAGCCAGCCGCGATGCGCCGATCGTCGCCGGAGCACCCTTTCCTATCGTTCTTTTCTCGCATGGCGGAGGGGGAACGATCAAAGCGGGGGGTAGTCCGCTCCCTTATGCCGCTCTTCTCACGTCGTTGGCACGCGAAGGTTTTGTCGTGGTCGCGCCGTTTCACCCCGGCTCCCCTCGCGACGCTCTCGAGGATCGACCTCGCCACATTCACAAGGCACTCAATGCCATGTTGGCCGATCCACGCTTCGCGAAATATGCCGACCCCAAGCGCCTCGGCATGATGGGGTTTTCTTACGGCGGCGCGGTCTCGCTCATCGCCGCGGGCGGGATTCGCGATCTGGCTCACCTGGCGGCGTATTGCCGAGACCGTACCGATGATCCGAAGGCCTGCGACGGCGTGCCGACCGACGGCTCCTTGGCCAACGTAGTCGGCAAGAGGTCGCCGGATGCGCTCGCCATCAAGGCCCTCGTCCTGCTGGAGCCGTGGGGCGCCCTGTTTAATCGGAACGGGTTGACGTCCGTCGACATGCCAACGCTGCTCTATCGCGCGGAAGACAGCGATCTCAAGGCTGAGGGCAACATCCTCGCGCTCGCAACGGCATTGCCCCATCCGCCGCGGCAAGAGACGGTGCCGGGCGGCCATTTTATTTTTGTCGATCCATGCCCTCCCGCACTGGAGGCTGAGGCGCCCGCGGGCTGCAAGGATGCTCCCGCTGTCGATCGTACTGCGGTCCATCGGCGGATCGAGGTCGAAATTGGAGACTTTCTGCGCCGGAATCTTTGACGGCGCATCGGCAGCGAACCGGATTGTCGCGCGACACTCGAACTGACACTCACAATCCCGTGACATCGGCGAAAGCCTGAGCCCGGATCGGAGGGCCTGCGTAGCTGGCGAGAACGCCACCTACCGGGAAGCCGCCATGAAACTCGTCCGCATTGCCGCCCTTGCCCTCGCCGCGCTCGCGGCTTCGCCGTCGTTCGCGGCGGACGGACCGAAATGGAGCGGCTGGGACGACGATCTGTTTGCCCGCGCGCAGGCCGAGAAGCGCTTCGTCATCCTCGATCTCGAAGCGGTGTGGTGCCACTGGTGCCACGTCATGGAGAAGACGACCTATGCCGATCCGAAGGTGAAGGAACTGCTGGCGGAGAAATATCTGCCTGTTCGCGTCGACCAGGACGCCAATCCCGATCTGTCGAGCCGCTATGGCGACTGGGGCTGGCCGGCGACCATCGTGTTCGGCCCCGACGGCGCCGAGATCGCCAAGATCAGGGGATATATCGAGCCGGAACGGATGCAGGCGCTGCTCAAGGCGATCATCGATGATCCCTCGCCGGGACCGTCGGTCGGCGAAGCCTTTGAGGTGAAGCCATCGACCTCCGCCTTCCTCGACAAGGAACAGCGCGCGGCGCTGACGAAGAATGTCGACGAGTCCTACGAGGAAAAGCTCGGCGGCTGGGGCGAGAACCAGAAATACATCGACGCCGACAGCATGGACCTGGCCGTCACCCGCGCCGAGGCCGGCGACGTTGTTGCGGCCAAGCGCGCGCGGCAGACGCTGGATGCCGCCATTGCGCTGATCGATCCGGTCTGGGGCGGCGTGTACCAATATTCCGAAGCCGGCTCCTGGACCCGCGCGCATTTCGAAAAGGTCATGTCGTTCCAGGCGCAGTATCTCCGGCAGTACAGCCAGGCCTACGCGCTGTGGAAGGATCCTAAATACCTTGCCGCCGCGCGCAGCATCGAACGCTATCTCGCGCAATTCCTGACCAGCCCTGACGGCGCGTTCTATGTCAGCCAGGATGCCGATCTCGATCACGATACCGACGGACACAAATATTACGCGCTGTCGGATGGCGAGCGCCGCAAACTGGGAATGCCGCGCATCGACAAGAACTTGTATGCGCGCGAAAACGGCTGGGCCATCTCGGGGCTTGCGGCCTACTACAACGTTACCAACGATGCCAAGGCGCTTGATATCGCCGAGCGCGCCGCGAAATGGGTGATCGACAATCGTGCTCTCCCCGATGGTGGCTTTCGTCACGGCGAGAAGGATCGCGGCGGACCGTTCATCGGCGACACGCTGGCGATGGGCCAGGCCTTCCTCGATCTCTATGCCTCAACTGGAAATCGCGACTGGCTCACGTCAGCCGCGAAGGCCGGCGATTTCGTCACGACCTTCCGGGACGACGCCGGTGGCTTTGTGACCTCGAAGTCAGCGGAAGGCAAGACCGGCGTGCTTGCGAGACCTGCGAAGCTGATCGAAGACCAGGTGCAGGTCGCGAGGTTCATGAACCTGCTCAACCGTTACTTCGGCAATGAGGCCTATCGCGAACAGGCCGCGCATGCGATGCGCTATCTCGCCAGCGCCGCGGGCGGGATGATGCGTCCCCTGCCCGGCATTCTGCTTGCCGACGAAGAACTCGCGGTCGAGCCCACCCACATGACGATCGTCGGACACAAGGACGATGCCCGCGCAAAAAGCCTGCATGCGCTGGCCCGCGCACTGCCGGCCCGCTACAAGCGGCTGGAATGGCTCGACCTGCGCGAGGGCAAGCTACCCAACCCGGACGTCGAATATCCCGATCTCGGCGAGCCCGCAGCGTTCGCCTGCAGCAACCGGATCTGCTCGTTTCCCTCCTTCAATGCCGAGGAGTTGCGGGCCACGGTCGCGCAGATGGCGAAGCTGAAGCCTGTGCGCGGATAGGCCAGGCGAGTTCGTTGTGCGATGCAACCGATCACGCACATCACGCCTAATCCGTTGAAGCGCTACGCTTTCTGTGCGGCGCGCGCTCGCGGAGATCGCCGCAGCGCGCAACGAAATACTCTCCAGTCCTCGGTGTTAGAGATGGACGGGATGTCCAACCGCAAAAAAAGAAAATTTTCTTTTGAAACTCTGTAACCAAATCGCCTGATGCCCCGTAGCTGGTTTTCGGATGCGCACTCGGTCACGGATGCTTGACGGTTTCCGGCAAGCAACTCGCCCGATTGCCATCCGTCACATCGCTTGCGTTGTGAGGGTCCGTGATCGGGCGATCAGCGGATGCTTGCGGCGCGTTGTCTTCAAACAAGGATCGAGGAGATCGTCATGAAGTTGAATTCCAAATCCGGTGCGACGCTCGCCGCTGCCGCCGCCACGCTGTTCCTCGCCGGCTCGGTGGTGTCGACGGTGTCGACGCCTGCAAACGCCGCCCAGGGCAAGTGCATGGCCGGCAATGCCTGCAAGGGCCAGAGCGCTTGCAAGGGCCAGGCCAATGCCTGCAAGGGCCAGAACGCCTGCAAGGGCACCGGCTTCTCGATGACGTCAGAGAAGGCTTGCGCCGCCATGGGCGCCAAGTTCGTCAAGAGCTGATCGGCGGATCATCTGCGCCGAGGGCTCGGCATCGCCGGGCCCTCGTTGTTTCGGCCTTTCGGCTAAAATAAAGTCGGCCTCGGGTGTAACTAAATCCGGACCCGCTACGTAGCTCTCTCTGGGTGCCGTTTGTCGGCTGGAACTGTCGCTGCTTGCGGGCGGTGCACCCTCACATTTCCTATGGAGGATACAATGAAGATGACCCCCAAATCCGGCGCCGTGCTGGCCGCCGCCGCTGCCACTCTGTTCCTGGCCGGCACCACCGTGTCGACCGTGACCTATGCCGCCGGCGAGGGCAAGTGCGTCGGCGCCAATGCCTGCAAGGGCCAGAGCGCATGCAAGGGCGGCGCAAACGCCTGCAAGGGCCAGAACGCCTGCAAGGGTCAGGGCTTCTCGGCCATGACCAAGGAAAAGTGCGATGCCGCCAAGGGTAAGTTCATGCCGTCCTAGTCACGGCCCCGTCGAGGCCCGGTGTAGGCCGGGCCTCGGTTCCATGCTAGGTTGAAGGGCAGTGAGTTACCGCCGCCCCGTTTGACGGCGCCGTTCGAGCGGAGACGAGATGAACGTCGCAAGCAGATTGCCAGAGACCGCTGCGGCCGCGCTTGCAGACCGTCCGGCGACGTCGGCCAAGCCGCCCTTCCTCGGTTTCGGTCTCGGCCTGCGCCACCAGCATTACGACGAAATCCTGGGCGGTAATCCGCCGATCGACTGGTTCGAGGTCATCAGCGAAAACTACATGCTGCCCGGCGGCCAGCCGCTGCGCACGCTCGACCGGATCTGCGAACGCTATCCCGTGGTGATGCACGGCGTGTCGATGTCGATCGCCTCGACCGCGCCGCCGAATTTCGAATACCTGCAGGCCCTGAAGGATCTCGCCAAACGCGTCGAGCCGAAATGGGTGTCGGACCATCTGTGCTGGACCGGCGTGCACGGCAAGAACCTGCACGATTTGCTGCCGATCCCCTACACCAGAGAAGCGCTCGATCATGTCGTCAGCCGGGTGCAAATGGTACAGGATTTTCTCGGCCGCGCCATCGTGCTGGAGAATGTCTCGACCTACGTCCAGTTCAATAATTCCGAAATGACGGAATGGGAGTTCCTGTCCGAATTGTCGCGCCGCTCCGGATGCTGGCTGCTGTTCGACGTCAACAACGTCTATGTCAGCGCCTTCAACCACGGCTACGATCCCATGACCTTCCTCAACGGCATTCCGGCGGATCGCGTGGTGCAGTTTCACATGGCCGGCCACAGCCACATGGGCACCCATATCATCGACACCCACGACCACCCCGTGTGCGAGGACGTCTGGGATCTCTATGCCGCGGCGCTGAAGCGCTTCGGCCGGGTCTCGACCATGATCGAGCGCGACGACAACATTCCGCCGCTCGATGAACTCGTGCGCGAGGTTGTCAGAACCCGCGAGATGGCCGCGCAAATCTTGCCGACAGGCAGCCGCGCGGCATGAGCGACTTCGCCCGACAGCAGGCCGCATTCCAGCGCGGCATCCTCGATGGCGACGACACGGTGCTGGCTGAAATTCTCGACAGCCCGCGGGAGAAACGCGAGGCGCTGTTCGGCGTCTATCGCTATGCCTACGGCTCCCGGCTGGTCGAGGCCATGCGCAATGACCATGAGCTGCTGCATCTTTATCTCGGCGACGAAATGTTCGACGAGATGGGGCACGCCTATGTCAAGGCGTGCCCGTCCGAGAACCCGAATTTGCGCTGGTTCTCGCAAGGCCTGCCGGCGTTTTTGAAATCGACCGCACCCTACACCGAGCATCCCGAGCTGTCCGATCTCGCCGCACTGGAAAAGGCGCTCAACGACGCCTTTGACGCCGCGGAAGGGAAAGTGGTCGAACTGACCGACATGGCGGACTTCGCGCCCGAGGCATGGTCGGGCCTGAAATTCCAGCCGCATCCGAGCGCATCCAGGCTCGACCTCGCGACCAACGCGTCTGCGATCTGGCTCGCGCTCAAGAACGGCGAAACACCGCCGGACGCGACCACGACTGAGCGGCCCGCGCATCTTTTGATCTGGCGCCAGGACGTCACGCCGATGTTCCGCGAGCTTTCGGCGGAAGAGGCGATGATGTGGGATGAAGCCGCGAACGGCATTCCGTTCGGCGTGCTCTGCGAAATGCTCGCGACCTATGACGATCCCGACAGCGCCGCAGGCCGCGGCGCGGGCTATCTGCACGGCTGGATCACGGCAGGACTTTTAACGGACGTTTCCGTCGGCTCATGAAGAGGAGCGCTCGGCGAATGGGAAGTGACACCGGTCGCCATTTCATCGAGCGCATGCATTGGGACGACGTTGCGCGGCGCATCGCTGATGGCGCGGTGGCGATACTGCCGATTGGCGCTGCCGCCAAGCAGCACGGCTTCCACCTCCCCCTCAATACCGACCGCATTCAGGCCGAATGGCTCGCAGCCAGGATGGCGGAAAAAATCGATGCGCTGATCTGGCCGACGCTGACCTATGGCCACTACCCCGCCTTCACGGCGTATGCCGGCAGCAGCAGCCTGTCGATTTCGACCTTCGAAGCCTTTGTGCGCGAAATCGCGGGGCAGATTCTCGGCAGCGGCTGCAAGAAGCTGCTCGTGCTCAATACCGGGATCAGCACCCTGGCGCCGGTCGACCGCGCTCTGGCGCGCCTCGATGGCGAGCGGATCAGGCATTTGTGGATTCACGAAGGTCCGCGCTATCCGCGTGTGGCGAGGCAACTGGCCGAGCAGGGCCATGGCAGCCATGCGGATGAGTTGGAAACGTCGCTGATGCTGGCGATGGCGCCGCATCTCGTCGACATGGCGCGCGCCGAAGCCAGCCCCGCCTTGATCCAGGAGACGCCGGGCGCATTGACCCCGTCGGATCCGCATTCGCCGAATTACAGCCGCTCCGGCTGCTATGGCGATCCGACCCGGGCGACAGCGGCCAAGGGCGAAGCCTTGCTCGCCGCCATGCTCGACGATCTCCACGAGCAGGCCGCCACGTTTATCGCGCAGGCCACACCTGAGCAACGACCGGCGGTATCGCAAAGCGTGCTCCGATGAAGGCCGCCGGCGCTCTTCGCTGGACCATTGCCGCCGCAATCATCGCCGCGATGCTGGCAGGCACCGTTTCGTTCCGCGCCGGCGCACAATCGGACTATATGCGCGGCGACCGTATGCCTTACGACGCGTTCGACCGGCTGCCCCGGACCGATCTCGAGATAGGCGGCGGCACCATCCATGTCGCGTTTGCGCCGGGCGACATAGCGCTGCCGAGGGAGAAACTGCTCGACTGGATCAGGATGTCGGCGCGAGCCGTCACGACCTATTACGGGCGCTTTCCGGTCAGCTCACTGCGGCTGCTGCTGGTGCCGGTCGACGGCGGGCGCATTCGCGGCGGCACGACGTGGGGCTATCGCGGCGCCGCCATTCGCATTCCGCTCGGCCGCGATTCCACCGAGGAAGTCTTGCGGCGCGACTGGGTGATGGTGCACGAGATGGTGCATACCGCCCTGCCCGACATGCCCGACCGCTACGCGTGGCTGTCGGAGGGCCTCGCCGTCTATGTCGAGCCGGTCGCGCGTGTGCAGGCGGGAGACCTCTCAGCGCAGGAAATCTGGCAGGCGATGATGCGCGACATGCCGAAGGGCCTGCCGCAGGCCGGCGATGAGGGACTCGACAACACTCCGACCTGGGGACGGAAATATTGGGGCGGCGCGATGTTCTGCCTGCTCGCCGATATCGAGATCCGCAAAGCGACAAATAATCGCCTTGGCCTGCAGGACGCGATGCGCGGGGTGCTCGCCGCTGGCGGCAATCACGAACAGGACTGGCCGATCGAGCGCATTCTCGCAGTCGCCGACAAGGCGGTTGGCGTTGACGTGCTGACGCGCCTGCACAACGAGATGGGGCCGAAGCCGGTGACGCCGGACCTTGCCGCGCTATGGCGCGACCTCGGATTGAAGCAGCAGGGCGAAAGCCTCGAATTCGACGACACCGCACCGCTGGCGGCGATCCGCAAGGCGATCACCGCACCGCACGCCTGATAAAGGGCTCGCAGAAGCATGATCCGATGATCCGGCAGCCAATCGCTGCCGGATCATCTTGAGCGAAGCGTTAAAAGCGATAGCTGGCGCCCACGCGCACGAGGTGCATCTCGTTGCGGAATTCAGTTCGCGTGCGGTCCTTGCCGGACAGGGAGACGCTGCCGTAATCGGCGTAGAGATATTCGCCGCGCCCAACGAAATGCTTGGTGAAGGCATATTCGAAGCCGCCGCCCACGATCAGCCCGGCCTTGACCTGCTCGTCCCAGATCATTTCCTGCACGGTGTCGCAACCCTTCTGCACCGTATAGCGATAGCCATTGCCGATGCTGGCCACGCCGACACCGATCGCGCCATACGCCAGCAGGCGGTCGAACGCATAGCCGGCACGCAGGCGAGCCGCACCGAACGCGCCGAAACTCGACAGCAAGGCGCTGTCGCCAAAGATCAGTTCATCCCGCGACGAAGAGGACTTGCCCCACTCGAATTCGCCGCCGATCACGAAACGGTTGGCAAACTGGTAGTTGTAGCCGCCATAGACCCCGGCCGCGAAGCCGCTCGCCTGCCCCTCCGCATGACGGCACGCCCCGTTTCGGCAGTAATCGGCAGCCCAGGCCGCATACCCGCCGCCGCCATAGATACCCGCATAAAACCCGGTCCAGTTATAGGAAGGCGAAGGCAGGTCCGGAACACGAAGATCGGCAGCCTTAGCCGCCGGACCTGCCAGCAAGAAGCCGCAAGCGGCAACAATCCCCCAGGAAACAAAACGCATCAACGCACCTCATCACGCACGTACACGCAACACATGTTGCGGAACCAAGCTGAAGAGGGAACTTCAGGCGCGATGATGTTTAAGTCAGGCGGCGCCGTGTCGAAACGAGGCAATGTTTGGAACGAAATTGGGATCGCCGCCACAATGTGCAACTCTTGAGCGAAGAAGGCCGTCGCAAGCGTTTGCCCACCACCTGCGGTTTCAACATGAAGGTAGCGGGCCATTGTGGCCTCGCTCAGATAGCGACCGCTTTTGTGTAGACCCTAATCGCGCAAACTCTATAAATCTGTTCAGATGGCCTTTAACCTGTTGGGGCTGCTCAATCGGGCTACGCACCACGCGAGCCCTAAGCCGATTCACACGTCGCTTTGTCCAAACAAATGGTGCGGCGATGCGGCCACCCCGGAGGTGGTATTACTTCTTCCATATTTACAGGGGAACTGCGGTTCGTCAGCTTAGCCTCGAATTTATTACGTACGCTTGCTTGATCGATTGTTTGTTGGGTTAGTTCACGCGGGCAAGAACGCCGCGAACGCATACATAATAGATGTCGCGATTTCAGCCGCAGCGTCTTTCCGTTTGCTTCTCCATCTTCCCGTTTGCTTCTCCGCTCGCGTTCGCAGCAGATATTTGCCGCAGATTGAGGGAGCATAGCATGCAGAAGCGTTTCATCATTCGTTCACCGGTGCTTCTCTCCTCGACTGGCCCTCCGAGCAGGGTGGAAGGGGCGAACGCGGAGTAGAGACAAGCTCCCGTTACGCCCCACTTCCTTTCCATAGACTGCCAGAAACTAACGGCTCCTCGCGGCGATCACGGCAGATCGCCGAAGGGCGGGTGTATGGAATTTCACCTTTTGGGAAACCGGTAGGAGGACACAATGGCACTGACCATCAATGTCATCGGAAGCACCAAAATCGACGAAACAACCGGCTTGCAGGATGATGACATCGCGCTAGCCGGCGTGCCGTCGAATGTCTCGACTGCGTTCAGCAACGCGGGAGTCATCCTCGCGAACGCTATTCAAGTCGCAGGCGGAGGGAACAATGATGTCACCGTCACGCCTGACACCGGTTTTACCGTCAATGGCCTCGGCTTCGTCGATCCGACCAACGGTGCGCTTGACGGGGACCCCAGCGGGCTTTTCACCCTCGAGAACAGGCAGATCTTTCTCTACGCCGACCCCAATAACGACAACGTGGTCCTCGGCCGCGAGGGCACCGCCGGAGGGGCGGCGGATCCGAGCGGCGCCATAGTTTTTGCGATCTATCTCGAAGAGACCACGACCAATTCCGTAATTACGGGCGGCAAGTTCTGGACCGCGCTCTTCGAGCCGCTGAAGCATCCGAATCCCGACGCTCCCGATCCCGACCACAACAATCCCGACAATACCGTCAATCTCGACAATATGCTCAAGGTCGCGGCGACCCAGTCCACCACCTTCGTCTTCGACAATGCGCCATCGGGCGCCAACGAGTTCATGATGTTCGGCAACAATCCCGGGGGCGTTAGCACCACGGGCATCGTGGTGACCGGGCGCAGCCCCGACCCAAACACCGAGGACAATGACAATAAAGGCGACACGGTCAGCAGCAGCCAGGCCGGCCCCCACGCGACCGTTGGAGTGAACGGCCAGCATGTCGGGCCGGGCAATGGCCTGGTTTTCACTTTCGTAAATGATCCAGTCGAAACTTTCACGGTAGCCCCAAACCCCGATCCACACGCGCCCGCAGGTCTCGACGCCACTGAGGCCGACCATGAAGGCAACATCCAGTTTAGCGGCTATACCCAGGGCGTCACCTCGGCCTCGTTCACGGTCGCTCAGGTGAACCCGACCGGTAGCTTGGTCACAGTCAAGATTTCCGCGTTCATTGATCACGACGGTGTAGCCGAGACAGGTACAGGTTTTGTCGAGGGATTTGCTGATGACGATCCGGTCAACATCACCGAGGTCAAGGTCAATGGCGTTGTTGTCACTGCAGACCTCACCGGTAATACGGCGGTCGTCTCGGGCATAAAGAACGGGGATGTTGTCACCTACACCACCAGCGCCCACACCCGGGTGCTGATCGAAAACGTTCAACCGACGAAGGGCCCGGGTTCGAACATCACCCTCGACATCGGCGGATTCACGATCTTGAGCGCTCAGGGCGCGAGCGAGTTTGCCGGCACGCAACTCCAGTTCGACGATGACGGGCCGACGATCACCGCGGTCGCGAGCACGGCATCGGTGCGCCATGACGAGACCGCCGGGGTACAGGCCGACACCGACGTCGACGGCACGGCGACCGCCTTCGGCACGACAACCGTCGCGGCCCTGTTCACCAACGTGCCGGCACCGGGGGATGATCCGGATGTGTCGGGCACCGGCGCGATCGGCTTTGCCCGCAGCTCCGCTTCGCTGCTGACAGTGACGGGGAGCGCCGGGGCCGACGGGCCGGCAGCGCAGGAGTTGAGCTATGCGCTGAGCGCGTCCGATGGGACCGACTCGGGGGTGGAGACCACCGCGGGCACCAAGATCTTCATGTATAACGGCACCGGCACCGCCGCAGGCTTGATCCTCGGCAGGGTCGGCACCGAGAACGCGGGTGGTGACACCGCCAATCCCGCCGGCACGGTGGCCTTCGCGCTGGCGACCAACCCGGCCAATGGCGAGGTCTTCCTCACCCAATATCTGTCGCTGAAGCATCCGACTCCCGGCGCCTCGCATGACGAGACGATCACGCTGGCGTCGGGCGCGGTGCAAATGAGCGTCAGTCGCGCCGACGGCGACGGCGACACCGCCACGGACTCCGGCAACGACATCGGCCTGCTCGTCAAGTTCGACGACGACGGGCCGGCGATCAACCCGGCCATCGCGGACGCACAGGTCGCCTTCACAAACAATTCGTCCGACGGCGACACGGGATTCCTGGAATATGGCGCGGACGGTCCCGCGTCGGCGGGTCCATTCAAGATCACAGCCTTCGAGGCGATGCCGGACAATACCCCGCTCGGGCCGATCACCGAGACCTTGTCGGAAGGCGACACCGTGCTCACCTACTCGAGCGCGACCCACGGCAACCTGTTCAGCCTGACGCTCGATGAGACGGAGCCCGGCGGCTACACGTTCACTGTCCTGCGGGATGTCCCGAACGTGCTCAATTTCCTCGATTTCGGCTCGGTCAATCCGGGCGGCCCGGTCGAGGACATCACGATCACGGCGCCAGGGGGGACCGGCGTCACCTTCGATGGCTTCCTCGCCAGCGATTTTGATGGCAGCCCTACTTCCCTCAAGGCTCAGTTCGCGACAGGCGACCTCAACGCCAATCCCATTGAAGATGTCAACGTCAGCACGCAAGGGATCGGCCTGAAGGACAACCAGATGGATCCCAACGTCAGCGG
>Ga0081455_10005485_pt1 | contig 13907 bp, 16 predicted proteins | sample TabmetS3T2R1_FD_70207 | JGI IMG/M metagenome (GOLD analysis project Ga0081455, IMG submission 70207) | Tabebuia heterophylla rhizosphere microbial communities from the University of Puerto Rico - S3T2R1 | ecosystem: Host-associated > Plants > Roots > Rhizosphere ... | reverse complement strand
GAAGAGCACGAGGACGGCGACGAAGAGCGCAGCGACCGAGTCGGCGCCCGGGTAGCCGGCGGCCACCAGCAAGAGCCCGATGAGCACCGCGATCGACCCGGCCATGTCACCGCCGAAGTGGAGGGCATTGGCCTGGAGCGCCGCGCTCCCGTAGCGCCTGGCTCCGCGCGACGAGACGACCGTCCGGCTCCCATCGACGACGATCACGAGGCCGATCACGGCGAAGGCGTACCACGTCGCCTCGACATCCGGCTCCGATGCGCCGAAGAGGTGCGAGAGCGCCCTGTACGAGATGAACAGGCTGGCGAGCGCGAGGATGGCAGCCTCGCCGAGTGCCGCGAGGTGCTCCGCCTTCCCGTGTCCGTAGGGGTGTCCTGGATCCGCCGGACGCCCTGCGACCCCTACGGCGAAGAAGGTGAGCAGGGCCGCGACGAGGTCGGTGCCCGAGTGGATCGCCTCGGAGACGAGTCCCAGGCTGCCGCTGGCAAGGCCCGCGCCCAGCTTGAGCGCGATGAGCGTGACCGCCGCGATTACGGAGACGAGCGCCGTTCGGCGTTGCGGCGTCACCAGCGAAGGCTAAACGCGGCGAGCCCGCACAAGCGGGCTCGCTGCGTCTTTCGTCGCGGAAAGAATTCGCTACGCGTCGGCGATGTCGCGGTGGAAGACCTCGTGCAACATCGTCCCGGCACCTTTGCCCCTGTCCTGCCAATGGCGGAAGAGCAGCGACTGATGGTGCGCGGCCGTGTAGTTGAAGTTGAACTTGCAATCCGTGCTGTTCTCGAAGCACGAGAACGTGGCGGTGGGGCCGAAGAACGTCGTCACGAAGACGTCGGTGAAGCCGCAGGTCGGCCCTGTGCAGGTCGCGTTCGGGTTGAACGTGCCGCCTGTCACCGTGCCACGCAGGAAACCGACGAGCTTGCCCATCACGCCGGCTCGCACAGTGTTGCCGTGTCGGCCGGTGGTGTCGCAGGCGCCGGGGCTCTTTCCGGCGAGCGTCGCGAACCTGCCTCGATCGCGACGGGTGAGCGTGTAGGAGCCGTCGGCGTTCTGCTTGACGATGAACGTCCGCGCGACTGTGTCGTTCGCCCACGGAGCACCACACGACCCGTTGTCCGTCGTGTTCACCACGAAGGTGAGCTTGCCGTGCGTGGCCTTCGGCTTCTTCGCGGGGTCCGGCTTCGCCAGAGCGGCGAAGACGAACAACAGCGCGCCCAGGCACACGGTGGAGAAGATCAGAAGTCGTTTCATGCTGCCTCCTTTGTCTCCGATCCGTTTGTGTTTTCCCGAAACGGGGCGAAAAGAAGGCGCTGACCAGCATTTTTACGAACTCTTTGCAAGCGCCGAGAGCGCTGCGTAATACCCACAAAGCCCGTGAACTCCGCCGCCAGGCGGTGTCGACGACGAGCACATGTAGACGCCGTCGATTGGTGTTGCGTAGGGATTCAGCCGAATCGCCGGTCGTGCGTAGAGCTGCCGGAGGTCCTGCACGCCGCCGTTGATGTCGCCGCCGACGTAGTTCGGGTTCTCCCGCTCGATCTCCGCGGGCCCGCGAACGCTTCGCTCCAGAATTCGCTCGCGGAATCCCGGCGCAAATCGCTCGACCTGGGCTTCGATCCTTGCGGTCATGTCCACTCGCGACCCGTGCGGCACGTGGCAGTAGGCCCAGAAGGTCTGCTTGCCGTCCGGCGCACGCGTCCCGTCGAACAGGCTCTGCTGCGCCGCGAGCACGTACGGCTGCTTCGGCGCCTCTCCGCGCCAGACCGCGTCCTCCGACACGACGACCCCTTCGAGCGTCCCGCCTAGATGGACGGTTCCCGCCCGCAGGCACTCTTCGGCGGTCCACGGAACGGGCCCGTCGAGCGCCCAATCGACCTTGAAAACGCCGGGCCCGTACCGGTACCGGCGCATCGCCCTCGCGTATCGATTGGGAAGCCGGTGGCCTGCTATCCGAACGAGCTGCCGCGGAGTGACGTCGAGCATGGTCAGGCCCGAGCCCGGCAGCTCGTCCAGCGACTCGACGCGTCGGCCGGTCTCGATCTCGCCGCCGAGCGACCGAAGATACGAGGCGAGCGCGTCCGCAAGCTTCTTTGATCCGCCGCGGACAACTGGCCAGCCGTGCCGGTGCGCGAGAAGCGCGAGCACGAGTCCGAAGGCGGCCGTGGGCGGCCGGCGGAGGTTCTGCATCGAGTGCGCTGCGAGACCGGCAACCAAGGCTCGCGCCCGTTTTCCTTGGAACCGCGACGCCAGGTCGACGGCCGAGCGCAATCCGGGCGCTGCGAAGCGTGCGGCAGCAAACGGATGGCGCGGAATCGGCGAGCGGCCGAGCAGGAACGGCTCCAAGAGCTCGCCGCGCTCGACCAGAGGCGCCATCAGCTTCCGATAGGCCCCCGCGTCGGGGCCAAGGCCGACAGCGGTCTCCTCGACGGAGCGCTCGAGCATCACCGCGGTGCCGTCGTCGAGCGGATGGGCCATCGGCGCGCGTGGGTGAACGAGCTCCAGGCCATGATCGGCGAGCGGCAATTCGCGGAAGCACGGCGATGCGGCCGCGAGCGGGTGGACAGCTGAGCAGACGTCGTGGAGAAAGCCGGGCAGCGTCAGCTCGGCCGAGCGAACGCCACCGCCGAGCGTCTCTGCAGCCTCCAGCACGAGGACCGAACGCCCGGCTCGGGCGAGCGTGATCGCCGCCGCGAGCCCGTTCGGGCCCGAGCCGACAACCACCGCATCGGGCTCTGCTACAGGTTCCCTCTGAGAGCCTGCTCGCGCTCGATCGACTCGAAGAGCGCCTTGAAGTTGCCCTCGCCGAACGTGGTTGCTCCGTGGCGCTCGATCACTTCGAAGAAGAGCGTCGGCCGGTCTTGCGCCGTTTTCGTGAAGATCTGCAGCAGGTAGCCGTCCTCGTCGCGGTCGGCGAGGATGCGCAGCCGCTTCAGGTCGGCGTAGTCCTCGCTGATCTCGCCGACGCGGCCTTCGACCTCGTCGTAGTAGGTCTCCGGCGTGTCGAGAAAGATCACGCCTCGCTCCTTCATCGCCTCGACCGTGCCGACGATGTCGCTGCTCTGCATGGCGATGTGCTGGACGCCCGGACCGCCGTTGAACTCGAGGTACTCCTCGATCTGGCTCTTTCGCTTTCCCTCCGCGGGCTCGTTGATGGGGAACTTGATCTTCCCGCTGCCGTCCGCCATCACCTTGGACATGAGCGCGGAGTACTCGGTTTGTATCTGGTCGTCGCCGAAGTGGACGATGTTCGTCATCCCGAAGACCCGCTCGTAGAACTCGACCCAGTGATTCATGCGGCCGAGCTCGACGTTCCCGACGACGTGGTCGAGGAGGATCAGGCCGACGCCCGTCGCTGGTTGTCCGTTGTCGACGGTTGAGCGATAGCCCGGGAAGAACGACCCCGCGTAGTCATCGCGATTCACGAAGGTGTGGATGACCTCGCCGTAGGTTGCGATGGACGAGACCTCGATGCGGCCGAACTCGTCCTCGAGCCACTGCGGCTCCTTGACGCCGCGGGCACCGCGCTGGATCGCCTGGCGGTAGGCCTCTGTCGCGCTCGGCACCTGCAGCGCCACGATCTTGGCGGCATCGCCGTGGCGACACGCGAACTGGGTGATCTCGCTGTCGGCGCGCACCCCGCTCGTCATGACGAGCCGGATGTCCCCTTGCTCGAGGACGTAGGAGGCGCGATCGCGGACGCCGGTCTCCGGGCCGGCGTAGGCAGTCCGCGTGAATCCGAAAGCGTTTTCGTAGAAGTAGGCGGCCTGCTTCGCGTTCCCGACCCAGAACTCGACGTGGTCCCAGCCGGTCAACGGCATGAAGTCGGTCGCGCTCATCGCTTGCATCTTAAGCGGGCGATCACCCTGACTCCATTGCCGGTCGACGTCGCGCGAGCAGAAGCGCGGCGCCGATCGTGAGCCCACCGGCGATCTGAAGCCAGGTCAGCTCCTCAGAGAGGAGAACGACGGCGAAGACCGCCGCGAGGAAGGGCTGGAGATTCGTGACGAGGGTCGCGCGAGAGGGGCCGACGCGGTCGATCGCCGTGAACCAGAGGACGTTGGTGAGGACGAGCGGTCCGAGCACCGCGAACGCGAACGCCGCCCAGACGAGCGCTCCGAGATCCCAGCGCTGGTCGACGAGCTGAGGCAGGGCGGTGAGGATCAGCGGCACGCAGCCGACGAGTAGGGCCCCGGCGCTGATCCGCCAGACCGAGTAGCGGCGCAGCAGCGGGACGATCGCGACGGAGTAGGCGCCCCACGTTGCCGCTCCGATGAAGGCCAGGACATCGCCGGCGAGATTCCCGGAGAAGCCGCTGCCGGAGCCGGCCGCGACGAGGAAGACGCCCGCAAACGACAGCGCAGCCGCGATCCAGAAGCGCCGGTGCAACCGCTCGACGCCGAGCGCGTAGGCGAAGATCGCTGTGAGGATCGGCAGGCTGCCGAAGATCAGCGCCGTCGTGGAGGCGTTGGTCAGGTCGATCGCGTAGACGAACGCGACCTGGTTCAGGTAGATGCCGACGATCGCCGCGGCCGCCAGCAACGCCGCGTCGCGTGGGCGGAAGGAGAGCGAGCGCTCGAGCCCGTAGGTCACCGTCGAAACGACGAGCGCCGCCGCCCCGAATCGCATGGCCGAGTACGCCAACGGCTGAAACCCGTGCGTCAGCGCGTACCGCGTCACGGTGAAGTTGAACGCCCAGATCGAGACGGTCGCGAGCAGCATCAGCTCCGCCGCGCTGATCCGCCTCACCCTGCGACCCTACCGCGGTGCGTTCGGCCCAAGTAACAAGTTTCCGCTCGTCCTCGCCGCTGACGGTCTCGGAGAGCGGTAGGTTTCGCCCGTGGAGCGCGAGCCGACGAGGGACGACATCGACGCGCTGGTCGGTCCGGCGACGCCGCACTTCGCGTATCAGCTGCGGGCCAGGGTCCGCGAGCTGATCGAAGGGCTGCCCGAGGATCATCCGATCCGCCGCTACGGCGAGGAGAAGATGGAGCTCCTCGACAGGCTCGGTCACGCGTCGACCAAGGCGGAGGACCTTCCCGGCGAGCCCGAGAAGAAGGGCCTCGGGTGGGAGAAGATCCCGAGTTCCGCACCGGCGACCAACCCCCTCCCGCGCCGCTGATGGAGTTCCAGGGGGCGTCGGTGCTCGTCACCGGCGGCTCGCGCGGGATCGGGAAGGCGATTGCGCTCCGTTTCGCCGGGCTCGGCGCAGCCCGGGTGGCGATCGGCTACCTGCGGAACGATCGTGCGGCGGAGGAGACTGCAGAGGAGCTGCGTGCGGCCGGCGCTGAGCCCGTGCTGTTGCGGGGCAACGTGACTTCGGACCGCGTCCTCGACGAGGCGGCGGAGGCCGGTCCATGGAACGTGCTCGTCCACAACGCGGCGACGGGCGTCATTCGTTCGGCGCTGGAGACCGAGGACAAGCACTGGGACTGGACGATCAATGCCAACGCGCGGGCTCTGCTCTCGCTGACCCGGGCGCTGACGCCGTCGATGCCGTCCGGATCGTCGATCGTGGCGCTCTCTAGCCTCGGCTCGATTCGAGTGATGGAGAACTACGTTCTCGTCGGGACGTCGAAGGCGGCGCTCGAGGCGCTCGTTCGCTACCTCGCGGTCGAGCTGGCACCGCGGGGCGTGCGTGTGAACGCGGTCTCGGCCGGGGTGGTCGAGACGGGAGCGCTCGAGCACTTCCCGAACCGGGAGGAAATGCTCCGGATGGCGAAGACACGGACACCGGCAGGCCGGATGGTCGCGCCCAGTGACCTCGCAGATGCGGTCGTTTTTCTCTGCTCGCCCGGTGCGGAGATGATCCGCGGCCAGACGCTGATCGTCGACGGCGGCTACTCGCTGCTCGCCTAAACGCCGAGCACCGAATTGTGAGCGAACCGCCGCTCGTGACGGGTCGACCCCCGCGGACCCACACCTGACGCGGTAGCTCGGGACCTGGCGCTAGACCCGGACGCCGTAGATGTCCGAGACCTTCGACTTCAGGTAGCGCAGGTACGGCTCCGCGTCGAGCGGGCCGCCGACGATGCGCCGCAGCTGCTCCTCCGGCGGCAGGCGTCTCCCCCACCGATAGAGCTTGTCCGTCAGCCATTCGCGCAGCGGGCCGAACTCGCCCGCCTCCATCTGGGCATCGAGATCCGTCAGATCCCCCTGCGCCGTCTCCCAGATCTGAACCGACGCGATCGTCCCGAGGAGGTACGTCGGGAAGTAGCCGAACGAACCGGCCGACCAGTGCACGTCCTGCAGGACGCCCTTCGCGTCGTCCGGCACGTCCACCCCGAGGTACTCCTGCATCTTCGCGTTCCACGCCTCCGGAAGATCCTCCGGCGCCAGCCGCCCCGAAATCAGCTCCTGCTCGAGCTCGTAGCGCAGGATGATGTGCATGCCGTAGGTCACTTCGTCCGCCTCGACGCGGATGAACGAAGGCTCGATCCGGTTGACTGCCCGCCACCACGCCTCGTCGGTCACTCCGCTCAGCTCGTCCGGGAACAGCTCCTGCAGCTTGGGGAAGAAGAAGCGCCAGAACGGGCGGCTCCGGCAGACGAGGTTCTCCCAGAGCCGGCTCTGCGACTCGTGGAGCACCATCGAGTTCAGCTCGACGAGCGGCGTCCGGTCGAGCTCGCGGTCGACGCTGAACTCGTAGATCCCGTGCCCGAACTCGTGAGTCGTGTGGAAGATTGACTCGAGGTCGGCCTCCGAGTACCTCGTCGTCAGCCGGATGTCGTCGAGCGCGATCGACGTCGCAAACGGGTGCACCGTCGGATCGAGCCGCCAGGCCTCCGACGAGTAGCCGAGCGGCTCCAGGATCTCGCGCGCGAACAGCTCCTGCTTCTCGACCGGGAAGTGCCCGTGAGCGAAGCTCGTGTCCACCTGCTCCGCCCCAGCAACCTCTCGGATCAGCGGGATCAGCTCTTCCTTGAGCCGCGCGAAGACCGCCGTGATGTCCTCGCTGCGCGCGTCCTCCTGATAGTCGTCGAGGAGGGTGTCGTACGGCGACTTCCCCGAGTCGGCGAAGCACTCGATGTACCGCCGCTTCAGCTCGAGGTGCCGCCGCAGATGCGGCAGAAAGGCCTGGTAGTCCGAGTTCTTCCGCGCATCGGCCCAGGCCGGGACACCGAGCACTTCTGCCCGCGTGATCTCCGCCCGTAGCTCCGCCGGAACCATCCGCGCCTTCTCCCAGTCCCGGCGAGTGACGCGCACCAGGGCTCCGTCAACCGACTCGGGATCGAGCTCGCCCAGCGAATCGAGCAGCTCGCCCATCTCGTCGGAAACGAACAACTCGTGGGCGAGCCGGTCGACGGTCGCGATCTGCTCCGACCGAGCCGGGGTGCCCGCCGGGGGCATCATCGTCTGCTGATCCCAGCCGAGGAGCCAGCCGGCGCGGTGGAGGTCGTGGAGAACCCCAAGCCGCTCGCGGAGCTCGGCCATGCGCTGGTCACTCATCGGGCCGTCAGCGCCCCGTTTGTGTAGACCCCTGACGGGTTCCACAGCAGGAAGCCGCCCGTCTTCCAGCGCCTGGCCGCCCGGATCTGCTCCTGGACCTTCTGCAGCGTCGTCGTCCCGCCGAGCGTGAAATCCTCGAGCCACGGAATCAGCTTTGCCTTCTTCCCGCGCATCTGCCGGCGGAAGTCTCGCAGCGATCGGCCGACCGTGCGGCCGGGAGTCGCACTCGGATCGGCCAGGCCGTACTCGCCGGGGCCGTAGTGGGAGGGATAGGTCATCGGATAGATCGCGTCGACGATGCGCGCCAAGCGCCGCGGTGACTGGCCGATCCCCAGATTACGTCTTGCGGACAGCCCGAAGACGTCGACCGACAGGCGGGCACCCATCGGCCGGAGTCTGTTCGCCGCGTAGTGGACGAACCGGGCGATCGTCGCGGCCATCGGCTCGCGCCGTCTCCCCGCGAACACGGCCGCCTCGATGTTCCCGTCGCTCGGGAACCGGACGTAGTCGAACTGGATCTCGTCAAACCCGGCCCGCACGGCCGACTTCGCCACGTCGACGTTGTAATCCCACACACGCTTGTCATAGGGATTCGTCCACCCCAGGCCCGCATGGTTTCGCCACACGCCTCCGCCCCGCGTACCAATCGCCAGCTCTGGCCGCTTCTCGGACAGGATCGGATCCTCGAAGCAGACGACTCGGCCGATCACGTAAATGCCCTGCTCATGAAGCTCGGTTGCGGCCTTGACGGGATCGTAGTAGCGCTTCGCCGAGCCGATCCGCTTCGCCAGCGGCGGGGCCAGGCCGTGGTAGGCCACCTCACCGTTCTCGTCCTTGACGTCTAGCTCGATCGTGTTCAGGCCGAGCGTCTCGGAGTACTCGGCGAGCTTGCCGGGGAGCGAGGCCAGGGCCATCGTGACGTGAACGCCGCGGATCTCGGCCGGCGGGCCCGGGCGCTCGGGCCGCTGCGCCTTCTTCTTTGCGGCCGCCGGCGTCGCAGCCGGATCGTCGCCCGAGTCGAGCCCGCGGGCGCCAACCGCCACGGCGCCACCGGCGAGAAGGATCCCGATCACGCCCGTCGTCCGCTGAATCCGCTTCCGGCTTCGCGCCTTGCGACGACGCTCGCGAAACCGTTCGTTGGGGTCGGGCGTTTCCATTTCGGGTCGCAAGTATGGCCCTGAAACCGAGCGGAGGTGGCTATGGGGCTAGTTCTCAGCCTGATCGTGATCGCCGTCGGCGCAATCCTCATCTGGGGAGTGAACGCCGACTCGACCGATTTCAACGTCGATGCCGTCGGCGTGATCCTGATGATCGTCGGCTTCGTCGGGTTCCTGCTCAGCCTGATGTTCTGGCGCACCTGGTGGGGGCCTGGAGCCTGGGTGAGCCGCAGGGAGTACGTCGAGGGGCCGCCCCGCTCCGATCCGTACTACGACCGCGGCCGGCGCGTCACACGCGTCGAAGAAGAGGAGGCAGCGCCTCCGCCGGGCGCCCCACCGCCGCCCTAGCGCCCGTTGCGTCCCGGAATCAGACGGCCCAGCGTGTCGGCCGCGATGTACCCAGCGATCTTGGGGTTCTCCTGGAGTCGACGGAGGGAATAGGCGTACCACTCCTCCCCGTAGGGCACGTAGATCCGCAGCCTGTGACCCTCCTGGATGAGCTGGTCCCCGCGTGCCTCGCGGACGCCCAGGAGCATCTGGAACTCGTACTCGTCCCGCGCCCGGCCCGCCTCTTTGACGAGCCGCGCGCCTTCGGTCAGCAGCAACTCGTCGTGCGTCGCGATCCCGACGTAGGAGCCGCCCTCGAGCAACCCGCCAAGCGCGTCCACGAAGTTCTTCCGAACCTGGTCGAAGTCGTGGTAGGCGATCTTGAACGGCTCGATGTAGATGCCCTTGCAGAGCCGGACGTTCGGCGTCAGGTCGGCGAGCCCGGCGATGTCGTCGAGCGTTCGCCGGAGGCGGGCCTGCAGGACGATTCCGAGGTTGTCGAGCCCCGCCTCGCGCAGCTCGCGGTAGAGCGCGAGGGTGTCGTCAGTGCAGCTCGAGTCCTCCATGTCGATCCGGACGAAGTTGCCGCGCTCGGCCGCGCCGCGCACGGTTCGCTCGAGGTTGCGTCTGCAGATGTCCCGCCCGAGCTTCAGCCCGAGGCCAGTCAGCTTCACGCTGACGTTCGAGTCGAGCGCCTGCTCGTCGATCGCACGGAAGACGTCGTCGTACGCGTACGCGATGTGCCGCGCCTCCTCCTCGGTCGTGATCTCCTCGCCGAGGACGTCGATCGTCGCCATCTTCCGTTGCGCGTTCAGGCCCTTGACGACGCGGCAGGCGTCTTCGATCTGCTCGCCCGCGATGTAGCGCTGCGAGATCCGGCGGACGATCGGCTTGGGGACGGCCGGCAAGGCGCTGACGATGGCGCGATCCAGCAGGGCCACGGGCCGGCGGAGTCTACTCGCGCATAAACCCCTGGCGGGCAGCAGAAACGAGCGCCACCGCCTCGGGGAAGAGGACGCGCATCGCGTCGCGAAGGGCGATCGCCTGCTCGTCCGAGCCGCCCTGCACGTTGATCTGCGAGAGCGCAGCCGCCGTCAGCTGCACTGCCGTGTTCAGGGTCAGCGTCGCGAACTGCTCGCGCTGGGCCTCTGCGACGGACTCAGCCTGCCGCTCGGCGAACTCGCGCAGCCCGCGCATCAGGTCATCGGGGTCGCCCCCCATGGGAAAACCAAAGCTGCCTTCCATGGCCTCCACGATACGCACTCCAGGGGAGGCGCCGTCACTGCAGCTCCACCTTGTAGTGGGACTCGACGTCGCGGGTCAGGGCGTTCACGGATTCCGAGCCCTGCTTCATGGCCTCGGCGAAGGGCGACGCTGCCGCCTCGCCCAGCGTCTCCTCCAGGCGCTTGGTCGCCGAGCCGACGTCGTCCAGGAAATCGGCGGTGGCAACCCGCGGTGGGCCCCCGAGCGTCCGTTGCAGCGTTTCGACGGCCTCTTCGGCCTCGTCGATGCCCGGCGGGTTCTCCGTCAGACGCAGCGCGACGAGGCGTGACCGCAGCTCATCGAGCTCGCCGCCTCCGGCGCTCTCCTCGGCGAGCTCGGCGAGTGCAACGAGGGTGACTACTTGCCGAACCGACTCTTTGTCGGTCACCGGCTCGGCGTGATCGTCGAGCACGAGCCACGTTACGCCCTCGGCGGATCTGAAGGCGCAGAGATAGGCCCGAGCCCCCCGCGGCGGCTCCGCGGCGAGGATGCCCGCGAGCTCCTCCCCCGCACCGACGAACTTCGCGGCTGCTTGGGCGATCCGCTCGAGATCGTCTTGCAGTGCCACCGGACAAACATAGACTCGGCCCCGTGGACGCAGTCGAGCTGTTCGCGCCTCTTGGGCCGACGTACGACCGCTACGCGCGCCTCCTTTCCTTCGGCCAGGATCCGCGTTGGCGGCGGTTCCTGGTCTCCAGGGTCGAGGTCGGGGCGGAGGACACAGTGCTCGACGTCGCCACCGGCACCGCTGCCGTCGCGATCGAGCTGACTAGGCGCCGGGGCTGCCGCGTGGTCGGCCTCGACCAGAGCCCCGAGATGCTCGACACCGGGCGGCGCCGGGTCGAAGCGGCCGGGCTCGAGAACCGCATCGAGCTCGTTCACGGGAACGCCGAGCGCCTGCCGTTCGAGGACGCGTCGTTCGCGGCGCTGACCTTCACGTACTTGCTCCGCTACGTCGCCGATCCAGCGGCGACGATGCGGGAGCTTGCCCGCGTGATCCGGCCGGGAGGCACGATCGCGATGCTCGAGTTCGGCCTTCCGCGCGGCTTTGCGCGCCCTGGGTGGGAGCTCTATGTGCGCGTGGGCCTCCCTGTGCTCGGGGCGATCATCTCACCCGGCTGGCGCGAGGTCGGGTCATTCCTGGGGCCGAGCATCCGTGAGTTTCACCGGCGCTACGACCTTGGCGAGCTGTGGGCAGGTGCGGGGATCACGAGCGTCGGCAGCAAGCGCCTCAGCCTCGGCGGCGGGCTCGTCATGTGGGGCCGCGTTTGAGTCGTCCCGCCTTCTACGCGCTCGCGCCGGGTGGCTGGCGCGACTACGTCACGCTGCTGCACCTGCCGTACACGGCCTGGCACTTGTCCTACGTCGCGATCGGCGCGGCGCTCGCGCCGGAGCCGGCCGGGCGGCGCCTGCTCGCCGCACTCGCCGCGTTCTTCCTGGCGCTGGGCATCGGAGCGCACGCGCTCGATGAGCTCAACGGCCGTCCGCTCCAGACGCACATTTCCGACCGGATGCTCATCACGCTCGCTGCTGTATCGATCGGCGGGGCGGTCGCGATCGGGATTGCCGCAGCGCTCGCCTGGACGCCGTGGCTTCTTCTGTTCGTCGCCGTGGGCGGCTTCCTCGTTCTTGCCTACAACCTCGAGCTCTTCGGCGGCTTCTTTCACACGGATCTCTGGTTCGGGATCGCCTGGGGAGCTTTTCCCCTGCTCACTGGCTATTTCGTCGTCGCTGAGAAGACGTCGCTCGTAGCGGTGCTAGGGGCCGTCTTTGCCCTCCTCACGAGTCTCGCGCAGCGGAAGCTGTCGACGCAGGTGCGTAAGGTGCGGCGCCGCGTGGACTCCGTCACCGGCACCCTGATCATGGCCGACGGAACGCAGGAAGAGATCACGGCCGACACGCTGATCGGATCGCCCGAGGCAGCGCTGCGCCTGTTCGCCGCGGGAATGGTCTCACTCGCCGCCGCGCTCCTCGTCTTACGATTCTGAGATGGGCCTTTTCGGACGCCGACACCGCCGGGCTGAGCGACTGGCCGAGGTAGAGCAGGAGCTCGATCGCGCCCGCGACGAGCTCACGCAGCTCATCCGGCGCGAGACCGAGGCGAGCGCAGCCGAGCTCCAGCGGCTGATGGCCCGCGAGCGGGCCGATTCGCTGTCGCGGCTTCAGCAGGAGGAGCGGCGCATCGCCGAGGAGCGCCGTCGAGCCGTCGTGGAGCATGAGGAGCGCGCCGTAGCCGAGCTCGCGGCGAGCCTCACGGAGATCCAGCAGCGCGTGGAGCAGCGTCTCGCGGGCTGGGCGGACGACATCGAGCGGACGCAGCAGTCCCTCACTGCCGAGCACGCGAAGCTTCGAGAGCGCCAGCAGGTTCTCGTAGCTCAGGCCGAGGCTCGGCTCCAGACCGATCGCGAGAAGATCGACGAAGCCGGTGCAGTTCAGGCTGCGACCTTCGCCAAGCTCCGGGAGGAGCTCCAGGAGTCGGCGGATGCAGCCGTCGCGTCGGTTCGGTCGGAGCTCGAGCTTCATGCCGCGGAGAGCCGGCGCAGCGTCGAGGAGATGAACAAGCGGCTGAAGACTCGCGATCGCAAGATGGCAGAGCGCATCGAGCGCGAGGAGGCTGACGTCGCCCGGCGCGTGGAGGCTCGTCTGGCCGACATCGAGCGCCGTCAGCTCGAGAGCCTCGAGCGCGCGACGAACCAGGCCACCGGCCGCTTCGCCGAGGCCGCGGCCCTGCAGTTCGATGCCGCCGTCAAGACCGCCCGGGAAGACGCGGCACGTCGCCTTGCACGCGAGCTCGATCGTGCGGTGCACATCTTCGCGCGGGAAGCGGAGTCCGTCCTCGCCGAGCGCCTCGCCCAGGTCGCCGACACGGGCACGCAGCGCGTGGACAAGCGGCTCCGCCAGGTGACGGCCGGCCTAGAGCGCCAGCGCGACGAGTTCATCGCATCGCTCCAGCGCCAGCTCGCCCAGATCGAGCTGCAGCTACGCCAGCGGCTGATCAGCCTGGCGGAAGAGGCCGAAGCGGAGCGCGCCGTGCTCGAACGCCGACTGAAGGAGCTCGCGCGGCGTGTCGACGAGCAGGATTCGGTCCCTACGACGCGGCGCTGAGTCACCGCGGACGGCCAACTTCCGCGTGCAGGGTTCGTCAATGAGAGAACGAATCAAGCGCCGGGCCATGACCGAGATCGCCGAACATGACCAGACCGATCGCGAAAAGGTCGCGGGCTGGAGGCTGCACGTGCTGATCGAAGCGGGCTATCCGGTCCACCTGGCCGAGCGGCTCGCTCATAGCGAAGCCGATCTCCACCAAGCCGTCGAGCTGGTGAAACAAGGCTGCGAAGCGACCGTCGCAGCCGAAATCCTCTTGTAGCCGTCTCTTCTGGCCACTGTCCCCATGCCTGGCACATGGACACGGCCCGACGGGAGAGTTTCGTCTCGGAGTGACTCGAGCGAAAATGGGCCGGCACCGTGGCCGACTTTGTCCGGCCGGGCGCCGAAACGTGATCGGGTTGGCCTGACGCCCGTGTCTCTTCTGGCCACTGTCTCCGTGCCTGGCACGGGGACCTGGCTCGGCGGGACGGTCTGGGTCCGGGTCGCCCCGTCCGTTCGGGCCTCTGGCTCGGCAGAGCTCCTGCTGGCAGCATGAGGCTCGTGAAGGTCGAGGCCGAGCAGTACGGCGACCGGATGGTCTACAGCGTCTCTGCGTTCAACCGCGGCGTC
>Ga0081455_10005484_pt1 | contig 13908 bp, 11 predicted proteins | sample TabmetS3T2R1_FD_70207 | JGI IMG/M metagenome (GOLD analysis project Ga0081455, IMG submission 70207) | Tabebuia heterophylla rhizosphere microbial communities from the University of Puerto Rico - S3T2R1 | ecosystem: Host-associated > Plants > Roots > Rhizosphere ... | reverse complement strand
AAGAACATCGGCCCGCCGTAGATCATGTCCACCGGCTTCAGGTCGAACTCGAACGAGGTGACGACGCCGAAGTTGCCGCCGCCGCCGCGGATCGCCCAGAACAGGTCCTCGTGCTCGGTGGGGCCGGCGACCACCATCTTCCCGTCGGCGGTGACGACGTCGGCGGAACGGAGGTCGTCGATCGCGAAGCCCTGGCCGCGGCACAGGTACCCGATGCCGCCACCCAGCGTGAGACCGCCGACACCGGTGGTGGAGATGATCCCGCCGGTGCTCGCCAGGCCGAACGCGTGCGTGGCGTGGTTGAAGTCACCCCACGTCGCGCCGCCCTCGGCCCGAGCGGTCGCCGCCGCGGGATCGACCCGAACGCCGCGCATCGCGGCGAGATCCAACACGATCCCACCGTCGCATGTGCCGAACCCGGGAACGCTGTGCCCGCCGCCGCGTACCGCGAGATCGACCCCTGCATCGGCGGCGAACCTCACGCCGGCCATGACGTCGCCGGCGTCCCGACAGCCGATCACGGCCAGCGGCCGCCGGTCGACCATCGCGTTGTAGACGGCACGCGCGTCGTCGTACGACTCGTCGTCGGCGGCGATGACGGGGCCTCGAACCTGCTCGCGGAGATCATCGATGCCAGGGGCCATGGGGTGTTCCCCCTTCCCGCGGGCAGCTGGGCGAGGCGGGCACGCAGTGGCAACCGTACTACGCCCGTTCTGATCGGTGGGACGTCGCAACTGTCCGATGCCGGACGGTCCAGACGGATGCCCTCGGCGGGCGTTACCTGCTCGCGACCTCGGCGGTCCCTGCGGCCGACTGCCCCGCCGCCAGCCTCGCCGTCTCCACGCGGAACGGTGAGCAGCTCACGTAGTCCAGGCCGAGCTCGTGGCAGAACGCCACGCTCGCGGGATCGCCGCCGTGCTCGCCACAGATGCCGAGATGGATCGCCGGGTTGGCCGCTCGGCCCTCGTCACAGGCCGTGCGCATCAGGGCGCCGACGCCCGGGCGATCGATCGTGACGAACGGGTTCGCGGGGACCAGCTTCCGCTCCTCGTACATGCCGACGAATTTGCCGATGTCGTCGCGGCTGAACCCGAACGCCGTCTGCGTGAGGTCGTTCGTACCGAAGGAGAAGAAGTCGGCCGTTCGCGCGATCTCGCCCGCCGTCACCGCCGCCCGTGGGAGCTCGATCATCGTGCCCCATTCGAGGTGGGAGAGCTCGACGCCTTCACGTTCGAGGATCTCCCGCGCGACCGGCTCCAGCTCCGCGCGCATCTGCTGGAGCTCGGGGGCGGTGGCGACGAGCGGGATCATGATCTCGACCTTCGGGTCACCGCCCTGGCGCTGCACCTGCACGGCTGCCTCGACGATCGCCCGAACCTGCATCGCGTACAGCCCCGGCTTCACGATCCCCAACCGCACCCCGCGCAGGCCGAGCATCGGGTTCGCCTCGTGGAGCTCGTTCACCTTCTGGAGCGTTCGCTCCTGCTCGGAGACGTCCTGCCCCCGCTCCTTGCTCAGCGCGACCTCGACCGCGAGCGAGGTCTGGTCGGGCAGGAACTCGTGCAGGGGTGGATCGAGCAGGCGCACGGTCACCGGGAGCCCGCTCATGGCGGTGAAGATGCCGACGAAGTCACCACGCTGCAGCGGCAGCAGCGTGTCGTAGGCCTCCTGCTCCTCGTCGGGTGTGTCGGCGAAGATCATCGCCCGGACCGCGAGCACCCGCTCCTCGCCCAGGAACATGTGCTCGGTGCGGCACAACCCGATGCCCTCGGCGCCGCGGTCGCGAGCGTTGGTGGACTGGTCCGGCGTGTCAGCGTTCGCGCGCACACGCAGGCGGCGGCGGTCGTCCGCGATCGTCATCAGCCGCTCGAACGCCTGCCACAGCGTGGCCTCACGTGCGGCCGGGTCCCCCTGGCGTGCCTTCTCCAGCAAGGACTCCTCCAATGGGAGCTCGCCCACGTACACGTTGCCGGTGAACCCGTCGATCGTGATCGTGTCGCCGCGCGCGACCTTCGTCCCGTTCGCGGTGAACACCCCGTCGGACGCTTGCAGCTTGATCGCGTCCGCGCCGCACACTGCCGGGATCCCCTCGCCACGCGCCACGACGGCCGCGTGGGAGTTCGTGCCGCCGGCGCTCGTCAGGATGCCCTGGGCAGCGATCATGCCGTGGTAGTCGTCGGGCGTGGTCTCCCGGCGCACCAGGATCACTCGCTCCCCGGCCTTGCCGCGTTCCTCCGCCTCGTCCGCCGTGAAGACGACGGCGCCGATCGCCGCGCCCGGCGAGGCGTTCAGCCCGGTCGCGATCGGGGCGGTGGCCTCGGCTGCCGTCTCGTCGACGCGTCGCTTGAACAGTTCCTCCAGACGGTTCGCGTCGACCCGCAGCAGCGCCTCGTCCTCGGAGATCAGGTCCTCCTGGAGCATGTCGTACGCCATGACCCACTCACCGACGGCCGTCCGCTTGCCCACGCGGGTCTGCAGGATCCAGAGCTTGCCCCGCTCGATCGTGAACTCGATGTCGCACATGTCGCGGTAGTGCCCCTCGAGCGTGTCCATGACCGACCGGAGCCCCGCGTACGACGCCGCATCGAGCTCCTCGAGCTGCGCGAGCGGCAACGTGTTGCGGATCCCGGCCACGACGTCCTCGCCCTGGGCGTTCTGCAGATAGTCGCCGTAGGGCCGCTTCTCGCCGGTCGCCGGGTCGCGGGTGAACGCAACGCCGGTTCCCGAGTCGTCGCCCCGGTTCCCGAACACCATCGCCACCACGTTCACGGCGGTGCCGAGGTCGTCGCTGATCTTGTTCTGACGCCGGTAATCGATCGCGCGCTTGCCGTTCCACGAACCGAACACGGCAGCGATCGCGAGGCGGAGCTGTTCCTTCGGATCCTGCGGGAAGTCCTCACCCACGTGCTCGCGGTAGATGCCACGGAACTCGTCGATCAGGGCGATCAGGTCGTCGGCGTCGAGGTCGGTGTCCTGCGCGTTCGGACCTTTGCGTTCCTTCGCGCGGTCGAGCGCCTCCTCGAAGGCCTCCCCCGGCACGTCCATCACGATCTTGCCGAACATCTGGATGAACCGGCGATAGGCATCACGGGCGAACCGCACGTCGCCATCCGACTGCTTCGCGAGACCCTCGACGGAGCGATCGTTCAGCCCCAAGTTCAGAACGGTGTCCATCATCCCCGGCATCGAGAACTTCGCCCCCGAGCGAACGCTCACGAGCAGCGGGTCATCCGGGTCGCCGAGCTCGCGACCCATCACCTCCTGGAGGCTGCGCAGGTGGCCGCCGGCCTCCTCGAGCATCTCGGGCGGCGCACCGCCCTGCTCGAGGAACGCGAGACACGCCTCCGTGGTGATCGTGAAGCCGGGGGGAACCGGCAGCCCCATGTTCGTCATCTCGGCGAGGTTGGCCCCCTTGCCCCCGAGGAGGTCCTTCATCTCCTTGTTGCCCTCGTGGAAGTCGTAGACGTACTTGATCACGGCATGCCTCCGGCGCGGCTCGAACGGTTCGGAGCCGTCAGTCTACGAGCGAGACGGCGCGGGTTCGCACGACGGCCGGCGTCAGGGGGTCGGATCCAGGATCAGCGGATCGAGCGGCGCCTGCGTGAAGTCGAACTCGGCCCGCAGATCGCCCAGGATCGGGATGTCCTCCCGGGTCGTCGGACGGTTGTCGGGCCACCCCCAGTTCTGACCGTCGAGGCGCCGTCCCCCGAGGAACCGGTCCTCGATGAGCTTGAGATACGCGTCGAACGAGTAGGTCTGGTGATCGATGCCCTGACGCACCCACGGGCTGATCACGATGCCGGGGACCCGCAAGCCGTAGCCGTTCTGGTCCACCCTCGGTGGCCGCACGTGATCGTAGAACCCGCCCCAGTCGTCCCATGTCAGGAAGATCGCCGTGTGCTCCCAGTCGGGCCCGAGCATCGCCGCGTTCACCACCTTGGTCACCCACGCCTGCCCCGGCCGGATGTCGTCCGGTGGATGGTCGCCGCGTCCCTCCGTCGGCATCACCCAGGACACCGACGGAAGCGTTCCCGCCGCCGCCGCGGCGAAGTAGTCCGTGTTGTCGCGGATGTTCTGCAGCTGGTGCGTCACCGCGACGGCCCTGAACCCCGGCAGCGGGTTCTGGACGGGCACCGTGATCGCACCTCCCGACGTCGGGCACGGTGGCGCGATGCAGGTGTCGGGCCCGACGTAGTAGCGCCAGCTGACGCCGGCCTTGTGGAGCATCCAGGTGATCGGTGCCCAGATGTAGGGCCGAGGCTTGCCCATGGGTGGCGTCCAGAAGGGTCCCTCGTCCGCCCAGATGCCGCCCGGGAACTTGAGGTCGGACGAGCACGACGACGGGCGGGTGAGTTTCGTGCACGTCGCGGCCCAGGCGGAGACGAGGAACAGGTGTGACGGGAGCGTCCAGGAATCAACGGGCGCGAACATCCGATCCTGCAAGAGGTAGTACTGAGCGTATGCCCAGTAGTTCGGGATCTCGTGCGCGGTGTGGAAGCCCATGACGTCGGGGGTCCCGGACGGCCCCGGCGTCGAGCGCCGACAGACGGTCCTGCGGGGATAGCGCTTGCAGTACCCACCGGCACCTCGGTAGGCCCTGATGAAGCCGTTCATCTTCCCGTCGTTGACGTCCATCCTCGAGGCCTGGACCGCGTGAGGACCGCCTCGGTCGTAGGTGTTCGTGTCGTGGTAAGGCCGCCGACACCTCGTCGCCTTCGGGTCGGGGAGGCAGGGCTTGAACGCACCGCTCGGGTACCGCGGGAGGCCGTCGGCCCCCGGGAACGTCCCGAAGTAGTGATCGAACGACCGGTTCTCCTGGACGACGAAGATGAAGTGCTCGATGTTGTCGATGCCGATCGCGGGGTCGATCGCATCGCGACGCCCGGCCCGCGCCTCCGGGTCATTCGATGCCGCCACCAACGAGATCCAGAGCATCGCGACGATCGTCGCGATCGTGGCGGCACGTGCCGTCGGGGAAGACCGCAGGATCACAGCGCCGCAGCATACCCCTGCGATCCCGCCACAGCGAGGAGATCAGCTCGGATCCACGGCGAGCGTGTCGAGGATGTCCCAGGGCTGACGCGCGAGCTGTGGGTGCTTGAACGCCTCGTCCCCCATACCGACGAACACGTAGAACCCTCGACCCCCGTCCGAGAACCCGAGCCACCACCCGTGGACTCCATCCACGGGGACCAAGCCGAGTCCGTCGGCCTCCGGACACAGGCGGCTCCACCCCTCGCAGGGTTCTGACGGTTCGAAGCGCTCGGGACGTGGTGGGAACCCGGATCCGGTGCCCGCCGCACTGACCCAGATGAGCATGTCATCCGGTCCGAGGTCGTCGATGGCGTGGCTCGGCAGCTGGAAGTCGGTCACGGCCTCGCCGCCCGGACGAAGCGGGTACGTGGCCATCGCAAGGACTTCTCGCGGCGACGAGACCCATGTGTTGATGGGTTCCGGCGAGACGAACCATCCGCGTGGAACGCCGATAGAGAGACCGTTTTGCTCGTCAGCGCGAATGTACCCGGCCTCGGAGGGCGCCACGATGAGACGGTCGAGCGCGCCTTGGGCTTGTGCTCGCACTTCGTCGCTCGGATAGGGCGTCCCGTAGTAGATCCAGACCTGCAGGTACCTGCCGTTGACCTGTGCCAACAGTTCACTCCTGCCCGTTCCCGGCACGTATCCTTCCCACTCCGAACTGACCTGTTGTGGGAGCGTCAGCGGAAGCTGCGCCAACGGGAAGTTCACGTTCGTTGGGTCGGGAATCTCGCCGCAACACTCCGTGGCGAGCACGACGATGCCGTCTCCGGGGAGCGAAGCGGCGAGTGCCAATGCATCGACGCAGCATGCCTGCCCTGACGGGTCGATCGTCTCGTTCGAGGTCCACGCAGCGTTGAGATCACCGGGACCCCCGACCGGCGGAACCTCGGTCTGCCAACCCTCGGCCGCCGTGAATCCGAGCGGGGCTCGCGTACTCACGCCCAGGGTGAGGGCTGGCAGCTCCAGGCGGTCCAAGGTTCGCAGGATGAGATCGCCGAGGTCCCCGTGCTGAACGTCGGACCCCATCGCGACGTTCACGATCCATCGAGCGCCGCTCTCACTGAGAAGGAACGTCGCAGCGGTCGCGGTTGAGGTGCCGCAGGTTCGGGTCGCGAGCCTCGCGTCGTCCCATGACAGTCGCGGCGGGCGAGGATCGAACTCCAACCGTCCGCGGTACGGGCCACCTCGTCCTCCCGTGTATGCCTGCAACGTGATCACTGCCTGATCCTCGTGGAGAGGAACCAGCCCGATCGACGGCGCCATCACATGGGGCAGGGCTCCCCACTCTCCACACACGGGACTCCGCAAGTCACCACCCGAGGTCCGCATCCGGAAGATCCGCTGGGCGTTCCCTCCCGTGGCAAGCTCATCCGTGGGTTCGAGCTTCCAGATATCGGGATGTGTGACCCTCGTTGCGAAGCCATCCGGCCCCACGGTCTCGGTCACCCACAGGTCACCTCCCGCGAACCGCAGCGACGCCACGACCCAATCGACCTCCGACAGGGCGAGGGCCGATGCGTCAGGGCCCACGAACACTCGGACGACCGCCTTGAGCTCGTGCTGGATCACGATGTCCGCGAACGACTCTTTGGGTCCGCCACGGATCCCACCCGTCTGCGTCAAGCGATCGGCGTTCAACGGGAACGACGTGTTTCGCGTCGGACGAAACAACCCCCATCTGATGCCCGTCGGCTGGATCGCGATCGCCACGCCATCCATCGGGAACCTCGCCATGATGAGACGGGAGTCGCAGTCGATGGATCCTCCGTCGGGATCCGTGAATCGGAAATCGATGTCCGAGAACACGGCTCCGGCGATGTCCTGGCGCGGTGGGCACCGGTCCGTGTCCTGGCGTTGCCAGTCCGAGGGGACGCTGATCGTCCATCCATCCCTGGATGGATCGCCGACGCTCGCCCACGCCGCTCGATCGTCAGCCTCGGACCCGAACTGGGAAGCTGCGAGCCCGATCGCGCCGACGAACACCGCCACCGTGGTGAGGGAGGCCACCACGACGGCTCCTCTGCGGCGCGATCCGCGACGCATGACGGACCTCGGGTCGACGGTCGACGGATCGAGGTCGTCGACCACACGGTCCAACAGCGAGGCGAGGCGGTCGTCGCGCTCGTCGAGCTTCATCGTTCGTTCTCCTTCACACCGAGGCGGCGTCGGAGCGCCTCGCGTCCGCGGGCCAGGTGGACGCGCACGGTGCTCGCCTTCGTCCCGAGCATCTCGGCGACCTCGTCGGTCTCGAACCCCGCCCAGTCGCGGAGCACGACGGCCTCCCGCTGTCGGATCGAGAGGGTGGCCAAGGCCTCGAAGATCTCGGCCCGACGCAGCACTTGGTCTGTCTCGTCACCGGTGGAGCGGGCGTCGAGCGTTTCGACCAGCTCTCGCCGCGCTCGGGAGCGCCGCTTCGAACAGAGCCGCATCGCCGTCTTGAACACGTAACCACCCGCATGGTCGTCGTCATGGATCTGCGGCCATCTCGCCCACAGCCGAGCGAACGATTCGGCCGCGATCTCCTCCGCGGCGGCGGGGTCGAGCGTCACGAGGGTGCACGCACGGACCACCCGTGCGTACCGCTCGCGGAAGAACCGTTCGAACCCCTCACGATCCGCCACCACATCGTTCTATCCGGTCGGGCCTCGGAATGCTTACACGGGCGTTACACTCTCCGGCGGTCGAGCCCGGGAGGACCACGTGGCGCACGCGAAGGACAAAGGCGGGAACAAGACCGCCAAGAAGAAGGCCCAGGCCAGCATCAAGGAGAAGCGCGCCGCCAAGAAGGCCAAGAAGAACGCCGGCCGCTAGGCCGCCGACGACAGCACGTCGAGCACGGCCTCGGTGGTGGCGAACCCGAACGTGACCGTGGATCCCTGCGGCTCCGCGACGAACCCGGATGTGTGGCCCGCGTCGATCCAGCGTCCGACCGCGTCGGCGAACTCCTGCGCGTCGCCCGGAGAGTCCCACGCCGTCTTGGACATGACTGCCGTCTCCCGGCCGTCGGTCCACGCTCGATAGACGCCGCCGTTCCATCCTGCGGCCGCGTCCGCGGCGGTCCCCGAGTCGAGCCGGAGATCGAGCATCGCGCGCAACCATTCCTCCCCCACCTGCATCACGTCGAGGTCGCCCCATCCGGAACCCAAGCGCTCCGACAGATCGGTCACGTCGGGCGTCCGCGGGGTGGGAGCCGGGAACTGTTCGGGATGGATGACCTGCTCCGTCGTCGTCGGCAGATCCGTGATGGCACGGTTGATCTCCGGCACCCCGCCGTCTGAGGCGAGCGAGGTGATGAACGTCTGGCCGGCCTCGTAGGGCCAGAGCTGGAGTTGGGTGATGAACGGTGGAACGCCCTGCGGGATGCCTCCCCCACCGACATCGCCGAATCCGGCACCCGGGTCCTGGAACCTGGTCAGGACCTGCGCCGCCGTGTACTGGGCGTCGCCCTCCACGGCGCCGATCGCCGCGGTGAAGGCCTCGTCTCGGCACCCCGCCGCCACCGCGTCGAGGCGACTGAGGTCGAAGTGCTGATCGTCCATCGCGTGCGTGAGCTCGTGCGCCAGCACGAACCGTTCCGTCAGATCCAGGTCCTCGTCCCCGATGTACACGAGCTCCCCGTCGACGGGGTTGTAGAAGCCAACGACCTGGCCCGTCTGGAAGGCGAGCAACGCATCGCGGATCGTGACGTCCCTCGGGATCACCCCGATCGTCTGCCACGCCACGGTTCGGCGGTCGTAGAACTCAGCCGGGTACGTGTCGTCGAACGCCTGCGTGAGCTCGCGCGCGATCTGCTCCTGGCTGACCGGAACCGCCTTCACCGGGTGGAGGTACTCGAGCTCGCGCACGGTCTCGACCTGGCGCTCCACCTCTTGGATCGACGGCGGAGTCGGCCCCGCCGAGCCTCCGCCGGTCGAGACGGGCTTCGGCGCGACGCAGAGCGCCCGCATCGCTGCGGCCGAACGCCGCTCACCTGTGTGAACGGGTTGGACGTGGAGTGCGACCGACCCGGCGGGTGACGCGGACGGAACCGCCGGGGAGGCGGACGCCGACGGCGTCGCGGACGTACCGATCTGGATGTGGATCCCATCGCCGGTGCACGCGACCCCGGTCAGCGCGAACGCGGCGACGACCGCGACCGCCGCCGCGGGTCGGCGGCGCCGCCGACGGGTCATCGTCGCCTCGGCAGCACCACGCTCATCACGGCCAGCGCGATCGCCACGAGCGACAGCCCGGCTGAGAGCCACAGGAGCCCCGGATGCCGAAGGAACCCGCGCGCGGCGATCGCCAGCGATGCCCCCGCCACCAGCATCACGACGAACGCCACGCCGTACAGCGTCATCCACCCCCGCGGCGTGCGATCCGGCGCTTCGGTCACAGCCGTTCTCGCAGGTAGGTCACGAGGTTCGCGATCGGGATCCGGTCCTGTTGCATGGTGTCGCGCTCGCGAACCGTGACCTGACGGTCCTCGAGCGTGTTGAAGTCGACGGTCGCGCAGAACGGGGTTCCGACCTCGTCCTGGCGGCGGTAGCGACGCCCGATCGCCCCGGCGTCGTCGTACTGGGTCATCCACTCGGACATGACCTGCTCGTGGACGGCCTTCGCCTCGGGCACGAGGCGTTCGTTCCGCGACAGCGGCAGCACGGCCACCTTCACGGGCGCGAGCGACCGATGCAGCGCCAGCACGGTGCGCCGATCCGTTCCGCCCTTGGCCGTGGGCGCCTCCTCCTCGCGGTACGCGTCGAGCAGGAACGTCAGCAGCGCGCGATCCACCCCGACCGCGGGCTCGACCACGTACGGCAGGTAGCGCTCCTCCTTCTCCTGGTCGAAGTACGTGAGGTCCTCGCCGCTCGCCTCCTGATGCGCCCGCAGGTCGTAGTCGGTCCGGTTCGCGATCCCCTCGAGCTCGTTCCAGCCGAACGGGAACTCGTACTCGATGTCGGTCGCGGCCTTCGCGTAGTGCGCGAGCTCATCGGGTTCATGTGGACGTAGGCGCAGGTGCTCCTTCGCGACGCCGAGGTCCAGGTACCACTGGAGCCGCCGGTCGATCCAGTACTCGTGCCACTCCTCGTCGGTGCCGGGCTCGACGAAGTACTCCATCTCCATCTGCTCGAACTCCCGCGTGCGGAAGATGAAGTTCCCCGGCGTGATCTCGTTGCGGAACGACTTCCCGATCTGGGCGATCCCGAACGGGAGCTTCCGCCTGGCCACGGTCTGGATCGTCGAGAAGTTCACGAACATCCCCTGCGCGGTCTCGGGTCGCAGGTACGCGACCGAGTCCTCGTCCTCGACCGGTCCGAGGAACGTCCTCAGCATCAGGTTGAACTGCTTCGGCTCCGTGAACTCCGCCCCGCCGCAGTTGGGGCACAGCACCACGCCGTCGGCGTTGGGCTCGAGATGGTCCTCACGCCAGCGCTGGTGACAGTTCGTGCACTCCACGAGCGGATCGTGGAACGTGTCGAGGTGCCCGCTGGCCGCGAAGACCTTCGGCGAGGTGACGATCGCGGCCTCGACCCCCACGACGTCGTCGCGCAGCTGCACGGTGGATCGCCACCAACTCTCACGGATGTTGCGACGGAGCTCCACACCGAGCGGGCCGTAGTCCCACGATGAGCGCAGCCCGCCGTAGATCTCCCCGGACTGGAACGCGATCCCTCGGCGTTTCGCGAGGGCGGTGATGGCCTCCATCAGGTCGGCCATGGCGCTGGATCTCCTCTCCCGGTCGCTGGCTGCGACCGCTGGCGTGCGCACATCGTACCGGCCGATATCCCGGAGCCCTGCATCGCAACGGAAGCGCCATGACTCCGTTCAGTCGGCGATGGTGCCGATGCCCTGAGCGATGCCTGCGTCCAGGGATTGCCGGAAGTGTGGAGCCTCCTTACCACCGGATGAGCGGCGGTGCGGTCGGTGCGGGGCGCACGTGACGGAGTTCACCCCGAGACCTCCACTGCACGGATATGGATACATCGCCGCACCGCGCATCGAACCACCGATGACCCGCAGGGGAGGGTCCGAGACGACGTTCGGGTTCGGGTCGCGTTGGGCGATCACAGCCGCGACGATCGGCCTCACGGCCCTCTCGTGGCTCGTGCTCGCCCCGACCCTGATCGCGGTTCCCGTGATCCTGATCCCGGGTACGGTCTTCGCTGCCCTGATGTTGCGAGACCTCTGGCGACCGGTGCCCACGGCCCAGACCGGCGTGACCACCTCGCGCGCGATGAACATGTCGCAGATCCGGTCGGCTCGAGCGCCCGATCATGAGCTCCTGACCTCAGCCGGACGGTGGGCTGCCCTCTTCGGCGCGATCGCCTACCTCACCGCGGTCCTGGTCTACGTGACAGGAGACGACGGCCGGAAGTTCGTCGTCCTCGGTTCGATCGCGATCACCGGTGGCGTCCTCGCGCTCCGGTGGGGGTTTCGGCGATGAGCCCGCGTTTCACGGCGACCTCAGTCGTCGTCGCGGATCGAGCCGAAGCGGCGAGAGCGCTTCTGGAAGTCGCGGATCGCCTCGTACAGCGTCTCGCGGGTGAAGTCCGGCCAGAACACCGGGGTGAACCACAGCTCGGAGTACGCGACCTCCCACAGCAGGAAGTTCGAGATGCGTTCCTCCCCGCTGGTGCGGATCAACAGATCCGGGTCGGGCATGTCGGGGTAGTACAGGCGGCTGGCGATCTCCTTCTCGTTCACGCGGTCGGGCTTCAGACGCCCCTCGCGGACGTCCCTCGCGAGCGCCTTCACCGCGTCGACGACCTCGGCGCGGCCGCCGTAGTTGAACGCGATCGTGAGCGTGGTGCCCGTGTTGTCCTGCGTGAGGTCCTCGGAGATCGTCATCTCCTTGAGGACCGAGCGCGGCACGCGCCAGTCGCGGCGCCCCGCCCACCGGATCCGGACGTTCATGCGGTGGAGCTCGTCGCGCCGGCGCCGCAGGAGCTCGCGGTTGAAGTTCATGAGGTACGCGACCTCGGTGGGCGGACGCTTCCAGTTCTCGGTGCTGAACGCGTAGACGGTGAGCCAGTCGAGGCCGACCTCGACCGCGCCCTTGACCGTGTCCCACAACGCGTCCTCGCCGGCGCCGTGGCCCTCGGTCCGGGGCAGACCGCGCTGCTGCGCCCACCGGCCGTTGCCGTCCATCACGATCGCGACGTGCGCGGGCACGCGGGAACGGTCGATGTCGTGCAGGAAGCTCACGGCGCGGTCCTGACCAGCATCGGAACCGACTTCATCCGACGCTCCAGGTGGTACTCGGCGAACCCGTACAGCAACGCCCGTGACTCCGTCCGGACGCGGGCGACGGGGGTGTCCAGCTGACCGGCGTCCATGAGATCCGCGAACGCCAGCGCCGCCAGGTACTCGAGCGCGGCCCGGGAGCACGGGCCCGCACCGGGCTCAGCACACCGTGCGCACACGGCGCCGCCCATGCCGGCATCGAACAGCTGGGGGTCGGCGTCGCCGCACACGGCGCAGGCGGTGAGCGAGGGATGGAAACCGCTCAGCGACAGGAGCTTCAACATGAAGGATTCCGCGACGGCGGTGGGATCGACGGGACGGGCGTCGAGCGCCCGGCAGCCGGCCAGCAGGAGCAGGGTGACGCGAAGGTTCTTCTCGTGCTCCTCCGCGACCTTGTCGACCGCCTCGAGCATGGTTTCGCCGGCCGCGAACAGGCCCAGATCCTCCTTGATCGCCATGTGCGGGGCGATGATCTCTGCCTGGGTGATCGTGTCCAGGTTGCTCCGGCCCCGGTACAGCATCAGGTTCACGTGCGTGAACGGCTCCAGCCGGGCCCCGAAACGGCTGGTGGTCTTGCGGATCCCCTTCGCCACGGCCCGGACCTTGCCCGTTCCCTGGGTCATGAGGGTGACGATCTTGTCGGCCTCACCGAGCTTGATCGAACGCAGGACGATGCCCTGCTCCTTGTAGGGCGGCATCCGCGCATCGTAGCGCCGGGGACGTCGCGAGAACCCCTGCGGGAGTGTGGTGTTTCGGTAACGAGGGGCGTGGGATCTGGGACTCCAGACAACCCCGGTTCGTGCCGAAACCACTGGGGACCGCTCGCGACACCGGCGACGACGACGCAAGGAGCGCCATGACGGACACCATGACCGCCGCCTGGGCCGCGGCACCCGAACCCTCTTCCATCGCAGACCGTTTCGGAGGCACCCTCGCGAGGTTCCGCGAGAACAATCCCAACTTCCTGATCGGGGACGACGTCTTCCGGCGGTACCACCTTGCGATGCAGACGCGCGGGTTCGTCATCCTGTCGGGGCCCAGTGGAACCGGCAAGACCTGGCTGGCCCAGGCCTACGCGGACGCGGTCCGCGCACGGGTCCAGCTGGTGGCGGTGGACCCCAGCTGGTCGTCGAACGAGGACCTGTTGGGCTACCTGTCACCCCTCGACGGCTTCTACCACCACACACCGTTCAGCGAGTTCGTCCAGGAGGCCGCACGGGACTGGGACGCGGCGGAGAACGCCCAGCGGATGGCCAAGGAGTACCACGTGATCCTGGACGAGATGAACCTCGCCCGAGTGGAGCACTACTTCTCGCGGTTCCTGTCGGCGATGGAGGTGCGGTCCCGTGAGGGCACCGCCCGGCTGGACCTGGCGCCTGGTCACGCCGTGCAGCTCTCGCCGAACCTGAAGTTCGCCGGCACGGTGAACATCGACGAGACCACGCACGGGTTCGCCGACAAGGTGTACGACCGCGCGCAGCTGCTCGAGCTGCCGTTGCAGCGGGACTACGTGGTCGAGTACCTCGAGGGCGAGCCGTACTCGGCGATCCTGCTGAACGTGTGGGACGCGCTGCGCCCGATCGCGCCGTTCGGGTTCCGCGTGCTGCAGGAGATCCACCAGTACGTCACCGCGGCGACCGAGATCGA
>Ga0081455_10005483_pt1 | contig 13909 bp, 15 predicted proteins | sample TabmetS3T2R1_FD_70207 | JGI IMG/M metagenome (GOLD analysis project Ga0081455, IMG submission 70207) | Tabebuia heterophylla rhizosphere microbial communities from the University of Puerto Rico - S3T2R1 | ecosystem: Host-associated > Plants > Roots > Rhizosphere ... | reverse complement strand
CTGGCCGGTTCGGGTCGCCGAGCCCGGCGCGGGAGCGGCGCACCGCCTCCGCGACCGCCTGGACCGCTTCCTCCTGGCCGACGATCCTGCCGTGCAGCTCGTGCTCGAGACTCATCAACCGCTCGCGCTCCTCGCTCGTGAGCTGGGAGACCGGGATGCCTGTTGACCGAGAGACGACCTCGGCGATGTCCTCGGGGGTGACCTCGGGCGCCCTTTGACGCGCCTTGCGCTTGCCGTCGAGCGCGCTCTGACGCGTCTCGATCTCGTCGCGGAGGTTGCCCGCCCGGTCGTAGTCCTCCGCGGCCGTCGCCTGGTCGCGCTCGCGTGCGAGCCGCCGGAGGTCGTCTTCGAGCGAGCGGGTGTCGTCGTCCTTCGTCCTCGTGCGCAGGCGCACCCGTGCGCTCGCCTGGTCGATCAGGTCGATCGCCTTGTCGGGCAGGAAGCGGTCTCGGATGTAGCGGTCGGAGAGCTCCGCGGCGGTGACGATCGCCTCGTCCGAGATCCGGACACGGTGGAACGCCTCGTACCGGTCCTTGAGCCCGCGCAGGACGTCGATCGTCTCCTCGACGGTCGGCTCCCGCACGAGCACGGGCTGGAACCGCCGCTCCAGCGCGGGGTCGCTCTCGACGTTCTTGCGGTACTCGTCCAGCGTGGTCGCGCCGATCACGTGCAACTCACCTCGCGCGAGAGCCGGCTTGAGCATGTTCGAGGCGTCCATCGACCCTTCCGCCGCCCCCGCCCCGACGACGGTGTGCATCTCGTCGATGAACAGGAGCAGCTCGTCGGAGGCGCCGCGAATCTCGTCGATCACCGTCTTCAGGCGCTCCTCGAACTCGCCGCGGTACTTCGTCCCCGCGATCATCCCCGCGAGGTCGAGCGCGATCACGCGTCGCCCCGCCAGCGTCTCCGGGACTTCGTCGCCGACGATCCGCTGCGCGATTCCTTCGACGATGGCGGTCTTCCCGACGCCGGGCTCGCCGAGCAGCGCCGGGTTGTTCTTCGTGCGCCGGGAGAGGATCTCGATCGTCTGCTCGATCTCCTCCGCGCGGCCGATCACCGGGTCGAGCTTGCCCTCGCGCGCCTCCTGGGTGAGGTCGCGCCCAAACTCCTCGAGCCGGGGCGTCTTCGACTGCTCCCGCGGAGCTCCGGCCTCCACGCCGCGGATGACGGCGCCGCGAAGCTTCGTGTGGGACAGGCCGAAGCGCTGGAGCAACTGTCCCGCCGGCGACTCCTCGTCGCGCGCGAGTGCGAGCAGCACGTGCTCGGGCCCGACGTAGGAGGCACCGAGCTCACGCGACTCCTCGTAGGCGGCCAGCAGCGCGGCCTTCGCATCCGGGGCCAGCGAGGGGGCGACGTCGGTCCGCTCGGCCTTCTCGGCCTCCTCCGCGAGCTGGGCCGCGATCGCGCCCGGGTCGGCGCCGACCTGCTCGAGAACGTGACGGACGACGTCGTCCTGAAGCGCGCCGAAGAGCAGGTGGTCGCTCTCGAGGTCGAGGCTCCCCCACTCCAACGCGGTCTGCGCGCCGCGCTGAAGCAGCTGCCTGGTTGCGTCGCTGAAGAACTGGGTGACGTCCACGCTCTCGGCGCGGCGCGCCGGCGCCTGAGTGCGACCGGTGCCGCCGCCGGCGGGGGAACGGTCGAAGAAGTCGGAGAAGAATTCGTCGAAAAGGCTGCGGCCGCCTCCGAGCCGGCCTGACATCCGCTCCTCCGCGAGGTCGATCTCACAGAGATACTCGACCTCCTGGGTCCCGTCGGGTCGCAGCCGGACCCTCGACGCGACCGCAGGCCGCCCGTGACGCTGGCATAGATGTTGCTCAGCCATGTCGAAGCCTCCCTATCGTGGGGTAGCTCACGCCTACCCGACCTTGCCCGCATGAACCCTCGAGATAGCGTTCTCCGATGTACCGCCTCACCGGACGGCGGCCCGCTGAGCGTTAGGCGTGCCTTGCGCTGGAAATCACACGGAAGGCGATGGTCTCGGCGTCTGGCAGATCGCCACTTTGCTTTGGGCCAGCAGGCCGGACGTCGGAGTCAGAAGGCCTCACACACCTGGATGCTTCGGGGGACATTCCCGCACACTCATATGGAGTGCGTCGTGTCAATCGCGCAGGTTGGCCGTGCCGGCTGTCACCGGGGGTTGAGTCGGCAGGGGGAGCGCACCGGCTGTCGTCGACGTCTCTGTCGCGACTCATATGCGCGGGTTGGTGCCGCATGACCGGGTGTGCGAAATGAGGAGCGGTGCCGTTCTCTGGCGTCGAGCGTGGCCCCTACGGGCTGCTCACAGTGTGCTCTCGGGTCGCTCCTCGCGTCGTTGCGCCGGTGCGCTCTCCTCGCCGAGCCGTTGAGCGTGGGCGCTACTCCATCGTCGCGAGCGCCCAACAATGTCCCGCAAGCTCGCGCGCGACCGCGACGACGACGATCGAGCGTGGCTTGCCTCTCGCCTCGAGTGCATGCCAGCGTCCGTGCAGCCGCCGGGCGCTGCGCTCGGCCTGGGCTTGCAGCGCGAGCGGTTTGCCGCCGCGTCTGCGTTCGAGCGTGACGCTCCTACGAGGCGGCCGGCGTTGGTGCCAGGCGGCTTCGATCAACAGCCGGCGTACGTGGCTGTTGCCGGCCTTGGTGATCGCGCCTTGCCGCCGCCGCTCGCCGCTCGAGTGCTCACTCGGGGTGAGACCGAGAAACGGTCCGAGCGACTGCGGGCGGAACCGGTGCCAGTCGCCCAGCTCGACCGTCAACGCAAGAGCCGTCAGCGTCGAAACGCCACGGAGACAGACAAGTCGGCTAACGACATCCGCATACGGCGGCGTCGCAGCGAGCTCGGCGATCGCCTTGTCGAGCGTCTCACGTCTGCTCTTCGCGTCGAGCATCCGGCCGTAGCACTCGTCGAAGACGATCGCGAGCGGCCCGCCCTGGAAGCGCTGCCGGCGAAGCCAGGCGTCGTGCGTCCGTGTCCACGCGGTCGCGTCGTAGACGAGCCCGTGACGCAGCAACAACTTCGAAAGGCGGTGACGAGCACGCATCAAATCGCCGCGGGCGTGCTCACGCGCACGGACGAGATCCCGCGCCGCCTCCTCCTCCAACGTCGGGATCCGCACGGGAGTGATCTCACCAAGCCGAAGCAGCCGCGCCAAGCGCTCAGCGTCCCGGCGATCGGTCTTGACCCGATCGGCTGCAGCTCGCACCCGCGACGGTGCCGCGACCACGCAGTTGATCCCCGCCTCGGCACAGGCTCGCGCGAGCCGGTAGCCGGTGGGCCCCGCCTCGTAGACAACCCGCGCCGGCGCCGGCAGCGTCTGCAACCACGCGACCGTCGCCTCACCACCCGGCGGCAGCCGCAACGACCTCAGCTCACCGCTGCCCTGATCGATCACGCCCGCAACCACCGAGCGAGCGTGCACGTCCAGTCCGACCCAGCTACCTTCGCCCATAACCGGCGCCTCCCGTAATTGCGGCTCTACCGCCGGGCCACTCCCGACGGCAACCCGCGCCAACTTACGAGCGAGGCGCCGGGTCAGTCCATACGGTCTGGCCCAAACACGCGCGCGCCTGTCTACGCCTACCCCACTGAATCTCAGCCGCGACTCTCAGATCGTCCCCACACGGCTATCTAGCCAGGCGGACCTGCCCCATCGGGGCGTGGTGTTCGGTAGTCGTCCCGTCCCCGAGCTGCCCGGAAGTGTTTCGACCCCAGCAGCTGACATCGCCGGCGCTCGTGAGCGCGCACGTGTGACCAAAGCCGCCGGCGGCGATCGCGCGCACGACGATTGCGAGGTCGGAGACGGCGACAGGCGCATGTCGGTCGACGGTCGTCCCGTCCCCGAGTTGGCCGTAACCGTTGTAGCCCCAGCATTTGACTCGGCCCGTGGTCGTGAGCGCGCATCCATGGGCCTCACCACCGCCCGCTATCGCGGCCACACCCTGAGCGAGCCCGGTGACGTCCACCGGCGCCAAACGGCGGCTCGTCGTGCCGTCCCCGAGTTCCCCGAGGTAGTTGCTGCCCCAGCACTTGACCCCACCGCTGCTCGTGAGGGCGCAGCTGTGGCCCCCACCGGCCGTGATCGCAACGACGCCGTGAGCGAGGCCGGCGACATCGACCGGGACTTGGCGATCGCTCGTTGTCCCGTCCCCGAGCTGGCCGAAACGGTTGTAGCCCCAGCATTTGACTCCGCCCGCGGTCGTGAGGGCGCAGGCGTGGAGGTAGCCAACCGCGACCGCGGTCACGCTGGGAAGCCGAGTGACGGTCACCGGTCTGTGGCGTTCGGCCGTCGTTCCGTCCCCAAGCTCGCCGTATCGGTTGTAGCCCCAGCACTTCACCACGCCGGCGTTCGTGAGCGCGCAGGTTAGGGCCTCCCCGGCGACGACCGCCCTGACACCGCTGGCGAGACCGAAGACTGCGATCGGTAGGTGCCTGTCGGTGGTCGTCCCATCCCCAAGCTCGCCGTGGCCGTTGGAGCCCCAGCACTTAGCTTCGCCTGCGCTGGTCACCGCGCAGCTCAGGCCCACTCCTGCAGCGACCGAGCGGACGCGTTTGCCTAGGCGCGCGACCGCTGTAGCGGTGGGACGAGGCGAGGTCGTCCCGTCTCCGAGCTCGCCGTGGCCGTTGTAGCCCCAGCACTCGACGCCTCTCGTCCTCGTGATCGCGCACGTGTGGCTATAGCCCGCCGCGATCGCGGTGGCACTAACGCTCCTGGACGATGGCACAGACGGCGAAGGGCCTGTGGCAGGCGTCGAGCCAAAGGGAGAGCACGCAACGGTCGCAAACGCCGCTGGCGCGACGAGACCGCACACACACAGCGCGGGACGGGCGAACCAGGATCTGAGAACATTTGCGACGGTGACGAGTTTGGCACCATCCAAGCCGATCGGCCTCTCGGCGCCATACGTCGACGAGACCGAGGAAGCCGCTGTCCTCGAGGTACTCAGGTCCGGACGTCTCGCGTTCGGCCCAATGATCGAGGAATTCGAGAGCACGCTCGCCGAGCGTGTCGGAGCACCGTACGTCGCGTCCGTGTCGAGCGGCACGGCGGGGCTGCACCTCTGCGTCAAGCTCGCCGGCATCTCACCCGGCGACGAGGTCATCACGACGCCACTCTCCTTCATCGCTTCGGCCAACGCCATCGTCTACGAGGGCGGCATCCCCGTGTTCGTCGACGTCGACGAGACGACGCTGAACCTTGATCCTGCGGTTGTCGAGGCTGCGATCACGCCGAGAACGAAGGCGCTCGTTCTGGTCGACTTGTTCGGATACCCGCTCGACTTCGACGGCTTCCGGGACGTCGCAACGAGGCACGGACTTGCCATCGTCGAGGACGCCTGCGAGGCGCTCGGAGCGACCTACCGCGGTCAGCTCGTCGGCTCGTTCGGGCACCCGGCCGTCTTCGCGTTCTACCCGAACAAACAGGTGACGACGGGCGAGGGCGGCGCGGTCGCGCTCCGAACGGAGGACGAATGGGAGTTGGTGAAGAGCCTCGCCAACCAGGGCCGGACAGACAGGGGCGAGACGTTCGCTCACGAGCACATCGGTTACAACTATCGCCTTGACGAGCTCTCTGCGGCCCTGGGCGTCGCGCAGCTGCGGAAGCTCGAGCAGATCCTCGCGCTCCGAAGCGAGGTCGCATCACGCTACAACGCGCTACTGGAGGACGCGGAAGGCATCCGTCTGCTCTGCAGCGACGACGACGTCTACCGTCGCTCCTGGTTCGTCTACGTCGTCTTCGTCGACCCCCCCGCCGACCGCGCGACGGTCATGGCGCGCCTCGCAGCCGAAGGGATCGCGTCGAAGCCTTACCTACCGGCGATCCACCTTCAGTCCGCCTATCGCGATCGCTTCGGGTTCGCCGACGGAATGTTTCCGGTTGCCGAGGCGGCAGGCGCCGAGGGGCTCGCACTGCCGTTCCACACCGGGCTCTCGGCAGACGATCAGGAGCGGGTCGTTGCTGCGCTGACTCGCGCGCTGAAACCCGCATAGCGGTTGACACCTCCGCGCAGGCCTGCGATACGTAGGCGGGTTACGCGACGAGTCGAAGCGAGGGCGTGCATCGTGCCTTCCAGGCAGGAGTCGTTTGGGGGAACGGACGTGTCGGTCGAGACGCTGCTCGGCCGTTCCGTCGTCGACGTCGTACGCGGGAACCTCGGCGAGTATCTGGCTGGCGCCAACGTTCTCGTCACCGGAGCCGGTGGGTCGGTGGGCGCCGAACTCTGCGCCCAACTCGCCGTGCTGAACGTGCGTGAACTCGTCCTCGTTGACCAGTCGGAGGCCTCCCTCGTCGGCGCGGCGAGGTCGCTTCAGCCGATCCTCGAGCGCGGGAGCTGCAGAGCTGTTCTCACCGATGTCAAGAGCCGCGCGCGCACTCTGGCCGTGTTCGAACGGTATCGCCCGGACGTGGTGTTCCATGCCGCTGCCTACAAGCACGTGCCCCTGCTCGAGGCATTCCCCATCGAGGGCGTAGCCACCAATGTTCTCGGGACGCAGAATGTGGTCGACGCCGCCCGCCGCGTAGGCGTGCGTCGCTTCGTGCTGTTCTCGACCGACAAGGCCGTTCAGCCAACGAACATCCTCGGCGAGACGAAACGCGTTGCCGAATGGATCGTCGCCGACGCGGGCGCCGAACCGCCGCACGCACGCTATGCGACCGTCCGCCTGGGAAACGTCATCGACTCGGCGGGCAGCATCGTGCCGGTCTTCCGCCAGCAACTTGCCCGTGGCGGCCCTGTCACTGTCACGCACAGGAGTGCCACGCGCTATCTGATGACTGCGTGCGAGGCCGCCGGAGTGGCAATCGTGGGAGGCGCGTTGGCGGACTCGGACAGCGTCTTTTTCCTCGACTCGGGGCCACCCGTTTCCGTCCTCGACCTCGCCCGCCGACTTGCCTCGACCGCCGCGCGCGATGTCGATATCGAGTTCGTCGGCCTCCGTCAGGGCGAACGGCTTCGCGAGCAGCTCTGCTGGGCCGGCGACGACGTCTCCCCTACCCCTTGCCGGCAAGTCTTGAGGTCGCCGATGCACCGAGTCGAGTCCGCGTGGCTGCGGCGCTCGCTCGCCTTGCTCGCGCGGCACGTAGAGCACGCGTCGGCAGTTGGAGCCAGGGACGTGCTTGGCCAGATGCATGCCGCTCGGGAGCTCGCTGGCGCCTCTCCCGTCACAACTCGCAGCTAACTGAGGGAGTCGACCATGCGGCTTGCACCACCGCTTCTACTTCCTGTTCCACGCGCCGATCCCCCGCACCGGCGGCTGCTCGATCGTGAACAGGTTCTCCTGCCAGGTCTACGCGCGGGCAGATCCGCCCTACACCGACCTGGTCAACTACGCGACGGTGACCCAGTCGCAGCCCGGAGCGCCGGTGGTCGGGACAAGTGGTGCGGGTAGCGGTCTGACCGCACCTGAGAGAGGCGTTAGCCTGGGCGGGCGGCCATGGTCGAGCGCCTGACACCGCCCGCCTTCCAGGCCCTGCAATCGGCCAGCGAGCGCGCGCGAGCAGCGGCAGAAATCGAGCTGTTGTCGCGGCATCTGCTCGCGGTCTTGACCGAGCGCCCGGACTCGACCTCCTCCCGGCTGCTGCGGGAGGCAGGCGTGGTCACCGCGCCCTTGAACCGCTTCTATCAGGTCGACATGGCCGTCCTCGAAGAGCCCGCTGTAGACAGGGAGGGGGAGGACGGCGCAGGGCTTTTGAATGGGCCCGCCAGGATTCGAACCTGGGACCAACGGATTATGAGTCCGCTGCTCTGACCAGCTGAGCTACGGGCCCGGCGAGCAGAGCCTAGCTCTCGCCTCTGTCGCAGAGCGTGACCGCGATCGAGTCGCCGTCGGCCAGCCCGAGCGTGCTGCGGAGGTGCGTTTCGCTCAGCAGCTCGACCTGGTCCGGCGGATACCCGGGGCCCTCGGGCTCGACCGCCTGGAAGGCCAGTGCACGATGTCCGCCCTCGACGACGACATCCGCCAGGAAGTACGCGCTCTGGCCACTTCGCTCGGCCCAGTCAGGCGCTATCTCCTCCGACGGAAGGAACCGCCAGCGCTCGTCACGCACCAGCGGCTCGGGTAGACGGACGTTCAGCGTCCCGGGCACGAGCTGGAACCCCGCGATCTCCTCGAACCGCGCGGTGACGTCTGAATCGCGCATGAGCTCCGACCCGAGCCCACGTCCTGCCACTACGGTGCCGCTGAGATCTCCTGCTACCACCGGTTCCACTCGACGGATTCGTGCAGAACCCTCACAATAGGCCCCGTTGTCCGCACTCCAAGCGGCCGTCCACGAAGGAGGGTGGCGAACGGTGAAGGTCTTCCAGCACGAGCGACAGCTTCGAACCACCGGCGGCCTGGCCGTCCGCGACATCACCGAGGAGGTGTCGGAGGCGGTTCGCGAGAGCGGCGTCATCGACGGCATCGCCTGCGTCTACTCACCTCACACGACGTGCTCGGTGCGGGTGAACGAGTTCGAGAGCGGCTTCTTGGAGGACTTCGCGAGCATGCTCAAGCGCCTCGTGCCGAGCGAGACGTACTACGCGCACGACGACTGGGACAGGCGCACCGAGAACATCTGCCCCGAGGACATGGACTTCGGGAACGGCCACTCTCATTGCATGTCGATGCTGCTCGGGCCGGCGGGGGAGTCGATCCCGGTGCGCGACGGCGAGCTCTGCCTCGGCACCTGGCAGCGGGTCTTGTTCCTGGAACTGGATCGCGAGCGCGATCGGCGCTGGATCGTCCAGGTCGTCGGGACCTAATCGCTTAGGGCAGCAACCAGCTGCTCCTGCAGCCACGAGAGCCAGCCGTAGATCGCCAGCCCGGACGCGCGGGGATCGTCGGGGCTCAGGTCGTCGAGCAGCATGTCCTCCTGGACGTCGAGGCGGGTGCCGAGCACGAGGCGCAGGTCGTTCAGCGCTCGTAGCCACGTTTCCGCCTCCTCCGCGCTGAGGCGTTTCTGCTTCGCCGTGCGAGCCAGCAACTCGAGCGCCTCGCGCCGTCCGCTGAGGAGCTCGCTGCCCATCAGGTCGCGGTACGCGGTCTCGTCCGCCTCTTCCTCGTAGGCCGGCGGGAAGAGACGGCGGAGCGACGGATCGCCGGTGTCGCCGTCGAGCAGCGACCTGAGCTCCGAGGCGAGGTTGGCCACCAGCGTTCGCTCGTCGCGGGAGAGCTGCGGCTCGACGCCTCCGTCGCCGGTGGGCCTCATCAGTCCTGCCGCATCGTCGCCCAGAGCCCGTGCGCGTGCAGGCGGGCGACGTCGTGCTCCGCCTTCTCACGGGTGCCGCTCGAGACGACCGCCTTGCCCTCGTTGTGCACCTGCAGCATCAGCGTCGTCGCCTTGGCGCGGCTGTAGCCGAACAGCTTCTGGAAGACCAGGGTCACGTACGACATCAGGTTGATCGGGTCGTTCCAGACGATCACGATCCAGGGGCGGTCGTGCTCGACGTCGTGCGTCTCGCGGGTCTGCTCTCGCTCGACCTCGATCGTCGAGGTCACGTCGGGCGTACCCCCTCGGCGTCGAGCTCGAAGACGAAGAAGTCGCTGCCGAGCACCGGCACGGCGACGTTGTACACCGGAACGTCTCCGACCGCCCCCTGGAAGGCTCCCGCATGGGCGTGGCCGTGGAGGACGACCTGCGGGCGGTGCTCGAGGATCGGCGCGGCCAGCCGGTCGGAGCCGAGGAACGCCCAGATCCCGCGCGGCTCGCCCTCGAGCGTCGTCAGCGTCGGAGCGTAGTGGAGCAGCGCGATGCGGTAGTCGCAGCCGGCGATCGCGGCCAGGCCCGCATCCAGCGCGTCGACTTCGGCCGTCGTCTCGGCGTACACGTCCCGGAGGAGCGGCTCGCCGAAGTCCGGGAGCTGCGAGTCGGGGAAGCCGCCGACGAAGCCCTTCGCCCCGGCGACACCGAGTTGCGAGCCGTCGACGTCCTCGATTGCGAAGCCTCGGTCCACCATTCGCACGCCTGCGTCGGTCAACGCCGAGGAGAGCTGCTCGACCTCCTTGCAGTGCCAGTCGTGGTTGCCGAGCACCGCGAACACCGGGGTCGCCAGCTCTCCGACGATCTCCGCCAGCAGCTCGGCCTGGTCGAGCTCGCCGTAGGTCGTCAGGTCACCCGCGAGGAGAATCGCGTCCACGTCGCCGTCGACGTGGTCGAACGCGCGCTCGAGCTCGTCGCGGTTCGTCTCGTCGCAGTGCACGTCGCCGGCCGCGGCGACGCGAATCGGCCTCGGCATGCGCTGGATTCAAGCCGATTGGCGCCGCGGCCTGGCGGGTACGACCGCGCAATGGCGCAGACGGAGCTGAACTTCGAGGAGCTGCTCGAGACGCTGAAGGTCGCGGCCGCGGCGCTACGGGACGCCGACGTGCCGTTCGTGCTCGGCGGCGGCCTCGCGATCTGGGCGCGCGGCGGGCCGGAGACCGAGCACGACGTCGACTTCTTCGTCAAGCCGGAGGACGCCGAACGGGCCTGGAAGGCTCTCGAGCAGGCCGGCTTCCGCACCGAGGAGCCGCCGGAGGGCTGGCTCTACAAGGGCTTCCTCGGCAACGTGATGGTCGACCTGATCCACGCGCCGAGCGGCCTGACGATCGACGACGAGTTCCTCGAGCGGGCCGAGGAGCTGGAGGTGCACGCGGTACGCATGCGGGTGATGAGCGCGAACGACGTGCTCGTGGCGAAGCTGCTGGCGATGCGCGAGCACCAGGTGGACTACGACCAGGTCCTCGAGCTCGCCCGCACCGTTCGTGAGCAGATCGACTGGGAGGAGGTGCGCGAGCGGACGAGCGAGTCGCCGTTCGCGAAGGCGTTCTTCACCCTGGTCGACGAGCTCGGCGTCAGCGCGTCGCCGGCGCGCGAGTGAGCGGGGGCCCGAACGGGTAAAAGAAGGTCGATGGGCACCGCGCTGTTCGTGCTGCTCTGGTGGCTCGCCCTCTTCGGGTGGTCGCTTGTCATCGCCGGGACGAACGACGGCCTGAAGGTGATCGCCGGCGCCGGCGCGGCGCTGCTGGCCGCACTGCTGGTCGCGTGGCTCCGCCGCCGAGGGCTGTTGAAGGCGCTGGACGTGCCCTGGAGGGTCGTCCGCGAGCTCGGCGGTGTCTTCGGGGCGGTCGCGCTGCACCTCGCCGGCCAGCGGCACCTGAGCAGCCGCTACCGAGCCTTCGACTCCCCGTCGGCCGACGCCGACTCCGAGCAGCCGGTTACGCGACCTTCAGAGCTTCGACCTCGCGGTTGACCGCGAGCTGCTCGAGGGCCCTCGCCTCGATCTGGCGTACGCGCTCGCGCGTCAGGCCGAGCTCCCGCCCGATCGCCTCCAGCGACGCCGGGTCGCGGTCGCCGTTCAGGCCGTAGCGCCGCTTCACGACCTCGCGCTCCCGCTCCGGCAGCTGCGCCACCGCCCGCCGCAGGACGTCCTGCTCGAGGCTCACCGTCACCTCTTCCTCCGGAGGCGCCTGCTCGGACGCAAACAGCTCGCCGAGCGCGGCCTCGTTCTCCGACCCGACCGGCCGGTCGAGGCTGGTGATCGCGCGCGCGGCCTGCCGCACCTCGCGCACCTGCTTCAGCGGCAGCTTCGCCTGCTTCGCGACCTCCTCCTCCGTCGGCTGCCGCCCCAGCTTCGGCGCCAGCGCGCGCTCGGCGCGGGCGATCCGCTGCTCGCGGTCGGCGATGTGCACCGGGATCCGGATCGTTCGCGCCTTGTTCGCGACGCCCCGCTGCACCGCCTGGCGGATCCACCACGTCGCGTAGGTCGAGAACTTGAAGCCGCGCCGCCAGTCGAACTTCTCGACTGCGCGGATAAGGCCGATGATCCCCTCCTGGATCAGGTCGAGCAGCGAGAGCCCGTGACCCTGGTACTTCTTGGCGATCGAGACGACGAGGCGCAGATTGGAGTTGATCATCCGCTCCTTCGCCTCCCTGTCGCCGCGCTCGATCCGCTTGGCGAGCTCGACCTCTTCCTCCTTCGTCAGCAGCGGCCAGCGGCCGGCCTCGTTGAGGAAGAGCTGGAGCGCGTCCGTCGTCGCGATCGCGAGATCGCCGTTCACGTACGTGCTGTCGTCCTCGCTCGCGCGCCCGCAGTCGTCGGCCAGCTCGATGTGGCGCGCCTCGAGCTCCTCGTAGAGCCGCGCGATCTCGTCGTCGGTCAGCTCGTGCTCGGCGACGAGCTCGTTGAGGTGCGACAGGTTGACGCAGCCTTCCTCTTCACCGCGGGCGATCAGCGCCTGGATCTGCTCGTTCGTGATCTCGGTCATGGGTACCAGTCTTTCCCGCCCGGGCGCGCTCTAACGCGCCTTCGGGAAAGGCTAGATCAACCCACAGAACCGTGCAGTGCTCGGCCAGGGCCAGTAGCCGCGCCCGCTTCGGTGCGCGCGCTCGGCGACCCACATCTGCTCGAGCGCCGTCCAGCGGTCGGCCCAGCCGCGCCGCAGGAGCTCACCGGGCGCGTAGGCGCTCATGAAGCCGCGATCCATCTGCAGGCCGCCCCAGTACGGATCGCTCGAGTCGCTCCAGCTGCCCTCGTACCGGTGGATGCAGAGCCAGCCCGACTTGTGCGGCGGATGCGATGCGACCCGCACCACGGTCCTGGCCTGCCGGCGCCAGTAGCGGAGCGCCGGGACCGACCGCAGCGACAGCTTGACGGTCGTACGACGCTTGCCCATCACCGCCTGCCAGTGCCACACCGTTCGGCGCAGGCGGCGGACGAGCGGCGCGTTCCCCCTGGGGGTCGCCTTCCGCACCGGCTTCGGGGCGGTCGTCTTCGCGGTCACGTGCCGCTGCGGCGCCGTCGACGACGCCAGCGTCGAGCCTGCCGCCATCAGCAGCAGAAACGCAGCAAGCAGCGGAAGCAACAGCAGCTTTTGTTTCACCGCAGAGACCCCTCCCCGAGGTCCGACTCACGTCGGCGCGTCCGGAGCACGTCTGCGGGCGGCGCAGGATTACGTGCTCGGTGGCCTGGTCGATTTCGACCTTGTTCGGATCGTTCGACGCCTAAACCTGTGCAGGGTTAGGTAAGGGTTCCGTAAACCTCGTGCGTTTCGCCACGATCTGCAGCGCTAAGCCGCTTGCTACCGTCGAAACATGCGCCGCCTGGTTGTCCTTCTGAGCACCATCGTGGCGCTGGACATCACGTTCTTCACGGCACTCGTGCCACTCCTGCCGCATTTCGTGTCGTCGTACGGGCTGTCGAAGGGGTCGGCCGGGGCGCTCTCCGCCGCGTACGCGGCCGGAGTGCTGACTGCGTCTCTGCCGAGCGGGCTGGTCGCGGCTCGTTTCGGCCCGCAGCGCGCCGCGCTCGTCGGAGTGTCGATCACCGCCGTCGCGAGCTTCGTCTTTGCGTTCGCCGGCGACGCCTGGGCCCTGGGGGCGGCCCGGCTCCTGCAAGGGATCGGCAGCGCGCTCTCCTGGGCGGGAGCGCTCGCATGGCTCGTCGCCGCGGCCCCGCGCGAGCGTCGCGGCGCGCTGATCGGGACGACAATGGGCGCTGCGGTCTTCGGCGCGCTGGTCGGACCGGTGGTGGGTGCGATCGCAACCGTCGCGGGCGTAACGGCGACCTTCGCGGGGATCGGCTTCCTCGGACTGGCGCTCGCGGCCTGGGTCGCCGCGACGACGGGCGTCCCCGCGCAGCCGCAGGCCATGAGCGAGCTCTTCCGCCGCGCAGATCGCCGCCTGCTCGGCGGGATGTGGTTGCTCGTCCTCCCCGCGCTGCTCTTCGGCGTCGTGGCCGTGCTCGTGCCGCTGACGCTGCACGACGGCGGCTGGGGCGGCGTCGCGATCGGCGCCGTGTTCCTCGTGACCGCCGGAATCGAGACGGTGCTGAACCCGCTGCTCGGCCGCTTCACCGACCGGCATGGCCGCCTCCTGCCGATCCGCGTCGCGCTCGTCGCGTCGGCGGTTGTCTCGGTGTGCTTCGCCTTCGCTTCGGCGCCGGCGGTCGTCGCGGCGCTGGTGGTCACGGCCGG
>Ga0081455_10005482_pt1 | contig 13915 bp, 8 predicted proteins | sample TabmetS3T2R1_FD_70207 | JGI IMG/M metagenome (GOLD analysis project Ga0081455, IMG submission 70207) | Tabebuia heterophylla rhizosphere microbial communities from the University of Puerto Rico - S3T2R1 | ecosystem: Host-associated > Plants > Roots > Rhizosphere ... | reverse complement strand
GCGGCCAGCGGCCAACTATCGCCGCCGAAGCATTTCTGCGCGCCCTTGCCGATCACGGCACCGATTATTTTTTCGCCAATCCCGGCACTGATTTCCCGCCGATCGTGGAAGCCTTCACGCGCGCCAAGAAGACCAACGCCAAGGTGCCCAAGCCCATCCTGGTGCCGCACGAAAACCTCGCGGTTGCCATGGCGCACGGCGCCTATCTGATGAACGGCCGTCCACAGGCGGTGATGGTGCATGTCAATGTCGGGACCGCCAACACGATCAATAACCTCACAAATCTTTCACGCGACCGGGTGCCGCTCATTCTCGCCGCGGGCCGCACACCGATCACTGAAAAAGGTGCATTCGGCTCGCGGACTCGCCCGATCCACTGGGCGCAGGAAATGTTTGACCAGGCCGGGATGGTGCGTGAACTGGTGAAATGGGATTACGAGCTGCGCGTGCCAGGACAGATCGGCGACGTGGTCGCACGCGGCGTTGAAGTGGCGATGGCGCATCCGCGTGGACCGGTTTATCTCGTGCTGCCGCGCGAACCGCTTGCTGCTCCCCTGCCCGATCCAACCGCACCGGCAAAACCACGGCCGCAGGCCGGCCCGCTATATTCTGATCCGCGCACGATCGGAATGCTCGCCGAGTGGATTGCCGCCGCCGAACGCCCGCTGATTATTACGGCCACCTTGCCTGCCGAAGCAGTCCCGCCCCTCGAGCGGCTGGCGGAACGCTGCGCCATTCCGGTCGTGACCCACAACCCGCGCACGGTGTGCCTGCCTTCAAGCCATTCGATGCATTTCGGCTTTGAGCCAGGCGCGCTGCTTTCCGATGCCGACCTCGTGATCGTGATTGAATCGGATGTGCCGTGGATACCGCATCTGCAGCATCCGCCCGGCGGTTGCCGCGTCGCGCACCTGGGCGAGGATCCGTTCTACGTGCGATACCCGATGCGCAGCTTTCCGAGCGACCTTGCGATTCAGGCGAGCAGCGCACAGGCGCTGGATGCCTTGACCCGCGCGGTCGAGCCGCGCCTGCAGATGGCCGACGCCCGAATTGCGGCCCGTCGGGCTCGGCTGACCGATCGCATGCGCACGCGGCGCGCGCAGCTCGCGAAAGATTCGGCGCCAGGGGCGACAATCTCGCCCGAATATCTTTCGCATGCGATCGGCGAGGCGCTTGGCAAGGATGCCATCATCATCAACGAATATCCCCTGAGGCCGGATCATTGTCCGCGCGAGAAGCCCGGCACTTTCTTTGCGCTCGGCCCCGCCGGCGGACTCGGTTGGGGTTTCGGGGCGGCGCTTGGCGCCAAGCTCGCGGCGCCCGACGAATTCGTCGTCGCCACGCTGGGAGACGGCTCTTACATGTTCGCCAATCCGATGGTCGGTCACTGGGTTTCGGCCGTTCACAATCTTCCGATTCTGACCGTCGTATTCAACAACAGCCGTTATGGTGCCGTCCGCCGCGCCACCCTTTCGATGTTCAAGGACGGCGCGGCCGGCGAAAATGACGGCCGCACGCTGGCCGATCTCGATCCGTCGCCCCCGTTTGAAGAAATGGCGCGGGCACAGGGGGCCCACGCGGAGCGCGTCGACAACCCCGCCGACCTTCTCGATGCGCTCGCACGCGCCCGCGCCGTCGTCGTCAACGAACGCAAGCAGGCCCTGCTCAACGTGATTACGCCTTATTGAATCGGTAACCCGTCAATCGAAGAGTCACGGAGAACTTGATGCGCATCGATACCTATACCCATTTCATCCCCGGAAATTTTTTCAACAGGATCGTCGAAGACGGTCATCCCGACATCGGCAAGCGCGTACGTGAAATTCCCTGCATTCACGACCTCGAAGTCCGACGCAAGATCGTCGGGGGATTCAAGGATTATGCGCAGATCCTCTCCTATCCGATGCCGCCGCTCGAAGTCATAGCCAAGGGCGACGGCAAGTTGACCGAAGGGTACACGAAGCTCGTCAACGATGGCTTGGCCGACATCTGCGCAAAATTTCCCGATGAGTTCCCCGGCTGGGTCGCGCAAGGCGCGCTGATGGCGCCCGATGGCGGCGTGCGTGAAGCGGAGCGCGCGCTGAAAAATGGCGCGCTGGGTGTGCAGATCTATACCAACATATCCGGCAAGCCCCTCGACGACCCGGCTTTCGATCCGTTCTTCGCCGCCATGAACAGGCTCAACAAGCCGATCTGGATGCATCCCGCGCGAGCCGCCAATTTTCCCGACTACCTGACCGAGAAGAAATCGAAATATGAGATCTGGTGGACGTTCGGATGGTCCTACGAGACTGCCGCTGCCATGGCGCGGCTTGTATTCTCCAAGGTCATGGACAAGTACCCGAACCTGAAAATCATCACGCACCATTTCGGCGGCATCGTGCCCATGCTGGAAGGCCGCATTGGCCCAGGCTGGGATCAGCTCGGCGCCCGCACCTCCGACGAAGACCTCGGCGTCATCCTGAAGCAGCTCAAGAAGCGTCCGCTCGATTATTTCAAGCACTCGTTCTATGCCGACACCGCGGTGTTCGGCGGCGTGCCGGCGACCCATGCCGGCCTTGCGTTTTACGACCCCGACAAGATCGTATTCGCATCCGACTGCCCGTTCGATCCCGAGAAGGGCACGATGTACACACGCGAAACCCTGCGCATCCTTGAAGGCATCGACATGCCCAAAGCGGACAAGGAAAAGATCTGGCACGGCAACCTCGAGGCGATCACGGGTGTGAAATTCAAGAGTTAGCCGACGAGATCATTCCTCCGTTCGTCCCCGCGCAGGCAGGGCGCCCACCACCAACTCCGTTCATTCCCGCCCCGCCTTCGCGGGGGCAATGCAATTCAAACTCCGTTCATCCCCGCGTAAGCGGGGATCCAGTTTTTTGGCTCTGGGTCCCCGCTTGCGCGGGGACGAACGGGAGACGCGTAGGCAGCTCGCACAAACTCTCCGCCGTCATGGCCGGGCATGACGATGACAGCGCTCGCAACAATTTCCGTTCGTCCCCGCGAAAGCGGGGACCCAGCGCGGGAAACTTTAATCTGGATTCCCGCGTGCGCGGGAATGAACGGAATTGGGCCAGCCCTATCTCAGAATCCCCATGTGAAGGCGCCCTTGACCGCGTGGGTCTGCCAGTCGAAGCCGGCTTCGACCAGCGCCGCATCGCGCGCGATCGGCACGCCCGCGATCGAGAACGCCGCACCGGTGCTCTGAAAAGCAAGCGCCGCGCTCGGCGTCACGTCGCCGAAGGCATGCTGCCATTGCAGCGTGCCGCGCGGGACCAGCACGGTGCCGTTGGCCAGCGGCACGACGGTGGCGGCGCGAAAGCCGAGGAAGGAATAGCCGATGTTCTCCTTTGCGCTGGCGCCCGACAGCGCCGCGACACCGCCGCTCTCGAGGAACGCGCCGTCGCGCAGATGCACGTAGGCAAGCCCGGCGAGCGGCTCGATCGCGACGCGATTGAACGAAAGGCCATAGCCGACCTCGCCGAACACCTGCCCGACATTGCCGTGGAAGCTCGCCTTCGTCTGGTCGGTGAAGCCGGGGAAGACGATGCTGCGGCTGGTGTCGATGTCGTCGAACGAATAAGAGGCGCCGCCGCGCAGGTTGAAGGCGCCGAGACGGCCGGTGGCGTAAGCGCCGAGCTGCACGCTGTCGATCCCGGCGCTGCTCGAGCGGGTGGGAACGTCGAGGTCGGAGCGCAGATAGCCGGCCACAAAGCCGGCGCGCAGGGTGTCGCCGAACCGCGCATCGACACCGGAGAGGAAGCCGCCGAACCGGCTGCGCAACGACGCCGCATTGCCGTCGCTGTCGGTGCGGCCCCAGCCGCCGAGACCCAGCGCCCAGAAGGTGAGATCGCGCCATGCACTGTCCGCGCCGGGCGCACCTTTCACCGGCAAGCCGGCGTCGGCAACGGATGCGTAGGCCAGTTGCGGCCCGCCGAACGCAAGCGCGCCCATGTCGCCGGGAATGCCGGAATACGAGATCTGCCGCATGCGGCCGAGCATGCCGCTGCGGGCGAACTGCGCCTCTTCGGTTTGCGCGCTGTGCACGCTGCCGTAGATTTCGCCAGACAGCGCATCGAAGGCCTGCCGGGCGCCCTCGGCCGTCTAATTAAGGATTGCAATCACGAGCGGATTGGTGACTGCGCCGCCGTCGAGGGACGTCGCAACCGCCGCTTGATTCCGCGTTTGCGCTACGGTGGCAAACCCGAAGCCACCGCCGGTGCCGCCGCCACCGTCTCCGCCACCCCCACCGCCGTTAGTTACGAGCGTCAGGAATAAATCGTTGGCGTCACTGCTGAGCAAGGGCGTGAGAAAGGCGAGATTGGTGTTAACACTAGTAAAGGTATCACCACTCACGCTCAAGCCACCGTCAGCGCTCAGGATCGTGTACGTCGTCGAGGGCGCATACGTGCCATTCTGCGCCAGGACGTTCACAGTGCCTTGCAGACTCGCGATGCCAGTGACCGAAAGCTTGTCGTTTTGTCCCCCGGCGTTGACGTTGACCCGATAGATCGAGCCGCTCGAAAACGTGACATTTCCGGTCACGGTCAAGTTGCTAAACGGCACCGCGGCGCCCGGCGCCACCGCGCCGCCCCCCGCCACCGAAACATCGCCATTGACGGTCCCGCGGCCTGCCAGCGCGCCACCGGCGTTCACAGTGACCGGGCTGCCAAGCGTGCCATCGACCGCGAGCGTGCCGCTGGTGATCGTGGTCGCACCGATGGTGGAGTTGTTGTTCCACACCCACGTTCCGCTCGCCTGCACGTCGAGGTTATGGAACTCTCGAAAAATGTTACTAACCGCACCCTGGCCCTCAAGGATGAGGTTGTTGGTCGCGCCTGAGTCGAGACTGCCATTCGCATCGCCGTTCAGCACCGAACCGGTTTGCAGCGTCAGCGTGTTGGTGCCTGTTCCGAGGAAAATTACCGATGGACCGCCAGAACCGCTGATGGTGCCAGCACTGGTTACAGTGCCGGCGAAGGTGTCGATAAAGATCCCGCTATCACCGCTGATCGTTCCGCCCGCCTGGTTGTTGACCGTTCCTCCCCCGCCGAGAAAGATTCCGAGCGAACCGGAAGCTTGCGCAGTGATGGTGCCGGCGTTCGTGACGGCCCCACCGTTTTTGGTAATGTTGACCCCGATTTGCAGACCACTGATCGTTCCGCCCACCTGGTTGACGACGGTTCCGCCATTAAAGAGTTGGACGCCATCGCTAGTCGCCCCGGAAATGGATTTGCTGTTGGTGAGACTGCTCCCGGCCTCATCGAAAAAAACTCCTGTACGGCCACCAAGAAGCGTGCCGTTGTTGGTCACGCTCCATGCCGTGCCGGCGTTGCCATCAACCGCATTAGTGGTAGTCCCGCTCGTATCGATGTTCGTCGTCGGACCGAAAATGATCGGGTTCTCGGTAGGGTTAAGCGTAAAGGTCGTGGTCTGCACAGGATTGACCGTGGTCTGTGCCTGCGCGGCGCCCGGCACGCAAACACCCAGCGCCACGACGACAGAGGCAACGGAAAGTGCGACGCCCGACGCGCTTCCCAACAGGCGCGCACGGATGGATCTGCGTGCGGCGCAGCCGCCACCATCTGCCAGCGCGGCGGAGAGAGCGATATTTAAAACAGTCCGCAGCTTGTGCGCATGTTGATTGTCGTGCGCGTCCCGATCGTTCGAAGCCATGGACCCCATCCCCCGCGGGAACATGTCCCGCTCTCTCTATCGCCCGTATGGCGAACGCCCGTTCGCTCGCGGCTATTGCGATGAAATAATGCTTACGAAGGGTCGCGCGTGGAGACTTGGGCGGAAACGACGAGAGATTGGACAAAAACGAAAAAACGAAAGTCTGCGGGCAAACGATGCAAAATTGCGACAGCGCGACTCGTCATGGCCGGGCATAGCCGACAAGCGCGGGCATGACAGAAAAGGAATGCATTTCACCCCGGCACAGGGCCGGGCATGACGTGTGGGACAAAGAAAGTCGTGGATGCCCGGCATAAAGCCGGGCATGACGCGCCAACCCGGCCCGGGTGTCGGTAGAAGCAAGACAGCCATCTGCTAACCTCCGCGCCCCATGGCTCAGACACAATCCATTGGCCGGCCCGAACCGGATCCGCCGGCTGACGAAGGCCGCGTGACGCCGGCGATGGCGCAGTACATCGAAATCAAGGCCGCCAATCCGGATTGCCTGTTGTTCTACCGGATGGGCGATTTCTACGAGATGTTCTTCGAGGACGCCGAGGTCGCCTCGCGCGCGCTGGGAATCGCGCTCACCAGGCGTGGCAAATATCTCGGCAAGGACGTGCCCCTCTGCGGCGTTCCTGTTCTGCGCGCCGACGAATATCTGCACCGGCTTATCGAGCAGGGATTCCGCGTGGCCGTGTGCGAGCAGCTGGAAGACCCGGCCGAAGCCCGCAAGCGCGGATATAAGAGCGTGGTGCGCCGTGACGTCGTGCGGCTGGTGACGCCGGGCACGCTCACCGAAGACACGCTGCTCGATGCGAGACGCAATAATTATCTTCTGGCGGTTACTCGCGCCCGCGTGTCATCAGGCGGCGAGGAAACGCGCTTCGCGCTCGCCTGGATCGACATTTCAACCGGCGAATTCCGCATCACCGAATGCGATCGCGCGACGCTTTCCACCGAGATCGCGCGGCTTGAACCAGGCGAGATTCTCGTTTCCGACGCGCTGTTCAGCGAGGCCGACCTTGCGGCCTATTGGCGCTCGCTGCCGGCCGTCACGCCGCTTGCGCGGGATGTCTTTGACGGCGCGACCGCCGAACGACGGCTGACTTCGTTCTTCGCGGTGGCGACCAGCGAGGCGTTCGGAGCATTGAGCCGACTCGAGCTTACGGCCGCTGCCGCCTGCATCACCTACATCGAGCGTACGCAGCTCGGCAAGCGCCCGCCGCTGTCGCCGCCGTTGCGCGAAAATGCCGGCGCCGCAATGGCAATCGACCAGGCCACGCGCGCCAACCTCGAATTGATGCGCACACTTGCGGGCGACCGGCGCGGCTCGCTGCTCGATGCGATCGACCGGACGGTGACCGCCGCGGGGTCACGCCTGCTGGCGCAGCGCGTGTCGGCGCCCCTGACCGACGCGGCGCAGATCGCCAAAAGACTGGACGGGGTGGCTTGCTTTGTCGGCGATGCCGCAGCTCGTGCAGAAACCCGCTCGCGTCTGCAGGCTGCGCCCGATCTCGCCCGTTCGTTGTCGCGCCTGGCCGTTGGCCGCGGCGGCCCGCGCGATCTTGCCGCGATCCGCGATGGCATGCTGGCCGCGGCCGATCTTGCGCGCGCGCTTGGCTCGCTGAGAGAAACTCCGGATCAAGTCGCCGAGGCAATCCACGCGTGCCGCAAGCCCGACGGAATGCTGGCCGCCGAGTTATCTGCCGCGCTCGCTGCCGACTTGCCGGCCTACAAGCGAGACGGCGGGTTCGTGCGCGACGGCTATGATAAAATTCTCGATGAGACCCGCGCGCTGCGCGATGAATCACGCCGCGTCATCGCGGCATTGCAGGCGCGCTATGCCGAGGAGACCGGCATCCGGATCCTCAAGATCAAGCACAACAACGTGCTCGGCTATTTCGTCGAGGTGACGGCCCAGCATGGCGAAAAACTGATGGTGGCGCCGCTCAACGCAACCTTCATCCACCGCCAGACGCTTGCCGGCCAGGTCCGGTTCACCACAACCGAACTGGGTGAACTGGAGGCGAAGATCGCCAGCGCCGCCGAGCGCGCGCTCGGCCTCGAACTCGAAACATTCGAGAGGCTCACAACCAGCGTGATGGCGCAGAGCGCCAACATCAAGACATGTGCGGAAGCGCTTGCGAGCCTCGATGTGGCCAGCGCACTGGCACATCTCGCCGTCGAACGGGATTATGCACGGCCGCAGGTCGACGACAGCCACGCCTTCGTGGTCGAAGGCGGCCGTCATCCCGTTGTCGAGCAGGCCTTGTCGCGGGATGGCAGTCCCTTTGTTGCAAATTCTTCCGATCTGTCGCCGCCCGAAGGAACGGACGCCGGGCGCATCTGGCTGATCACCGGCCCCAACATGGCGGGAAAATCCACGTTCCTGCGGCAGAACGCGTTGATTGCCGTTCTCGCGCAGATTGGCAGCTTCGTTCCGGCGAAGCAGGCGCACATTGGAATCGTCGACCGGCTGTTCTCGCGCGTCGGCGCCGCCGACGATCTCGCGCGCGGACGCTCGACCTTCATGGTCGAGATGGTGGAAACCGCCGCCATCCTCAACCAGGCCGGCGAGCGCGCGCTCGTCATCCTCGACGAAATCGGACGCGGCACCGCCACCTTCGACGGACTGTCGATCGCCTGGGCGACAGTCGAGCACCTGCACGACGTCAACAAGTGCCGTGCACTGTTTGCCACGCATTTTCACGAGTTGACTGCACTCGCCGGGCGGCTCGACCGGCTTCACAACGCGACGGTGCGGGTGAAGGAATGGCACGGTGAAGTCGTGTTCCTGCACGAGGTCGTCGCCGGCGCGGCCGATCGCTCATATGGCATCCAGGTGGCGAAGCTTGCGGGCTTGCCGGCAAGCGTGGTCGATCGCGCCAAGGTCGTGTTGGCGAAGCTCGAACAGGAAGATCGCTCGGCGCCCAAGGGGATTGAAGATCTGCCGCTGTTCGCGGTGCCCTCGAAGTTGCCTCAGGACGCACGGCAACCGGCCGAGGAACCCGTCATTGCCGCCCTCGCCGCAATCAACCCCGATGACCTCTCGCCGCGCGAGGCGATGGAGGTCCTTTACCGCCTGAAGGAACAGGCGGCCAGGAAAGCCGGGGGTTAGGCCGCTTTAGCCTCCGTCCGTTCATTCCCGCGCAAGCGGGAATCCAGTACTGTCTTGGCATGAGGAATTTCTATCCTGGGTCCCCGCTTTCGCGGGGACGAACGGATGTAGAGCGTGATGATGAACGTCGCTGAAAGGAAGCAGACGATTGCAACCGCAGAAGCAGCGCGCTGGCTTGAGAGCGCCGAAACGGCACTGCGCCGCGAGGACACAAGCGCAGCCGCCGAACTGTTTCTGCCCGACGGACTCTGGCGCGATGTGCTCGCCTTCACCTGGACTATCCAGACGATGTCGGGACGGGCGGCAATCGAAGACATGCTGGGGAAGACCGTCGCGCGCACTCAACCGAAAAATTTTCACATTCCGTCGCGTCGAACGCCGCCGCGCTGGGTGACGCGCGCGGGCACCAAAGCCATCGAGGCATTGTTCGAGTTCGAAACAATGAACGGACCGGCCAACGGCGTGCTGCGGCTCGTTCCCGACACGCACGGCAGGCTGCGCGCCTGGACGCTGAACACGAACCTGCACGAGCTTCGCGGCCACGAAGAGGAATTCAGGCGCCGGACGGAGCCCGACTCGACCCGCGACTTCGGCGCCGAGAACTGGAGCGATCGCCTGGCGAAGGTGCGCACCTACACCGAGCGCGATCCCGCTGTCATTGTTGTCGGCGGCGGACAGGCCGGCCTTTCGATTGCGGCGCGATTGCATCAACTGGGCATCGACACGCTGATCGTCGATCGTCATCAACGGGTCGGCGACAACTGGCGCAAACGATACCATTCGCTGACCCTGCACAACGAAGTGCACGTCAATCACCTGCCCTATCTGCCATTTCCACCGACCTTTCCTGTCTACATCCCGAAAGACAAACTGGCGAACTGGTTCGAATCCTACGTCGAATCCCTGGAGCTGAATTTCTGGACCGGAACCGAGCTTGTCGGGGGAAGTTACGACGCGCAGCGCCGCGAATGGCGCGTCACACTGCGCCAGCAGGACGGCAGCGAGCGTGTCATGCGCCCGCGCCACCTGATATTCGCGACCGGCGTGAGCAGCATTCCATACACCCCGGATCTTCCCGGTCTTGATGCTTTCGCGGGCACCAAGGTTCATTCCGGCGATCTCAAGCACGCGGAAAGGTGGAAGGGCCGCAAAGCCCTTGTGCTCGGCACCGGCACCAGCGGCCATGACGTCGCGCAGGAGCTGCAAGCCCATGGTGCGCAGGTCACCATGATCCAGCGCAGCAAGACCTACGTTGTGAGCCTTAAAGAAGCGCAGAGCGTCTATGCGATCTATTCGGAAGGAATCCCGTTCGACGACTGCGACCTGCTCGCCACGTCGTTTCCCTATCCGGTGCTGCAGCGGTCCTATCAGCTGTCGACCGCCAGAGGCCGGGAGGTTGACAAGGCGCTCCTCGAAGCGCTCGACAAGCGTGGCTTCCGTCTGCACTTCGGCGAGGACGAAACCGGCTTCCAGATGATGTATTTGCGCCGGGGCGGCGGTTATTACTTCAACGTCGGCTGCTCGGACCTGATCGTTTCGGGTGCGATCGACCTGCTGCAATACGCCGATATCGATACCTTTGTCGCCGAGGGAGCACGGCTCCGCGACGGGCGCGTGGTGCCTGCCGAACTGCTGGTCCTTGCGACCGGCTACAAAAATCAGCAGGAAACCGTCCGCGTCTATCTCGGCGATGAAATCGCCGACCGGATCGGGCCGGTCTGGGGATTCGATGACGGGGGCGAGCTGCGCAACATGTGGCGGCGCACCGCCCAGCCTGGCCTGTGGTTCACCGCCGGCAGCCTGGCGCAATGCCGGATTTTCTCACGCTACCTCGCGCTGCAGATCAAGGCGCTGGAGCTCGGGCTTGTGCATTGAGGCGCTGCCGTTCGTTCCCGCGTAAGCGGGAACCCAGCCGATTATTGTTTTGAAACTGGGTCCCCGCTTTCGCGGGGACGAACGGACTTGGCTGCCCGCCAATCGCGCGCGAGCCATAGCAGCGCGTTCCACCCGAGGCCGATGCTCAAGCCAACCGCATACGACCACCACACGCCCAGCGGCACCGCCAGGAAATGGACGGCAAGCAGGCCAAGGCCCAACCCGATCAGCGGCGTGAGCACGTGCGCGGCAACGCTCGCGGCCGCGGGACCCCCGATGCGCGTATGGAGAATGATGAAGAACGATCCCATCGCCACCGGAAAGAACGCGAACACGCCGGAGAAATACGAACCGATCGAGCTGCTGGCCGCCGTCGCGAGGATCACGCAGAACGTCACAAGGCCGGCACGCCAGGCAAGGTCTGCGCCCGTAAGCTCGACGCGCTTGATCCGTCCCTCGATTCGAAAACGTCGCGCTGCGACAACTGCTATCGGATAAATGACGGCATTCAATATCGTTGCGCCCGTCGCGCTCCAGTCGACGAGCCGTAGCAGGAACACGGTGCCGAGCCACACCAGGAAGGCACCGCTCAGGCTGGATCTCAGCGAATGTTTCTGCGCAAGCGCAGCGTATGCGAGGGCGAACAGGGCGCAGGCAGCATTGGCAATCAGGCTGCCGACTGCACTGGCAGCGATAAACTCCGGCGGGTGCTCGAGCGCGAGAATGATCATGGCGGCGCCGCCGGCGGTCGGCAACGCGGCAATCAGCGATCCGATGAACGGCCCGCTGCGCTCGACCACGATGGATGCCGCCACGACGATCGAGGCGGTCATCGCGATCTTCAACGCGAGCCCGTACCAGAACAATGAATTCCCGACGAGAGCGCTCATTTCACGGCCAGCCTTTGCCGCACCACATAGATCATCAGGTTGGCGCCGACTGAAACCAGCAATGCCAATGCCAGCGCAACCGCAGATCCGAACGGTTCGGCGGTGAGACTGAGCACTAGGACCGCGACGGCGAAACCGCCCAGCCCGATCACGGCATTGGCCATGACGGCCGCGGTGGCCGGCCCACCCACCCGATGATGCAGAATAATCATGATGCTGCTGAGCACGATCGGAAAAACCGCAAGATTGCCGCTGGCCGTCGGGCCAATACGGAAACTCAATGTCACGACGACTCCCACAAGGAGAGCAACCATCACCGCGCGCAGCACGAGGTCGTACCAGCGCGTTTCCACCCGCGGCATCGGCGCGTGACGCAGCGGCGCCGAAATCCACAAAGCGACAGCTACAACCGCACAATTGAATAGAACGGCCAGACCAACTGTCCAGGAAACAGCCGCACCCATCCACATGAGCACGATCCAAACCGCGAGCGCCGTGCCGAAACTCACGGCCAGCGAATGCCTTTGCGCAAGCAGCGCATAGGTCAGCGCGAAAATCACGTTGTAGGCATTGGTCACGAGACTACCCAAGGCGCTCTGGGCAATGAAATGGGCATCGTGATCGAGCGCCAGAAAGATGTAGACCGGACCGGCGCTGATCGGCAGCGTCGCAACCAGACCGCCGATCAGCGGCCCGGCGCGTTCGGCGGTAATCGTGGCCGCGATCAGAAACGCTGCGGTCACAGCCATTTTGACGATGAGCGTGAGCGCGAAATAAAGATCGGGGGACATCTCGAGATTCCAAACGTCATGCCCGCACATAACCGTCCGAAGGACGGCGTGCTTTCGCACGCCTATGTTGCGGACATCCACGTCTTCACGACGCAGCAATCGACAAAAAAACGTGGATGGCCGGGACAAGCCCGGCCATGACGGTTATTCCCTAAGCCCTCGCCACTGTCATCAATTGGCGGCCGGCGTCAACACAACGCGGCCGATTACTTTGCCGGCGCGCAACTGGTCCATGACGGCGTTTACGTCTTCGAGCGGCCTTGTGGCGACGGGGACAGGAGGCACGCCGGTCCGCCGCACGAGCTCGATCAATTCCTTCATCTCCGGCAGGCTCCCGACATACGAGCCCTGAATGGTCAAGGCCCGCATGGGTATCGGCGGCAGCGAGACCGTGAGATCTCCGCCATAAAGACCGACGATGACGTATTTGCCGCCCTTGATCAGGCTGTCATAGCCAACGCGCGCGCTCTGCGACGATCCCACGAGATCGATCACGCCCCAGGCACCGCCTTTGGTCATGTCAATAATTTGCTGCGAGGCGTCGGCAGCAGCACCGTCAACCACCGCCGCGGCTCCCGCTTTCTTTGCCGCATCGCGTTTGGTTGGATCGATATCGACGACGATCGCGCTGTGACCGCCCATTGCCTTGTGCAAGGCAAGACACATGAGTCCGAGACCGCCGGCGCCAATGATCACCGTCGGCTCGGTTTTCAGGGTCGCGATCTTTTTCAACGCGCCAAAGGTGGTGACACCGGAGCAAGCGAGCGGGGCGGCGCGTTCCGGCGGAAGATCGCCGATATCGAACAGGTAGCGCGGATGCGGCACCATCAAGTAGTCCGCGTACCCGCCGTTCGTAAAAACGCCGAGGCTGCGCATCGCGCGGCAAAGATTTTCCTCGCCCCGCTTGCAGGGATCGCAGGTCCCGCACCCGATCCATGGATGTGCGAGCACCCGGTCACCGACCTTGACTCCCTTGGCCTGCGGACCAAGCGCGACCACTTCGCCGACATTCTCGTGACCGAGAGTAACGGGCAGTTTCATGCCCCGGTCGGCAAGACTCAGGCGCTTGCCGCCGCCGAGGTCGAAATACCCTTCCGACAGGTGGATATCGCTATGGCAGACGCCGGCCGCCAAAACCTTCAACAGGACTTCGCTGCCGGTCGGCTGCGGCGTTGGCTGTTCGTTGAGCTGCAGGGGCTCGCCGCAAACACAAACCTGGAACATACGCATCGGACGCTCTCCCGATTTTTTCTCGTTCTCGGGGGGCAGCGAACCACAGTCCGCAGCCCGCGTCACTAGCGGGAAGAAGCCTAGATGCGTTTCAACTGCAGGTCGACCGGTGGCCCGTTCCTGATCGTCTGATAAACAACGCAATAGCGCTCGGTCAGCTTGAGGAGCTGGTCAAGCTTTTCCTGCGGCGCATCGGTATCGAGATCGAAGCGCAACCGGATCTGGGCAAAGCCGACCGGCGCATCCTTGGCGACGCCGAGCGTGCCGCGGAAGTCGAGATCCCCTTCGGCGGAGACTTTTCCTGACTTCAGGGGAATATCGAGCGCAGTCGA
>Ga0081455_10005481_pt1 | contig 13915 bp, 16 predicted proteins | sample TabmetS3T2R1_FD_70207 | JGI IMG/M metagenome (GOLD analysis project Ga0081455, IMG submission 70207) | Tabebuia heterophylla rhizosphere microbial communities from the University of Puerto Rico - S3T2R1 | ecosystem: Host-associated > Plants > Roots > Rhizosphere ... | reverse complement strand
AGCGCCCGCGCCTGGCTCGGCTCGATCCCCTCGAGGCTCCCGCGCAGGAACGGCTGCGGCGCCACGCCGCGGTAGGCCTGCAGCATCAGCGGATAGAGGAAGAGCGCGCAGAACTGGCGGTAGCCGGCCCAGGGCTCGCCCTCGCGCAGCCGCTCGAACGAGCCGACGTCCACGAACACCGGCTCCGACCCGCGCCATTGCACGTTGTACGGCGAGCCGTCCTTCAGCACGAATCCCTCGCTCAGCGCCTCGTCGAGCAGCTCGAGCTGCAGGAGCCCGGCCTCGCGGAGCATCTCGAACGGCCACTCGTACGGATACGAGACGAACGGCAGCCGCTCGTGTCGCAGCACACCGGGCTCGACCTCCTCCGTGGCAACGATGCGGCCGGCCTCGATCGCGCGACGGAAGAAGCGCGCCGACTCGAGCGCGTCCCAGTCCTCCTGCCCGCGCGGCGAGAGCTCGCGCAGCACCTCGCCGTCGGACGAGTACACGACGCGAGCCTCCGGGTCCCGGAAGGAGGCAGGTTCCGGAGTGCGGCTCGGGCTAGGTCTCGTCGTCATCCCTGCGGATGCGCAGGGTACGCAGGAACCGCCGCCACGTCAGCTTCGCGGTCACCCCGATGGCCGCCGCGCCGCCAAGGACGATCTGGAGCAGCATGCTCCCGGAGCCGGCGTCGAGGTAGTTGAGCGGTGCCATTCGGTAATTGTGACAGGAGCGTTGCTGGCCTGTGACCAGGAGGTGTCGGGATTTCTACAGGACGGCGGCCGCTCCTGCCGCCACGTGTGAGATCTGCACCGAAATGCGCTCGAGGAACTCCCGGTCGTGGTCCCCGAAGGCCGCCGCCTGGTCGGAGTCGATGTCGATCTCGCCGACGACCCGCCCTTCGTGCGCGATCGGGACGACGATCTCCGAGCGCGTCGACGGGAAGCAGGCGAGGTAGCGCGGGTCGGCGTTCACGTCGTCCACGACCTCGGTCTGCCCGCTCGCCGCCGCCGCGCCGCAGACGCCCTGGCCGACCGGGATGCGCACATGCTCGGTCACCTGCGGCCCCTTCCAGGGCCCGAGCACCAGTTCGTCGCCGTCGACCAGGTAGATCCCGATCCACGAGTAGTGGTCGATGCCGTCGTGGAGGACGTCGACCACGCCTTGCAGCACCTCCGCGTCCGAGCCGCCGCGCTCGAAGATCCGGTCGACCGCCTCCTGCGCGCCGGTCATCGCTCGAGGTCTCCGCGCTCGAAGGCGGCGATCTGGTCGCCGTACCAGCCCGGGATCTCGCAGGCGCGGCGCTCGTCGAGGTCCACGAGGACGAGCGTCTGCGTCGCCGTCACCATCAGGACGTCGTCGTCGGCCCGGTACGCGGCGCACTCGTAGGTGATGCTCGTCCGCCCGATGCGCGAGACGCGGATGAAGACCTCGATCAGGTCGTCGAACCGCGCGGGGGCGTGGTACTCGATCGTGTTCGCCCGCATGACGAACTCCCGCTCCTGCGGCGTCGTCCGCAGCATGTCGAGGTGCCGGTGGTACTCGACGCGGGCGCTGTCGAAGTACGGCAGGTAGCGGCCGTAGTACACGATGCCCTGGGCGTCGGTGTCGGAGAAGCCGACCCGCGTCAGCGACGAGTACTTGAACGGCGGCTTGCGGTCGGTCTCGCGGCCGAGCTCGAGTGTCACGCGGGAGATGCTAAGGCGTCGCTTGCGATGCCGACGAGGAGGTCGTGCCGGCTTGGCCGGTGCGACCGTTTAAGCCCGAGAGCTGGTGCGCGGCGGGAGCGGCGGGAGCGAGCCGCCTCGTGGACCGGCGAGCCGGCGGCCGCGGATCCCGCGGAAGACGGCCCAGCCGACGAGGACGAGCATCGCGAAGCCGATCACACCGACGGGCACGAGCAGCCAGTCCTTGCTGAGCTGGCTGGGGCTCCCGTTGTTCGCGTCGCCCTGCGCTCCCGGCGAGAAGTCCCGCACCGAGCGCACCTGCGACTTCTTCGCGCCGAGCGGCGCCAGCGTCGCGACCGGCATGAACGAGTCGACCAGCCAGCGCCCGCCGCGGACGGGGCGCAGGTAGATGTGGAAGATGATCGGGCCCTGCTCGGTCACGCCCTGGCGCGGGATCAGCTCCAGCTCCAGGCCGACCTCCTCCTTGGTCACGTAGAGGATGTTCCACGGGTGCGTGGTGCCGCGAGCCGGGAACGGGTACGCGGGGATGTCGCCGCGGGCCCACTGCTTGCGGGTGATCCCGGGTCGCATCTCCGGGGCGACGACGTCGAAGGAGGCCCCCGTGTTGACGCGCTTGACCGCGTGGTTCACGAAGATGTCGATCGAGCGGGTGATCGCGGCCCGGTCGGCCGGGCTCAGGCGCGGTGCGGCCGCCGCGGGAGCGGCGAGCGCCAGGGCGGCAGCAGCAACCAGGACGACCCTCATGAGCGAACGGTAGCCGCAGCGCTCACGGGCGGTGAGGCAGGTTGCCGATCACGCTGATCGGGAGCGGCGATGGATGGGCCGAAGCACACCGTCGAGCTCGGCGGTGACCTGCGCGCAGACCTCGACCGTGGCGTCGACGAAGCCCAACGCGGCCGGCGAGCGGTACCGGTCGCGGTGCCAGAAGAGCGAGATCAGGCGCGGCTGCACCGGCATCTCGTCGGCGAGCTCGACGATCGCCGTGGTCGGGTCGGTCGCGTCGACGGCCAGCCGCGGGATGATCGCGCTGCCGACGCCGGCGCCGACGAGCGCCTGCACGGTGCCGATGATGTCGGAGCGGAAGACGAAGTTCGGCTCGACGCCCTGCGCCCGCAGCGCCGCCTCGACGCGCGGGAGCACGCGGCAGGTGACGTGGCCGATCAGCGGCAGCTCGGCGACGTCATCGAGCCCCACCGGGCCGTTGCCTGCCAGCGGGGAGTCGGACGCGACGAGCATGATGTACGGGTCGACCAGCACCTCGGTGTGGTCGAAGGGGCCCTCGCGGAGCGGCATGTCGGCGAAGCTGAGGTCGAGCTCGCCGCGCTCCACGAGCTCGAACAACGCGGCGTCGGTCGGCGCCTCGCGCGGCAGCACGCGAACATTCGGCCAGTCGAGCGCGTAGCGGGGCAGCAGCCGCGGGATCACCCGCGCGCCGACGCTCTGGTAGATGCCGAGCCGCAGCGAGCCGGCCGAGCCGTCGGAGAGCGCGCCCAGGTCGGCCTCGGCGGCCTTGATCCGCGAGACGATCGCCTTCGCGTGGCCGAGCAGCACCTCGCCGGCCTCGGTCAGCGCGACCGGCCCGGGACCGCGCGAGCGCTCGACCAGGCGCTGGCCGACGATCCGCTCGAGTGCGGCGATCTGCTCGCTGATCGCCGACTGGACGTAGCCGAGCCGCGTCGCGGCACGGCGGAACGAGCCCTCCTCGGCGACGGCCTCGAGCGCGGCCAGGTGACGGACCTCGATGCCGGAGACGTGATCGGTAGCCACGGTCATCCGCAGACTACCGATCGTTTTGCGCGATCAGGCGTCGCCGCGGATGACGGCGAGCACCTCGTCCCGCTTGCGCTCCATCAGCTCGGGCGTGCGGGCCTCGAGGTTCAGGCGCAGCAGCGGCTCCGTGTTCGAAGGCCGCACGTTCATGTGCCAGTCGTCTGCGCTGATGGAGACGCCGTCGAGGTGGCCCACGCGTCCCTCCGGGCCGAAGCGCTCCTCGATCTCGCGCAGCTTCGCGTCCACGTCCGGGACCGGTGTGTTCAGCTCGCCGGTGATGAAGTAGCGCTCACGGAAGGGCCGCAGGATCTCGGACAGCTTCCGGCCGTCGGTCGAGATGCGCTCGAGCATCAGCAGGAACGGGATCACGCCCGAGTCGGCCTGCGTGAAGCCGCGGAAGTAGTAGTGGCCCGAGACCTCACCCGCGAAGGCCGCGCCCTCCTCGCGCATCCGCTGCTTGATGAACGCGTGGCCGACGCGGTTCATCAGCGGCACGCCTCCGCGGCTCTCGATCGTCTCGGGCACCGCCCAGCTCGCGCGCACGTCGTAGATCACCTTTGCGCCCGGCTCCTTCCCGAGCACCGCCTCGGCGAACATCGCGGTGGCGAAGTCGCCCGGGACGAACTCGCCGGTGTCGTCGACGAAGAAGCAGCGGTCGGCGTCGCCGTCGAAGGCCACGCCGAAGTCGGCGCCCTCGTCGAGCGTCTTGCGAACGATGAACTCGCGGTTCTCGGGCAGCAGCGGGTTCGGCTCGTGGTTCGGAAAGGTGCCGTCCGGCTCGAAGAAGCAGCGCACGACCTCGAGCTGCGGGAGGTGCTCGAGCACCGGCGGCAGCATCGCGCCGGCCATCCCGTTCGCCGCGTCGATCACGACCTTCAGCGGCCGGATCGCGGACACGTCCACGAAGGACAGCACCCGTTCGACGTACGCCGGCCAGACGTCGTACGTCTGGACCTGTCCCGGGGTCTGTCCCTGGGTCTGTCCCTGGGAGTCGGCCAGCGCGCGGTCGCGGATCTCCAGCAGGCCGGACTCGCCGCCGACGGGCAGCGCGCCCGCGCGGACGATCTTCATGCCGGTGTACTCCTTCGGGTTGTGCGAGGCGGTGACCGCGACGCCGCCGTCGAGGCCCAGCTCGCCGACCGCGAAGTAGACCATCTCCGTGCCGACCAGCCCGAGCTCGAGCACCTCGGCGCCGGCCTCGGCCGCCCCCGCGATCACGGCCGCGGCCATCGCAGGCGAGGAGACGCGCATGTCGTGCCCGACGGCGATGCGCTTCGGCTCGAAGACCTCCACGAAGGCGCGCCCGATTGCCCGCGCGCCCTCCTCGTCGAGCTCGGCGCCGTAGATTCCGCGCACGTCGTAGGCCTTGAAAACTCGGGGGTCGAGCACCGGCGGCGGATGCTACTTGCACGGAAGCGCGGCGGGGCCTCGGTCGTTTCTACACTTGAGGCATGGAACGCAAGCTGGCCACGGTTCTGTTCGTGGACCTCGTGGATTCGACCGGGCTCGTGACGGGCGCGGATCCGGAGGTCGTGCGTCGGCGTGTCCAGAACTACTTCGAGCGCGTCTCGCGCTGCGTGACCGCTCACGGCGGAATCGTCGAGAAGTTCGCCGGCGACGCAGTGATGGCCGCGTTCGGCATCCCGCAGGCGCACGAGGACGACGCCGAGCGCGCCATTCGCGCGGGCCTCTCGATTCTCGGCGAGGTGCGCGAGCTCGAGCTCGAGGCACGCATCGGCGTGGAGTCCGGCGAGGTCGTCGCGGACGACTCCGACTCGACCTTCGCGACCGGGGAGGCGGTGACCGTGGCCGCGCGGCTCGAGCAGTCGGCGGAGCCCGGGCAGCTGCTGATCGGCCCGGGCGCGCATCGGCTCACGCTCGGCCGCATCGACGCGGAGGACATGGGGCCGGTCGACCTGAAGGGCCTCGGCGACCAGGTGTGGACGTGGAGCGTCATCGGCACCAGCGCCGCGCCCGAGCGCCCGCAGGCCCTCCAGTCGCCGCTGGTCGGCCGCGACGCGGAGCTCGAGCTGCTGCAGAACACCTACGACAGGGCGCTGCGCGACCGCCGCGCGCACCTGTTCACGATCTACGGTGAGCCCGGCGTGGGGAAGAGCCGCCTCGCGCACGAGTTCAGCCAGGCCCTCGAGGGCGCCACCGTCCTCGCCGGCCGCAGCCTGCCCTACGGCGAGGGCGTCACCTACTGGCCGATGGCCGAGATGGTGAAGTGCGCGGCCGGGATCGTCGACGACGACCCGCTCGACGTCGCGATCGAGAAGCTGCGCGAGTTCTGCGAGGACGAGGTCGTCGCCGACCTGCTCGGCCTCGCCTCCGGCGTGCTGGAGGCGGTGCAGGCCGAGCGGAGCCAGCAGGAGATCGCGTGGGCCGGGCGCGAATGGGCGCAGCGGCTCGCGCAGGAGCAGCCGCTCGTGCTCGTCTTCGAGGACATCCACTGGGCCGAGGAGCCGCTGCTCGAGCTGATCGAGCACCTGGTGACGTGGGTGCGCGAGGCGCCGCTGCTCGTGATCACGCTGGCCCGGCCGGAGCTGCTCGACATCCGCCCCGGGTGGGGCGGCGGCCGCGTGCGGGCGACCTCGATCGAGCTGGAGCCGCTCGGGCCGAGCGAGAGCGAGGAGCTCGTCGACGCGCTCACCACCGACGGCGAGCTCAGCGAGGACGACCGCCAGGCGCTGCTGGCGAAGACCGAAGGCAACCCGCTCTTCCTCGAGGAGACCGTGCGGATGCTGGCCGAGGAAGGCTCGGGCGATATCGGCCGGATCCCCGACACGCTGCAGGCGCTCATTGCCGCGCGCATCGACCGGCTGGCCCCGGACGCGAAGGCGCTGCTGCAGCGCGCCGCGGTGATCGGGCGGATCTTCTGGGAGGGCGCGATCGAGCGGCTCTCGCCCGAGCTGGAGTCCCTCGAGGAAACGCTGGATGACCTGCGCCTGCGCGAGTTCGTGCTCGACGAGGAGCGCTCGTCGATCCGCGGCGAGCGCGCGTACAAGTTCAAGCACGTCCTGATCCGCGAGGTCGCCTACGGCGGGCTCTCGAAGTCGGCGCGAGCCGAGCACCATCGGCGGTTCGCCGAGTGGCTGAAGGAGCGCGCGGGGGAGGAGCTCCTTGAGATCCGGGCCTTCCACCTCGACCGCGCAACCGCGCTGCTGGCCGAGCTGGACGGCACCGCGCCGATGGAGCTGCAGCGGGAAGCGGCCGAAGCGCTGGCCGAGGCCGGGCTCCGCGCCTTCGCCCGGGAGGCAAACCGCACCGCTCGGCAGCACTTCGTCCGCGCCGTGGAGCTCGAGCCGACGACGAAGCGCCGCTACCTGGCCGCGCGGGCCGCAGACCGGCTCAGCGACCTTCCCGCGGTCTCGCGCGAGATGGAGGAGGTGCTCGCGGCCGCGATCCAGGAGGGCGACGGCTGGACGCAGGGGCGCGCGCTCGTCACGCTCGCCGAGGCTGCAGTGATGCGCGAAGGCGACGTCCGCGCCGCCGAGCAGATGGTCGACAACGCGCTGGCCGTGCTCGAGCCCGACGACCATTCGGGCCGCTTCCGCGCGCTGCGGGCGCACGCGACGATCGCCTGGATGCGCGGCGATCTCGCCAAGGAGGAGCAGGTGATGCTCGAGGCGCTCGAGCTCGCGCGCGCGTCCGGCCACAAGGGCTTCGAGAGCGAAGCCGCCGACGAGCTCGCGAGCGTCTACCTCGCACGGCTCGAATTCGATCGCGCCGAGCCGCTGATCGAGCAGGCGATCCTGCTCGCCGAGGAGAGCGGCAGCGCCATGACGCGCGGACGGGCGCTCCGCTTCGCAGGGCAGCTGCACCTGTACCGGCGCGAGCTCGACGATGCCGAGGCCGCGCTCGAGGCGGCCCGCGAGCACCTCGCCGAGGCCGGTGCGGCGTGGATGCTCGGCCGCACGCTCAACTTCGCCGGCTGGACCGCGCGGCACAAGGGCGAGTTCGCCCGCGCCGAGCGGCTGTTCCGCGAGTCGATCCGGATCCTCGCCCCGCTGGAGGACCGCGCGACGCTGTGCGAGACCCAGCGCTCGCTCGCGGAGCTCCTGCTCTCGCAGGGCCGGATCGACGAGGCGGAGCGCTTCGCCCTGGCCTCGCGGGAGACGGTCGGGCCGCACGACGTCACCTCGCTCGCCACGACGACGATGTCGCTCGGGCTCGTTCGCGCCGCGCAGGGCCGCGACGAGGAGGCCGAGGAGCTACTCCGTCAGGCCTACGACACGCTGGCCGAGACCGAGCACCGGAAGCACCAGTGCGAGCTCTTGCAGGCGCTCGTTCAGTTCCTGCGCGACCGGGGCCGCGACGGCGAGGCGGACGAGCTCGAGGCCCGCCGGGACGGCGTCCTGGCCGAGGCCGCCAGCACCGCCTGAATCGCGTGGTGCGACTCCAGGTCGGGCGACTCCGAGATCACCGTCGCCGGCCGCCGGAACTTCCGTAGCGCCTGCTTCAGCGGGTCGGCGCGGAGCGTGCCTTCACCGTAGGGGAGGTGCTTCGTCTCGTTGCGGTTCGCGAATGCGATGTCCGAGAAGTGGATGTGGAACGGCCTGCCCGGCTCGATCACCTCGTCCGCGGCCTCGAGCGCGGCCGTGAACGGCTCGACGTCGGTGAAGGCGCCGTCGCTCGTCGCGTGCATGTGCGCGAAGTCGAGGACGGGACGGACCCAGCCGGTACGCCGCGAGATCTCGATCACGTCGTCGAGGCTGCCGATCTCGCGCACCCGGCCCATCACCTCGACGCCGAAGGGAACCGCGCGGTCCTTGCCCTCCAGCCGCTCACGCAGCTCGCCGAGCTGCTCGCAGATCGAGTCGATCGCCTCCTCGCGCGTCCGCTCGAGCAGGAAGCCCGGGTGGAAGACCACGAGCTCCGCGCCGGCCGCCTTGGCGATCCCCGCGGAGTGGTCGAGCATCCCGGTCGCCATGTTCAGCTTCTTGCCGCGCTCCGCGTGGCCCATGAAGCCTGCGATCGGCGCGTGCACCGAAAGGATGATCTTCGCCTTGCGCGCGAGCCTGCCGAACTCCGCGGCCCAGTCGTAGTCCATCCAGAACTTGCCCTCGAAGTCGATCTCGCAGGCGTCGAAGCCGAGCTCCTGCAGCAGCGCGATCGCTGCCTCGGGGCTCTCGCGCGAGGGCACCCGGGCGGGGCCGAAGCGGACCTTTCCCATTCGAGGATCGTATGCCGTCCGATGCCCTGGCTACGTTCCGCTCATGGCAAAGCGACCTTCACGCATTGATTTGCTCGAGCTCGACATCGACCTCCGGCTCGCCGACCTCTGGCGAGAGGCGGCCGACATCGGCGAGTGGAACCTCGAGGTGGTCGCAGCGTTCATGCGCGCGGCCTACGGCAAGGGGTACTGCGACGCGTTGACCGAGGACAACCCGGGAAGTCTCTGCGAGGAGCACGGCTACCGGATCCCGACGCGGCGCGAGCCCGCTCCGGAACCCTCGTAGATTTAGATCACACCGGGTCCCGCCGACCGCCCGTACAATCCAGGCGTGGCGAAGAACCCACGCTCGGCTCGCCTCGTCATCGCACTGTCGGTCGCGGCGGTGCTCGCGGTCTTCCTGCTCTACGTCTCCATCGCCGGCGGCCGCACGGCCCAGGTGAAGCCGAGCGAGTTGAAGGGGCACGGAGGCGAGGTCTCGCTCGTCGGCAAGGTCGTCGGGCCCGTGCACGGCGCGGGCTACGACAAGAGCGGCCTTCGCTTCGGGGTCGGCGACATCGGGGGGACGAAGACCGTGCCGGTGGTCTACCGGGGGAGCGTCCCGGACCAGTTCAAGCTCGGCCGGCACGTGGTGGTCAGCGGCCGCTACACGCACGGCGTCTTCGTCGCGAAGCGTGACTCGCTCGTGACGAAGTGCCCCTCGAAGTACGCGCCGAAGAAGACCTGATGTGGCTCGCGCTCGGCGTGCTGCTCGCAGTGCTCTGCGTGCTCTTCGTGGCTCGGCCGTTCCTGCGTGACCCGCGGCCGGTGGACGACACGCTCGACCTCCCTGCCGAGGGCGAGCAGGAGCGGATCGCGCTCGCCGAGGAGCGGGACCGGGCGCTCGCGGCTCTGAAAGAGCTCGAGTTCGACCACCGCACCGGCAAGCTCTCGGACGAGGACTACCGGGCCCAGGTGGGGCCGATGCGACGCCGCGCGGCGGAGGCCCTGCGCGCGCTCGACCCGAAGCCGCGCAAGGAGCGGGTGCGCGCGCATGGCTAGCTGCGCGAACTGCGGCAGCGAGCTCCCGGAAAAGGCCCGCTTCTGCCCCGAGTGCGGGACGCGTGTGGAGGCTGAGCCGGGGGAGACCGCGGTGCAGGAAGTGCCGCCGGACGAGACGGGCCAGGTGCCGGTCGAGTACGACACGGCCCGGCCCCGCTTCTACGGCGTCTTCCGTCCAGCTCGCGCCCTCACACCGGCCTGGCACGCGGTCCGTGACACGACCGGGTACGCCTTCGAGTCCGTCTCCGTCCACACCACCACCCGCAAGCGCCTCTTCGAACTGCGCCGCGAGCTGGCCGCCCTGATGGCAGAAAGGTCGGAAAGTGCGCGCATTTTGGGCGAGGCGGTGTACGCTGGTGACGACGAAGCGACCACGTCAGCGCGCGCCAGGGTGGCCGAGCTGGATACGTCGGTCCGCGCGAAGGAGGAGGAGATGGAGCAGACAACGGCCGCCGCCATGGAGCGACTCGAGCGCGCCCACCTCCAGGTGCAGCCGACCCAGGTCGAGACGCCCACGCCTTCGCCCGAGCCGTTGCCGGAGCCGAGCCCGCCGCCCCAGCCCGTCCCGGTGCCCGAGCCGGCCCCGGAACCCTCCGAGCCGCCGGGCCCCGCGCACGTTCCCGAGCCGACTCCCGCCCCGAGCCCGCCGCCTGCGCCGGAGTAACCCCCGCGGGGGCAGGGACGTCTGCCCGACCGCCGAAACTTTCGTTCAATGCGTCTTCGCAGACTCGTGCCGCTCGCCGCGCTGCTCCTCGCGGTCGTGGCGGCCCCGGCGAGTGGCGATGTCGCCAGCCGCAAGGCCGCGGTCGACGCACGGCTGCAGCGGGTGCAGGCGAAGATCACTTGGGCGCAGGAGCGCGAGCGCACGCTCGCGACGGAGATCGCGTCGGTCAACAGCCAGATCCGCGGGCTCTCCTCGCAGATCGGCGTCGTCAACGCCCAGCTCGCGCCGCTCGAGCGCGACCTGCAGCTGCACAAGGAAAAGCTCGCGCGCCTGAACGAGCTCTTCCGGCTGCAGACGAGCCGCTACCACTTCTATCGCAGCGAGTACAGCGCGCTCATCGACCGGCTCGGAAACCGGCTCGTCGACCTGTACGAACAGGGCGAGCCGAGCTCGCTCGAGGTGCTGTTTGCTGCGAAGAGCTTCGACGACCTGGTCGACCAGGCGCAGGTCGTCGACTCGCTTGCGACCCAGGACAAGTCGATCGCCGGACAGGTCGGCACCGCCAGGGAACGCGTGCGCGTCCAGCGCGAGCACACGAAAAAGTTCCGTTCGCTCGTCGCGGCGGAGCTACGGACGATCGCCGTGCGCACGAACCAGGTGCGCGCCCTGCGCGACCAGTTGATCGCCAACGAGAACCAACTCGCCGCGGCGCGGGCGAACAAGCGCGGCGCGCTCCAGGACGTCAAGGAGTCGAAGTCGGCGTTCCTGCACGAGGCGGAGGGCCTGCAGCAGGCGAGCTCGAACCTCGCCGCGCAGATCCGTTCGGCGCAGTCGACGTCGTCGTTCTCGGCCGGCGACACGACGCCTTCCGCCGCGGGCTTCATCTGGCCGGTGAACGGGCCGGTGACGAGCGGCTTCGGCTGGCGCTGGGGACGGATGCACGAGGGCATCGACATCGGAGTCGGCTCCGGCACTCCGATCCGCGCGGCCGCCGCGGGGCGTGTCGTCTACGCCGGCTGGATGTCGGGCTACGGGAACCTCGTCGCAATCGACCACGGCGGCGGGGTCTCGACCGCTTACGGCCACCAGTCGAGTGTCGCCGTCGGCGTCGGCCAGGTCGTCTCGCAGGGCGAGACGATCGGCTACGTCGGCTGCACCGGCCACTGCTTCGGCTCGCACCTCCACTTCGAGGTGCGGATCAACGGCTCGCCGGTCGACCCTCTCGGCTACCTGTAACCGCGTTCGAAAACCCGGCAGAACGGGCATCTCGCAGGAGACGAATGGAGGCCGCTTCGAATGCTCGTCTTGCTACTCGTCCTGCTCCTCGCGCTCATCCTGTTCGGCATCGGCTTCGTGGTGAAGTTTCTGTGGGTCATCGCCGCGGTCATCCTCGCCCTTTGGCTGATCGGGTTCCTGGCTCACCGCGCTGACGCCCGCTGGTATCGATGGTAGGTACGCGGGCGGGGGGTTAGGCCAGCCCGAACGTCTGGCCCAGCAGGAAGACGTTCAGCGCCGTGATCACCGCGGCAACAGCGCAGGCGACGGCTGTCGTCGTCTTGCGGTTCACGAGCGGGCCCATGAGCTCCTTGCGGCTCGTGAACCAGACCAGCGGGATCAGGGCGAAGGGGATCCCGAACGAGAGCACGACCTGGCTGATCACCAGCGTCCGCGAGGGGTCCAGGCCGATCGCCGCGACCAGGAGGGCCGGCAGCATTGTCACCAGCCGCCGGACGAAGATCGGGATCTGCCGGTCGACGAAGCCCTGCATCACAACCTGGCCCGAGAGCGTGCCGACGGTCGAGCTGGACAGCCCCGACGCGAGCAGCGCGAGGGCGAAGAGCGTGCCCGAGGCGCTGCCCAGGATCGGCTCCAGCGTCTGGTGCGCGGTCTCCAGCGACGCGATGTCGGTGAGGCCGGACTCGAAGAAGACCGATGCGGCCATCACGAGCATCGCCATGTTGATCACTCCTGCAATCGACATGGCGACGATGACGTCGACCTTCGTGTAGCGGTAGACCCGGCGGGCCTCCTCGTCGTTCTGCGGCACGATCCGGTTCTGGGTGAGCGCGGAGTGCAGGTAGATGACGTGCGGCATCACGGTTGCGCCGAGGATCCCGACCGCCAGCAGCAGCGACTCGCCCCCTGCGAACTGCGGCTTGACCGCGTGGAGCGCGACCGTCCCGAGCGGCGGGTGCGCGAGCCAGAGCTCGGCGAGATAGCAGACGCCGATCGCGGCCACGAACGCGGCGATGACGGCCTCGAAGGTACGAAACCCGAAGCGCTGCAGGCCGAGGATGGCGAAGGTGACGATGCCGGTGAGGACCGCCGCCGGGAAGAGGCCCATGCCGAAGAGCAGGTGAAAACCGAGCGCGGCGCCGAGGAACTCCGCCAGGTCGGTCGCCATCGCGATCAGCTCGGCCTGGATCCAGAGCCCGGTCGAGGTGCGGCGCGAGAACTGCTGCCGACAGACCTCCGGGAGGTTGCGTCCCGTGGCGATGCCGAGCTTGGCCGACAGCGTCTGGATCAACATCGCCATCAGGTTCGAGGCGAGGATCACCCAGCAGAGCGTGTAGCCGAACTTCGACCCGCCCGCGATGTTCGTCGCGAAGTTGCCCGGGTCGATGTAGGCGACGCACGCGACGAAGGCGGGGCCGAGGAAGGGCAGGATCCGCCAGCTGCGCGGGTAGCCGCGCAGCGCATCCTGTGCCTGCAGCTTGCCGGTCGCGACCGCGCCTGACCGTGTGGCCATCATGGCCTCAGTGTAGCCAGAGTTTAGGCTTGCCTAAACTTTTGCGAGCCGCAGGTCGGGCAGGTTCCGCCAGCGGCCGTCGACGTCGAACCCGTAGCCGACGAAGAACTCGTCCGGGACGGTGAAACCGACGTAGTCGACGGGCAAATCCTCGACCAGCCGGCGGTACGGCCGGTCGAGCAGCGCGGCGATGCGGAGGCTCGCCGGCTTCCGCAGTTCGAGCAGCTTGCGCAGGTAGTTGAGTGTCAGGCCGGTGTCGACGACGTCCTCGACCAGCAGCACGTCGAGGCCCGTGACCGGGATCACGCAGTCCTTCAGCAGCCGTACCCGCGAGTGGCCGCCGGTGTCGGCGCCGTTGTAGCCGGTCAGCTCGACGAAGTCGATCTGGTGCTCGATCGGGATCGCGCGTGAGAGGTCGGTGAGGAAGACGAAGCTCGCCTTCAGCAGCGAGACGAGCAGCAGCTCGCGGTTTTCGTAGTCGCGCGAGATCTCCGCGCCCAGCTCCTCGACGCGGCTGCGCAGCTCGTCCGCGCTGAGGAAGACCTCGCCGACGCGCGCGTCCGTTGCTGACGCGTCGTCTAAGGCGTCGCTCGCGATGCCGACCTCAGGACGCATGGGCTTTGCTCGTGCGTCCGTCTGTGGTGTTGGAGGGATGTCGAGGGATGTCTCGGCAACTGCGTTGTTTAGGACGCCAGGTCGAGGCGGTAGCGCTGGGCCAGCCGCTCGATGTCCCGCTTGTAGAAGAGCTTCACGCGCACCTCGGGATAGCGCTCGCGCAGCTTCCGCAGCTTGCGGTTCTTGCGCGTCACCAGCCGCTGCTTCATCACCGTGATCTCGCGGTAGAG
>Ga0081455_10005480_pt1 | contig 13915 bp, 12 predicted proteins | sample TabmetS3T2R1_FD_70207 | JGI IMG/M metagenome (GOLD analysis project Ga0081455, IMG submission 70207) | Tabebuia heterophylla rhizosphere microbial communities from the University of Puerto Rico - S3T2R1 | ecosystem: Host-associated > Plants > Roots > Rhizosphere ... | reverse complement strand
GCCCGAGGGTCGCGCCATCGCGGTTCTCGGACCAATGCGAGAGCTGGGCCCGGCTGGCGACGAGGCGCATCGGGAGATCGGGGAGTACGCCGTGCAGCGCGGCGTCGGCACTGTCGTGGTCGTCGATCGGGACGCGCAGCCGATCCAGCGCGGTGCCGAGGCCGCCGGTGCCGAGCACTCCGTACTCGTGCCCGACGCGACGGCCGCCGTGGAGTGGCTCGAACCACGGCTGCGCGCCGGCGATGTCGTGTTGGTCAAAGCCTCCCGGGCCGACGGACTCGAGCGGGTCGCTCGCGCATTGGTCACCCAGGCCGGGGATACTGCGTCCGAGACCGCGGCATCGCCGAACGAGGGCGAAGGGAGTACGGACGCTCGATGAGAGCCATTCTGCTCGCCGGCGGCCTGTCCCTCCTGGGAACCCTGCTGGGCACCCGCCTCGCGATCTCGGTCCTGGTCAACAAGGGCTATGGGCAGCTGATCCGCGACGACGGCCCGACGTCCCATCACACCAAGCGCGGCACGCCCACCATGGGCGGTCTGGTCATCATGCTCGCGGTCGGTGTCGGCTACGGCCTCGCCATGCTGCTGACCCAGACCGAGCCGTCCGCCTCGGCGCTGTTGCTGCTGTTCTTGTTCTTCGGGCTCGGCCTGGTCGGCTTCGTCGACGACTACATCAAGATCTCGAAGCAGCGCAGCCTGGGTCTACGGAGCAAGACCAAGATGGCCGGCCAGACCCTGATCGCACTGGCCTTCGGCTTCCTGGCGCTGCAGTTCGAGGACGCCAACGGCCGTACCCCGATCTCCCACGGCGTCTCGTTCATCCGCGACATCGAGGGCTGGGAGTTCCCGACCATCCTGATCCTGATCTGGGTCCTGCTGATCGTCGCCGGTACGAGCAACGCGGTGAACCTCACCGACGGTCTGGACGGTCTGGCCTGCGGATCGTCGGCGATGGTCTTCGCGGCGTACACGCTGGTCAACATCTGGCAGAACAACCAGTTCTGCGGCACCCACCCCGGCCCGAAGTGTTACGAGGTCCGCGATCCGCTCGACCTCGCGGTCGTCGCCGCGGCACTCACCGGCGCCTGTTTCGGCTTCCTGTGGTGGAACGCGGCTCCGGCGAAGATCATCATGGGCGACACCGGTTCGCTGAGCCTCGGCGGCGCGATGGCCGGACTCGCTGTCATGACCCGCACCGACCTGCTGCTGCTCGTCATCGGCGGTTTGTTCGTGATCATCAGCCTGTCGGTGATCCTCCAGGTCGGCTGGTTCAAGATCTCCAACGGCAGACGGCTGTTCCGCATGGCGCCGTTACATCATCACTTCGAGTTAGCCGGCTGGGCCGAGATCACCGTCGTGATCCGGTTCTGGATCATCTCAGGACTCTGCGTGGCCGCCGGTCTCGGCATCTTCTACGCCGAGTGGGTCGCCGGAGCATGACCGGTCCAGAGGTCGGGCGGCTGGGACGAGACGCCGACTGGAAAGGCATCGAGGCCGTCGTCGCCGGCCTCGCGGTCTCGGGAACGGCCGCCGTCACCACTCTGCTTCGCCTGGGCGCGGGCGTCACGGTGGTGGACGCGAGTGACGCCCCTCGGGTACGGGACCGGGCCGGCGAGGTGGAGTCGCTTGGCGCTCGCGTACGACTCGGACCGGACGCCGTCGAACGGGTCCCCGACGGGACCGACGTTGTCGTCACCTCCCCGGGCTGGACGCCACGAGCCCCGCTGCTGGCCGACGCCGCAAGCCGTGGCCTGCCGATCTGGGGTGAGATCGAGCTCGCCTGGCGACTGCGCCGGACCGACGACGCGCCGTGGCTGTGCGTCACAGGCACCAACGGCAAGACCACCACGGTGCAGATGCTCGCCGCGATCCTCGGCGCCGCCGGGCTCCGCACCGCCGCGGTCGGCAATGTCGGCGCGCCCGCGGTCGCCGCCGTCATGGAGCCGGAGCGCTACGACGTCCTCGCGGTCGAGCTGTCCAGCTTCCAGCTGCACTGGACGACCTCGCTGGCTCCCGAGGCGTCGGCCGTGCTCAACATCGCGCCGGACCACCTCGACTGGTACTCCGGGTCGATGGCGGACTACATCGCCGACAAGGCCCAGATCTACGACCGGGTCACCGCCGCTCGGGTCTACAACGCCGCCGATCCGCGTACGCAGGAGCTCGCGGTCACCGGTCCGGACGGGCCTAGAACGGTTGGTTTCACCCTGGGGCCGCCCGATCGCGACATGGTCGGCGTCGTCGACGACACCCTCGTGGATCGGGCCTTCGGCACTGACGCCGACGCCGCAGTCGAGCTCGCCACGGTCGCCGACGTCAAGCCGCCGGCACCGCACAACGTCGCCAACGCACTGGCGGCGGCGGCGCTCGCCCGGGCCCACGGCGTGCCCGCGAAGGCGGTCCACGGCGCACTGTCCGGGTTCACGCCGGACCGGCACCGCAACGCGACCGTCGCCGTCCGCGACGGCGTGCGCTGGGTCGACGACTCCAAGGCGACCAACCCGCACGCCGCCGAGGCGTCGTTGCTCGGCTATCCCTCGGTGGTGTGGATCGCCGGCGGATTGGCCAAGGGCGCGACGTTCGACCAGCTCGTCGAGCAGGTGCGGAGCCGGCTGCGCGCGGCCGTCCTGCTGGGCCGGGACCGTGCGGTGGTCGCGGACGCGCTCGCGCGACACGCACCCGAGGTCCCCGTGATCGAGGTGACCGAGGGGGAGACTGGCTCAGACGTCATGGAGCGTGTCGTTCGGGCGGCGGCCGTCGTCGCCCAAGACGGGGACACGGTCCTGCTGGCGCCCGGTTGTGCGTCACAGGACCAGTTCACCGACTACGGGGCCCGGGGCGACGCCTTCGCGGCCGCCGTCGACCGTCGGACGGCCGTCGAGCGGTAGGAAGGGAGGCCCGTGGCGACTGCGACCAAGCCGCCTCCGCGGGCCGTCCGCGACGCCGGCGGCTCCGCCCAGCGGTCGGCGGCACGCTGGTGGGAGTCCCTTCGGAGAAACCTCGACCGGCCGCTGATGTCCTATCAGCTGGTCGTCGGCGTGAGCCTCCTCCTGCTCGGGCTCGGCCTCGTGATGGTGCTGTCGGCCAGCTCGGTGCTGTCCTACGACCAGTACGGCTCGTCCTTCTACATCTTCGGCAAGCAGGCGATGTGGGCGGCGATCGGACTCCCGCTGGCCTGGCTGGCGTCCCGTACTCCCGTTCGCGTGATGCGATGGTTCGCCTATCCGGCGCTGCTGGGCTCGATCGTGCTGATCTGCCTGACATACATCCCCGGCGTCGGTGTCGAGGTCAACGGCAACCAGAACTGGCTGAGCTTCGGCGGGCCGGTCACGATCCAGCCGTCCGAGATCGCCAAGCTCGCCATCATCTTGTGGGCGGCCGATCTCTACGCCCGCAAGGAGAAGCTGCTCGACGACTGGAAGCACCTGCTGATCCCGATGGTGCCCGCGACCGGACTGGTCGTCCTGCTCGTGGTGGGCCAGCGCGACGTCGGCACGGCGCTGGTCCTGTTCGCGATCATCCTGGGCATGCTCTGGGTGGTCGGGGCGCCGGCCCGGCTGTTCATCGGCGCGGTGCTCCTGCTCATCGGCCTCGGCACCTACCTCGCCAGTAGCGACGCCGAGCGCATCCAGCGGCTCACGACCTTCGTCGACCCGATGAGCGACCTGCGCGGCGACGGCTGGCAGGCCGCGCACGGCTTCTTCGCCCTGGCCACCGGCTCGTTCTGGGGCGTCGGCCTCGGCGCCAGCCGCCAGAAGTGGGGGAGTCTCCCCGAGGCGCACACCGACTTCATCTTCGCCGTGATCGGCGAGGAGACCGGCCTGTTCGGGACCCTGATCGTCCTTGGCCTGTTCATGGTGCTCGGCTACACCGGCTTCCGGATCGCCGGCCGGGCTCGCGACCCGTTCTCTCGCTACGCGGCGGCGGGCATCACCGTCTGGCTGCTGTCGCAGGCCCTGATCAACATGGGCATGGTGCTCGGCCTGCTCCCGGTCATCGGCATTCCGCTGCCGCTGGTCTCGTACGGAGGGTCGGCCCTGCTCCCGACTCTGATCGCGCTCGGTATGTTGCTGGCGTTCGCGCGTGCCGAACCGGGCGCCCAGGTGGCGTTGAAGTCCAAGCGGGTACGCCGACAGCGGCGCCGATCCGCCGCGACGACCTCGAACCGACGCCAGAGACGGTGAGCGATGCCTCTGTCCGTAATTCTCGCCGGTGGCGGAACCGCCGGCCACACGTCACCGATGCTCGCGACGGCTGACGCGCTGCGCGACCGCAATCCCGACATCACCATCACATGCGTCGGCACCGAGCGCGGCATCGAGACCCGCGTCGTCCCGGAGGCCGGCCTCCCCCTCGAGCTGATCCCGCCGGTGCCGCTGCCGCGGCGTCCGACCCTCGACCTCGCCCGGGTGCCCGGTCGGCTGCGCTCGGCGGTCAAGGCCAGCCGCGAGGTGCTCGACCGGATCCGGCCGGACGTCGTGGTGGGCTTCGGTGGGTACGTCGCGCTGCCGGTCTACCTCGCGGCTCGCCGCCGGGTCCCGATGGTGATCCACGAAGGCAACTCCGTGCCGGGCCTGGCCAACAAGGTCGGCGTGCGCTTCACCAGTCACGTCGCCACCAGCTTCCCCGACACGCCGCTCGCGCACGCGGTGTTCACCGGCATGCCGATTCGCCGGCTGATCTCCGGCATGGACCGGGCCAAGCAGCGGGACGAGGGTCGCGCCGAGTTCGGCCTCGAGCCGGAGCGGCCGACGCTGCTGGTGACCGGCGGCTCGCAGGGGGCAAGGCGGATCAACCATGCGGTCTCCGGGGCCGCCGTCGCCCTTGCCGACGCCGGCGTGCAGGTGCTGCACCACGCCGGCCGCGTCGAGGAGGCCGCGGTGACGCCGCGCGACGGCGGTCCGGCCTACCGGGTGCTGCCCTACATCGAGCGGATGGACCTGGCCTACGCGGCAGCCGATCTGGTCGTCTGCCGGGCCGGCGCCAACACGGTCACCGAAGTGTCCTGTGCGGGCCTGCCCGCGGTGTTCTGCCCGTTACCGCACGGCAACGGCGAGCAGGCCCGCAACGCCCGTCCGGTGGTCGACGCCGGTGGAGCGCTGCTGGTCGACGACGCCGCGATGACCGCCGCTTGGGTCGGCCGGACGGTGCCAGAGCTGCTGCATGATCCGGCTCGCCTCAACGCGATGTCACGGGCCGCCGACGGACTGCTGCCCCGCGACGCCGACGTCCGGCTGGCCGTGATGATCGAGGACGCCGCGCGAGGTGCACCGTGAGGGTGCCGCTCCCGTCGGAGATCCCGGCCGCGGTCGACCTCGGGCACGTGCACTTCGTCGGCATCGGCGGCGCCGGGCTGTCCGGCCTGGCGCGGCTGATGCTGGCTCGGGGCGTCGTCGTCAGCGGCAGCGACGCGCAGGAGTCCCCGACGCTCGACGCGCTGCGGGCGCTCGGCGCCACCTGTTACGTCGGCCACCTCGCCGAGCAGATCAAGGGCGCCGACACCGTCGTCGTGTCGACCGCGATCGACGAGTCCAACCCCGAGGTGATCGCCGCCCGCGAGCAGAGCATCCGGCTGTGGCCGCGATCGGCCGCGGTCGTGTCGGTGATGATCGGGCGCACCGTACTCGCCGTGACGGGCACCCACGGCAAGAGCACGACCTCGTCGATGCTCGCCGTCGCACTGACCGCCGCCGGCGGCGACCCGTCGTACGCGGTGGGCGCCGACCTCGCCTCGACCGGGAGTAACGCCCACGAGGGTGCCGGACCCGAGTTCGTCGTCGAGGCCGACGAGAGTGACGGCGCCTTTCTGGCGTACTCACCGACGGTCGCGGTCGTCACCAACGTCGAGGCCGACCACCTCGATGTCTACGGCAGCGCGGAGGCCTATCGACGTGCCTTCGACGAGTTCCTGGACCGGATCGTGCCGGGTGGCTGCCTGGTGGCCAGCGTCGACGACCCCGGCGCGGCGGCCCTGCTCGAGCGGGCCCGGCGACAGGGCATCGAGACGGTCGGCGTCGGTTTCGGCGCCGAGGCGGATCTGCAGGGGACTGACGTTCAGACGTCGGGGCGGCAGACGAGCTGCACGGTGCGGCTCGACGGCAAGGAGCTGGGGCCACTGGGCATCGCGATGCCCGGTCGTCACTACCTGTTCGACGCACTCGCGGCCCTGGCGGCCGGGCTGCGTCGGGGGTATCCGTTCGAGGCCTTGGCCGCCGGGCTCGCCACCTACACCGGCAGCCGGCGGCGGATGGAGCTCAAGGGCGAAGCCGGCGGAGTCCGGGTCTACGACTCCTACGCGCACCATCCGACCGAGATCGCAGCCGATCTCGCCTCGGCCCGGTCGCTGGCCGAGGACGGTCGGGTCGTCGTGTGCTTCCAGCCGCACCTGGTCTCGCGTACGAAGGCGTTCGGGGCCGAGATGGGGCGTCGGTTGGGAGCCGCCGACGTCGCCGTCGTGGCCGACATCTACCTCGCCCGGGAGCAGCCGGAGGACGGTGTCGACGGCCGGCTGGTGGCCGACGCGGTTCCGCTGCCGGCCGGGCAGGTGCGCTACGTGCCGAGCCGGGCCGATCTGGCCGACGCCGTCGTCGCGATGGCGCGGCCGGGCGATCTCGTGCTGACCCTCGGCGCCGGTGACGTCACGGCAGTCGGGCCGCAGGTGCTGGCGGCGCTGGCCGACTGAGGTGGTTGAGCGATGGCGTCTGATCCGGTGGTGAACGGGCAGTTCTCGAGGCGCCGCCGCTTCTTCCGCTGGTTCGGTCGCGCCCAGGTGCTCACGCTCGTCACGGTGGTCCTGGCCGGCTTCGGGGTCTGGGTCGTGTACGCGTCGTCGTGGCTCGGCCTCCGGTCGGTGGAGGTCGAGGGCACGTCCTACCTGACGCCCGGCGAGATCGAGCGCGTGGCCGACCTGGAGAAGGGGACGCCGCTCGCCCGGGTGGATCTGGCCGCCGTCGAGGACCGGATCGCCCAGCTGCCGGCGGTCGCCGACGTCGATGTGCAGCGCGACTGGCCCAACGACGTACGCATCGAGGTCCAGGAGCGAAAGGCCGTCGCCGCGGTACGCCAGGACCACCAGTGGCACGGCATGGACGCGGAGGGAGTGCTGTTCCGCACCTACCGGCAACAGCCCGGCGGACTGCCGCTGGTGCGAGCTGGCCAGCTCGACGACGAGGGCAGCGACGACGCGCTGAAGGAGGTTGCGGGCGTGGTCGCCGCCTTGGACCGGAGCATCGCCCGCAAGGTCGACTATGTCGAGGTCGCGAGCATGGACGCGATCGAGCTCGTGCTGTCGAGCGGCGACGAGGTGCGGTGGGGGAGCGCGGCCCAATCGGACCTGAAGGCCCGGGTGCTCGCGACGCTGCTCGAGGTCGACGCCTCGGTCTACGACGTCACCGTTCCGGAGCAGCCGACCACGCGTACCTGACCGCGAGGGGATGGTTTCCCATGAGCTCATGGGAAACCGTACGCACCATGGGTCGTAGCCCATGAGGAGTGATCACTTGCCACGATGGGTGCGTACAAACCTCGCGATCGGCGTGGCCCGACCTACTGCGGCCCAGGAAATCGACACGGCCTTCGGCGACACGCGGACCGGTGATTGAACCAGCCGATCGGCCCACGTAGCTTGCTGCCCAGTCGACAGGTTGACATAACTATAACCCTCTACCTGAGGGTGAAGGTTTCGAAGCCGGTCGATCCAGCCGGAAACACCGAAATGCCGATCCGAAACGGGGCGGCCAGCAACCGAGGAAGAGGTGCGCGTTGTGGCAGCGCAAAACTACCTGGCGGTGATCAAAGTCGTCGGCATCGGTGGCGGCGGCGTCAATGCGGTGAACCGGATGATCGAGGTCGGCCTCAAGGGCGTCGAGTTCATCGCGATCAACACCGATGCCCAAGCCTTGCTGATGAGCGACGCCGACGTGAAGCTCGACATCGGCCGCGAGATGACCCGCGGGCTGGGCGCCGGAGCCAATCCGAGCGTCGGTGCGAAGGCAGCCGACGACCACGCCGAGGACATCGAGGAGGTGCTGAAGGGTGCCGACATGGTCTTCGTCACCGCTGGGGAAGGCGGTGGTACGGGGACCGGAGGTGCGCCCGTGGTCGCGCGGATCGCGCGGTCGCTCGGCGCCCTGACCATCGGCGTGGTGACCCGGCCGTTCGCGTTCGAGGGTCGCCGGCGGGCCAATCAGGCCGAAGAGGGCATCGCCGCGTTGCGGGAGGAGGTCGACACGCTGATCGTGATCCCCAACGACCGCCTGCTGTCGATCAGCGACCGCAACGTCAGCGTCCTCGACGCCTTCAAGCAGGCCGACCAGGTGCTGCTGCAAGGTGTCTCGGGCATCACCGACCTCATCACCACTCCGGGCCTGATCAACCTGGACTTCGCCGACGTCAAGTCGGTGATGTCCGACGCCGGCTCGGCGCTGATGGGCATCGGCTCGGCCCGCGGGGACGATCGGGCCGTGGCCGCCGCCGAGATGGCGGTGTCGAGTCCGCTGCTGGAGGCGTCCATCGACGGTGCCCACGGCGTCCTGCTGTCGATCGCGGGCGGTTCCGACCTCGGGCTGTTCGAGATCAACGAGGCCGCCGCCCTGGTCAGCCAGGCGGCCCATGCCGAGGCCAACATCATCTTCGGCGCGGTGATCGACGACGCGCTCGGCGACGAGGTGCGGGTCACCGTGATCGCGGCCGGGTTCGACGGCGGCATGCCGAAGCGTCGCGACGCGGGACAGCCGGCGCTGCGACGCGAGAAGGCGATGCCGCCACCGCCCCCGAAGCAGAGCACCCCGGAGCCGGTGGGCGAGCCGCGGGGCAGCAACGGGTTGGAGCGACCGGACCGGGAGGAGACCACCGCGCCGGTTCGACCGGCCACGCCGACACCACCCGTGACGGTCGGCGCCGGCGCGCTGCAGCGCAAGCCGAAGCCCTCCAACGCCGACGAGGACCTCGACGTCCCGGACTTCTTGAAGTAGGTGTTCGCCTTCCGAGAGTCCCAGGGGCCGATCGAGGTGGCGTTCACCGATCGGCACGGCGGCGTCAGCGAGGGACCGTGGGAGTCTCTCAACCTCGGGACCAGCAATGGTGACGATCCCGAGCGGGTTGCCCGCAACCACGAGATCGTCGCGACCGGTCTCGGGCTGAAGCCGGACCAGGTGGTCCGCATGAGCCAGAAGCACGGCGACGTCGTCGCGACCGTGTCGTCGCGGCCGGTGGACATCCCGGTCGCCGACGGTCTCGTGGCGACCACACCCGACCTGGGCCTGCTCGTACGCGTCGCCGACTGTGTGCCCGTCGTCCTCGCCGACGTCGACGCCGGCGTCATCGGCGTGGCCCACGCCGGCCGCCCGGGCCTCACGGCGGGCATTGTCGCCACGACCGTCGCCGGACTCCGCGCCGCCGGGGCCGGCTCCATCGTCGCCTGGCTCGGCCCACGCGTGTGTGGAAGCTGCTATGAAGTGCCCGCGCAGATGCGCGAGGACGTCGCCGCCGCGGTGCCGGACGCCTGGGCGACGACGTCCTGGGACACTCCGGCGATCGACGTCGGCGCCGGCGTGGCCAGCCAGCTGCGCGATCTCGGCGTCGACGTGCTCGATCTGATGGACGCGGACGACTCCTCGCGTTGGTGCACACGGGAAAATACCGACCTGTTCTCCTATCGCCGCCAGGGCCAGCATTCGGGCCGGCTCGGTGGCCTGGTCCGGATCCGGTCGTGAGCGACGACCGCCGGGCGGAGCTCGCGGCCGGTCTCGAGCGGGTGCGCGCGCGGATCGCCGAGACCGCGACGTCGGCCGACCGCGACCCGGCCGGCGTGACGCTCGTCGTCGTGACCAAGACCTTCCCCGCCAGTGACGTGGCACTGCTGGCCGATCTCGGCGTACGCGATGTGGGGGAGAGCCGCCATCCGGAGGCCCGTACGAAGCGAGTGTCCGCACCGGCCGGCTTGATCTGGCACTTCGTCGGATCCGTGCAACGCAACAAGGCGCGGGCGATCGCCCGCTATGCCGACGTCGTGCACTCCGTGGACCGGGACCGGCTGGTGGAGCCGCTGTCGCGCGGCGCGGCCGACGAGGAGCGCACCGTCCGCTGCCTGGTCCAGGTCAACCTGGACCCCGAGCCGTCGGCCGCCCGGGCCGGCTGTGCACCGGACGAGGTAGCCGAGATCGCCGATCGGATCGGGGCGGCCGACCCCCTGGAGCTGGGCGGCGTGATGGCGATCGCGCCGCAGGGCGTCGATCCGGGCCCGGTCTTCGAGCGGCTCGCTGCCATCGCAGCCGATCTGCGACGCGACCATCCGACCGCGTCGATGCTGTCCGCGGGCATGAGCGGCGACCTGGAGGCGGCCATTCGCGCCGGCGCGACACACGTTCGCGTAGGTCGCGCGGTGCTCGGTGAGCGGCCTTTTGCCGGGTAGTGTCAGCAACGCAGGCGACGCCTGTGAGCAGGAGACGCGAGGCGACGACCGTCTCGAACGGACCCGGAGGTCGAAAGCCATGGCTGGCGCGATGCGCAAGGTTGGTGTATACCTCGGCCTGGTCGAGGATGCCGACCGATTCGATGACGAGTACGACGACGAGGTCGAGCCCGAGGAGGAGCCGGTGGAGCGTCGACCGGTCCGCGCCGTTCGCGACGAGCCGTCCGGCCAGGTGACCGAGCTCGCGCCACGGCGCCGGTCAGTCGAGATCCACCGCAACGACGCCACCCGGATCGCGACCCTGCACCCACGCACCTACAACGAAGCGCGCACGATCGGTGAGCACTTCCGCGAAGGCATCCCGGTGATCATGAACCTGTCCGAGATGGACGACAACGACGCCAAGCGGCTGGTCGACTTCGCGGCCGGCCTAATCTTCGCGGTCCACGGATCGATCGAGCGGGTCACGGCCAAGGTGTTCCTGCTGTCCCCGCCGAACGTCTCCGTCACGGCCGAGGACAAGCAGCGCCTCGCCGAAGGCGGCTTCTTCAACCAGAGCTGACAGAGCAGACGCGCGCATGCAGCTTGCCGGTGAGATCATCGCCTTTGTCCTGTGGATTTGTCTTATTCTCTTGATCGCCCGCATTGTTCTGGATTGGGTTCAGATGTTAGCCCGATCGTGGCAGCCCAAGGGCGCCCTCCTCGTGCTCTGCGAGGTCATTTATTCCATTACCGATCCGCCATTGCGCGCGATCCGTCGCGTCCTCCCACCACTACGGCTCGGCATGGTGGCATTGGACCTCTCCCCCCTAGTGCTCTTCGTGTTGATCTACATCCTTCAGCAGGTCAACGCGGCGATCTTCTTCTAGCTGAGCCGCCATGCGCCCAGTTGTCGCCATCTGCCGTTAACCGGGTACGGTGGGCGCACCAGGAAGGTCTGTTGTCCCTTCGAACCTGAGGTGAGGTCATGCCGCTTACTCCAGAGGACGTGCGAAACAAGCGCTTCACGCCCGTCCGCCTGCGCGAGGGCTACGACATGGGAGAGGTGGATCAGTTCCTCGACGAGGTCGAGTCCGAACTGGAGCGCCTCACTCAGGAGAACAACGACCTCCGTACGAAGTTGGCCGCCGCGTCGAGCGCCCGGCCGCCGGAGAACACCAGGGCGATGCCTGCCCCGGAGCCGCCCCGTCCGATGCGGGAGGAGCCCAAGCCGCCGCCGGTGATCGAGGCTCCGCCGATGCCGGTCATGGCCCCGCCGCAGCGCAGCGGCGGTCCGGAGTCGGTCGCGGACGCGTCCGGCGCTGCCGCCCGGCTGCTCGAGATCGCGGCCAAGAACGCCGAGGAGATCGAGGCCGACGCCAAGGACCAGGCCGACAAGATCCTGGCCGAGGCACGGATGAAGGCCGAGCGGCTGACCAACGAGTCCCGGGCCAAGGCGGACCGGATGGAGTCCGACGCGCGGGCCCGCGCGCAGAAGCTGGACGCCGAGACCGCGGAGCGCCGGCAGCAGCTGTTCGGCGACCTGGAGCGTGACCGTGACCGACTGTCCCGCGAGGTCGAGCACCTGCGGTCGTTCGAGCGGGAGTACCGCAGCCGGCTGAAGAACTACTTCCAGGCCCAGCTCGCCCAGTTGGAGGGCGAGGAGACCGTCGCCAGCCCGCTCCCGGGCGGCCCGGAGTCCGAGCATTCGCCGAAGCGGCTGCGTTCACTGCTCGGCGAGGACGACCGGCACCAGCAGCGCTGACGCTTCCTGCGCGGCTGCGCGCCGTCGTGCGCCCGACCTCGCCTCAGACGCGCCGCAGCCAGATCGTCAGCCCCAAGTCGGTGTCGTGATGCCCGGCTAGCTCAGAATCCTCGGCGGCACCCTGCGTGACGCGCGTGGCCAGCACCTCGTCGGCGATCGTCGCCTCGTGTTCGGTCAGCGCGGTGGCCACCTCCCCGTCGGCCTCCCACCACAGCTCCACCCGGTCGCTCACCTCGAAGCCGCTGGCCTTCCGGGTCTCCTGAACCAGCCGGATCACCTCGCGGGCCAGACCCGCTCGCACCAGCTCCGGGGTCAGCTCCAGGTCGAGGGCGACCGTCTCGCCCTGCTCGTTGACGACCGACCAGCCCTCCCGGGGCCGCTCCGAGATTACGACCTCGTCGGCGTCGACCGTCTCGGGCCGTCCCGCCACGTCGATCGTGGCCCGGCCGGACTCCGTCATCGCGGTCGCCAGCGCACGGGCGTCGGCCGCCGCGATCGCCGCCGCGACCTCCGGCGTCTGCTTGCCGAATCGCTTGCCGAGCGCCCGGAAGTTGGCCTTCGCCGAGTGCTCGACGAGATCGGCGCCGGCGGCCGCGAGGGAGTCGACGACGGCGACGTTCAGCTCGGTCGCCACCTCGTCGCGGAGCGCTTCCGGCAGGCTCGACCAGGCCGGCGATCCGACCAGGGCCCGGGCCAACGGCTGCCGGGTTCGTACCTTCGCCTCGGCCCGGGCGGCTCGGCCCAGCTCGACGACCCGCCGGGCCAGGTTCATCTGGCCGTCGAGGCCCGCGTCGAGCAGGGTCTCGTCGACCTCCGGCCACGACGCCAGGTGCACCGACTCCGCGGCCTCGGGGTCGACCGGGCGTACGACGTCCTGCCACACCCGCTCGGTCACGAACGGCGTCACCGGCGCCAGCAGCCGGGTCAGGACGTCGATCGTCTCGTGCAACGTCGCGAGCGCGGCCGGGTCGCCGTCCCAGAACCGCCGCCGCGAGCGCCGGACGTACCAGTTGGACAGCTCGTCGACGAAGGCCGAGATCAACGCTCCGGTCCGCTGGGTGTCGAAGTTCTCCAGCGCGTCGGTCACGTCCCGGGTCAGGGCCTGGGTACGGGAGCCCAGCCATCGGTCGAGCAGCGGCCGTTCGCCGACCGGAGGCGCTCCGTCGCCCGGTTTCCAGCCGGCCGTCCTGGCGTAGAGCGCGTGGAAGGCGACGGTGTTCCAGTAGGTCAGGAGCACCTTGCGGACGATTTCCTCGAGCACCCCGTGGCCGACCCGCCGAGTGGCCCACGGCGAGCCGGAGCAGGCCATGAACCAGCGCAGCGCGTCGGCACCGTGGTCGTCCATCAGCGGCACCGGCTCGAGGATGTTGCCCAGGTGCTTGGACATCTTGCGGCCGTCCTCGCCCACGATCAGCCCGACGCAGACGACGTTCTCGTAGGCCGTTCGGTCGAACAGCGCTGTGCTGATCGCCATCAGGGTGTAGAACCAGCCGCGGGTCTGGTCGATCGCCTCGCAGATGAACTGCGCCGGGAAGGCCCGGTCGAACTGCTCCTTGGAGCCGTCGAGGTACGGGTAGCCCCACTGCGCGAACGGCATCGACCCGGAGTCGTACCACGCGTCGATGACCTCGGTGACCCGGCGCGCCTCGCCGCCACACCGCGCGGACCCGGCGCCAGACGGGCGCTGTGGGCAGTCGAAGGTCAGCTCGTCGACGTACGGCCGGTGCGGGGCGAGGCCGGACTGGTCTGATCCGGTCAGC
>Ga0081455_10005478_pt1 | contig 13917 bp, 15 predicted proteins | sample TabmetS3T2R1_FD_70207 | JGI IMG/M metagenome (GOLD analysis project Ga0081455, IMG submission 70207) | Tabebuia heterophylla rhizosphere microbial communities from the University of Puerto Rico - S3T2R1 | ecosystem: Host-associated > Plants > Roots > Rhizosphere ... | reverse complement strand
GAGCCACAAAAATACAGGCCAGCCGGCACGGGATTCGCTTGGAGGAGCGCGGCTCTGTGCCGGAAGGAGACGCCCGCCAGCGAACGACGCCTTAACCCGGCGCTGGTGAGATAGGGCGGGGCGCCAGCGAATTGGGGACGTTGAGGTAATGTCGAGCAATCGCGACACCTGGTTGGGGCTGGGCCTTCTGCTGATGGCAGCCGGCCTGCTCGGAGCGACGGGCGTTCTGGCCCCTTCGGGCGCCGGCCCGCAACGCCTGGCACTCGCCCTCGGCGTGCTCGCTCTGATCGGATTCGGTGTTGCGCTGGGCTTCCATCCGCGGAGCACCATGGTTCTGCGCCAAATTCTTCTGTGGGTGGCGGCGAGCCTGGTCGCAGCGACGGGCATCGGCTTTCACAAGGAGCTGACCAAGGCGGTCGGTTTGCCCGCGGCTCTTTTCTCCGACGAGGCGAGCGGCGCCTCGAAGCATTCCAAGCCGTCGCAGGAGGGCCCCGGGGTCGTTTCACTGCGTGCCGAGCCGGGCGGCCACTTTTTCGCCGACGGCCTCGTCAACGGCACCTTCGTCCATTTTCTCGTCGACACGGGCGCGACCAAAGTCGCGCTCACCCATGAGGACGCCGAGAGGCTCCGGCTCGACACCAAATCGCTCCACTACACCATCGAGGTCCGGACGGCCAACGGCGCCACGCGTGCCGCGCCCGTGGTGCTCGAGAAGGTCATGATCGGCCAGATCGAAATCGACAATGTTCCCGCCCTCGTGACCGAGGGCGCTCTCGATCAATCCCTGCTCGGCATGAGCTTCCTGAAACGGCTGGCCAGCGTCTCCGTCGACCAGGACCGGCTCGTGATGCGCGAGTAGCAATTCACTTTCGGGGACTGAGGTGGTATCACGCGGTCGTGATGACCCGCCTGTTTGCCGCCCTCCAACTGCCCGATGAGCTGCGCTTGGCCTTAGGCCGACTCCGCGCCGGCATTCAGGGTGCGCGCTGGATCGATCCCCAAGAAATTCATTTGACCCTGCGCTTTATCGGCGAGGTGGACGGCGCGACGGCGGACGATGTCGCGATGGCGCTGGGCGGCGTTGCCGCACCCGCCTTTCCCGTCACGCTTTCCGGTGTCGGTCAGTTTGGCGACGGCAAGCCGCACACCCTGTGGGCAGGGGTGGCACCCTGTGAGCCGCTGAAGCGCCTTGCGACCAAGATCGATCAGGCGCTTCAACGTGTCGGGCTTCCGCCCGAGGGCCGCCGTTACACGCCTCACGTCACGCTCGCCCGTATGAAGGATCCGCCCCGCGCGCGCATCGTGGAATTCCTGGCCGAGCACGGCCTCTTTCGCGCCGCGGCGTTTTGCGCAGATCACTTCACGCTTTTTTCGAGCCACCAGGGACATGGTGGCGCTCATTATGTCGCCGAGGCCCATTTTCCGCTGACCGGATCGAACGGCCTAAGAGGGAGCTCCCTGTGATGGATTGGGTGTTCGACCCCGCCGTGTGGGCGAGCTTCCTGACATTGAGCGTGCTCGAGATCGTTCTCGGCGTCGACAATGTCATCTTTATTTCAATCGTCGCCTCGAAGCTCGAGAAGAGTCAGCGGACCCGCGCGCGCTTGGTCGGATTGACCGGCGCGCTCGTCATGCGCGTCGCCTTTCTCTGGAGCGTCGTGTGGCTCACCAAGGCGACGGAGCCGCTTTTCTCCATCGGCCCGCAGGAGGTCTCGACGCGCGATCTCATCCTGCTCGCGGGCGGCCTTTTCCTGCTCTACAAGGGCACGGTTGAAATTCACGAGATGGTCGAAGGGGCCGAGCACGCGGAGCGTCCCGTCAAGCACATGGGATTTCTGGCGGCGGTCGCGCAGATCATGGTGCTCGATCTCGTCTTCTCGATCGATTCCGTCATTACCGCCGTCGGCCTCACGCAGAACCTGCCGGTCATGATTGCCGCCATCGTGGTGGCGATCATCGTCATGATGGTGGCGTCCGAAGGGCTCGGCCGGTTCATCGATCGACACCCGACGACAAAAATGCTGGCGCTCGCGTTTTTGCTGATGGTCGGGCTCGCGCTGGTTGCCGACTCGCTGCATCAGCACATCAATCGCGGCTACCTCTATTTCGCGATCGCTTTTTCCATCGGCGTCGAAGTCTTGAACATCACGGTCGCGCGGCGGCGCCAGAAGGGGCACGAGGCCCGCGGCGCGGGGGAGTAATCCTTTTAGGGGAGCGGTTGAGCCGCGTCCTCGATCGCTTCCATCGCCTCGTCGGACAAGCCGAAATGATGTCCGATCTCGTGCACCAGCACATGGGTGACGAGCGCGCCCAGTGTGTTCTCGCCCTCGGCCCAAGCATCGAGCAGAGGCCGCCGATAGAGAAAGATCATGGTGGGCTCGACGGACACGTCGCTCACGCTGCGTCGCGTGAGGTCGATCCCTCGATAGAGGCCGAGAAGATCGAACGGCGATTCGATGCCCAGCTCCGCGAGGGTCTCGTCGTCGGGGAAATCCTCGACCAGAATGGCCAGTCCGCCGAGATGGTTGCGGAACGTGTCCGGCATCCGCACCCACGCCGATTCGGCCAGGGCCTGAATGTCGGCGATGGTCGGTGCGAACAAGGAAGTCCAGAGAGCGCGCGACGTCATGGCCGGGGATCAATATCAGCCCGAGGCTGCGTCTCCAAACCGGCTCTTGAATTCTTGACCGCTGTCGCCGACTTGTCCCGTACGAGCAGGTCGACCGCTAAAACTTTCGTCTAAACCTTTGAACGTTCGGGCGAATTCCCGGCCAAGCCAAAGTTGCAGATTTGCAACATACAAGCATAATCAACCCAATAATTGGCCGCTCACGATTTTTTTTACGTTCTGTTGCACAAAAGCCAACTTTTTCATTGAAACGCTGGGACCCCCCGCCTATGTTTGGGGGGCAGGCGAATAAGGGTCCCTTCAAGTCACGCGTTGCCCCCCCCGCTTGCGGACTTGAACCTTGTTCGCTCGCGCCGGCCTATCCCCTCCCGGCGCATAGCGCTAACCAGCGCTTCCTTAGCGCCCGATCAGGCAACTGATCGGGCGCCTTTTTTTGTCCGGCACCTTAAGATGGCGGCGCGGAGGACGGCGTGACGGATTTGGACCCCTGGGACGACGACGAAGACGGTGAGGAGGACGCGAACGGCCCGCGTCTGGCGCTGCTCGGGCGCTTTGCCGGAAGCCTCGCCCATGTGCCGTGGTTCGCCCACACCGGCGCGCCGTTCGATGCGGAGTTGCGCGGGGACGCCCGAGACTATCTGGACCTCTTGGGCTTTCCCCAGGCCACGGTCACGCGGGTGGCGAGCTGGGCCGACGCGGCCGCGGCCGCCGAAAGTCTCGACTGGGACAGCCCCGCCTGGGAAATCGAAGAGCTGCTGCGCGCCGACCTGACTCAGCGCGCGACCGAAGTTATGGACGAGGAGGCTTTGGAGCTCGCGCTCACCCACGTGTCCGCGCAGGCGGCCCAGGCGCTCGAACAGGCGCTCCGACCGCAATCGGCGCTCTGGGACATCGAGGACGAAGCGCTCTTGAACGCCGCCCTCGGCGCGGGCGTCCAGGCGGCGCATCAAGCCGCCCTCGTGCTCGCAGCCGGCGCGACACATCACGCCTTTGCCTTGAAGTTCCGGTTGTATGAGCAGGGGCGGTGGCCGATCGGCGTCGCGGGCCTCAGCTTCAACATTCTGTGACGGCCTCGATGACGCTCAAGCTCGCGACCTGGAACATCAACTCCGTCAGGCTGCGCCTGGAGAATGTGCAGCGGCTTCTCGAAACAGAGGCGCCCGACGTTCTCTGCCTGCAGGAGATCAAGACATTGGCCGAGACGTTTCCGGCCACGGCCCTGGCGGAGCTCGGCTATGCGCACCAGGCCGTGCATGGCCAGCGCGGCTATCATGGTGTCGCAATCGTTTCGAAGCGCCCCTTCGCGAAAACCTGGACGGGCGAGCACTGCGAGAGAGGCCATGCGCGGCACGTCGCCGTCAGCCTCGAGAACGGCATCGAGCTGCATAATTTCTATGTGCCGTCGGGCGGCGACATTCCGGACCCCAAGCTCAACGACAAATTCGCCCACAAACTCGCCTTTCTCAGTGAACTCGAGCGCCATTTCTCACGGCAAAAGGATGGCGGCCCACGCATTCTTGTCGGCGACCTCAATGTGGCCCCCCACGAGAACGATGTCTGGTCGCACCGGCAGCTCATCGATGTCGTGAGTCACACGCCGGTCGAGGTCGATCACTTGCTGGCCCTGAAGGCGAGCCTCGATTGGCACGACGTGAGCCGCGATCGCGCGTCCCCCGATGACAAGCTCTACAGCTGGTGGAGCTATCGCGCGCGCGACTGGGCGGCGTCCGACCGCGGCCGCAGGCTCGATCACATCTGGTTGACGCCGGCGCTCAAATCCGCGGTTCTGGACCATCGCATTCTGCGCGACGTGAGAAGCTGGGACAAAGCCTCGGATCATGTGCCCGTAATGGCGACACTCGACATTTAGGACACGACGCGAAACCGATCCTCATGCCAGATCACCATGGATGACAAGGTTCGCCCTTCGACCACCGATATCGCCGCGCGCCTCGGGCTCGACGCCCGCGCGCCGACGCGCAAACGCCGCCCTTTGCGTCTGATTGCGATCGCTCTGATTGTCGTCACGCTTATCGTGTATTGGATCGCGCGGCCCGCGCCCACACACTATGTCACCGCAACCGCGGAGATGACGCCGCTCACCGTGCTGGTCACCGCGACCGGCACGCTCGAGCCGACCACAAAAGTCGATGTCGGATCGGAGATTTCAGGCCGCATCGCAAGTGTCGCAGCGGACTTCAATGATCCCGTGAAAGCCGGCCAGATTCTCGCAGTGCTCGATACCCAGGAGCTCAAGGCCCGCGCCATCCAATCGGAAGGCACGCTCGCCAACGCACGCGCGACACTTGTCGAAGCACGATTGAAGCGCAAGCGCGTGGCGGCGCTGACCAAACAGGGCCACGCTTCGCAGGAGGATCTCGACAGCTCGACGGCCGCGCTCGATCGCGCCACCGCCGCGGTCACACAGGCTGAAGCGCTCGTCGATGTGGATCGCACAAACCTCGACCGCGCGGAAATCAAATCGCCCATCGACGGCGTCGTGCTCGATCGCAAGATCGAGCCGGGCCAGACCGTCGCCGCGACATTTCAAACGCCCGTGCTGTTCACGATCGCCCAGGACCTCACGCGCATGCAGCTGCATGTCGATGTCGACGAAGCCGACATCGGACAGGTCAAAGGCGGGCAGGGCGCACATTTCACGGTGGACGCCTATCCCGATCGCAGCTTCGATGCCGTCGTCGCGTCGGTCCGCTACGCCCCGCGCACGAGCGAAGGCGTCGTCAGCTACGAGGCGGTCCTCGACGTCGCCAATCCTGATCTCTCCTTGCGGCCGGGCATGACGGCGACGGCGGAGATCATCGCGCAGAAAATCGCGCGCGCCCTCACCGTCCCCAACGGCGCGCTGCGCTTCACGCCGCCGGGCTTCGCGGTCAAGCGCGCGGAGGATGGAACGCTCGCGGCGGAGCGCATTCGTCCCAACGTACCGGCGCCGCTCATGCCGATGCTGCCGGGCGGTCAGGCCATCATGTGGATTGCGGACGGCCGCACACCCAAGCCGGTCGCCGTCAAGACCGGCGCGTCGGACGGTCTGCGGACGCTCGTGACGGGCAACGGGATCAAGGAGGGGACGAAAGTGCTCGTCGACATCGAGCGCAAGCCGGCCAAGGGCGGAGCCTGAAACGGTGACGCCCGAGCCTTCCACCCTGCCGCCTCTCATTCAGTTTCGCCATGTGAGCAAGGTCTACGGCACGGGCGAGACCGAGGTCGTCGCACTCGACCATGTCGATCTCACCATCGAGGCCGGCGATTTCGTCGCGGTCATGGGCGCGTCGGGCTCCGGCAAGTCGACCGCGATGAACATCCTGGGCTGCCTCGATACGCCGACGGAAGGTCAGTATTTCTTTTCCGGTATCGACGTCGGTCAATTGACGCGCGCGCAGCGCGGCCTGATCCGCCGGCACTATCTGGGCTTCGTCTTTCAAGGCTTCAATCTGCTGCGCCGGACGACCGCGCTCGAGAATGTCGAGCTGCCATTGATCTATCGCGGCCTTGCCGCCCAGGAGCGTCACGCGCGCGCCCGCACCGCACTGGCGCATGTCGGGCTCGAAACACGCGAGCGCCACACGGCGTCCGAGCTGTCCGGCGGCCAGCAGCAGCGCGTCGCCATCGCCCGCGCGCTGGTGTCGGATCCGCTGCTTCTCCTCGCCGATGAGCCGACAGGCAATCTCGACACGCAGCGCTCCCTCGAAATTATGGATCTCATCACCGCGCTCAACCGCGATCGCGGCATCACGGTCGTGCTCGTCACGCACGAGCCGGACATGGCGCGGTTCGCGCGCCGCGTCGTCGAGTTTCGCGACGGCCGCATCGCTCATGACGAACGGCGCGCCCATGATGCTTGACGCCGTCGCCCGCATCGCGCTGCGCGAGATCCGCTACAACCTGCTGCGTTCGATGCTGACCGCGCTCGGCATCATCATCGGCGTTGCGGCGGTCGTCACGATCATGGCTCTGGGCGAGGGCGCGACCGCGCGCGTGACATCGGATATTGCGAGCCTGGGGCGCAATCTCCTCATCATCTCGCCCGGCTCCAACAAGCGCGGCGGCATGTATGTGCCGGCAAAGTCCTTCGAGAGCGCCGACGTGCAAGCGCTCGAGCGCGAGATTCAGGGCCTCGAAGGCGTCGCGCCGACCGCCAATCAGACCGCAGTCGTCGTGTTCGGGAACGAGAACTGGGCAACGCAGGTGGCCGGCACCAGCAACGGCTATCTCGCCATCCGCGAATGGCCGCTGGCGCTCGGGCGCGCGTTCACGGAAGGCGAGGAGCGGGGCGGGCGACCGGTATGCGTTGTGGGCCAGACCGTGCGCGCAAAGCTGTTCGGTCTGCAGGATCCGCAAGGCGCGCGCATTCGTGTAAAGAAGACGCCGTGCACGGTGATCGGCGTGCTGGCGGTCAAGGGCAAATCCACCTTCGGCACCGATCAGGACGATCTCGTCGTCATGCCGCTCAAGGCCGTGCAGCGGCGCATCAGCGGCAACATGGATGTGAACTACATCTTCCTGTCCGTGCGCGACCCAGCCGGGATCGATCGCGTCAAGGCCGATGTAGAACGGCTGATGCGCCAGCGCCGCGGACTTGCTTCGAGCGGCGAAGACAATTTTCAGGCCAACGACATGAAGGAGATCACGCGCGTCGTCGAAAGCACGACGCAAGTGCTCACCGCGCTGCTCGGCGCCATCGCGGCGGTGAGCCTGCTCGTCGGCGGCATCGGCATCATGAACATCATGCTCGTATCGGTGACCGAGCGGACGCGCGAGATCGGCGTTCGGCTGGCCGTCGGCGCGCAGGAGCGCGACGTGCTCCTGCAGTTCCTTATCGAGGCGATGATGCTGGCGGCTTTCGGCGGCATCATCGGTGTCGTGCTGGGCGTCGGATTGTCCGCGCTCGCGGCCCAGGCGCTCAAGGTGCCTTTCGTGCTCAACGTGCCGATGATGTTCGTCGCCGTGGCGTTCTCCGGCCTCGTCGGCATCGCCTTCGGCTTCTTTCCCGCCCGCCGCGCCGCCCGCCTCGATCCCATCGAGGCGCTGCGGTACGAGTGATCCGATCTGTCACAGCGTGCGGCCATCCTTCGAGGCTCGCTACGCTCGCGCCTCAGGATGAGGCTTGTGTTAAAGGAAAACTTTGGCCTCATCCTGAGGTGCTCGGCGAAGCCGAGCCTCGAAGGATGGGCCAAATGCTCCGGCGCTACGACCTACGGCACCAGCCTGTACCCACCCGGCTCTGTGACGAGCAGGCGGGCGTCGGTCGGGTTCATCTCGATCTTCTGGCGCAGGCGATAGATATGCGTTTCGAGTGTATGGGTCGTGACGTTGGCGTTGTAGCCCCAGACCTCAGCGAGCAGCGTGTCGCGATTCACGACGCGTGGACCGGTGCGGTAGAGGTATTTGAGGATCGAGGTTTCCTTCTCCGTCAGCCGGATCTTCTTCTTGTTGGTGTCGACCAGCATCTTGGCCGACGGGCGGAAGGCGTAAGGACCGATCTGAAAGACCGCGTCCTCGCTCGTTTCATGGGAGCGCAAATGGGCGCGCAGGCGCGCGAGCAGTACCGCGAAGCGAAACGGCTTGGTGACATAGTCGTTCGCGCCGGATTCGAGGCCTTGCACGGTGTCCGCTTCGCTGTCGGCCCCCGTCAGCATGATGATGGGACAATGCACATGGGCGTCGCGCATCTTGCGGCACGCGATGCGACCGTCGAGGTCGGGCAGGCCGACATCCAGGAGGATGAGGTCGACATCACCGACGGCGGCCTGGCGCACGCCGTCTTCCGCCGTTTCCGCTTCGGCCGTGAGGAACTCCCCGTCACGGCTGAGCTGTTCGGCGAGCGCCCGGCGCAGGGCTTCGTCGTCATCGACCAGTAAGATCTTCTTGAGAGCCGCCATTGCTTCCGTCCGAATGAAGAGGTTCGCCGCCTTGGGAACCCGGGCAAGGGTTTAGCCCAATCACGGCGTTTGCGTGACAGCGATTTGAAGAGAGCTTATCAAAGGTCGGTGAGCCGGGCGATGAATGGCCGGGATCAACGGAGTGACGATGAGTGGTGGCCAGATTGGAACGGTTCCAGGCCCCGCGCGTGTGGAGCGCGCGGGCGGCGAGCTGCGCCGTGGCCTCCCGGTGCTGGTCGAAGCCGACGGCGGCGCACTTCCCGTTCTGGCGGCGGAGCGCGCAAACGTTGAAAGTCTCGCAAATCTCGCCGCTTTGTGCGGCGGACCCTTGGCGATCTATCTGACCCCCGCCCGGGCCCGAACTCTGAAAATTCGCCTGTATCACCCCGAAGTCGCCGTGGTTCCGCTCGGGACTCCGGCGGATCTCGGCCAAATTCGCCATCTCGCCGATCCCACGAGCGACCTCGCGCAGCCCATGATGGGCCCCTTTGCCTCGGACCGGGCGCCCTTGCCGGGGCCTGTTGCAGAGGCGTTGGCGCTCGCCAAGCTGGCGGGCCTCCTGCCCGCGCTGGTCGGGCCGCGCGCCGCCGTGCCGGATGCGGCGCGACGCGGAGGCGGGGCCGGCTATTTGGGCGTCGCAGCGGCCGACATTCACGCCTTTCCCGAAGCGGCGGCCCAGGGTCTCGAACGCGTCGTGGCAGCCAAAGTGCCCCTGGCGGGCGCCGAGGCGACGCGCATCGTGGCGTTCCGTCCCGCGGGCGGCGGCCCTGAAAATCTTGCGGTCATCGTCGGCAATCCCGATCTCTCCAAGCCGGTGCTCGTGCGTCTTCACTCCGAATGCTTCACGGGCGATCTCCTGGGCTCGCTCAAATGCGATTGCGGCGACCAGCTGCGCGGCGCGCTTGCGCTGATGGCGAAGGAGGGCGCGGGCATCCTGCTCTATCTCGCCCAGGAAGGGCGCGGCATCGGCCTGCTCAACAAGCTGCGCGCCTATGCGCTGCAGGATCAAGGCTACGACACGATGGACGCGAACGAACGCCTCGGATTCGAGGTCGACGAGCGTCTTTTTCTCGTGGCGGCGCAGATGCTCAAGATGCTCGGCGTGACATCCGTCCGTCTACTGACGAACAACCCGTTGAAGGTGGAAAGTCTGGCCGCGCTCGGTGTTCCCGTGGTCGAGCGTGTCGCGCACAGCTTTCCCTCCAACCCGCACAATGAGCGCTATCTCGCCGTCAAGGCCGAGAAGGGTGGTCATCAGCTCTGATCCTGTTCACGCACGCCGAAAATCGCGGAACCGACGCGAATATGCGTGGCGCCCAGGGCCACCGCGGTCTCGAAATCCGCGCTCATGCCCATGCTGAGACCGCGAAGGTCGTGACGCCCCGCGATCTTGGCGAGCAGTGCGAAATGCAGCGCGGGCTCTTCATCGATCGGCGGAATGCACATGAGCCCCTGAAGCGGCAGCGCTTCCGCGCGGCAACGTGCGATGAAGGCGTCCACGTCGGCGGGCAGAACGCCCGCCTTTTGCGGCTCCTCACCCGTGTTGACCTGCACGAACAACGGCAGCGCGCGTTTCGCTGCGACAAGGGCATCGGCGAGGCGAGGCCGATCGAGCGCGTGAAACACGTCGAACAGCTCGAGCGCCGCGCCGAGCTTGTTGGTTTGCAGGGGCCCGATCAGATGCAGGCGAAGATCGGGAACACGCGCCTTGATCGCGGGCCATTTGGCCTGCGCCTCCTGCACGCGGTTCTCGCCGAAATCGCGTTGCCCGGCCGCGAGCGCGGCTTCGATAGCCTCGACGCCGAAGGTCTTACTGACGGCGATGAGCGTGACGGACGCAGGGTCGCGCCCCGCCGCACGCGCCGCTGTTGCCAGCCGCGCGCGAATGGCGGCAAGGTTGTCGGCGATATGAGCGAAAGAGGACATGCATGACCCTAGCAAGCGTGGCGCTCGGCCTCAATCGCATGCGGCGACGCCGCGCGCCAGGCTTTGATTTGCGTCCGCTGATCTTTCTCACCGATACCGAGCGCACGGAGCCCGTCAGCGTCGTCGCGTCATGGCCGACGCCGGTCGCGCGCATGACGATGGTGATCTTCCGACACTATGATCATCCTGAGCGCGTGGACATCGCGACACGCTTGGCGCGTGTCTGCCGTGCGCGCGGCATCCCGCTCCTCGTTGCCGCGGATCTCAAACTGATGAGAGCGTTGCGCGCTGCCGGTGTTCATTGGCCTGACGGCCTGATGCGTAACGGCGGGATCCGAACGCGCGCGGCGGGAGGGCGCATCGTGACGGCGGCGGCTCATGACGCGGCGGGCCTTCGGCGCGCCGCGCGCGCGAGTGTCGACGCGGTTCTTCTCTCCCCTGTTTTTCCGACGTCAAGCCACATCGATCGCGCACCGCTCGGTCGGCTGCGGTTTGCCGCGCTGGTGCGCAGCGCCTCCGTCCCCGTTTACGCGCTCGGCGGCGTGGATGAACGATCGGCGCAATCTCTGATCGGCAGCGGCGCGGCCGGCCTTGCCGCGATCGGCGCTCTCAGAAATCGAGAGCGGTCTCGATGAAAAGGACGGTGGAGTGGGTGTCGCGCAAGTGGTCGAGGCCCATCGGCAAATAGTCGTCCGGAAGATCGTTCCAGAACACGACACCGCCCGCGACCTGCAGCCCCGGCCGGAACCGGTAGCCCGCCTGAGCCCCATAGGATCTGTCGGAAATCGTTCCGCCGAGCGAAAACGGCCCTTTGGCGTAGCTGAGCTCCGCATCCCAACGCGTCGTGTCGTCGAGATCCGCAGGATGGCCGCCCGCGAGACCGATCGTCGTGAGATCCCGCACCGAACCGGACAAGACAAGCGCGCCTCGACCATGCGGGAGACCATAAGCGACCGACGCGCCCGCGCCCCAGCGCAAGCTCGTTTCCGGGAGGATGACGGTCGCCGGCGTATTGCGGACGGCCATGTGGGTCCCGCTCAGACTGAGCGTCACCCGCTTGAACGCAACGGTATAATTCGCCCCCAGGCCGAGCGTGCTGGAGTCGAGATCCGCCCGATCGCGGGGCGTCAGAACTCCAAGCTGCAGGCCGGGCAGAAGCGGCGAGTTGCGCTGAGTCAGGGTGACCGCGAGTTGCACGCCCCCATATTGCGGCGTGCGATAGCTCAGGGTTTGATTGTCCATCGGCACGGCGAGACCCGAAAGCGCGACATCGCCGCCGCCGGCCCGCACAAGCCCGATGGTGCCGGCACGGCCATTCACCGAGATGTAGACGTCATCGATTCCGGTCTGGTGGGCGCAGACGGATCCTGTCGCGGCACAAACCGGCTGGTCGACGTGAAGCTCTGTCAGAAAGCCGACATCGAGACCGGAGTCCAGGCTCGTCTTGCCGTCGAAGCGAATGTCGGAGATTTGGCCAAGCGTCGAGGTCGATGCGGACCCTTCGGTGGGCTGGAGTTGCGCGCTTCGCGTCGCAGAGGCCGTGGCACTCACGGCCAGCCCAACGAGAGCGACGATCACCCATGACGAGCGCGGCTTCATGTCCTTTCTCCGCCGCCCTCAACGGGTCCCTTCGGGACGGCAGAGCCCTCTTGACGCCATTACCTGCCCATTTGGGGAGGGGGTCAAGAAATGACAGATGCGCCGCAGCAAATCCTTTCAGCTGTGGTGCGGACACCACAATCCCGAGGCCGGATCCCGTTATCCAAGGCCGCGATTGCCTTCGACGAAGCGGCAAAGGTATAAAGCGTGCCGGGACGAAGCGAATTCGCCGCGTGCGGCGGGGAGCAGCCACTTACCGGAGCCACCGACCCGGAGAATGGCTGGGCCGGAAAATCGCCGGGCGATCTCGCAGGTCGCCCGTGGGGCTGACTTGAGACACAAGCGGAAAGAGGGAGTTCCATGGCGGAACGGTGCGGGAATGCTTCGAAGGCAGCCTTTGCGGGACGCTCGACGTGCCGTCATGTTGCACCGGTCGCCCTGATGTCCGGGCTTCTGTTGCTGGCTGCCTGTGCCCATGGCAGCCCGGGCAGCCTGGAATATGACGGCAAATCGGCCGACGCGGTCGGTCGCACCAGCGACGGGAAGAGCGCGAAGGGCGGCGCCATCGGCGTGAACAGCTATCTGTGGCGCGCCTCGCTCGACACCATCTCGTTCATGCCGCTCGCGTCGGCGGACCCCTATGGCGGCACCATCATCACGGATTGGTACGCCAATCCGAACTCGCCCAACGAGCGCTTCAAGATTACCGTCTACATCCTCGACCAACAGCTCCGCTCGGATGCGCTGAAGGTTTCGGTGTTCCGCCAGGCGAAAGGCACGGCCGGGTCCTGGACGGACGCGCCGGCCGATCCGCGCACGGGCACAAAGCTCGAGAACTCGATCCTCACCCGCGCGCGCGAGATGCGCATCACCTCAGTCGACAAGTAGCCTGGAGGGCGTGGCGCTCTGCCTCCGCGTCTCCGAACCCATGAGCCGATATAACGCAAAGGACGCCGAAGCCCGCTGGCAGGACCGTTGGCGTGAGGCGAACGCGTTCGGTGTCCGCGAAGACGCGGCGGCACCCAAATACTATGTGCTCGAGATGTTTCCCTATCCGTCGGGACGCATCCATATGGGCCATGTGCGCAACTACACCATGGGCGATGTCATCGCCCGCTTTCGCCGCGCCCAAGGTTACAATGTGCTGCACCCCATGGGTTGGGACGCCTTCGGCCTGCCGGCAGAGAATGCCGCGCGCGACAAGGGCGTGAGCCCGCGCGACTGGACCTACGAAAATATCGACGCCATGCGTGCCCAGCTCAAGATGATGGGCCTGTCGCTGGACTGGAGCAGAGAGTTCGCCACCTGCGATGTCGAATATTATCACCAGCAGCAGAAGCTGTTTTTGGATTTCTACAAGGCTGGATTCGTCAATCGCCATGAAGCCGATGTGAATTGGGATCCGGTCGACATGACCGTCTTGGCCAATGAACAGGTGATCGACGGCCGTGGCTGGCGTTCCGGCGCCATTGTCGAGCGGCGCAAGCTCAGCCAATGGTTCTTCAAGATCACCCAGTTCGCCGATGAATTGCTGGCCGGATTGGACACGCTGGACCGCTGGCCGGAGAAAGTCCGGCTTATGCAGAAGAATTGGATCGGCAAAAGCGAAGGCCTGCGCTTCCAGTTTTCCCTGTCCAACGGCGAAAAGCTGGATGTCTTCACCACCCGGCCCGACACCTTGTTCGGCGCCAGTTTTGTCGCACTGTCGCCGGATCACCCTTTGACCCAGGAATTGGCGCGCCAGGACCCGAAGCTGGAAGCCTTTATCGCCGAATGCCGCAAGACGGGCACGGCGGAAGCCGAAATCGAAAAAGCAGAGAAGCTGGGCTATGACACCGGCATCACCGCAGCCCATCCTTTCGA
>Ga0081455_10005477_pt1 | contig 13918 bp, 15 predicted proteins | sample TabmetS3T2R1_FD_70207 | JGI IMG/M metagenome (GOLD analysis project Ga0081455, IMG submission 70207) | Tabebuia heterophylla rhizosphere microbial communities from the University of Puerto Rico - S3T2R1 | ecosystem: Host-associated > Plants > Roots > Rhizosphere ... | reverse complement strand
CATCAAGGTCTTTCCGGCGGTGATCCTCGGCGGGCTCGACAGCATCGCCGGCGCGGTGATCGGCGGCGTCATCATCGGCCTGCTCGAGAATGTGGCGCACTTTGTCGACAGCCAGTATTTGCACTGGGGCAATCTCTACGAGATCGCGCCGTTCTACGTCCTCATCATCATCCTGATGATCAAGCCCTACGGCCTGTTCGGCACCAAGGACATCGAGAGAATCTAAGAGAAGCTGGACATGGCGGTTCAGAGCCTCCTTCCTGCGGGCGATTTCCGCACCACCTACGCGGCGGACACCGTGATCTTTCCGACCGCGGCGGGCCGCTACGCGGCGATCGCGGCGGTCGTGCTGCTCTGCTTCGCGCCGCTCGTGCTCAGCCAATATTGGCTCAGCATCCTGATCCAGATCGGCTACCTCGCCATCGCGGCGCTCGGGCTCAACATCCTGGTCGGGTTCACGGGCCAGATCTCGATCGGCCACGCGGCCTTCTTCGGCCTTGGCGCGTTCACCTCGGCCTACCTGAGCACGAAGCTGTCGGTGCCGGTGTTCTTCTCGATCCCGCTGGCGGCCGTGATCACGGCGATTGTCGGGCTCGTCTTTGGACTGCCCGCAGTGCGGCTCAAGGGCCTATATCTCGCGATCGCGACGCTCGCCGCGCAATACATTCTGCTTGACTTCTTCTCGCGCGCCGAATGGTTCACGGGCGGCACCGTGCCCGCCATCGCCGAGCCGTTCCGGATCTTCGGTTTCACGCTGCGCGGCGATCGCCAGTATTTCTATGTCGTGCTGGTCTATCTGGTGCTCAGCTTCGTCCTGACGGCGAATCTGATGCGGACGCGTGACGGGCGCGCGCTCGTGGCCGTCCGGGATCACTATCTCTCGGCCGAGATCATGGGCATCAACCTCGCCAAATACCGCACGCTGTCATTCGGGCTGGCGGCCTTCTATGCCGGCATCGGCGGCGCGCTCTACGCGCATTACCAAGAGGTCGTATCGAACGAAGGCTTCACCATCGATCGATCGATCCTGTTCCTCGCCATGGTCATCATCGGCGGTCTCGGCTCGGTCATGGGCACGCTGATGGGGACTGCGTTCATGGTCTTGCTGCCGGAAGCCATGGAATGGGTCAGCGCCCTGCTGCGCGGCGGTCCCATCGATCAGGCGCTGGCGCTGCGCAATAATATCGCTTTTCTGAGAGAGATCGCGATCGGCCTGGTGATCGTCTTCTTTCTGACGTTCGAACCGGACGGTCTCGTGCATCGCTGGCGGCGGATCAAGAGCTATTGGAAGCTCTACCCGTTCTCATATTGAGGCCGAGACGGGCACTGGGAAGTTCAAACCTCGCAGAGAACCACGGAAGGAACACGATGATGAAATACACGCTTCTACGCGGCGCGGCTGCGACGTTGGTGCTCACGGCGACCACCGTGCATGCCCAGGTATCGCATGCCCAGGTATCGATCGGGCATCTTGCGGACTATTCGGGCCCGACCGCTGACGTCGGCGTACCGTTCGGCCAAGGCGCCGCCGACGCCATGGGCTGGATCAACCAAAAAGGCGGCGTCAACAACGCAAAGGTCAGCGTCGACACCGTCGACTACGGCTATCAGGTGCCGCGCGCCGTCACCCAATATAAAAAATGGGTCGGCGACAAGGTTGCGGCCATTATCGGCTGGGGCACCGCCGACACCGAAGCGTTAACCGGCTTCGTGGCGCAGGACCAGATCCCGTACGTGTCCGCGTCCTACGCGGCCGCACTGACCGACCCGACCGGGCAGAGTAACAAGGCAAAGCCCGCGCCTTACAATTTCTTCTACGGCCCGAGCTATTCCGATGCGCTGCGCGGAATGTTGACCTGGGCGGCGCAGGACTGGAAAACCAAAGGCAAACCAGGCCAGCCCAAATTCGTCCACATGGGCGCGAACCATCCCTATCCCAACGCTCCGAAGGAGGCTGGCGAGGCGATCGCCAAAGAGCTCGGCTTCGTGGTCCTTCCGCCGGTACAGTTTGCGCTGACGCCGGGAGACTACACGGCGCAGTGCCTGACCTTGAAGAACTCCGGCGCGAATTACGCCTATCTCGGCAACACGGCCGGCTCGAACATCTCGGTGCTCAAGGCGTGCAAGACCGCCGGCGTGGACGTGCAGTTCCTCGGCAATGTCTGGGGCATGGACGAAAACGCCGCCAAGGCCGCGGGCGATGCCGCGAACGGCGTGGTGTTTCCTCTGCGAACCGGCGTGAGCTGGAACGGCAATGCGCCGGGCATGAAGACCGTGCAGGATATCTCGAAGCTCTCCGACCCGTCGGGCACAGCCTATCGGCCGGTGCACTATGTGGCCGGCGTTTGCACCGCTCTCTATTTAAAGGAGGCGATGTATTGGGCCGCCAAGAACGGCGGCGTCACCGGTCCGAACGTCAAGAAGGGCTTCTATCAGAAGAAGGAATGGGTGCCGGCCGGCATGGGAGGCGTTTGCCTGCCCTCGACCTGGAGCGAGACCGACCATCGCTCCACGCTCACTGTGAACCTCTATCGCATGAACGTCTCGGGTGCGACCGACGCGCCGCTCAACGATCTCATCAAGAACGGCACGATCAAGCTCGAGAAAGTGACGTCGGTCGAGCTGCCGCGCAAAGCCGAATGGCAGGGCTGGTGACGCTTGAGAGCGTTCTGGTGAAATGATGCACAACGATGCCACACGCGGCCGGACTCCCTCTCCCCGCTTGCGGCAGGGCTATCGTATTGGGCTTCGGGACAGGCACGGCCTCCGTTCCGCCCTCACCCTGAGGAGCGTTCATGCAAGTCAATTTGACTTGCATGAATGCGTCTCGAAGGGTGGGGGCGGCCCCGCACGTGCCGCGGCCCCATGCTTCGAGACGCATCGCAGCGCGATTGAGCCTGTTGCGTCTTTCGTGCGCGTGTCGCGCTGCGATGCTCCTCAGCATGAGGCCGAACAAAGGTCGCGGCCAAATGCTGCCGCAAGTGGGGAGCGCTACGCGTGTGGGGCGATTTCTACTTCCAATCCGAACCGGGGAACCCGCCTTAGCGAGGTCCTACGATGACGATCGAGACGAGCCCGGTCCACGAGAGCCCGGCGGCGGGCGCCGAGCCGTTGCTCTCGGTTCGCAACATCGAGGTCGCCTACGACGAGGTGATCCTCGTCCTGCGTGGGCTCAGTCTCGCGGTGCCGCGCGGCTCCGTGGTGGCCCTGCTGGGCGCGAACGGTGCGGGAAAGTCGACGACGCTCAAGGCCATCTCGGGACTGCTCAAGACCGAGGAAGGCGAGGTCACCCGCGGCGAGATCGTGTTCGACGGCCGGCGCATCGACGGGATCGACCCCGACCAGATCGTGCGGCGCGGCATCTTCCAGGTCATGGAAGGCCGCCGCGTCATTGCCGACATGACGACGCTCGAGAACCTGCGGCTTGGGGCGTTCACCCGCCGAGACAAGGAGATCGCGCGCGACCTCGAGATGGTGCTCGACTATTTTCCGCGGCTGCGCGAGCGCAGGGGGCTCGCCGGCTATCTTTCCGGCGGCGAGCAGCAGATGCTCGCGATCGGCCGCGCCCTCATGGCGCGCCCCAAGATGATCCTGATGGACGAGCCATCCATGGGCTTGTCGCCGCTGCTCGTGAAGGAGGTCTTCTCGATCATTCGCGACATCAACCGGAATCTCGGCGTCACCGTCTTGCTGGTCGAACAGAATACCCGCGCGGCGCTTTCGGTCGCGAGTTACGGATACATCATGGACCAGGGCAAGATCGTGCTCGACGGAACCGCCGATGAGTTGCGCAACAACGAGGATGTCAAGGAGTTCTATCTCGGCGGGGCCGGCGATCAGCGCAAGAGCTTCAAAAATCTCAAGAGCTTCCGGCGGCGGAAGCGCTGGCTTTAGCTGCCGCGACGGGAGGCGGCAAGCAGAGGGCAAACACCCAGACGGCGGCGCTCATGAAGCAGATTAAGCCCCCGCCTACCTCGCGATCAGCGAGCGCACCATGGAATTCAACGGCAAAGGGCAAGCGCGCCTCCGGCTGCTCAAAACGGTAGCCGGGAAGTAGAAGGCGGGGCGCATTGCCTGGCCGAGACTCTGGCTAATTTGCCTTGGGAGCGCCCGCTTTCGCCTGCTCTTCAGCGAGCACTTTCCTAGCTGTTTCAAGCTGCCGCTTGGCGCGCGCTTCCCAGGTCGCAGGATCGACGAAGGGATGTGGGTCTCCCGGCTTGCGGTCGGCGAGCTTCTTGGCACGCTCATGGATGCCGCCGCCCGGATAGCCGTTCGGGTCCTGCCAGGCATGGGTCATGACATAGACCTGCACGCCCTTCACGGCGTTCAGCTTCTCAGCGTTCTTCACTCCCTGCTCGGCGCCAGCAGGGCCCGGCGCGCCGCCCCCACCGCCACCCCAGATGCCGCGATAGGTCTGCGCACCATCATGCAGAGCGAGGCCTTCAACGAACAGATTGCCCGGCGTGTGGCCGGGCGCCGTGTGGAAGATCAGACGCTGATCGCCGAGGTCGAGGTGGTCGCCCTCACGCACTTCCATATCGCGCTTTGGCACCTCAGTCGGCTTGTTGCCGTCGCGGTTGTTGGGCTTGCCGGCGAAAGCTTCGATCATCTTCCAGTCTTCGGGCGTCGCCATGACACGCGCGCCGGTGAGTTCCTGCAGACGCTTTGCGCCGCCGAAATGGTCGAGGTGGCCATGGTCAATGATGATGTATTTGATGTCGCGCGGGTCGACGCCGATCTTCCTGATATTCGCCTCGATCAGGTCAACGAAGGGCTCCTGCGCTGTGTCGAACAGGATGTGGCCTTGCGGAGTCTTCAGGACCCACGACGACACGTAGCAGGGACCGACATGGTAGAGATTGTCGAAGACCTTAAAGGGCTCCATCTTCTGGATCTCGACTTCGCGCGAGCGGGGACCGATGCGGCAGATCTTCTCGAGCGGATCGTTGGGCGAAACTTGCGCGTTGGCGCGGGCGGCGGCCGCAGCGGCGGCGGCGCGGGCCGCAGCAGCTTCTGCTTCAGGGTTCTGCGCAAATGCCGCAAGCCCAAAAAGACTGGCGGCCACGAGGCAGCTTGCCGTCAGCATCAAGATCTTTCTCATCCCATCCTCCCTTGGTCCGTGCCGAGCGCCATTGGATCTTTTTGCACTGCGGCCAGTCTATCGCGTTGGTGCCCGCTACGGAAGTCGAGGGATATCCGCTCCTCAGAATGAGGGCGGGAGGGCGCCTCGCAAGCCTCAAGCCAGATTGCGTCGAGAAACTAGCGTCCGCTGATGTGCCTGATCTCGTTGAGGAGGAAGTTGCCGATGCGCTTGCCGCGGTTGCGCAGGTACTTCACGGGGCCGGCGTCGACAAAATAGGTGAGCAGGATCGAATCCCGCGTGGACACCTCGGGGCCGACCGTGTCGGCGGAATGCCAGGTGTTCTCCGCGACCGCAAAGGCGTAGCCGGTGTTCGGCGCGAACTTCATCTGGGTGTGTTTGGGCATGCTGCCGTCGGGCCGCACCTCATGGAAGATGGTGCCGATATGGGTCGTCGAGCTGTCGCGCGGCAGATAGAGCTGGACGGTCATGCCCTTCCAGTGCGTGTCCGGGTGCGGCGAAATCTTGTAGCCGGGCGTGTCGCGCGTGAGGATCGGCACCGGGTACATGCCGACCTTGGCGAAGTCCTTGCCGAAGCGCTTGCCGAGACCGGGCGCCAGCCGCCGCATCAACGCTTCCTTCACCGGCACCGAGCAGAGCGCGTGCCCGACAATGTCCCAGACCGAACGTTTCTCAGGTGGAAGCTTGCGGATGTATTCGGGGAACAGATCGATCTTGACCCGGGTGTGGGTGCCGTCCGCGAGATCGTTGCCCTTGGCGCGGCCGGACATCGGCCGATAGTCGGACGCGACCGGCATTCCGATCAGCATCGCGGCGTACACATCGTCGGGAAACACCCGATCGAACTGGAGATGGTAGAAAGGCGCGTCGCTTGCGCGGGCGCTGTCGAACGCTGCGGCAACGAATTGCGTCAAACGCTCGATGGCGCGCTGCCGGTCCAAAGTTTTGAGGCCGATTGACTGGTCCATTGCGGCGAGTCCCGAAGTGATTTGCGGCGAGCCTACACCGGCGACGGCCTCAATGACAGCACTGAACGGCCACAATACAGCGCTGAACGGTCACAATCCGCAGCACAAATCTTCAGCCTCCGCAGGATTTTACCTCACCGCCGCAGCGCCTTGAGTGCAGCCCGGCCGGCGTAGCGGGCCTGGGCACCGAGCTCCTCCTCGATGCGCAGGAGCTGGTTGTATTTGGCGGTGCGATCGGAGCGCGCGAGCGAGCCGGTCTTGATCTGCCCGCAATTGGTGGCGACCGCGAGGTCGGCGATGGTGGAATCCTCGGTCTCGCCCGAGCGATGCGACATCACCGCGGTGTAGCCTGCCTTGTGCGCAGTCTCGACCGCCGCGAGCGCTTCGGTCAGCGTGCCGATCTGGTTGACCTTGACCAGGATCGAGTTGGCGATGCCCATCTTAATGCAGTCGGTGAGCCGCGCAACGTTGGTGACCATCAGGTCATCGCCGACGAGCTGGCACGTGTTGCCAATGAGGTCGGTAACGCGCTTCCAGCCTTCGAAATCATCCTCCGCCATGCCGTCCTCGATCGAGGCGATCGGATAGCGCGACGCGAGGTCGGCCAGATACCTTGCCTGCTCCTCGATCGAGCGGGTCTTGCCTTCGCCCTCGTACACATATTTGCCGTTCTTGAAGAACTCGGTGGACGCTGGATCGAGCGCCAGGACGATGTCCTCGCCCGGCCGGTAGCCCGCCGCCTCGATCGCCTTCATGACAAAGCCGAGCGCCTCTTCGGCGGAAGCGAGATTGGGCGCGAAGCCGCCCTCGTCGCCGACGTTCGTATTGTGGCCGGCATCGTGCAGCGCCTTCTTGAGCGTCTGGAACACCTCGACGCCCATGCGCAGCGCGTCCGCAAAGGTTGCTGCGCCGACCGGCATGATCATGAATTCCTGGAAGTCGATCGGGTTGTCGGCGTGTACGCCGCCATTGACGATGTTCATCATCGGCACCGGCAAGAGCCGCGCCGACACGCCACCGACATAGCGATAGAGCGGCTCACCGCCTGCAATCGCGGCGGCCTTTGCCACCGCGAGCGACACGCCGAGGATCGCGTTGGCGCCGAGCCGGCCCTTGTTGGGCGTGCCGTCGAGCGCGATCAGGGTCTCGTCGATCTTATTCTGCGCTTCGGCATCCATGCCGCCGACCGCGTCGAAGATCTCACCGTTGACCGCCTCGACGGCCTTGCGCACGCCTTTGCCGAGATAGCGCTTCTTGTCGCCGTCGCGCAGCTCCACCGCCTCGTGCGCGCCGGTCGAGGCTCCTGAGGGAACGGCGGCGCGCCCGCGCGAGCCGTCCTCCAGCACGACGTCGACCTCGACCGTGGGGTTGCCGCGGCTGTCGAGGATCTCGCGGCCAATGATGTCGACGATGGCGGTCATGGGGCTCCTGCAGGATTACGAGCTTTGCGCCGCTTCTACAGGATCGCCCCGCCCCCCGCAAAGGCCCGCACGGGATCGGTGGAACCGGCGCCCGCGCTCCGGTATCCTGCCGGCAGGAGGATTCGATGAGCTACGTACAGCGTGTCCTGCAGCCGGGCGAGGTGGTGCAACACACGGCCTCGATCCACTGGATCGTCTATTGGCCGGGCGCGCTGTGCGCGCTCGGAGCGCTCGTGGCTTACGGCTATGGCGAGATGCAGGGACACGCCACCGTGTTCTGGGACTGGGTGGCCGTGCTCCTGGTGCTCGGGGCGCTCTTCTTCATCGTCCCGGAATGGCTCACCTGGTGGACCACTGAGATCGCGGTGACCAACCGCCGCATCATCTACAAGCAAGGCTTCATCCGCCGCAGCACGATGGAGATGCACATGGATAAGGTCGAGAGCGTCGACGTCATCCAGTCGATCTTCGGCCGCATCTTCGACTATGGCAACGTGATCGTGAAGGGAACCGGCACCGGCTTCGAGCCGCTCACCACCATCGCGGCGCCGATCGATCTTCGCAACCACATCACAGGCGTCTGACGCCGCGATGGCCCGCCAGCCCGACCGTCCGCGTCATCTCGGGCAGCCAAGCGCGATCCCGGCTTCACCTTCCGAAGCCGAGCTCGATCGCGTTGCCAATCCGCATCTCGACGCCGACTACGTGGCGCGCTTCACGGCGCCCGAGTTCACCACGCTCTGCCCGATCACGGCGCAGCCCGACTTCGCGCATCTCGTCATCGACTACGTGCCGGCAAAATGGCTCGTCGAGTCGAAGTCGCTCAAGCTCTATCTCGCGAGCTTCCGCAACCACGGCGCCTTCCACGAGGACTGCACGGTCGCGATCGCCAAGAAGCTCATTGCGGCGCTCGAGCCGAAATGGCTGCGCATCGGCGGCTACTGGTATCCGCGCGGCGGCATGCCGATCGACGTGTTCTTTCAATGGGGCAAGCTGCCATCAGGCGTCTGGTTGCCGGACCAGGGCGTCGCGCCCTATCGCGGGCGGGGATAGGCGTTCGCAGGAAATTGCAAGCCGCGGCAGAAGGTACCTGTGTATTCTGGTGGCAACTCGCGACCGTGCGTGCCAGCGGCGGCGAATCGCATTACGGTTGAACTACTCCTGCACAGCACTGTCTCGTAGCTCCGTGTTCGATGCAGTGCGCCTTGCTTCGTCTTCATCCGCGACAACCGATGCCAAGGGTCACATGAAAGAGCACAGAGAGTACCAGATCGCAGCGCAAGCAACCGGCCGCGCCATTCAGGCAATCGAGCATCAGACACTGGTGCGGATGAGGAGCGAGAGCGCCGCAACCGCCGCGAAACGCCAGGAATTTTTCGCTCTCCTCGACGGCTATCGGGAGCGGCTGTTCGCGTCCATCGAAGCGGCCGTCAAACGCAACGAGCGCGTCTTCTATCCGGCCACGGTTCCGGGCTTTGCGGCCCGCTGCGACAAGATCTTCAATATCGGTGTCGGTGACTACAACTACGAAATGCTGAACGGATGGCTCTATGCCAACGACCTCAAGCACGTCTTCCATGCGGAGCCTGGCGGCGCCATCCGCTGGTGAGCAAACCACCTGATGCGAGGTGCCGCTCGCAACGCCTTGACTTGTGCGGGCGTAGTCGGTGCCGCAATACGCTCTACCTTTGGTTGGTAGTCGCTTGACGCCCGTTCAATCTCGGGAACAAGAACTCAATCTGCAGCGTTAGCTGCATGCCCAAGAAGGCATGCGCGATGCCGCGACCCTCGAAGACGCGATCCTTGCCCGTCAAGCTCGCCGGTCATCTGGCCATGGGCGGATTGTTGGGAACCGCGCTTGCGGTGACGCTCATCGTCATCAACGCGCGCAATATTCTTGACCTGATTGCACTCAGCGCCTCGCCCTGGATGACCGGAATGATCTTCGTCAGCATCCTTGCGCTGTTCTGCGCGGTCGGCGCGACGTTGACCGGGCTCATCTTCATCCTGGCCGAGGAAGACGAAACCTGACGCTTTTGAGTTAGCCCACAATCGCGTGCGGCACGAACCGCGAGGTGTTCTTGGTGATCGCGCTTGTGTCCTCGCGGATCGACAGGCCGCACGGCTGCCCTGCTGCGATCCATGATCCGATCACGGCGTAATCATCGTCGAAGCGCGGCAGCGTCGCCATCGCTTGGCGCACATAGCCTTCGCCGCCATAAGGGCCGGCATCGGAGTCGATGACCTCCCCGTTCACCACCATCTCGACATTGGCGCCTTCGCGCGAATAGAGCGGCTTGCGCACGAACGATTTGCCGAGCTTTTCCGCTTCAGGATCCCCTTCGAAATAAGCTGGCAACAGATTGGGATGGCGCGGAAACATCGACCACAGCAGCGGCAGGATGCCCTTGTTCGACAGGATCGCCTTCCAGGGCGGCTCGATAAAGCGGGTCGAGGCGCCCGCGAGATAGGCGCCGAATTGCTCACGGAACATCCATTCCCAGGGATAGAGCTTGAACAGCAGCATGATCGGCTTGTTGTCGAGATCGATGAAATGGCCGTTTGGCGTGCGGCCGATCGCGTCCATGGCGAGCACGGTCGTGGTGAGCCCGGCCTGGCGCGCGGTGTCCTCGATGTAGCACAGCGTGCCTTCATCTTCAGCGCTGCTGGTCGTGCCGGCGAGATGCAGGTGGCCGCCCTCACCGATCCCGCGCCAGCCTTCGATCAGCCGTTCGTGCAGGGAATTGTACTGGTCGGCGGCCTTGGGAACGATTCCGCGCGCGATCGCCTGCTCGAGCCAGTGCCATTGGAACACGGCGGTCTCGAACACCGCCGTCGGCGTATCGGCGTTGTATTCAAGGAGCTTGGCCGGCCCGCGGCCGTCGTAGCTCAGGTCGAAGCGGCCGTAGAGGTTCTTGTCGCGGCGCTGCCAGCTTGCCGCGATCAGGGTCCAGTACCGCTCGGGGATGCGCAGTGCGTGCAGGATACGCTCCTCCTTCACCGCGCGGTCGACGAGGTCGTAGCACATCTGCTCGAGCTCGGCAGTTGGCGCTTCGATGTCGCGCTCGATCTCATCGAGCGAGAACGCGTAATAAGCGCGCTCGTCCCAGTAGCACGCACCATCGATGGTGTGGAACGCAAAGCCCGCCTTCTCGGCCTGCTCGCGCCAATCCGAGCGCTCATCGCATGCAATGCGCTGCACAGTCAGCTACCAGAGAAGATTCCGTGACCAGTCGAGCCGAAGCCGCCACGCGTGGCGCCGGCTTCGGCTCCGGATGTCGACGTTGATGAGGCGACCTTGCCGTGCTCGGATGATGACGAGGAATTGTTGCTGGAGCTGGACGATCCCGAGTGCGAGCCGGTGCGGGTGCTCGACGTATTCTTGCATGGCGGCAGCGCTTGCTGCGGGTTGTCCGGTCTTACTTGCTGAGGCTGCTGCACGCATTCGGTCGGCTGTGGCGGCGCAAGATAGTGACCGATGGCGGTCGCGCTGGTCACACCCATGAGCACGAGCAGCACCTGGCTGGAGCGCTTCATCGTCGGTTCCTCATAGCGCCATCGAGGCGGCGCTCAGCATGCCGGCCGTGATCGAGGTGAGCCCCAGCCAGATCGCGGCCGCGAGCTCGCCCTTCGCGATCCGCTCCGACAGATCCGGGATCGTCAAGCGGACGAGATAATAGACCGCAACCTGAACGGCCAGCGCGATGACGCCCCAGATCGCGCAATCGATGACATTGGCGGAATGACCAATGGCGCTGGTCAGTGGCAGCGCAAAGCCGATGGCGCTCAGCCCGAGCGCAACGGCAGCCCCGGGCACATTGCTGCGGATCAGTCCGAATTCGTCGTGCCGCGTAATCGCGGTGTAGATGATGAGATAGGCCGCGAGGAGCGCCGTCGCAACCAGGAGATAGACCAGAAAGGCCGGCACCCCGCTCAGCGATTGCAAGATCATGGATGGCTCACCTGATGTGCTGTCAGCCATCATCGCAGTGTCTTGCTAACCGAACTTTAACAATGGCAGCTCAATTCGCCGGCCCAATCGCTGTCCGCAGCGTGCTGATCACCTCGGGCGACACCTCGGCGAGCGCCCGAATGATGGCTTCCCCACGCCGTACGCTCACATAGCTGTAGGCAATGCCGTTCTTGGCCTCCGATTCCTTGATGAAATCCGGATCGTGAGAGGCCCGCTCGAAGCCCAAGCGCAAGGCGGCAAGCGCCTCCGGCGAGGTCGAGGGCGGGGCAAGCCCAATGAACGACATTTCTCCGACCTGGTTGGTCAGCCAGTTGAAGGCGTCCCAGGTCGACCCCGACGGCAGCTTGCCGTGGATCTTCTTGTAGAGATCGGGAAACGCCGGCATCTCGGTGACGAACCTGCTCCGCTCGTAGTTGCCGTTGGCGTCGACCGGGACCAGATAGGACACGCCGATGCCGTCCCCGGCCCGGATGAAGGCCGCGCTGCGGGTGCGAAACGTCCCGATGCTCGTGTTGTGATACTGGACCTCGCCGCGCTGCATTGCGAGGAAGATATCGCTGCCGCCGCGATAGCCGGTGATGCGCCGCGCCTTCACGCCGAGGACCTGCAGGCCGAGATAGGCGAGCGTACCAGAAAAATCGGTGCTGCTCTGCTGTCCGACAATGACCATGTCGGCCTTGATGATGTCGCTCGGCTTCTTGGCGCCACCTTTCACGGTGTCGGTGCGCATATAATCGACGCGGATGTCGCCGGTCGCGCCCACATAGTCGAGCTGGTCATAGCGCGTGCGCAGCGCCTGATCGCCCAGCGCCTGCGCCAGCGGGTGGAAGGGATTGTAGATGATGGTCAGCCCGTCGGGCGCGGCACGCTCGGCCAGATAATTGATCGCGCTGCTGCCGCCGGCGCTCGGCATGTTCTGCACCACGATCGTTGGATTGCCTGGAATGTGCTTCTTCAGATGCGCTGCGAACCCGCGTGCAAAGACATCCGCGGTGCCGCCGGCCTCCAGGCCGACAATGATCCGCAGCGTCTTGCCGGCGTACACGTTGCTGCTCTGCGCCGACGCAACATCTGCGGGCCAATAGGTTGCAAGCAGCGCTGCCGTCCAGCCGGCAACGGACGACGTGAGCCGCATGGCGTCCTCCCGACACGTTCGAAAACGTTCGCGCAAAGACTTTCATTTTCTTGCAAACCTAGCAGAGACCTGCGGTGCGCTACAGCCTCGCCCCTGCGACAATGAGGAGCAGCTCCCGCATCACGCGCGCCGGATCGGCAGCGCGCATGACGCCGCCCATCACCGCGATGCCGACGGGACCTGACGCCAGCACCTCGGCGGCGCGCATGACATTGAGGCCGCCGATCGCCAGGATCGGCACGCGTGTCACGCGCGCGATCTCGGCGAGGCCCTTGCGGCCGATCTCGGGGCCGTAGCCGGGCTTGCTTTCGGTCTCGAAGGCGGGCCCCGCAAGCGCGTAGTCGACACTTGAGGGATCGATGGCCTCGGCTTCGGTCACGCTATGGATCGACACGCCGACGAGCTTGTCCGGCCCCATGAGCTTGCGTGCCGCCTGCGGCTCGCTGCCAGCCGGCAGATGGACGCCGTCGGCGTTCGCCGCCCGCGCCAGCTCCGCTGTGCCGTGCAGCGAAAGCTTGCCGCCATGACGCCAGACCATCGGCGCCAACATACGCGCGAGCGCCACCTGCTCGCCCTCGGGCAGGTCTTTCTCGCGCACGCTCACCCAGCGGCAGCCCGCCGTCAGCGCCGCAGCCACGACCTCGACCACGGTCCGACGCGCCTGTTGGCGGTCGGTCACCAGCATGAGCGGCGGTTCAGGGAGCTTCACGTGCCGACGAGACCGAATTGCGGGCTCGAAGGCTCCGCGTGCGTGATCCTCGGAATACGTCCGGCGAGCCGCGACCAGCGGCCGGCCTCGACCGCCGCGCGCATGCTCTTGGCCATCATCACAGGATCGCTTGCCTTCGACACCGCGGTGTTGAGGAGCACGGCCGAGCAGCCAAGTTCCATCGCGAGCGCCGCGTCGGAAGCGGTACCGATGCCGGCATCGAGCACGACCGGCACCGGCGAGCGCGCGCAGACAAGCTCAATGAGATGCGGATTGCAGATGCCGAGCCCGGATCCGATCGGCGCGCCGAGCGGCATCACGGCGGCGGCGCCGACGTCGGCGAGCTTGCGGCAGACCACCGGATCTTCGGTGCAATAGGGCAGCACCACGAAGCCCTTCGCGACCAGCGTTTCGGTCGCGCGGATGAGCTCCTCGGTGTCGGGATAAAGGAGCTCGCGATCGCCGATCACCTCGACCTTGATCCAGTTTGTATCCAGCGCCTCGCGCGCGAGCTCGGCAGTGAGGATCGCGTCCTTCGCGGTCTGGCAGCCCGCGGTGTTGGGCAGGAAATGGATGTGCTTGGGGGTGAGATCGACGAGACTCTCGTCATC
>Ga0081455_10005476_pt1 | contig 13919 bp, 10 predicted proteins | sample TabmetS3T2R1_FD_70207 | JGI IMG/M metagenome (GOLD analysis project Ga0081455, IMG submission 70207) | Tabebuia heterophylla rhizosphere microbial communities from the University of Puerto Rico - S3T2R1 | ecosystem: Host-associated > Plants > Roots > Rhizosphere ... | reverse complement strand
TCTGGTACGCGACGAACCCATAGCCATATGCGTGTGCCTTGGGAAAGGCATAGTCGGCAAACGGTTCGATGATGTCGAACCATGCCTTGCCCAGTCCTGCGCCATAGCCGGTGCGATCGCAGGCCTCGATGAACTTCTCGCGCTCTGCCGCCATGATCTCGCGGCGCTTCTTGCCCGCAGCCTTACGAAGATTGTCGGCCTCGGCGAGGGAGTACCCGGCGAATTTCTGAGCGATCCGCATCACCCCTTCCTGATAGATGCATAGACCGTAAGTGTCGCTAAGCACTTCGGCCGCGTCGGGGTGCAGATACTCCACCGGCTTGCGGCCGTTCTTGCGGTCTGCGTAGTCGTTGTGCATGTTCGCGGCCATGGGGCCGGGCCGGTAGAGCGCCACCAATGCCGCCACGTCCTCGAACGTCGTGGGCTGCAGCGAGCGCATGAGCGCCCGCATCGGCCCGCCCTCCAGCTGGAACACGCCGACGGAGTCGCCGCGGCACAGCAGCTCATAGGTGGGCCCGTCGTCGAGCGGCACCCGGTCGATGTCCAGCTCGACGCCCCGGGTGCGGCGGATCACCCCGACGGTGTCGGTGATCACGTCGAGGTTGCGCAGGCCCAGGAAGTCCATCTTGAGCAGGCCGAGCTCCTCGACGCCGTGCATCTCGTACTGCGTGACGATCGGCGCCTCCTCCAGCGACTGGCCATTCTCGGGCTTGCGCTGGATCGGCAGGTACTCGGTGAGCGGCTCCTTGGTGATCACCACGGCGGCGGCGTGGATCCCGTCCTGGCGCCGCAGGCCCTCGAGGCCCTTGGCGACGTCGACGACCTGCTGGACGTCGGGGTCGTCCTCGTACATCTGCCGCAGCTCGGCCGCCATCTTGTAGCCGTCTTCGAAGCGCGGGTCGGGATCGAGGCAGGCGTACAGGGGCGTGTCGCGGCCCATGATGAGCGGCGGCATGGCCTTGGCCACCCGATCGCCGACGGCATAGGGCTGGCCCAGGACCCGGGCGGCGTCGCGCACGGCGGCCCGGGCCTTGATGGTCGAGAAGGTGACGATCTGCGCGACGTGGTCGCGGCCGTAGCGCTCGGCGGCGTAGCGGATCATCTCGTCCCGGAAGCGGGAGTCGAAGTCCATGTCGATGTCGGGCATGGAGATGCGCGACGGGTTCAGGAAGCGCTCGAACAGCAGGCCGTACCGGATCGGGTCGAGGTCGGTGATGCGCAGGCAGTACGCCACGGCGCAGCCGGCCGCACTCCCACGGCCCGGGCCCACCCGGATGCCGTTGCGCCGGGCGTGGGCGATCAGGTCCCAGACGATGAGGAAGTACGAGCTGAAGCCCATGTCGGCGATGACCTGCAGCTCGTACGCCAGCCGCTCCACGACGTCGTCGGGCAGCGGGTCTCCCCAGCGCTCCTTGGCACCCTCGAGCGTGAGGTGGCGCAGGTAGTCGCCGTCGCTGGCGAACTCGTCGGGCAGCGGGAACGTCGGCAGCTGGGGCTTGCCGAACGCGATCTCGACGTTGGCTCGCTCGGCGATCCACAGCGTGTTGTCGCACGCCTCCGGGGCCTCGGCGAACAGCGAACGCATCTCGGCGGCCGACTTCAGGTAGTGCTGGTCGCCGTGGAACTTGAACCGGTTGGGATCGCTCATCAGCGAACCCGTCTGCACGCACAGCAGGGCGTCGTGCGCCACTGCGTCGTGCTGGCGGACGTAGTGGCTGTCATTGGTGGCCAGCAGCGGCGCGCCGATGCGCCGGGCGATCTCGATCAGCTGCGGGTTCGTCCGGTGCTGTTCGGCGATGCCGTGGTCCTGCAGCTCCACGAACAGGTTGTCTTTGCCGAAGATGTCCTGCAGACGCGCCGCCTTGGCGGTGGCCCCCTCGACGTCGCCCTGGAGCAGCGACTGGAGAACCTGGCCACCCAGGCATCCGGTGGTGGCCATCAGGCCGCCGGCGTGATCGGTCAGCGTCTCCCAGTCGACGCGTGGTTTGTAGAAGTAGCCCTCGAGGAACGCTCGGCTGGCGAGCTGGATCAGGTTCCGGTACCCGACGTTGGTCTCGGCCAGCAGCGTGAGGTGGTAGTAGAGCTTCCTCCCGCCCTCGGTGTCGCCACCGGTGTCGTCGACCCGCCCCCGCCGTGCCGGGCGTTCCAACCGCGACTCGTGGGCCATGTAGGCCTCGGTGCCCAGGACGGGCTTGACCCCCTGCTTCCGGCACTCCTTGTAGAAGTCGAGGATGCCGTACATGTTGCCGTGGTCGGTGATGCCGAGGGCAGGCTGCCCATCGGCCACCGCGGCCCCGACGACCTCGCCGATGCGGGCGGCCCCGTCGAGCATCGAGTACTCGGTGTGGACGTGGAGGTGGGTGAAGCTTCCTCGAGGATGCACCCCGGTCGACTCCCTCCGTCGCGAACCTGCTCGATCAGTTCACCGGCGTGGTCGTCCACAGGGGCCTGTGGACAAATGACACCCGTGTGATTCGCCGAGCGTAGCGCGCCGGACCGGGACCCGGGGGCCGTAACGGTGGGCCCCGCCCGGCCGCGATCAGTACGCCAGGACGCCGGGCGTGGACCCGGCGCCCGCGGGATCACCGCGGACGGCGAGCGCATCCCAGATCGCCCCCAGCGCGGCGTCGTCGTCCGGCGATGTGAGCGACGCGCTCTCCAGCTCGGAGAGCGGCAAGCCACGGCTGCGGAGGTAGCCGCCGATCCCGATGCGCAGGCGCCGTTCCAGCACCTGGGCACCGGCGCGATCGATGTCGGGCAGCAAGACGGCGAACCAGTGCTGGGTCTGGTCCGGAACGTGGACCAGGTGGTCGACCACCCCGCCGGCAACGAACTGGTGACCCAGCTCGCGCAGGAGCGTGACCTGGCGCCGGTAGGGCAGGAGTGCGAACGGCTCGTCGGGCACCTGGACCAGGACGAGCGAGAACGGGCTGCCGCTGCGCTCGCAGGCCTCCTTCTCGGCGGCGATGCTGTCGCACAGGAAGCGCGCGGTCCACAGGCGCGTCTCGGGATCGATCGGCGGCGCCGGGACCGACCGCGGTGCCCGTGCTGCGGGCCGGGGCGGCGCGGGCGGCGGCGTCGGCACCGCGTCGTACCACGCCCCAGGCCGCCAGCGGGCGCCGTCCGGGTCCCGGGCGGCGGGTGTCCCGCGGGGATCGGAGATGGCCGGGCTCCCGTAGGGATCGGACCACGGCGGCGGTGACGGCGCCGGAGGCGCCCACTCGTCGTCGCCGCGCCCGGCGACGGCCGGGCTCCCGTAGGGATCGGACCACGGCGGCGGTGACATGCTCGGCGGGTCCGGCGGCCACTCGTCGTCGCCGCGCCCGGTGACGGCCGGGCTCCCGTAGGGATCGGACCACGGCGGCGGTGACATGCTCGGTGGGTCCGGCGGCCAGCCGTTGGACCCGGGCGAGCGTGCGGGCGTCTGCGGCCCCCAGCCGGGCTCCGGGCCGCGTGACCCCAGGGGCGCGGCCCACTCCGACCCCGTCGCACCAGAGGCCGACGCCGCCGGCTCCGGCTCCGGCTCGGCCCAGCCGGACGGGTCGGCGGCGGCGCGCCCGGCATAGGCGGCGGGGGCCGGGGCGGCGTAGGCGTCGTCGTCCGCCCCGGCGTAGGCGTAGGCGTGGTCGTCCGCCCCGGCGTAGGCGTCGTCGTCCGGCGTCGTGACCCACACCGAGGTCCGCTCCCCGGTCGCGAACGCGTCCTCCCCGGGACGCTCGCGCCTGGAGAAGGCGCGACCCCGCGCCACGAGAGGCGAGTCATCCCATTCGTTGCCCTGCGACAGGCGGTCGACCAGAGGCTGGGCCCGAACCCCCACCTCCGCCGCCACGGCGTAGGCGACCGCCCGGGTGAGCGCCAGCAAGCCCACGCTTGCCACCCCGGCGTCGTCCACGTCGGCGGCGCGGAGCGCCAGGTACACGACCGCAGCGATCGCGGCGGTCAGCAGGCCGCCGCTGCGTCCCACCAACAGGCCCGCCGCGAACACGGGCACGAACAGGAGCGTCGCCACGACCTCGACCCGGTCGACGCCGGCGAGCACGAGCCCCGCGGCCACGATCGTGACGACCGCCGCGACCGCGAGCACCAGGAGTGCCCGGGCCCCGTGCTCGCGCAAGTGGCCTCCGCGCGCGTTCCCCGCGATCCCCATCAGTGACAGCCTACGTGCCGTCTGACCTGGAAGGGAGGCACACTACCCAGGGAGGACGCCGCCACACGATGGGTGAGCGAGTGCCCCCGGCCTCTCCGCGGCGTCGGACGAGGGTTCAGAGGTACGTGCCCGGGCGCGTGTCGGCTTCGACGTTGGGCTGCGGTGCACCCGGCGGCAGGCGGCGGCGCATCTCGTCGAGCTGCTGGCGGGCCGCCATTTGCTGGGCGAAGAGGGTGGCCTGGATGCCGTGGAACAAACCCTCGAGCCAGCCCACGAGCTGGGCCTTCGCCACCCGCAGCTCGGCCTCGCTGGGCGTTGCCGTGTCCGCGAACGGGTGGGCCAGCCGGCCCAGCTCGTCACGCAGGTCCGGCGACAGCGCCCCCGACAGCTCCGAGATCGACGTCTCGTAGATCTCCCGCAGCCGGTCGCGGCTCTGCTCGTCGAGCTCGGACTGCCGCACCTCTTCGAGCAGGAGCTTGATCATCGACCCGATCCGCATCACCTTCGCCGGCTGCTCGACCGCCTCGTTGGGCTGGTCCCGCTCCTCGACGGGCCTCACCACCTCGGGATGCTCGACCTGGCCGGGAGCCGAACCGGCGGCGGCGCCCCCATCGGTCGAGGTGGGGGGCGGCTGGCCGGGCCCGGGCTGCCTGGCGCTCTGATCGTCGGTGAACGACATGGGGGCCATCCTGCCACGGCCCGCCGTGTATCCCGCACGCCCGGACGAAACCGCCGGCGGCCGGTGCGGTGTCAGCGCCGGGCGGCCAGGAGCGGGACCAACATCTCGGCCGGGGTCACCGACCCGTGGCGCCCGACGAGCTCGTAGGGGCCGACGTCCTGGGGGTCGTGGAAGGCGACGGTGGTCCGCGCCACGAGGGCTACGTCGCCCAGGCGGGAGCGGGCCGCCTCGGTCACCACGGGGCCGAACCAGCCCGCCGCCACGATCTCGTCACGCGTGACCACCCAGGCGTCGGCGCCGTGGTGCTCGGCCGCCGCCTCCCACAGGGCGCCCGCCCTTCCGGGCCGCGCGTGCAGCCAGCGGAACCGCGCCTCCCCCGACTGCATCGAGCACTCTCCCAGCACGGCGGGCGCGAGCTCGACGACGTCGTCGCCGGTCTCCACCTGGCCGTGGTCCGCAATGACCACCAGGGCGGCACCGGCGGGCAGGCGGGAGACGATCCGGTCGACGACCTGGTCGATCCATGCGAGCTCGGCGTCGTAGTACTCCGCCAGCCCGTACTCGTGGGCGACCTTGTCGAGCCCGTCGTAGTAGGCGTACACGAAGGGCTCGCCCCGGGCCAGGAGGCCCTCGACCTCGGCGAGCATTGTTGCCATCGTGCGGTAGCCCCAGAACCGGGCAGGCTCGAGGTGGGCGCCGGTGAAGCCCGAGCGGCGGTACTCGGCCCGCGTCACCACCGGGGGTCGCTGGCCCAGGAACGGGGCCGTGGACTGCAGCTTGGCTGGCGGCAGGCTCTGGTGGGCGTCCCCGGCGGCCGTGGACCAGCGCAGGACGTTGAGGACCTCGCCATGGACCGCCATGCGATAGCCGACGATCCCGTGCTCCCCCGGCGGCAGGCCGGTGGTGATCGAGGTGAGGGCGGTCGACGTCGTCGACGGCGCCACCGTGGTGATCGGGCCCCCTTCCATGGCCGACAGGGTGGGGGCCAGGGAGCGGCGGGCGGCGAGCTGTTCCCAACCCATGCCATCGAGGACGAACAGCACGACCTGGCGCGCGTCCACGGCAACGGCCGGGAGCCAGCGCGGCGCATCGTCGGGGTGTCCGAGGAGCGCAGGCACGACGTTCGTCACGCAGGCCCCGCCGTAGTCAGGTAGTAGGGGTTGGTCGACCACGCCTGTGCCTTTCCGGGGTCCACCGTACCCAGCCCGGCGCAACGCGATCAGGGGCGTTCGCGGCGTCTCCGCCCGGTCGACGACCGACTCGTTACGCTCGCAGCATGAAGGTGTCGACCCGCGGCGACTACGCCAGCCGGGCACTGCTGTCGCTGTCGCTGCACGCGGGCGAGGCGGGCCCGACCTCGGTCCGCGACATCGCCGAGCGCACGGGCCTGCCACAGCCCTACCTCGAGCAGATCCTCCTGGCGCTCAAGGGGGCCGGGCTGGTCCGGTCCAAGCGCGGCGTGGGTGGCGGCTACGTGCTGGCGCGGGAGCCTTCGACCATCACCCTGGGCGACATCGTGAGCGCGGTCGACGGGCCGATCACCGTGGGCGACTTCGGCGAGCCCCACCAGAACGGGGCGTGCGACCACGAGGGCCAGTGCGTGCTCCTGGCCATATGGGGGGTGCTGGGCGAGCACATGCGCCGCCACCTCGACGAGCTCACGCTGGCCGACATCGCCCGTATGGCCCGCGGCGAGCGCGACTGGCCGGTGGTCGAGCCGGTCGACTGACGAACTTGCCGCTGTTACCGCTGCCATGGCATCCCCAACTGCGGCAAGGCCGGAACGAGGTCAGCGCAACGTCGCCAGCACGGCTGCCAGGTCGGCTGGCAGCGGGGAGTCGAACGCGAGGGACTCGGCAGTGACGGGGTGCTCCAACGCCAGGTGCTCGGCGTGCAGCCAGGGCCTCGGCGACGGCAGCGAGGTGCGGCGGCCGCCGTAGCGCTCGTCCCCGACCACGGGGTGGCCGATCGACGCCATGTGGACTCGGATCTGATGGGTCCGGCCCGTCTCGAGCTCACAGAGCAGCTCGGTGACGGTCACCGGGTCCGTGAAGCCGCGGATGACCTCGTAGCGGGTGCGGGCCTCCTTGCCCGCCAGCGTCACGGCCATGCGCGTACGGTCTCGGGCGCTGCGACCCACCGGGGCATCGACCATCCCGGTCGGCGAGTCGACGGCGCCCCACACCAGGGCGTGGTAGCGCCGCTCGACCCCCCGCGCCGCCAGCATCGCCACGAGGGCGTCGTACGCGGGCTGGGATCGGGCGACCAGCAGCAGCCCGGACGTGCCCTTGTCGAGCCGATGGGCGATGCCGGGCCGGTCGGGCTGGCCCACGTCTCGGATCTCCGGGTAGCGGGCGAGCAGCCCGTGGACCAGGGTCCCGGCGTGCTGGCCGGCCCCGGGATGCACGACCACGCCGGCCGGCTTGTCGACCACGAGCAGGTCGGCGTCCTCGTACACCACGGGCACGTCGACCGTGGGATCGGGGACCAGCGCCTCCGGTGCGCGCTGATCGACGGCCGGCACCTCGAGCGCATCGCCCTCGGCGACCCGGTGGGAACGGGTGGTGACCTGCCGCCCCCCGACCATCACACGCCCGGCATCGACCAGCGCCGCGGCCTCCGACCGGCTGCAGCCGGTGACCATGGCGACGACCCGGTCGAGCCGCTGGCCGTCGAGGGCCCGCGGCACCACCGCTACGACGGTCGAATCCGCGGCTCGCCCCATGGCCGGCCCCCGTCCGTCGCCCAAGCCTTCCGGGATCCGCGGTACCCGCCCGCGCTCATTGCCGGGGTTCCTCGTCGATCTGGCGCCACTGCGTGCCGAAGAGCAGCAGGGCACCCACGACGATGGCGGCGTCAGCGAGATTGAACACCGGCCACCACTGGAGGTCGATGAAGTCCACGACCCCGCCCCCGAGGAATCCGTCCCCCGCCCGAAAGGCGCGGTCGATCAGGTTGCCGAGCGCGCCGCCGGCGACCAGCCCGATGGCCACCGCCGTCCCCGGGCTCGTGGCGTAGCGACCCGAGCGCAGAAGGACGGCCACCACGACCAGCGCCAACAACGAGATGACGGCACCCCGGCCCCGGGCCACGCTGAAGGCGGAGCCGTAGTTGATGACCAGGTTGAGCCGCAACGTCCAGACGATGTCGATCGTGCGCGTGTCCAGCGTCTCGATCGCCCACCACTTCGTAAGCTGGTCGGCGGCGAGGACGGCGACGGCGACGCCCAGGAGCAGTGGCCACCGCCCCCGTCGGGCCGTGGCGACGGAGGCCTGCGCCTCCCCCGTCAACGACCCAGGCCCAGACCCCCGCTCTTGCACTTCACGCACAGGGCGGCGTACGGCAGGGCCCGGAGTCGCTCCTTGGGGATCGTCGTGCCGCATGAGTCGCACTTGCCGTAGGAACCGTCGTGGATCTTCTCGATCGCCCGGTCGATCTGCTCGATGGCGGCCCGGGCCTGGGCGGAGAGCGCCAGGTCGCGTTCGCGCTCCACGGCCAGTGTGTCACCCTCGCCCGACTCCTCGTCGAACTGCACATCGCCCGGCTCGCGGTCCTCGGTGAGCGAGTCGGCCTCGGCCTGCAGGCTCTCGGCCTGGTGCAGGTACGTGGCCCGCTCCTGGGTCAGGGCCTGGAGCTGACCCTCGAGGAACTTGTCGAGGGCGGGCGCCTTGGTCGAGCGCTTGGTGGCCCTGGAGCGGGAGGCGGACTTGCGGGCCGGAGCGGTTTTGGTGGCTCTGGGCATGGGGGATCTCGCCGTCCTCGGGGAAAAGGGTGTCGGATAGTACGCCGACCCCCGGAGGGGGTCAAGGGAAGGCGTGCAGGATACGCGTGGGGGGGCCGAATCCCACCGCGGCCTACGCTGAGCAACATGCCTTTTGGCCCCGTCGACCCAGGTCTGGACCTGCCCGCTCTCGAGGAGCGGGTGCTGGCCAGGTGGCGCGAGCGCGAGGTCGTCGAGGAGGTGGCGCGGCTGCGCAAGGGCGCCGAGCCCTGGATCTTCTACGAGGGGCCTCCCACCGCCAACGGCCGGCCGGGGCTGCACCACGTGTGGGCCCGGGCGTTCAAGGACCTGTTCCCGCGCTTCCAGACCATGCGGGGTCGGGATGTCTCCCGCAAGGGCGGCTGGGACTGCCACGGCCTGCCGGTCGAGTTGGAGGTCGAGAAGGAGCTCGGGCTCGCCACCAAGGCCGACATCGAGGCGTACGGCATCGAGGCGTTCAACCAGCGCTGCCGGGAGTCGGTCCAGCGCTACGTGGAGGACTGGTCGGCGCTCACCGAGCGCTCGGCCGTGTGGATCGACACCGCCGACGCCTACTGGACACTCGACAACGACTACATCGAGTCCGTCTGGTGGATCATTCGCCAGCTCTGGGACAACGGCCTGCTGTACGAGGGGCACCGGGTCACTCCTTACTGCGGGCGCTGCGGCACCGCGCTCAGCTCGCACGAGGTCGCCCAGGGCTACGAGGACGTCGTCGACCCGTCGATCTACGTGCGCTTCCCCCTGACCGGAGGGGCAGGGGGCGCGGCCGTGCCCGACGCCGACCTGCTGGTCTGGACCACGACCCCCTGGACCCTCATCTCCAACGTGGCGGCCGCGGTCGGCCCCGAGTTCACCTACGTGCGTGTCGCCGCCCCCGACGGCGGGCGCGACCTGGTGCTGGGCGAGCGGGCCGCCGGCCGGCTGTTCCCCGAGGCCGAGGTGCGGGAGCGGTGGCGCGGCACCGACCTGGCCGGCTGGCGCTACCGGCGGCCCTTCGACTTCGTCGACCCGCCCCCCGGACCTGAAGGGTGGCGGGTCGTGGTCGCCGGTTACGTGAGCGACGACGACGGGTCCGGCATCGTCCACCTGGCGCCGGCATTCGGGGAGGAGGACGCCCAGGTCGGCCGCGTCGAAGGGCTGCCGGTCCTCAACCCCGTGGACGCCGACGCCACCTTCGACCACACCGTGCCGCCGTGGCAGGGGCGCTTCGTCAAGGACGCCGATCCCGAGATCATCGCCGACCTCCGCCGCCGCGGCCTGCTGGTGGCCGAGCAGCCTTACGAGCACAGCTATCCCCACTGCTGGCGCTGCGGCACCCCGCTCATCTACTGGGCCAAGACGTCGTGGTTCGTCCGTACCGAGGAGCGGCGCGGCGACCTCCTGGCCCAGAACGAGGTCATCGCCTGGTACCCCGACCACATCAAGCATGGCCGCTTCGGCCGCTGGCTCGAGTCAAACATCGACTGGGCTCTGTCGCGCGACCGCTACTGGGGCACCCCGTTGCCGATCTGGCGCTGCCGGGGTTGCGGCTCCGACACCTGCGTCGGATCGGTGGCCGAGCTCTCCGACCTGGCCGGACGCGACCTTTCGGATATCGACCTCCACCGGCCATACGTCGACGCCATCGCGTGGACCTGCACCGACCCCGGCTGCCGCGGCACGGTCCGGCGGCTGCTCCCCGTGCTCGACGCGTGGTTCGACTCGGGGTCGATGCCGTCGGCCCAGTTCCACCATCCCTTCGCCGACGACGGCCAGTTCGATGCCAGCTTCCCGGCCGACTTCATCTGCGAGGCCATCGACCAGACGCGGGGGTGGTTCTACTCGCTGCTGGCCGTCAACACGTTGGTCTTCGACTCCACGCCGTACCGCAACGTGGTGTGCCTCGGGCTCCTCGTCGACGAGCAGGGCCAGAAGATGTCGAAGTCGAAGGGCAACGTCATCGATCCCTGGCAGATCTTCACCGGGTTCGGTGCCGACGCCCTGCGCTGGTACTTCTTCTCGGCGGGCCAGCCGTGGACGACCCGGCGTGTCTACGAGGAAGGGATCCGCGAGTCCACCCGGCAGACCCTCCTGACGCTGTGGAACGTCTTCAGCTTCTTCGTCACCTACGCCGACCTCGACGGCTGGGAGCCCGGGCCGGGCGGGGAGGGCCCGGAGCCGTCGCACGTGCTCGACCGCTGGCTGTTGGGCGAGCTCGACGCCACCGTGTCCGCGGTCACCGACGCCCTCGACGGCTTCGACGCCCTCGGCGGCGCCAGCAGCATCGCCCGGTTCGTCGACGACCTGTCGAACTGGTACGTCCGCCGCAGCCGGCCCCGGTTCTGGAAGGCCGACGACCCGGACGCCCACGCCACCCTGCACCATGCCCTGGTGGTGACCAGCAAGCTGCTGGCGCCCCTCTGCCCGTTCCTCGCCGACGAGCTGTACGTGGCGTTGACCGGCGACGTGTCGGTGCACCTGGCGGACTGGCCCCTGCCCACCGGGCGCAGCGACCCGGCGCTGGCCGAACAGATGGGCGCCGCCCGGCGGCTGGTGGCCCTCGGCCGGGCCGCGCGGACCGACGCCAAGGCCAGGGTGCGTCAGCCGCTGCGCCGCGCACTGCTGCTCCACCCGGGGGTCAGCCTCGGGGCCGAGGCCCTCGACGAGATCGCGTCGGAGCTCAACGTCAAGGCGCTCGACGACGTGGACACCCTCTCCGGCCTGATGTCGTGGACGATCGTGCCCAACTTCCGAGCGCTCGGGCCGCGCCTCGGGCCCAGGGTCAACGACGTGAAGCGCGCATTGGCCGAGGCCGACGGGTCGGCGTTGCAGCGCCGGCTCGAGGCCGACGGGTTCATCGAGGTCGCCGGCGAGCGCCTGACCGCGGCTGACGTCGAGGTCCGGGCCGACCGCCACGAGGAGTTCGCGCTGGCCGACGATGGCGGCTGGGCGGTGGCGCTCGACCTCGAGCTCGACGACGACCTACGGCGCGAGGGGCTGGCGCGCGAGCTGGTGCGGAGCCTCAACGACCTGCGCAAGGACGTCGGCCTCGACATCGCCGACCGCGTCGTCCTTGCGATCGACGCCGACGACGCCGTGTGGGTCGCGCTCGATGCCCACCGCGACTACGTGATGAGCGAGGTGCTGGCGGTCGGGCTGACCCGGTCCCACGCCGGCGGTGCCCACGCGCTGCGCGTCGACGGCCACGACGTCGCCGTCACCATCGACGTCGCCTAGACCTGGCCTAGTGGACCCTCGCGGTGGTCATCGTGGCGTCCACGGAACCTCCGCGAGCGCCCACTAGGGCGAGGGTGTCAGCCCTCCGGCGGGTCGGTCGGCTCCGGATCGAACACGGCCCGGCCCCACTCACTCGGCCGCGTCTCCGGCTCGGGCGACGCGTCGGTGCCGTTGGCCCCCGGGTCGGCGCCGGGCGCCAGCGGTTCCTCGGCCGTGGGCGTCGGCGCCTCGGGTGCCGGCGGGGCGGGCGGCTCGCCGCCCACCGAGGTGCGCAGCTCCGACGGCAGCCACGGGGCACGTTCCCCGCTCCCGACGTCACCCACGCGATGCGCGTCGCCCGGTGTCATGAAGGGCATCGGCTGGCTCCACGGCCCGTTGTCGGAGGCGGGGGCCTCCTGGATGGCGGCGACGTGGGCCCCGGGGTTCCCTGCGCCGTACGGTGCCGCCGCGTCGTCGGGCTCGGACGGTGACGCCGGGCCCGAGCCGTAGACCGCCCGGCTGGGAAGCGGCGGCGTCGCAGGACGATCGACGTCGGCGAAGGCGGGGACCGGGCCAGGTGCCAGCTGGCCGTCGTCGTCGACGATCCTGCGCAGCTCGGCGATGCCGGCGCGGATGCGTTCGCGCTGGTCGTCGATGTGGCGGTTCAGGATGTCAAGGTCGACCCGCAGCGCCTCGCGCTGATCGACCAGGCCGTCCAGCTCGGCCTCGACGGACGCCCGGGCGTGGTCGGCACCACGCCGCGCCTCGTCCTCGGCGGCCATCCGAGTGCGGGTGGCCTCGGCCCTGGCCTCGTCGAGCAGGCGGTTGGCTTCCTGCTTGGCCTCCTTGATGGTGGCGTCGGCGGTGCGCTGCGCCAGTACCAGCGTGCGGCGCAGCGTGTCGTCGGTCTCGTTGACCCCGACCCCCTGGACCCCGGCACTCGGCGCCGGGGCTGCGGCCGGCCCGCGGCGCTGATACTCCTCGAGTTGCCGCTGCGCATCGAGCAGCCGGGCCTCGGCGGTCTCGGCCCGGACGCCCACCTCACGCAGGCGCTCGTGCAGGTGCCCGATACCTGCGGCTACACGCTCCAGGAAGTCATCGACGTCGCGGGTGTTGTAGCCGCCGCGCCGTGCCTCCCGGAACTCGACAGCGTGGAGCGTCTGAGGGGTCAATTCCATGGCGCGACAGAGTAACGAACCCGCTGGGGCCTAACTGAAGCCCTGACCGTTGTGTCTCAGCAGATGGCCCGGTACACGATCTGGCCCACCAGGAAGACGATGATCGGCGACAGATCGAGCGCCGCCACGCCCATGCGAATGGGCGGCAGGATCGAGCGGACCGGCGCCAGCACCGGCTCGGTCAGCCGGTAGAAGACGTCGTAGATCTGGGCGTAGGTGGTGCCCGGGGTGGGCAGGAACCAGCTCATGATGATGCGGACGAAGATCACCACCATGTAGAGCTGGATCGCGATGCAGACGATGATCACGGGTCGGGTGGCTCCGGCGACGCTGGCGTAGACAGGCGGTAGCAGGTTGGCAGATCAGGCTTCGTAGCCCCGCTCGCGGAGGCGGCGCCTCTCCTCGAGCGAGACCTCGACGTCATTCGGCGTCAGAAGATAGACCTGGTTGGCTACCCGCTCCATCTGGCCCCCGAGGCCGTAGCAGAGACCGCTGGCAAAGTCGATGATGCGACGGGAGAGGTCGCGGTCGACGCCCTGGAGGTTCAGTATCACCGGCACGTTGACCTTGAACTTGTCGGCCACGTCCTGCGCGTCGTTGAACGAGGTGGGGCCGACGACGAATGGCTTGGTGGTCGCACCGGGCGCCAGGGACCGGAGGAGCCCACCGCGGCCGCGTCCCGTGCGATCCCCGTCGGACCCGCGGCGAGTCGCACCGTGCTCGCGGCGGGGCGAGACCTCACCGGTGACGTCCTCGCCCGTGTGCCCGTGGCCGTTTCCGTTGCGATCATCGTGGCGGCCGGGCGCGAGGGTGCGCACCGACCCGCTGGGCTCGGGGTCACGCTGCACCGTGCCCGGCCCGCTCCGCCGGCCCGACGCCCGGGCCGAGCCCGAGTGCGGCGCCACCGACTGGTCGCCGGTGACGTCGAAGTCGTCGTACTCGTCGTCGGGGCCCAGC
>Ga0081455_10005475_pt1 | contig 13920 bp, 15 predicted proteins | sample TabmetS3T2R1_FD_70207 | JGI IMG/M metagenome (GOLD analysis project Ga0081455, IMG submission 70207) | Tabebuia heterophylla rhizosphere microbial communities from the University of Puerto Rico - S3T2R1 | ecosystem: Host-associated > Plants > Roots > Rhizosphere ... | reverse complement strand
AGTCCCAACAACGCGGAGCCAACGGCACGACAACGACCGTGTAAGCAAATCCCCTTCCCTCCCCGATTTTGCAATCCTCAGAGCAACAGAAGATCATTCTTCATGCAAGGCTCTTTGGGTTTCCTCAGTCGCCCCCAGTGGTGAGATGTTCCCTGAACCGCCAAGCGGCCATAAACACGCATAAAGAAAGGCCCCGGCGTATGGTCGCGGAGCCTTGAGTATAGCAACCACACCCGAGGAGCCAGGAGGGGCCCTGGGCGTCCCCTTCATGCACGCGTGACGTTCTCGCAAGCGCCACGCGCACAAATAAGGAGGACACAAGCATGCTCCCGGCGGCTAATATTGTAAATTGCCAATGTAGAAATAGCCTAGTGGATCCCAGCGCATGGGTTATGAACTCCTTGTAATGGCGTTGCGGATCGGGGGTGCCCTATTGATTGGCGCCTTAATTGGCTTGGAGCGAAGTTTTCACGGCCGTCCAGCGGGGTTTCGGACGCACTCGCTGGTTTGTGTCGCCTCAGCGCTGCTGATGCTGGTAACCGTCTATCAAAATGAATGGATGACGCAGGTCGCGATCGATGCGATCCGTACCGATCCGACGCGCATGGCGCAGGGCATCATGACCGGAATCGGTTTTCTCGGTGCAGGAGTTATCTTTAAGGAAGGTCTAACCGTTCGCGGTCTGACCACGGCCGCTTCAATTTGGGTAACCGCGGCGATCGGTGTGTTGGTCGGGATTGGTTTCTGGGTACCTGCCCTCCTCGGCACCCTCGCCACGCTGGCAATACTCGGCGGCTTTCGTCTAATCGAACACCGGCTGCCCAGCGAATTCTACGCACATCATCATCTGAGGTTCCGACGTGAATCCGTAATTCCTGAGGACAAGGTTCGCCAACTGATTGGCGACCACGGTTTCACCATCGCACACCTCTCCCAGCGTCTCACAAACGAAGGAAAAATCTTAGAGTACCGCATGGTCATCCGCAGCCGGGACCGAGCAAACGCCAAGCTGCTCGCGGACCACCTCTTGGCATTGAACGAGGTTATCGAGTTCCGCATTTCGCCTACGGGTGATTAGTGGCAAGCACAATCGCCCCCAGGCGTGAATAACTCGTGGGGTCTCAGCACTGGCGCCTCGACCTTTCGAGCGCTTCGGGCCGCGCCCCTTGGGCCAACGGTGAGCGCGGCCGCAATATCATCCACCGCGACACGACGTGGCGGGCTACCCCTCCAGGCGGCCCGAGTTTTGATTGCGCTGCAGTGGGTGTGATCTGACGCCTAGCGGGCAGGCGGAGAAAGGATGCTGAGGCGAAGGCACCGAAGTGGCCACAGTCGCAGTCCATTTTAGACGGTCCAAAATAGACAACTCCGAGGCGGTACCTCGGGGCTAGGGACTTGTGCAGGTGCGTGGCACGCATGCGCAAGCAGACACTCGTCTGTTCCTACACCTCACCTCGGTAAAGGGGATGTTGACCTCGGTCATGAAGCACTTTGCTTCAGCTGGAGACAGAAACTGCTCGGCGCGTCTGGTCGACGCTGCTTACATCCAGCTTCATGACCGTGATTGTGGCGCAAGCAGCGGAAATGCTTGTATCTTCGTGCACGCTCGCGATCGTACTTAACCTGTCTCGAGGCGGTAGATCATATGCGGTGATTGAGAATGTAGTTACTCACGCCGACTACCGGCGGCTGGGGCTCGGCGGACGGGTTCTTGTTCAAGCGCTCGATGTTGCTTGGCAGGCCGACTGCTACAAAGTTCTATTGGCCAACGGGTTCGAAAAGGGAGACAACCTTACGCTTCTATGAGGGAGCGGGCTTTCTTCGTGGGGGCAAGCCTACTTCGAAGAACGCCTCCTTAGCGTGCGGTTTTGTGCAAGTGCTGCGCTCCTGCACGATGGTCCCGGTAAGAACGACTTACGCCCCGCCACCGGGTCACCGGAGGCGTCAATGGATTACGCAGGCTTCGGGCGCAATCGAAACCGGTGGGCCAGCACGCTTGTCGCTTGTCTGCATCGCTTCCATTGATGCTGAAGCCAACCCACGTTCTCGATAACTCCTCGCGGTCAGAATCGTAGAACTCCTGCGTTTTAATCCCTTGAATGCCGGATGTGGTCGTCAGCGCTCTCAAGAACCGTCGATCCAACCCAAGAGCGGGCATTCAGAACCCCTCCACAGGGGCGAAAGATGTTCTCAGGTAAACGAACTGGCTCGGCTGCATAGGTCGATAGCTAGGTCCGGAGTAGTCCGGGTCAGGCACTCGGAACCGCACCAGCGGATCGGCAATGATGGACAGGCTTACCGCAGTGTAGGCAACCATCAGCAGCGTCAGCGGCACGAGTCCCCGCACCGCGCTGTACCGCGTCGACTCCGTGCGCAAAGCAATATGGTGAGCCAGAACCAACGACACAACATGGCCGACGACGATGGCCGTTATGGCGATACGCCAAGTCGTGCGAGCGTCGACAAGGTCGACGTTAGGCTCGTAACCGGAGGTGCCGAAGAGGTTCCAGCCTACACCCAAAGGATCTGAGGCCAAAGCAACCAAGCTCTGCGACTGCACAAGCAAGTAAGAAAAATTGTGGGCGATGGCATACCCGATCGCGATTGGTACCAGGGACAGGGCATAGCGATGCGACTGTATGCTGATGGGGGTGTGGCCACCGCCAGTCATGACGGTCATAGCTCCGCAGGCGCCGAGATACGCCGCTAAAAAGACCAACCAAATGCCGACGAGGCCCGACGTGGCGGCAATGATTCCTTCCGGATCACCTGGGAACCACTTTTCGATGGCGCGCCAAAACGCCGTGCCGAGCAGGCCATCAAACAGCACGGCGGACAGCATGAGCAACAGGAAAGCGACCACGGCATCGGAGGCTAGCTCTTTGCCAAGCAGACCCGCACCTGGCGGCCGTAGGACGAGGGTACGGATGCGGTAGGCTTTGCGTACGGTGGTGAACTGCGATGCCGACAGGAGAGCGAGAGGCGCAAAACCTCCGAGCAGTCCGAACAGAAAAGTAAAGGCCTCCCCGTGGGACAACCAGACTTCTCGCCCGTAAATGCGCATCGCCACCATTGTCACAACGGTGTAGGCCAGGGCCAGAAATGCCAAGACGCGCGGGTTCGCCGCATATGGCGACACCAACTCGATCCACACAAACCCAAACAGGGCGCACACTGCCGGCCATTCGGCGAGTCCTCTGGGATAGGCCGACAGCGCCGGCGAGGCTCCCCACCCAGACCAGCGCGACAGCGTGTTCCACGGATTGAGCGCCGGCCAGACGTTGGCAACCAGCGCGACGAAGAGGGCCAGTCCAACCCACCACGCGACCCAGATCAGGGTTGGTGCGAGGTTCTTCGCAGGATGTTGGTTGCCGAAGAGGCCCGCGGTTATGGTGCCGGCTAGCACAAGAACGCCTATAATGTGCAGCACTCCCTTGAGCGCGCAAAGCGGCGATCCCCGCCCATCCCGCAGATGCAGCAACTCAAGGTAAGGATAACGGCCTGAGCGCGGCGCGCGATACACGAATATGGCCATAACCGCAAAGCTCAGCGCAACGATCAATGCCGATCCGACAACGTAGTAACTCAACGGGAGCGGTAGGTCATAACGGTCGCCGGTACCATGTGCCAGCGTTTGGGTTGCAACCATTGCGGGAACAATCGCGAGGACTGTCGGCCACGCCGAACGACGCCTCATTCCGGGTACACCTCAAGGTAGGCAAATGGCACGCGATGATGGTGCCCCCTAGAGGCCCTCCGGTCGTCGGTATTGTGTACGTGCACGGGGAACCGTCCTGTCGCTTTTGCGGTTATCAACGCCTCTCCAGGACGTTCAGGCGCGGCCACGATTTCGATACCGAGGCCATGGATATGCAGCACGATCGGTCTGTTCGCCTCCACGCTTAAGCGAATGCGTTCACCTTTCACCGCGCGCACGATACGAGGTTCGCCACTGCCCGCTGCAACGTGCAGTACAACTTGCCTCTCGACTCCCATCGCCGGCGGCTCAGCTTGGCCCCATCCCGGAATAGACCTGACGGACAACAACAGCAGCGAAAGCAGCAGTCGGGCCCACGCGCGCATATAAATCGGTACGCTCACTTCACCTCATAGGCAGAGGAGTCCTGGAGCACGGATAAGACCAGCCTCTTGGCGGCATTCACGTCGAACCCGGCCGCTTGGTACTCCTCATAGAGTCGGAAGTCAGACACGCGGCTCAACACGAACCATGCAAGCTTGTTAGCCTCGAGCGAGCCAGGCGCCACCCCCAGGTCCTTCGCCACCGCTTCCACAGCCTCGATCCCTGTGAAGCCGGCTATGTAGTGCGAGAATGACCAGGCTCCATCGGTATAGGTTGGCAGCCACCACTCCAGCATTTGCTTGCGCGGCTGAACGATGATGGGCGGCTTGCCTGCAATCTTGGCGGCTTCCGCGAGTGCTGGGTTGAGGCCTTCTCCCTCCTTGTCGAGATCCCAATGCGGATCGAAATGCGAAGCTGCCGTCGCGACGATGAGCTTTTCGGCGGCACCACGATGGATCAGCTCCGCATAGACGACCGCACCATGCTCGCCCATCCATTTCCACTTTGCCTTACCCTGCTCCCCTCCCCATGACTGTGGATACCAGGCGGGCTTCACTACTTTTCCTGTGTTGGTGTCCCACTCGTACCAGACCTTTGCCCAGTCGTGCAGCACAAGCGCTGCTACCACAACATCGCGATCGACCTTTTTCACTTTGTAGATCTTCTCGTAGGCGTCGGCCCAGCCCATAGCGACGTCGATCCACTCCAGCACATGTACGGGCAGACCGCCCGGGTAATAGTGGTGCCCCTTTCCCCCTGCAGCCGGCGACGCAAGAAATGACTGTGTTGCCTTGGCCTTGAAGACCTTCGATTCCGGCCGCAGCACCATGTCGAGCACGAGCTCGCGCACCTCCTTGTCCTGGATGTTATTGATGTGGACCAGCAGCCGATCGTAGGCCTGCTTGGTCCACTGGCCCGTCTCGGCCATCTGCTGCGGTGTCATAGCGTAAATTGCTTTCAGCCGCTCTTCGGAGACAGTCCTCGATTGAGCCCATGTTGCTGGCGTGGAGAGCAGCATACTGAGTGCAAAAATTGCGATGCGTCGCATGGTGAGGTCCCCCAGGCTGAGCTCTGCCTGCATTCTAAACATGACAGCTTCCGGCCGATAGAACTGACTTGTGGCCTCAATGTCGCTACTTACCCACTACCGGGCCGCCTCTGCACTGCCGGCCAATCTTAGCCCGAGGCACTTGGCAAGCATGGGAGAATCGCCGGGGCGCCGAAAGCGATAGCGGAAAGGTGATCAAAGATCTCTTTGTTGCAATACTTTGTCCCGCGGCCGCGGCACCCGAGTGAGTGCCGTTCACGCCGTCTTCAGCAGAGGCAATTAGCACAAATGCGGACGCCAATGCCCGCCAGCGCGCCATCCTCTTTCAAGGGTCAGAGCCTGCAGTTCCAACCACTCGACGACCAAAATGCTAACCTGCCGTTTTTCAGTGCTGCGGCGAATCACGGCAAATGAGTTGGTGCCTTCGATCGAGTGCCAAGGGCGTGGCGGGTCAGGGCTAGTCACAGGCATTCCAAATGAAAACCATTAAGGCGGTTGTTGGTAGCTTCTTCAGGCCGGCACAAAATGACCGGTTTGCTCAGCTGCTACTGCGGCTCGCGGATACTGCCGTCGCCTGCGCAGCCCACTTTCGCGAGACAGGCGGTCTAGACCACACGGGTATCATAGACTTCGAGCATCGGGGTGATGCCATCGTGACCGAGATCCATGAGCTGCTGGACAACGCGTTTATACTCCGCTTCGACATCGCCGATTGCATGCGGCTGACCGACGACCTCGATAACGTCATTGACGGCATGCGCAAGGTCGCCATCCATATCGACATTTACCGGCCGGTGCTCGCGCCCCTCAGACCGGAAGCAAAGGAGCTATTCGCCATCGGGGAGCGGATGATGAGCGGCGTTCGGCGGTTAGTTGCGATGCTGGGTGAACCGCGGCTATCGCTTCCGGCAGTGCGTGAAGTGGCAAGTGCGATAGACGAGTCGGAGGCCGAAGCGGACAGGCTGGTCGCGACCGCTGAACGTAAGCTCGTGGCTGAGTTCAGCCAAGCTGATGCCAACCATTTGGCGTTTATCGCCTGGGACAAGCTCTACCAACAGCTCGAGGAAATGACGGACGAGGCAAACCATTGCGGTGAGCTCATCCTGTCCCTTGCCCGCAAGGAAGCGTGATGGGCGTCTTGAGTTTCGCGCTGCTCGTTGCACTTGCCACGGTGCTCATGGCCGAGTTCGTCAATGGTTGGACCGATGCGCCAAACGTGATCGCGACCGTGGTGTCGACTGGAGCCCTGTCACCACGCGCGGCAATTGTGATGGCGGTTGTGTTCAATGTCCTAGGCGCTATGGGTGGAACAGCCGTTGCGGCAACCGTCGGCAAAGGTATCGTGGCGCCCTCGGCCATGACACTCCCGGCGATCATCGCCACCATGCTTAGCATCATCGCGTGGGGCTCCTTCGCAGCTGCTGCCGGCATCCCAATTAGCAAGTCGCACGCGCTGCTCGCGGGGCTTGCGGGAGCCGGCCTCGCAGGTGGTGGATGGGATGCGCTACAATGGACGGGCTGGCTCAAGGTTGGGTATGGGCTGATTTGTTCGCTCGGGCTTGGTTTCTGCGGTGCACTTCTGATCGGGAAGCTAATTATCGCTCTCTCGGCTGGCGCCCGGCCAACTCCGGCCAAGCGCTCATACGATCGCCTGCAGCTCATTTCTGCGGCATTCATGGCTTATAATCATGGGCTCAACGATGGCCAGAAGTTCATGGGGGTATTCGCTCTGACCATGCTTGCGGGGGGTGCGACCGACATCTTCAATATCCCTTTCTGGATCATTCTTGTTTGCGCGCTCACGATGGGAATTGGCACCAGTTTCGGTGGCTGGCGGATCATCAAGACGGTTGGCATGAAGATGGCGCGGATCACATCGTGGCAGGGCTTCGCCGCACAAACATCCGCTTCAATGACGATCTTCGGTGCCTCGCACTTTGGCATCCCTTTGAGTACTACGCATACGATCACGACAGCTATCGTCGGCGCGAGCGCCGCCGTGCGCACCTACGATGTCAGATGGGGAGTCTTGCGCCGGATTGTCCTAGCTTGGAGCCTGACCTTTCCGGTCTGCGCGCTACTTGCGTTTGCGGTCGCCCTGGTCGCTAACCGGCTCTTCGCCTGAACTAGAGCAACGGCCTTGTGCTTTCACACGAACACTTGCACAATTTGCAGATGGAATTAGCGCGACAAGTTGCAGCCCTGCCGATTCGGCGCGAAGCGGACGGCTCGGTCCGCGTATTGCTTGTTACCACCCGCGAGACCGGGCGCTGGGTAATCCCAAAAGGCTGGCCCTGGCCTGACTGCGAGGACTGCCTGTCAGCCGCACAGGAAGCTCGTGAGGAAGCAGGCGTGCTCGGCCGGGTCCAATCGCGACCTCTAGGGTCTTTCGTATATGAAAAGCGGCGCTCGTCGGGCGCTGAGCTGGTCCGAGCCGACGTTTACGTAGTCGAGGTGACCTCTCTGCTGGACAGTTGGCCGGAGCAAGACGAACGCCAAAGAGCGTGGTTCACACTGGAGGACGCCTCAAACGTGGTCTCTGATCACGAACTCCGAGAACTCCTGCAAGCCTTAACAGTCGCTAATTTCCATACATCGTCCACCGATGCAAGGAAATCGGCTTAGGGTCGATAGCACGCATGCCGGGGACTCGACACCACGGGTAAAATACATTCGGCCGCCTACTCGGACACGCGGTCTGCTTAGTTCGTTTCTCAGCGTAGGCCCTGTCGCGGAACATCAATTGCAACAGGCCGGCAATAACGGCCACCAGCGGTCGCCCAAGCATAAGTTTGACGGTGAGATGACCGAATGGAGTCGAGATGAGGCGCGCGGGTCGTACATGAAGTACAGACTGTGACCGATAAGCCCGAGCCGACGCAGCCATTTCATGACGCGCATGAATTTCTACACCGCGATCCGCATGGACAATCTCCTGTCCTCGTCGCGTATGCCAGCCTCAAGGCAATCACCTGATTCCCGCGCGCATAAAGCTCTGCACAAACTGCCGCTGAAACAGGAGGAAGGCTATGAGCAGCGGGGCAGACGTGATTAGGGTTGCGGCACAAATAATCGACCATTCAATACCCTGGTCGGTCGAGGAAAATACCTGCAGACCCACGGTCAGGGGACGCGACTCCACCGAGTTCGTCACAATCAGCGGCCACAAAAAGTTGTTCCAATGATAACTGACGGAGACCAGCCCATAGGCGAGATAGACCGGTCTCGCCAGCGGCACGTAGACCTTGAGCAAAATCTGTAACGGCCCCGCGCCCTCGATACGCGCAGCATCATCCAGCTCCTTTGGCACGATCTTGAACGTCTGACGCAGCAGGAAAATGCCGAAAGCCGAGGCGACATACGGAAGGGCAATGGCGGGAATGGAATCCAACACGCCCAGCTTGTTCATGGTTTTATAATTCTCGACAATTAACACATCGGGCATGATCATCAGCTGCGCCAAAACTAGGGCGAAGGCGACACCACTGCCGGCAAAGTCGCTTCGCGCGAATGCGTAGGCAGCGAGGGTACACAGGATCAGCTGACTTCCGAGGATGAGCGTCACCAAGGCGAATGTATTGAGGAAGTAGCGCGCGAACGGCGCGGCGTCCCAGGCACGCGTGAAATTCTCGAGTGTGACTGGGGCCATCGGCTCGAAACGCGCCGAAAATTCGCTGGGGTGGAACGCTGTCCAAACGGCGTAGAGGAGGGGTAGCATCCAGAGAATCGCCAAGGTCCAGGCAGCGGCCGTCTCGAGTAGCCTCATGGCGCCCGACGGCGCATAGACCTCGCGCGTAAGATTCGGGTTCATCGATAGTGGATCCGCCGCTCGAGGAATATGTATTGGGCAAGCGCGGTAAGGGCCAGTCCGACCAACAGGACCACAGTCAGCGCGGCGGCAAGGCCCGTATCCCAGAAACCGAAGCCTAACTCATAGATGCGAAACAGCAGCAGCGACGTGGCGTTGTCGGGCCCACCGCGCGTCATGACGATAATGTGGTCGACCGTGCGGAAGGCGTTGATCACGGCGTTTATGAGCACGAACAGCGTTGTGGGCATCAGCAGTGGGAACTGGACGCGACGGAAGAAGTAGAACCGTGACGCGCCCTCCAGCGCCGCAGCCTCGCCGAGGTGCGGCGAGATCTGCTGAAGCGCGGCCAGGTAGAAGATCATGAAGAAACCGGCCTCTTTCCACACCGCCACGATGGTCACGCAGGCGAGCGCGGTGTCCTTGGAGCCCAGCCAGTTGTGCGAGGCGCCGCCGAACGAGGAGAGCACCTGTGCCAGTAACCCATACTGCGGCGTGTAGAAAAAGAGCCAGATGTTGGCAACGGCAATCATCGGCAGCACGGTTGGCGTGAAGTAGGCCATGCGTATGAGAGTGCGGCCGGCAATACGATCGTTGACCCATAGCGCCATGACCAAGGCGAGAGCAATCGAAACGGGAATCGTGCCGACTGCGAAGAATAGGTTGTTCGTCAACGCCTGCCAAAAGATCGGGTCGTCGATGATTTGGCGGTAGTTCTCCAAGCCGACAAAAGCAGAGCCGCGCCGTGGGCGCGGCGTCGAGTAGAAGCTATCGATAAAGGTTGCAAGCGCCGGCCAATGCGTAAAGAGGGCAAGTAGCGTCATTGCCGGCAGAAGCAGCAGCCAGGCGTTGAGGGTGGCAGACGAGCGGCGCATGGGCGATGCTACCACAAGGGCGGAAGCTCGGGGCTTGTGCCCAAAGCCAAATCACCGATAGTGGGAGAGGATGCGCTCGGCTTCGGCTTGCGAATCCTTCATCGCCTGTTCCGGCTGCTTGGTGCCGGTGAGCGCCGCCTGCAGGCCGTCGTTGAGAGCCTTGGTGACACGCTGGTTTTCGTGCGTCGAAAGCTCGGCTACGGCGTATTGCAATTGATCGCGCGCCACCGCCGCCGGTGGGAAGTCGGCGACATACTTCTTGAGTGTCGGGGTTTCAAACGCGTCCGGTCGCACCGCCACGTAGCCTGTGTCGACACACCACTGCGCTGCCCGCTCGGGCGTGGTGATCCAGCGAATGAACTTGAAGGCTGCCTCCTGCTGTGAACGCGGCACCTTTTTGGAAATATAGAAATTGCCGCCTCCGGTCGGGCTGCCGCGGCGCTTGCCGGCGGGCAGCATCGCCACGCCAAACGGGAATTTGGCATTGTTGCGGACATTGGTCAGGTTGCCAGTTGTGGTCCACATCATGGCCGTCTTCTTCTCGAAAAAATCCTTGGGCGTCGTCCCCCACTCAACGATGCCCGCCGGGTGCACCTTGTGCTTGCGCGAGAGATCGACCCAGTAGCTCAACGCCTCCACGACCTCCGGTTTGTCGTAGAACGTCCGGTTGCCGTCCTCGTTCATGAGCACAGCACCCGCCTGGGTGGTAAAGCCCTGGAAGAGCCAATATGGGAAGCCGGAGGACGGGACCTGAATTCCCCATTGCTTGGCGGCTCCAGAGCCGTCGACTTTGGTTAGCGCCTGCGCGAAGTTGATCTGCTCTGCCCACGTCGCCGGCGCCTTCTCGGGATCGAGCTGCGCTTCCTTGAAGAGGTCCTTGTTCCAATACAGCACGACCGTGGAGCGCTGGAAGGGCGCTCCCCAGGTCTTGCCGCCGGTCTGGCTATTGAGCATGAACGCCGGGAAGAAGCTCTTCAGCCAGGCCCTGTCATCGTTGGTCGTGACAAAGTCATCGATCGGGACAACGGCATCCTCGTCGATGAGCGTGAACATATCCGTCGACAGCAGCACGGAGGTTGTCGGTGGATTGCCGCTTTTGTGCGCGGTCAATGCTTTGACGATCGTTTCCTGGTAGGTGCCGGCATAGATCGGTTTCACCCTAATGCTTGGGTTCTCCTTCTCGAAGTCCGCCGCGTAGGAGTCGATCAGCTTAGTGATAGGCCCCCCGACCGCGACCGGGTAGTAGAAGGAAATCTCCGTGCTACTCTGGGCGATGGCTGGCTTAGCGATGAGCCCACCGGCGACAGCAGCCGTGCCTTTCAAGAACTCGCGCCTTTTCATATCTTGTCCTCCCTATGTTTGAATTGCGGCCGCAGCGGCGGCGGCCGAGTTAAGTCTTCGACCTGTTCTGGCATCAAACCAGTGTGACGCGTCGGTATCCCACGCGATTGATACTTTCTCGCCTGGCATCAAAGGTGATCTGCCTGGCACCCGCACCATGAAGGGCACATCGGCGATACGCGTGTCGACCAGCGTATCTGCGCCCAAATACTCGATGGCCACCACCTTGGCCTCTATGCCCGAGGATTCAAGCCTCACCGCTTCAGCGCGCACGCCGATCCACAGCGTGTCTGGCAAATGACCGCGTGGAGCGGCAGATTGGAGCACTTGCCACATGCTGCCGATCGATCTCCCCGGCAGCAGGTTCATCGGCGGCGTGCCAACAAAACGCGCCGTAAAGATCGTGGCCGGCTGCTGGTAAAGCTCTGCAGGTGATCCGTCCTGCTCGATTTGTCCCTGACGCATGAGTAGCACCTGATCCGCCATAGTCATGGCTTCGAGCTGATCATGGGTCACATAAATCATGGTGATGCCTAGGCGCTGCTGCAGCGCGCGAATCTCACGACGCATTTCCACCCGTAGCTGGGCATCGAGGTTGGAAAGCGGCTCGTCCATGAGGCAGACCGGGGCTTCCGCCACTATCGCGCGACCCAAGGCAACACGCTGCTGTTGACCGCCCGACAACTGCGATGGCTTACGGTCAAGCAACTTCTCCAGGCCCAAGAGGTCGGCCGCTCGCTGGAGACGGGTGGTACGCTCACCGCCCGGTACGCCGCGAACCTTCAATCCGAAGACAATATTCTCAGCGACTGAAAGATGTGGGAAGAGCGCGTAAGACTGAAAGACCATCGACACTTTGCGCTGTGCCGGCGAGAGGGCTGTGACATCCCGGCTTCCGATCAGGATGGAGCCGGAGCTTACCGTCTCGAGACCGGCGACGAGCCTGAGTGTGGTGGATTTTCCGCATCCCGACGGCCCTAACAGGGCACTGAGGCTGCCCTCACGCACGATGAAACTGACACGATCTACGGCGGGTTCGGCGCCCCAGCTCTTGGTGACCGAACGCAACTCCACTTCCGCCAAGGGCTCCTCCAAGCCTCCCCGGCGGGCGTAACGGCCGGGATCTCGAATGATACACGGCGGAGAGCCTGTCCGAACCAGATCTTGGAGACAAGCTCCAGGTTCGGATGTGGCACCACACCTCGGCTATAGTACCGAGCCAAGAAGTTGCGGAACTGGCAAGTAGTTGCGGCCCGCCAGTAACCGCACAGGGGGAAAAACAGCGAGATCGACGCTTCGGAACTTCCACCTTTAAGGGGACGATTGTTTTAACATCAAAGGGGGATCCGCTCATGACTGGCGAAGGTCAGCGACGACCCTGCGGCAGTTGTGCACCCACCCGCAGATGCGCAACTTTTGACCGCTCTCCTTTGCGGCCGCGGACTGATGGTCTCTCTGGACCACCGTCCGCTGCTTACAAACGGACCAATGGTGGTAGCAGACGCCATACCGACAAGGGCTAGCCTTGCCGGAGGCGGTGCCGAACATGCGTGCTCGCCGGCGATCCGCGTGCCTCAGGCTGAACCGATTTTCACAGCCCGTGACAATGCTTGGCAGTTGCGGCCGAGCCTGCCCCCAAGGGCTAACGCGCGCATTGACGCTGTGAGTCTTGGAGGTTTCGGTCCGGGACGAAGACGATGAGATCTATGGAACTTCGCGGCGATCACATGAAACCTATCGACGGCTAACTGAGGCCCACTCATCAAATCCGTCGAGGGCGATCCTGCTGATCTCGGCCGTTTGCCGGCGGCAAACACGAACTTGGCAGTCAGACCCATTCACCCGTTGGACGTCGCGTCTGCATCTTTCCGCAGATAGCGGGTTATCAGCACCAGCGCTCGGTGCGACTCTCGGGAGGGGCTGAGCAAGCAATGCCGGCAACGCTAATCTTTCTGCATTTGGCGGGTTTCGTAGCGCTACTCTTGTGGGGCATGCACATGGTGCACACCGGGATCGTGCGTGCCTTCGGCGGTAAGCTTCGCAAAATGCTTGTCGGCCTCAACAATCGTTGTAGGGCGTTTCTGACGGGAATGGGTGTCACCGCGTTGCTGTCCGCCACTACTGCCGTAGATGAGATCAGGCAGCCGCGCAGGTCGCGGTCGGAAGTCCGAACGTCGGCCAGGCGATGCACCACCCGAACGTAATTGTTCTCCACGAATTGCCCGCTCGCTGAGGAGCGCCGGCCTCGCATGGTGGAAATAGCCAGCTTTGCCCCTATACTTGCCAGAGTGGATACGCTTCGCTGAGCTCGCACGGTTCAAAGTGTCATGATTCAAACAGCGCCTCTGACGCGGCGTGGCACATTCTTGCATCTAGCGGCAGTGACTGTTCTGGTAGCGGCAGGCGGCGCCGTTGCTCAACAGCGGCGCTTCACGATTGGGTTCGCCAATCTCACCGACGATCCCGGCGCGCGGATCGAAGGGCTCGGCTTCACGGGCGAAGAAATTCGTTCGAGCTTCGTGCTCGGCGCACGCGGCCTGCCGATCGATTTGGTGCTCTATGACAATGCGCGCGAACGGGCAAAGGCCGTCGCCAACGCCGAAGATGCCGTGCAGCGCAAGCTCGACCTCTACATTCAGTACTGCGATGATCAGGCAGCGAACGACGAGGTCGCCGGGCGGCTGGCCGCCGCGCGGATTCCCATTCTGGCCGTGAATTTCCCGGTCGGCAACGCGTCCCTCTACTCAGCGGACAATCGTGAGGCTGG
>Ga0081455_10005474_pt1 | contig 13921 bp, 7 predicted proteins | sample TabmetS3T2R1_FD_70207 | JGI IMG/M metagenome (GOLD analysis project Ga0081455, IMG submission 70207) | Tabebuia heterophylla rhizosphere microbial communities from the University of Puerto Rico - S3T2R1 | ecosystem: Host-associated > Plants > Roots > Rhizosphere ... | reverse complement strand
GATGTTGAAATCGACGTGACCGGGCGTATCGATGATGTTGAGCCGTTTGTTTTTCCAGAACGCCGTGGTTGCTGCCGAGGTAATGGTGATGCCGCGCTCCTGCTCCTGCTCCATCCAATCCATGGTCGCGGCGCCTTCGTGCACCTCGCCCATCTTGTGGCTCTTGCCGGTGTAATAGAGGATCCGCTCGGTGGTCGTTGTCTTGCCGGCATCGATGTGGGCCATGATGCCGAAATTGCGGTAGTCCTCGATGGGATGGCTGCGGGGCATGAGCGGCGAGTTCCCTAATCTCTTGGCTTTCCGTCACCAGCGGTAATGAGAAAACGCACGGTTGGCCTCGGCCATGCGGTGCGTGTCCTCACGTTTCTTGACGGCGTTTCCCCGGCTGTTGGATGCATCGAGCAACTCGGCTGAGAGCCGCTCGGTCATCGTCTTCTCGTTGCGCTCGCGGGCGGCCGAGATGATCCAACGGATGCCGAGCGCCTGCCGGCGCGTCGCGCGGACCTCGACCGGAACCTGATAGGTCGCCCCGCCGACGCGGCGCGAGCGCACTTCAATCGATGGCATGACGTTTTCGAGCGCCTGCTCGAAAACGACGATCGGATTCTGCTTGGTCTTGCCTTCGATGATGTCGAGCGCGCCATAGACGATTTTTTCGGCTACCGACTTCTTGCCGGCGCGCATGATCACATTCATCAGTTTCGAAACCACCAGGTTCCCGAATTTCGGGTCCGGGTTGATCTCTCGCTTCTCGGCACTGTGACGGCGGGACATCGTTTTCTCTGTCTATCGTCATGGTCGGGCTCGTCCCGGCCACTCAGGTCTTTCCTCTCGTGATCCCAGATCTCGCTTCGCTCGCACTGGGATGAGCAAAGAGGCCGAAATTACTTCGGCCTCTTTGCTCCGTATTTGGAGCGTCGCTGCTTGCGATTCTTCACGCCTTGGGTGTCGAGCACACCCCGCAGGATGTGGTAGCGCACGCCGGGAAGGTCCTTCACGCGGCCGCCGCGGATCATCACCACCGAGTGCTCCTGCAGATTGTGGCCCTCGCCCGGTATGTAGCCAATCACCTCGAATCCGTTGGTGAGCCGCACCTTTGCGACTTTGCGCAAGGCCGAGTTCGGCTTCTTGGGCGTCGTGGTGTAGACGCGGGTACAAACCCCGCGCTTCTGCGGGCTCTGCTGCAGCGCCGGCACTTTTCTCTTCGCATGCTGCGTCACGCGCGGCTTGCGGATCAGCTGATTGATGGTCGGCATCGTCTCGCCTGTTAGCCTTCGCTGTCCCATCCTCGCGGGACGGACAAGAAAGGGTTCATCCCAACGCGCAAAACGGAAGAGCGCCTTCCGCTTCCGGTGCGTTCGGCGCTCACCCGTGTCACAGAGGACCGCCCCGCGCGAACCGCGAAACGGTCATGCACCTTCTCGTCTGACAGTCGTCAGAGGCAGCGTCTGAGCTTCATTCATCGAGGCTGGTGACACCCGCCCGCTGCCGAAAGAGACCTCAATCTCAATGGTTTAGCGGACCGGCGCGCCGTTCCGAGCAAGCGAAGCTCACCGCCTGCCGAAAAGTGGGGGGTATGTATCGGCGGCAGCGAGCGAAGTCAAGGCGCGAAAGGGCGGAAATACTCGACGTTTTCAATGTTTTGACGCGAATGGGCGGCTGCCGAAACAGGCGTCAGGCGGCGGCTTTCTCGAGCCGCGCCACCTCTCGCCGCACGAGGTTGCCATAGACGCCCTTGCTTCGCACCAACACCTGCGGCGGGCCGTCCTCGCAGACCCGGCCCGCCTGCAACACGACGATCCGGTCGAAGTTGCGCAAGCTCGAAAGCCTATGCGCGATTGCGATCACGGTCCTGCCGCCCATCAACCGATCCAATGCCTCCCGCACGGCCTCCTCCGATTCGCTGTCGAGGGCGGAGGTTGCTTCGTCGAGCAGGAGTATCGGTGCATCCTTGAGGAACGCGCGGGCAACCCCGATGCGCTGGCGCTGCCCCGGTGAGAGCTTCACGCCTCTGTCGCCGACAATCGTTGCGGCGCCCTCCGGCAGTTTGTCGATGAAATCGCAATTGGCCGCAGCAATTGCTTCCCGCACGTCCGCGTCGGAGGCCTCCGGCCGACCATAGCGGATGTTCTCCATGATCGAGCGGTGGAACAGGGAGATGTCCTGGGGGACCACGGCGATGGCAGAGCGCAAGCTCTCCTGCCTCACGCGCGCAATGTCTTGCCCGTCGATGAGAACGCGCCCGCCCTGCAAGTCATAGAAACGTTGCAGCAAGACGAAGAGGGTCGACTTGCCGCAACCCGACTGCCCGACCAGGCCCGCGCGCTGACCGGGTTCGATGCGCAGGCTGAAGTCGCTAAACACTCGGCGTCCGTCGGGATAGGAGAAGTCGATATTCTCGAACTCGACGGTCGCACCGGAGCGAACCAGCGGCGTCGCCTGCGGGTGGTCGCGCAGACGATGCGGAATGAGGAGCGTCGCGAGCGCTTCCGAAAGGCGCGCCAGATGCTGGGTGACGTCCACCAGCGCCACGGCGAGATCGCGTGTGGCATGCAGGATTGAAAGGCCGAGCGTGCAGACCAACACCACGTCACCTGCTGTTGCGCCTCCGTTCTGCCAAAGCACGATGGCCCATGCCAACAGCGCGATGATGAGAACAACGGTCACCACCGCATGGAACAGGCGCAGCTTTTCCAGATAGAGAAGACTGCGCCGCCGCGCCGTCATCTCGCGCTCGATGGTGGCGTCGAGCCGACTGTGCTCGCGGCCGAGGCCGCAAAACGACCAAACCAGAGGCAAGTTGCCGACGACATCTACCATTTCGCCGTCAACGGCCGCCGCGCGGTTGGCAAATTCGTGATGCAGCGGCCGGCCCGCGGCGGCCAGGCGGAACATCGCCACGACCAAGATGCCAGCCAGCGCCAGCAAGACAGCGGCCATCGGCAAGCTCACGGTCACGACGAAGCCGATGGCGATCAGCGTCGCCATGCAGGGCGGCATCACGTTCCATACCGACATGTTTTGTAAAGTGAAGACGGCGTTGGAGGTGGCGGTGATTCGGCTGGTCAACGTCCCCGGCATGCGATCGGCAAAGTAGCTGGGGGCATGGCCGGTCAAGTGCCGGAACAGGTCGCGCCGCAGGTCGCCGGTGACCGCAACGAAAGTGTAGCTGGCGATCCAACTCGCAACGCGCCACAAAAAGTTATCGGCTGCAATCAGCCCGGCCAGCAGCAGGAATCCCAGCCAAGCGTTTTTGGCATGGGAGGTAAGCCCGCCTGCAAGCGTGTCGACGAGAACTTTGACACCGTACTGGGCGCCAACCGAGCATCCGACCGCCGCGACGACGGCGGTCACAATCGCGGCGTGCGCAAGCGGCCGCTGCCTGACGTAGCGAGCGAGAAACACGAGGGGTCGGTCGGCGTACCGACAAGCGTCAGCATCTTGCATTTGCGGCCGGAAGCTCCCAGTCGGATCCGCACGCCCTACGAGTTCCAAGAACGCAACAATGGGCTCGGGGGTTCCACGGGAACCCAGCCAAGTTGATGGGAGTCAGAAGAAAGGATTTCGGGAACAATAGAACTGCGTCAGCCGCCTACCGGCTTAAGCCGCAGCCTTGAGTTGCCTCGGATTTGGACGCGTCTCCGGCAGCAGCAGTCCAACCAAAGCCAGACCGCAAGCGCCGATGAAAGCAAGACTGAAAAAGGCGACGCTGCTGCCGAAATGATCCATCGCATAACCAGCAAGCGTAGTGCTCAGCGCAGCGCCAATACCTACCGCGCTACCAACGATACCGAGACCGAGATTGAATCGTCCGGTCCCGCGCGTGATGTCCGCCACGACAAGCGGCAGAATCACGCCCAGAACTGCCGCGCACACGCCATCGAGAAGCTGGACGGCAACGACCAAATAGGGGTTGGTCACGAAAGCAAACAGCACGCCGCGCGCTGCCAAGGCTGCAAAGCAGAAGAACAGCAGCGGTCGGCGTCCCCACGAATCCGCAACTCGCCCAACCCAGGGAGCAAACCCCGCGACGACGAGTTGCGGCACAAGAATACAGGCGCCGATCAAGGTCGTCGCCCACTCGCTCACGCGCATGGTCAAAATCCCGCCCATGAGCGGCAACATCGCCGCGTTTCCAAGCTGAAACAGCAAGATGCAGGCGGCAAATATAAGCAACCGGCGGTCACACAAGAGCGTGCGCACGCCCACGCTAGTGGACGCGGTCTCGGCGCCGCGTGGATGGTCCACTTCGCCGACGCGGATACGTGCCAGCGCCAGTATCGCTGGCGCGGCGAGCGCGGCCGTAAGGAAGAAGACCGCCTGATTGGAGAGGAGGTATCCACACAGGCCCATTGCCGCGGCGGCAAAGCCGTTGCCGATCGATGCGAACCGGGCATTGCGGCCGAGTCGGGCTCCGAGCGCGGCGTGGCCGACCAGGCCCAGGCTGATTGCGGCAATGACCGGCCCCAGCACGCAGCTCGCTGCCGCATGCAGCACGCGCGATCCCATCACGACCAAAAACGTGGGCCAAATGGCAAGGGCCAGCGCGCTCAAGCAGATTGCCGCCACCGCAAGCATGGCAACCAGCCGCGCGGAACGCACCGCATCGACCAGCGCCCCGCCAGGCATCTGACAGGCGAGCGCCACCAGTCCGCCGGCGGTCAAAACAAGCCCGATGTCGAACTGGGTCCAGGCGTGCGCGGTCAGATAGATCGCGACGAAAGGCCCGAAGCCGGTTTGGATGTCGTCGAGGAAAAACGTGAACCAGTCAAGGCCGCGCGCGCTCGCCCGCGACGCCGCATCGCTTGTTGCGGGCGCCGTTTGCTTGAATGCCGCCGAGGGCGCAAAACCTACCTCGGCGCGGCGGCCCAGCCGACCGCCGTCAAGCTCAAGTGCTAAAGCTGACAGCCCTAAATCTCCGGCGCCGTAGGGGAATTACGGCGTCGGTTTTGGCCGGCTGCCCCGTGCAACCGGCCACCCCCTCCTCTTCAGCGGCGCCCCACACCGCGCTCACGCCTGACGCAGGACGTCGCAGCCGTGCTTGCCCCGCAGTCAAAATGCCCAAAGCGGCATTTTTGAGAAGCCGCTGTGAGTTCCGCAATGGGTATTATGAGAAGGCAGATTTTTTCCCTTTCGGCTCAATAGCGGTCCGGAACTTTCCCGTGCGGGCCCCGTTGGCCGCCCATGGAGCACGCAATTCATCCTCCGGTCCACCTCGTCACGCATTCCGACGAGCCGATCCGTTCGCTGGAAGCGGCGGCCAAAGTGATCCGGCGTCATGCCGGCGACCATCTCGATCGCAACGCAGAGAACGTGCTGCGCCAAATCAAGGGGGCGACGACGCTCGAACAGGCCGAGGCCGCCGGCAAGGCGTTTCGCGCCTGGGCCGAGGCGGAAGGCCTGCTGCTTGTCCCGCCGGAAGACGCCAGACGCGCGTCATGAAAATTAATTGCTGGCCGGGGTATCGCGCAGCGCGCAAAGCTTACTTGCGCTCGAGAATCGCGGCGATCGCCTTGACTTGGTTGCGTGCATAAATCGGCAGTCCGCCGCTGATCGAGTTGCCGCTGTTGAACGAGCTCTTGCCGGCAAGCACCTGCGCGGGCACCAAGTTCCGCAGCACCGGCACCTTCACGAATTCTTTTTTCTTCGCCAGCACGTTGCTTTCCACGGCCAGCGCGATGAAGACCGTGACGACGGTTTGCTTCGGATCGGTCGGATGCGCCTGAAACACGGCGAGCAATTTACCGAACTGCATCACCTGATTGACGGAGAAAATATTCTGTTCGAGCGCGCCCGCAGGCGGCGTGTCGAGCCCGGTCAGGTCTGTCAGGCCCATCTCGGTGACCTCTGCCGGCGGCCGTAGCGTTAATTCGCTCTCGAACTCGAGGTAGTCCGGGATTTTTTTGGCGCCCTCGCGAAGCTTATTGGCGATCTGAATGCCGACCGGCAATTTGCCTTCGAACTGATAGCGCGAGTGGATGCAGATTGTGACCGGCCTCGTTTCACACCAGCGCCGCAGCGGGTGCTGGTTGTGCACGGCGCGCGGGTCCTTGGCAGAAACTGCCTCGCCCGGGGCAACCAAGTTGTGCTTGATCGCCGGATCGATGCGCTCGACGAAGGGCAGCGCCACGAAGGTTGCGAGGTCGATCGCGCCGGGCGGCCGCGCCAGCACAAAGCGGGCTTCACCGACGTACATGTGAAGCTTTTCCTTGAAGCGCTTGCGCACGCCGTCGACCGTCACTTCAACGGTTGGTTCGAGGTAGCTCGGAAAGGGTGTCAAGAATTGCTTCTGGAGCGGTCGCGCCTGCGCCCAATCCTCAAAGCGGATCAGTCCGGTATCGGGATCGATCAGCTCGTCGCTGGGCCGGTCGATGAACGCGATGGTTCTCGGCTTGAGCCGATCGACCGCAAGCTCGGCAGGCAACGCGGCCTCTTCGATGCGGAACTCCTGCGCCCGAGCGTGAGTGGCCTCGCCCGCGGCCAATGCCGCCAGCCCCACGAGCAAGGCGGCAAGCTTCAGGGGTCCCATCATGAGGTCTTTCAATAAGATCGCCGATTGCCCCAGATATATCCGGGGTCGATGCGTTGCGGCGTTTGGTACTCGCGGCCGTAGGGATCGCGCGGCGGCTGCGCCTGAAATCGCGGATCACGCCCGTAGGAGCCGGATTGGCCGTAGTAATATTGTCCGGGCTGCCGCCATGGATCGCGCGGCGCCGGAACGTAGCGGCCGTTATTATCGTAGTAGTAATACCCTCCGCGCTGCTCGTAGGGACCGTAACCGTATGGAGCAGGCGCCACGCTGTAATACTCGCGCGCCCCGTAGGTATCTCCTCGCGAGACGAGTTGATACTGGGTATCGACGATGTGGCCGCTGCGGTCGATGCGGAAGCATTCGGTGATCACTCTTCCGCTGCTGACTTGCATCTCGCCCGAATCGAGGTCGATCGATTTGCATGCCAGATGGCGCTTGGCCTCGGGCGACGGCGGAGCCAGCGCGGTTTTCGGCGCCACGTTGGCCCATACTGCCTGGATCACCGGTTCGAAGATCGGCACTGCGACGTGGCCGCCGGTCGCACCGCCGCCGAGCGTGCGCCGCTTTCCGTCGGCATTGTCGTAGCCGATCCAGACGGCGACGGTGACGTCGTTGGTGAAGCCGATGAACCAGGCATCGTTTTCATTGTCGGACGTGCCGGTCTTGCCCGCGACATAGGGCGCAAGCCCGGAGATCGACCGTGCCGTTCCGCGCGACAACACCCCCTGCAGCATGGTCTTGAGTTGATAAAAGGCGGCGCGATCGACCGAGGAGACCATGACCGACGATTTCGGGTCATGGCGATAGATCACCGTGCCGTTGCGCTCGATGGAATCGATCACGTGCGGGGCGGGGTGCAGCCCTTCATTGGCGATGGTCGCATAGAAGGCGGCGAGGTCGATCGGCCGCACCGGTTGCGCGCCGAGCACGAATGGATAGTACCGCAAACATTCCCGATAAATCTGCGCTTCCAAGGCGAGCTTGCAAAGGCGGTCGAGGCTCGCCTCGGGGCTGCTCTCGATGCCGCCATCGAGCAGATGGACGGTGGCAAGATTGCGCGAATTCTCGAGCGCGCGGCGTAGCGTGAGAATCCCGCCATAACCGCCGTCGTAGTTCTTCGGCGTCCAGTAATCCTGCTCGCGGGCGCGGCCGCCGCCCAACGGCGGAAGGGTGATCGGCTCGTCGCTGACCAGGGTGTTGGGTTGCAAGCCGTTGCGCAACGCCGCCAGATAGCTCAGCGGCTTGATCGCCGAACCCGGCTGGCGCACGGCCTGCGTCGCGCGATTGAGCTGGCTCAGCGGGTACGAGAAGCCACCGGTCATGGCGAGGATGCGGCCGGTCTTGTTCTCCAGGACCACCACCACTCCTTGCACCACCGGCCGCACGCGCAGCTCCGCGCGCCCGGCGGTCTTGCCCTTGCCGTCGGTTACGCGCACCCGCACCACGTCATGGAGCGCGAGCTTGCGCTGGGCGGCCGCATTGTCGACCGAGAGCGGCAGGATACGTCCGTCAGCCAAGCCGACACGCCAAGCTCCGCCTTTGCCGCTCGGCTTCTCCAGCACGATGGCCGCCGCCCAGTGCACGTCGTAAAGCGGCAGCCGGGCATTCGCTAGCGCCCGCTGCCAGGCTGGCCGTCTATCGACGATCTTCTTCTCCGTCTCGCGTTGAATGGCTTGGCCGAGATTCGCCTCCGCCGCGCGAAACTGGACGCGCCCGTTGCTGCGCTCGTAACGCGAAAGCCCCTCCTGCAGTGCCTCCTCCACAGACCGCTGCAATTGCGGAACGATGGTCGAGCGCACCGTGTAGGAATTCGCGGTGATCGCATCGATGCCGGCGAGCGACTTCGCTTCGCGGGCGACCTGATCGACGAAATGGTAACCGACGTTGCGGCGCGGACGCTCGTAGGGCACGAGCGTCGGCAACGCGGGTAATCCCCGCCCCGTCTGCTCGGCAGCAAGCGTACCATCCTCCTGCATGCGGCTGAGAACGTAGGCCAGCCGTTCTTGCGCACGGATGGGATGCCGGTCGGGATTGAAGTAGTTCGGCCCCTTGGTTAGGCCGGCGAGAAGCGCGCCCTGCTCGAGCGTGAGTTCCTTCGCAGGCTTTCCGAAATAGCCGCGCGCGGCAAGTTCAATGCCCCACGAGCCGCGACCGAGATAGACGGAATTGAGATAAAGCTCGAGAATTTCCGCCTTGCTCAGCGTGCGCTCGAGGCGCGAGGCCACGATCATCTCGCGAATCTTGCGCTCATAGGTGAGGTCTTCGCCGACCAGCAGGTTCTTGACGATCTGCTGGGTGACCGTGGATCCGCCTTGCGGGCGCCCGGACGCGGCGAGATTGCCGATGAAGGCGCGAATCAAGCCGCGCTCGTCGATTCCTTTGTGCTGATAGAAGCGCCTGTCCTCGGCCGACAGAAAGGCCTTCTGCACGTGCTCCGGAATGTCGGCGAGCGGCACCCAGACGCGCCGCTGATTCTCTTCGAACACCTCTGCAAAGCGTTCGCCCCTGCGATCGAGCACGATGCTCGCGCCGGGAAGTTTCATGCCCTTGAGCTTTGTATGATCGGGCAGATCGGCCGTCGCCTTGTTGTAGAAATCGATGACGTCGCCGAGGTCCACCGCCGATACGGCGACGTTCTCGTTCTTGCAGAACTGCCGGTAGGCCGTTTGCAGATCGGCGAAATTGATGCCGCGAAACACCTTGCTCTCGCTGGCGGCCGCTTGTGGGTCGTCCATGGCGGTAGCCAGGAGATCTTCGAGGTTGATGTCCTCGATGTCGAATGCCTTACGCATGTGCGCGCAACCCGCGCGCAGCAGCTGCGCCACAAGCTGCTGATCTTGCGCACGCTCGAAGCGCGTCTTCACCGCATCCGGCGCCGTCATGACCTGACTGAGCGCCAGCGCGGTCGCAAATATTTTGACCAGAATCGATTCCATCTGACCGCGCGAAGACCAGAGGCCCAAGGCGAGAGTGGCCGCACCCCTAAGTCAGCGATACAAAATGGCTTTTTGGCGTGTCTAGTTCCTTCTCCGCACAAAATTAACCTGCGACCTTGTGCGTGGGGATCCTGCCTCAAGCCGGGACACCTCCGGCACATGCGTTGCCGGGCCGGCCGGCAGCAAACATCTCATTGGAAAATATCGGTAAATTTAGCGACTCGCGTTTTGCGGCGCGAGTGCGATTGCCGCATGGCGCGCCAAGCTAAACGCCGCCCGACAGATCGTTGCGAAATACCGCCGCGGCTGCAACGACTGCGCGTCAATGAAAAGGGGCCGCCCTCGGGCGGCCCCCCGTGCAACTTTAGAGTCGCCGGCGCTATTCCGCCGCCGGCAATTGCGCCGGCTCCGTCGGCTCCGCGGCAGCCGCCTGCGCGGCGGCCTCCTTCTCGCGCTCTTCCAGGATGAGCGCGTCGCGCTTGCCCGCGACTTCGCGCAAGGTGTTCATCATGGCGCCGGTGCCCGCCGGAATCAGGCGGCCAACGATGACGTTCTCCTTGAGGCCTTCGAGCGTGTCGATCTTTCCGTTGACCGCCGCCTCGGTGAGCACCCGCGTGGTCTCCTGGAAGGACGCCGCCGAGATGAACGAACGCGTTTGCAGCGAGGCTTTGGTGATGCCGAGCAGCACGGGGCGGCCGACGGCCGGCTTCTTGCCCTCCTCCTTCGCCCGCGCATTGATCTCGTCGAGCTCGATCTTGTCGATCTGCTCGCCTTGGATCAGGTCGGTTTCACCCGCATCGTCGATCTCGACCTTCTGCAGCATCTGGCGAACGATGACCTCGATGTGCTTGTCGTTGATCGAGACGCCCTGCAACCGGTACACATCCTGGATCTCGTTGACCAGATAGGCGGCGAGCTCCTCGACGCCCTTGATCGCCAGAATGTCGTGCGGCGCCGGGTTGCCCTCGACGATGGCGTCGCCCTTCTCGATCACGTCGCCGTCCTGCAGGTGGACGTGTTTGCCCTTGGGGATGAGATATTCCTTCGGCTCTTCCCCTTGATCGGCCGGCTCGATGATGACGCGCCGCTTGTTTTTGTAGTCGCGTCCGAAGCGGATGGTTCCGGAGGTCTCGGCGATAATCGCCGCCTCCTTCGGCCGACGCGCCTCGAACAACTCCGCCACGCGCGGCAAGCCGCCGGTGATGTCACGGGTCTTGGCGCTCTCGGTCGGGATGCGCGCGATGACGTCGCCCGCCTTCACCTGCGTTCCGGGATCGACCGAGATGATGGCGTCGACCGCGAGCTGATAGCGCGCCTCGCCGCCGCGCAGCAGCTTCATGGCCTTGTTGTTCTTGTCCTTGATCATGATGGCCGGATGCAGATCCACCCCGCGGCTGGCGCGCCAGTCGGTAACAACGCGTTTGGCGATGCCGGTCGATTCATCGAGCGTCTCCGACATCGACTGACCCTCGACCAGGTCTTCGAACCCGACGGTGCCCTCGACCTCGGTGAGGATCGGCCGCGTGTACGGATCCCACTCCGCGATTCGCTGGCCGCGCTTGATCTTGTCGCCATCTTCGACCAGCAAGCGTGCGCCGTACTGGATGCGGTGCACCGCGCGCTCGGTCCCGTCTGGGTCGAGCACCGCGACGACCATGTTGCGGGCCATCGCCACCGTCTGGCCGTCGGAGTTCTTCACGACGTTCTTGTTCTTGATCTTGATCGTGCCGTCGAAGTTCGACTCGATCACCGACTGCTCGGAGATCTGGGCAGCGCCGCCGATGTGGAACGTGCGCATGGTGAGCTGCGTGCCCGGCTCGCCGATCGATTGCGCGGCGATGACGCCGACCGCCTCGCCCATGTTGACCGGTGTGCCGCGGGCAAGATCGCGCCCATAGCATTTGGCGCAGACCCCGCCGCTGGTCTCGCAGGTGAGCACCGAACGGATGCGCAACTCCTGCACGCCGGCTGCCACGATGGCCTCGACCTCCGGCTCTCCCAGCAGCGTGCCGCTCTCGACGACGACCTCGTGCGAGGACGGATCGCGCACGTCCTCGGCGGCGGTACGGCCGAGAATGCGGCTCGCCAGCGATGCCACGACCGTGCCGGCATCGATGATGGCGCGCACCTTGATTCCCGACGAGGTGCCGCAGTCCTCCGACGTGATGATGCAGTCCTGCGCCACGTCCACGAGGCGCCGGGTGAGGTATCCCGAGTTCGCGGTCTTGAGCGCGGTATCCGCCAGCCCTTTGCGCGCACCGTGCGTCGAGTTGAAGTACTCGAGCACCGAGAGCCCCTCCTTGAAGTTGCTGATGATCGGGCTCTCGATGATCTCGCCCGACGGCTTGGCCATCAGGCCGCGCATGCCGGCGAGCTGGCGCATCTGCTGCGGCGAACCGCGGGCGCCGGAATGCGCCATCATGTAGATCGAGTTGACCTCGGCCGCGCGGCCGCCGCCGTCGATCCGCTCGACCGACGAAATCTGACGCATCATCTCGTCGGCGATCTGGTCGGTCGCCTTCGACCAAGCATCGACCACCTTGTTGTACTTCTCGCCCTGGGTGATCAGGCCGTCGTTGTATTGCTGCTCGAATTCCTTCGCCAGCGTGCGCGTCTGCTCGATGATCTTCCACTTGGTGTTCGGAACGACCATGTCGTCCTTGCCGAAGGAAATGCCGGCCTTGAAGGCATGGTGGAAGCCGAGCGCCATGATCCGGTCGCAGAAGATCACCGTCTCCTTCTGCCCGCAGTGGCGGTAGACCTGATCGATCATGCTGGAGATTTCCCGCTTGGTCATGAGCTTGTTCACGATCTCGAAGGAAATCTTCGAATTCCTCGGCAGCACCTCGCCGAGCATCACGCGACCGGGCGTGGTCTCAAACCATTGCTGGATCGGCTTGCCGTTCTCGTCGACCCCGATCCATCGGTATTTGATGCGAGTATGCAGGTCGACGACCTTGGCGTGGAGCGCGTGCTCGATCTCCGCCATCTCGCCGAACACCTTCAGCTCTTTGCCCTTCTCTTCACCCTCGCGCATGATGGAGAGGTAGTAGAGACCGAGCACGATGTCCTGCGACGGCACGATGATGGGCGAGCCGTTGGCGGGATGCAGAATGTTGTTTGTCGACATCATCAGCACGCGCGCCTCGAGCTGCGCCTCGAGCGAGAGCGGCACGTGCACGGCCATTTGATCGCCGTCGAAATCGGCGTTGAAGGCCGCGCAGACCAGCGGATGCAGCTGGATGGCCTTGCCCTCGATCAGCACCGGCTCGAATGCCTGGATGCCGAGGCGGTGTAGCGTCGGCGCGCGGTTGAGCAGGACCGGATGCTCGCGAATGACCTCGTCGAGGATATCCCAGACTTCGGGCTTTTCCTTCTCGACGAGCTTCTTGGCTTGTTTGACCGTGGTCGACAGGCCCTTGGCGTCGAGCCGTGAATAGATGAACGGCTTGAACAGTTCGAGCGCCATCTTCTTCGGCAATCCGCACTGGTGCAGCTTGAGCTCGGGGCCGACCACGATGACCGAACGCCCGGAGTAGTCGACGCGCTTGCCCAGCAGGTTTTGCCGGAAGCGGCCCTGCTTTCCCTTGAGCATGTCGGCGAGCGACTTCAGCGGCCGCTTGTTGGCGCCGGTGATGACCCGGCCGCGGCGGCCGTTGTCGAACAGCGCGTCGACGGCCTCCTGCAACATGCGCTTTTCGTTGCGAATGATGATGTCGGGCGCGCGCAGCTCGATCAGCCGCTTCAGGCGGTTGTTGCGGTTGATGACGCGACGATAAAGATCATTGAGGTCGGAGGTGGCGAAGCGGCCGCCATCGAGCGGAACGAGCGGCCGCAAATCCGGCGGGATCACCGGCACCTGGGTCAAGATCATCCATTCCGGCTTGTTGCCGGATTGCTGGAACGCTTCAACGATCTTGAGTCGCTTGGCGACCTTCTTCTTCTTGATGTCGGAATCCGAACTCGCGATCTCGGCGCGCAGATCGGCCTGCATCTTGTCGAGGTCGAGTCCCTTGAGCATCTCGCGGATGGCCTCCGCGCCGATGGCGGCGGTGAAGCTGTCCGGCCCGTACTCGTCCTGCGCTTTGAGGTATTCGTCTTCGCTCAGCAGCTGGCGATCCTGCAGCGGGGTCAATCCCGGCTCGAGCACCACATAGCTTTCGAAATAAAGAATGCGCTCGAGCGTCTTGAGCGTCATGTCGAGCAGAAGCCCGATGCGCGACGGCAGCGACTTGAGAAACCAGATGTGGGCGACCGGTGCCGCGAGTTCGATATGGCCCATGCGCTCGCGCCGCACGCGCGAGAGCGTGACCTCGACCGAGCACTTCTCGCAGATGATGCCCTTGTACTTCATGCGCTTGTACTTGCCGCACAAGCACTCGTAGTCCTTGATCGGACCGAAGATGCGCGCGCAGAACAAGCCGTCGCGTTCGGGCTTGAAGGTGCGATAATT
>Ga0081455_10005473_pt1 | contig 13921 bp, 13 predicted proteins | sample TabmetS3T2R1_FD_70207 | JGI IMG/M metagenome (GOLD analysis project Ga0081455, IMG submission 70207) | Tabebuia heterophylla rhizosphere microbial communities from the University of Puerto Rico - S3T2R1 | ecosystem: Host-associated > Plants > Roots > Rhizosphere ... | reverse complement strand
CTTCGTCAAATCGCCCGACGAAGAAGGGCTCTGCGGCCTGAAGGCCAAGCCGGTCCTCGAATGGAGCTCCGGCGGGACCTCGTTCGTCAAGTTCAAGGTCACCGCGCCGTTCCTCGCGAAGCCGTATTTCTCGACCGACGGCTACGTCTTCAAGGGCGGCAAGATCGCCGCCGAGATGTCGACCTTCGACGCCACCAAACTGGTCTTCAAGAATTGACCTGAGGTGCCGCGCGCCGGCGACGACTAGGCTCCCTGCGGTTGTGAGCTTCAGGGAGAGGGCAGCCGCCTCGTTCGTCGCCGGCATCGCGGCGCTTCTCGCTGCGCTGTCGCTCGCAGCCGCGGCGCCCGCGGCGGAGCCCGTCACCGCTTCCCATGACGCCCTGCGCACCGGTTGGTACCCGGAAGAGCCGAAGCTGAGCCCCGCCGCGATAACCAGCGGCAACTTCGGCCAGATCTTCGAAACCCCGGTCCAGGGTCAGGTCTACGCGCAGCCGCTGGTCTCGAACGGGACCCTGCTCGTCGTCACCGAGGACAACTGGGTCTATGGCCTCGACCCGGTCACCGGTGCGGTCAAATGGTCGGGCAACGTCGGCACGCCGTTCGAAATCGAATCCGCGTTCCCCGGCTGCACCGACCTGGTGCCCAACGTCGGGATCACCGGCACGCCGGTGATCGATCCCGACACCGGCACCGCCTACTTCCTCGCCAAGACCTACTCGGCAGTGCCGAAAACGCCGATCTGGCAGATGCACGCGGTCAGCATGGCCAGCGGGCAGGAGGCGCCGGGCTTCCCGGTGACGATCAGCGGCAACGCCGAAAACATCACCCACCCCGAATTCAACGCGGAAAAGGAGCTGCAGCGCCCGGGCCTGCTGCTGATGGACGGAGTCGTCTACGCAGGCTTCGGCAGCCACTGCGACATTCAGCCCTATCAGGGCTGGCTGGTCGGGGTCACCACCAGCGGCCAGCTGCGGACGATGTGGGCGACCGGCCCCAACGGCTCGGCGATCTGGCAGTCGGGCGGCGGGCTCGTCTCGGATGCGCCTGGGCAGATCCTCTTCGCCACCGGCAACTCGTTCGAACCGACGCCGCCGGACAGCCCGACGCCGCCGCCCGACCTCGGCGAGGCGGTGGCGCGGGTCGCGATCGGACCGACCGGGGCGGCGACCGCGACCGATTTCTTCTCGCCCTGGAACCGCAAAGAACTCGACGACCTCGACCTCGACCTCGGTTCCAGCGCGCCGACCGCGCTGCCCTCGCAGTACTTCGGCACCCCGGCGGTGCCGAACCTGATGCTGGTCGGCGGCAAGGAACACAAGATCTTCGTCATGAACCGCAACGCGCTCGGCGGCCAGGGCCAGGGCCCGGGCGGCAAAAACAAAGTCGTCCAGGAGATTCCCAACGCCCATGCGGTCTTCGGCTCGATGGCGATCTGGCCAGGCCAGGGCGGCTACGTCTACGTGCCCGGGATCGGCTCGAACGGCGGCGTCGAAGTGCTGCAGTACGGAACCGAAGCCGGCCAACCGAAATTCACCCTGGTCGGCCAGACGCCGGATCCGCTGGCGTTCGGCTCCGGCTCGCCGATCGTCACCTCGGACGGGACCGCGCCCGGCTCCGCCGTCATCTGGGTGCCGCAGTGCCCGAAATCCGGAACCTGCGCTGGCTCGACGCTGAACGCCTACCGGGCGGTGCCGTCCGAAGGGCCAGCGCTGCTCTGGAAAGCGCCGATCGGCATCACCCCGAAGTTCGGCCGCCCCGGCGTCGCCGACGGCCGCGTCTACGTCGGCACCAGGGACGGTCGCGTAATCGGCTTCGGCGGTCCGAGCGAACCGACGCCGCCCGCCAACGGCAAAGGGTCAACGGCTGGCTCGGGAGCGGCGGCAGGCGCCGGCCCGGGCAGCGAGCCCGAGGTCGCCCGACCCCGGACCAAGCTCGCCCGCGCCGTTCTCCGCCCAGCGCTCGGTCGAGCGACCTTCCGCTTTGGCGCCAAGGGAGACGCCTCGCGTTTCGAATGCCGCCTCGCCAGGACCGCGAAGCGGCCAGCCGGTAGCTCCGCTGCTTCCCGCTTCCGCAAATGCTCCTCGCCGAAGACCTACCGGCACCTGGCCGCCGGCTCCTACCTCTTCGAAGTCCGCGCGGTCGGCACGGCCGGCAGCGACCGGACCCCCGCCAAACGGCGCTTCACCTTTCAGCGCGGCTAGCTCGCCTCGGCCGCTGGGGCTGCGCGGACCAGCTCGAGGTGCCGTTGCCGCAGCTCGCTGACCGGGCAGACCAGTAGCTCGAGCGTGCGGCAGTCCTCGTAGGTGACGAGCGGTTCGTGGCGCCTGCCCTCGGCGACCGAGAGGATCGCGAATAGGTGGTAGCCGTCGGTGACGTAGGCGCCGGCCTCGATCGCAGTGTCCAGCCCCGGCGGCAGGAAGCTGACGGTCATGCCTGGAGCTACCCGCAACCGCCCGCTCGATAACGGCCAAGGAGGCTGGCGGCTATCCGATCAGGGCGGCGGTGCGGTCGCGGCGGTAGTCGAAGATCCGTCGCAGGTCGCGGCGGACGAAGAGCCGGTCGGCCAGAACGCCGAGCGGGCCGAGGGGGATTGCGTAGCGGACCTGGTCGTGGATCACGGTTGCATCGTCGCCGGCCGGCTCGAAATCGTGGTGATGCTCCCACAGCGCGTAGGGCCCGCGAGCCTGGGTGTCGAGGAAGCGGTGCGGCGGCTCCCAGGTCTCGATCCGGGTCTGCCAGCGGATCGGAATCCCGTGCAGGCGGAGCCGGTAGTCAAGCAGCGCCCCGGCCTCGAGCGTCAGCGGCTGCCGGTTGAGCAGCTGGAAGTGGAGCCAGGGCGGGGTCAGCGGCTCGAGGTTGGCGGCGTCGGCGTAGAAGGAGAAGGCCCGCTCGACCGGGACCTCGACCCGCTGGCTGCGCTCGAGCAGGTGGATGCGCATCGGCGCAGCTTGGCAGGCCGCTACGGTGTCCCGATCTGCCTCCGTGTCCTCATCGCCGGAGCGACGGGCTTCGTCGGCGGCCGTCTGGCCCGCTCGCTGGCGGAAGGTGAGAGCACGGTGCGGGCGGTGGTTCGCGACCCCGAGCGGGCCCGCGACCTCGAGGCCGAGGGGGTCGAGCTGCACGTCGGCGACGTCACCGACGCCGAGGGTCTCGCCGGGGCGGGGGAGGGGGTCGAGGTCGCCTATTACCTCGTCCACGCGATGGCCGGCGGCGCCGGCTTCGACGAGCGCGAGCGGGTCGGCGCCCGCAACTTCGCCCAGATGGCAACGCGGGAAGGGGTGGGGCGCGTCGTCTACCTCGGCGGGCTCGGCGAGGAAAGCGAGTCCGAGCACCTGCGCAGTCGCCAGATGACCGCCGAAGTGCTGCGCACCTACGGGCCGCCGCTCACCTACCTCCGGGCGGCGATGGTAGTCGGCGCCGGCTCCGAGTCCTACCGGACGCTGCGCTACCTGGTCGGCCGGCTGCCGGTGATGGTGGCGCCGAGCTGGCTGCGCACCGACACCCAGCCGATCGGGATCGACGCGACGATCGAGTACCTGCGGCGGGCGCCCGCGGTCCCCGAGTCGGAGGGCCGCGAGGTGCAGATCGGCGGTCCCGACGTACTCTCCTACGCCGACATGCTCGACGAGATGGCGCGGGTAATGGGCAAGGAGCCGCGGCCAAAGCTGCCGGTGCCGCTGCTCTCGCCGCGGCTCTCCTCGCTCTGGCTCGGCCTCGTCACCCCGGTCGACACCAAGGTGGCGCGGCCGCTGGTCGAGGGGCTGCGGACGGCGACCGTCGTCACCGACCCGAGCGGCGCCGAGCCGTTCGGGGTCGAGCCGGAGTCCTTCGACGAGGCGCTGCGCCGCGCCCTCGCCGAGGAAGAGGCCGACTAGCGCAGGCCGTTCGCCCTCTGTCGCCGATACGACAACAACGGGCGAAGGGCTACTGGAAGATCTCGGTCGTGCAGTCGCCGCCCGGCAGGTGGATCTCGTGCGGCCTGGCGCCGCCGGTCTGCGCGGCGAAGTCGACGAAGAAGTCCGCGTCGAGCGCGTAGCTGCCGTCGGGCTGGCGATCGAGCTTCGTCAGCCAACCGCTGAGCTCGGGATAGAACTGGTTGTCCCAGGTCGAGTAGAGCGAGTTGGAGACGTAGACGCGCTCGCCGTCGAGCGAGTTCTGCAGCATCTGCGGGCCGCCGCCCAGCGCGCCGGGCGCCTTCGGGTGACCGCCGTCGCGGCCGAGCAGCCCGCCGAGCCAGACCTGCGAGCGGAGCTGCGGGTTGCGCGGATCGGAGACGTCGTAATGGCGCAGGTCGCCGTGCAGCCAGTTGGAGAAGAAGAGGTCGCGGTCGTCGAGCGAGAGGACGATGTCGGTGATCAGCCCGGGCACGCCGCCGGGCAGCGGCCAGCCCTCGAGCGGCTCGTTCTCGACCGCGATCACCGTCTCCGCGTCCCAGGCGCCGTTGTCGCGGAAGAACCGCTTGACGGTGCTCGAGAGGGTGACGCCGACGAAGCCCTGGGACGAGTCGGGGTCGTGCTGCCAGCGCAGCTCGAGCGGGATCCAGCCGTCCTCGCCGAGGTCGAGCGACTGCACCTGCTTGCGCTGCTCGAGGTCCCAGAAGTGGAGCTTGCGGCCGTACTTGCCGGCGCCGACGTCGGCCGGGTCGAAGCCGTCCTTGAAGGTGTTGGGCGCGCCCCACTCGCTGGAGACGAGCGTGTTCTGGCGCGGCTGGTACCAGAAGTCGTAGGTGAACTCGAGGTCGCCGGGCTCCTGCTCCCAGCGGCCGGCAATCGAGAAGTCGCGGGCGTCGAGCATCGCGAAGCCGCCGGGGCTGTTGCCGTCGGCGTCGCCGAGCATCGAGATCGTGACGATGTCGCCGGGCATGCAGTGGACGGTGTGCGGCGCGCTCAGGTTCAGCTTCTCGGCGATCTCCTCGCCCTCGATCACGTCCCTGATCCGAGGTGCGGCGGGGTCGGAGACGTCGAGCATGTGGATCCGGCTCGAGCGGAAGCCGGGGACGATCAGGGTGTCGCGCTGTAGCTGCGAGTGGCAGGCCGAGGAGCAGGCGTTCCAGCCGAAGTGGTGGAGCTCGTCGCCGACGTTCGGCATCTCGACCCGCGAAACGACGTCGCCGTAAGTCGAGGAGGAGGGATCGACGTCGATTACCGCGATGAAGTCCGGCTCCTCGATCCCCGTCCCCTCATAGAGGGCGGCGACGTAGATGAACCGCTCCGGCGCCTGCTGGCGCGCCTCCTGCGGCGATGCGTAGCCGGGACCGGTATGGACGTGCTCCTGGACTCCGCCCGAGGTCTCCATCGGGTTCCTCCTCCGTTTGCTGTTCGCGGCGTCCTATCGGCGTCGCGCGACCGCTGCGCCCCTACCCATCCTGCTACTCGGCGAAGCTCCCTTCAAGGGGGGACGGAGCTGCGGCATCCAGCCGTCCGCTTCGAGCTGGCTGGCGTCGCCGAGTGCCCAGCCGATCCGCTCGACCAGCTGCCCGGAGAAGTGCTCGGACTCGAGGTCGGCGCGCGAGACCCGCTCGCGGTAGACGACCGAGCCGTCGCTGCCCTTGGAGTCGGTGACTACGAGTATCTGCGGCACTGGCGGCCTCCTCGTTCGTACGTCGTCGAAGCCGAAGTTAGCAAATAGAACTAAGTTGACCAACTTTATCTACAAGTTCCACCGCACATCTGCACCACTCGCCGGGCGCCTCCCGGACCGCCCCGAGCCAAGCCGTGGTTGTCTTTCGTAACGGCCCCCGTTGCAAAGGACGACCACGGCGCGGCGGCTGGCGCTAGGCGGCGGCTTCGGCCCGGCGGGATCGGGCCCTGGCGCGGGACGGGCGCATCACCGTGAGGGTTACGGCCAGGGCGACGGCGACGAGGATCGCCGAGGCGGTGATCGCCGACGGGACGCCTTCGGCGAGGGCGTGGGCGGGCGAGCCGCTGCTGGCCGAGGCGAAGACGGTGATCAGGACGCCGATCCCGAGGGTGCCGCCGAGCTGGTGGGCGGCGTTGACGACGCCCGAAGCGGCGCCCGCGTCGCGGTCGGCCACCCCGGCGATCCCGAGGTTGGTGAGCGGCGCGAAGGCGGCGCCCATCCCGATCCCCATCAGCACCATCGGCGGCGCGACCTGGGTTGCGTAGTCGGAGTCGACGGTGATCCGGCTCAGCCAGGCGAGCCCGACGAGGGCGAGGGCAAGGCCGCCGGCCAGGACCCGCAGGTCGCCGAACCGCCCCACCAGCCGCGGCACGGCGCGGACCATCGCAAAGATCGCGAGGCTGACCGGGAGGAAGGCGGCACCAGCGCCGAGCGCGCTGTAGCCCTCGGCCCCCTGCATGAACTGGGTGAGGAAGAAGAACATCCCGAACATCGCGCCGACCGTCAGCATCCGCGCCACGTAGGCGCCGACCCGCTCGCGGCTGGCGAACAGGCGCAGCGGCGTGATCGGCTGCTCGACCCGCCGCTCGTTGGCGACGAAGGCGGCGAGCAGCAGGGCGGCGAGGGCGAAGGAGCCGAGCGCGACGTCGTCGCCCCAGCCGTAGTCGGCGGCGCGGACGAGGCCGAAGACGAGGCCGGTCATGCCGAGCGTCGAGGTGGCGGCGCCGGCGATGTCGAAGCGGCCCGTCTGGCGCGCCGTCTCCGGCAGGTGGCGTGGCGCCAGCCAGGCGAGCGCGATCCCGATCGGCACGTTGATGAAGAGGCCCCAGCGCCAGGAGATCCAGGCGGTCAGCATGCCGCCGAGGACGAGGCCGACGCTGACCCCGGCGCCGGCGACGCCGCTGTAGAGGGCGAGCGCGCGGATGCGGTCGCGGCCCTGCGAGAAGCTGACGGTGAGCAGCGCCAGGGTCGAAGGGGCGGCGATCGCCGCGCCGACGCCCTGCAGCGCCCGGGCGCCGAGCAGCCAGGCCGGCGAGGTGGCAAGCCCGCCGAGCGCCGAGGCGGCGGTGAAGAGGACGATGCCGGCGACGAAGACCTGGCGCCGGCCGAGCAGGTCGCCGGCGCGGGCGCCGAGCAGCAGCAGGCCGCCGAAGGTCAGCGTGTAGGCGTTCTGCACCCAGGAGAGGGCGCTGGGGGAGAGGTCGAGGTCGTCGTGGATGCTCGGCAGCGCCGTGATCACGATCGACGCGTCGAGCACGATCATCAGGTAGCAGCCGAGGATGATCGCCAGGACGAGCGCCGGAGAGCCGCCCGCGACGGCGCCCCGGCCGCGCCTCGAGAACGGCTTGGCGAGGGAGTTGGAAAGCAAGATCGAAGTCCTTCTGGTTTGGGAGTCCGGTGGTAAAATGGAGGAGCCCTCCGGGTAATTCGGAGGCTCCCTCCGCTTTCGAGGGACTATACGGAGGAACCCTCCACTTTGTCAAGCGCCAACATCGCCGAGCTAGCCCCGCGCCCGAAGCGCGCCGACGCCCGCCGCAACTACGAGAAGCTGCTCGCCGCCGCCCGCGAGGCCTTCGCCGAGCAGGGCACCGCGGCGACCCTCGAGGACATCGCCGCCCGCGCCGGGGTCGGGATCGGCACCCTCTACCGCCACTTCCCGACCCGCCCCGATCTGCTCGAGGCCGTCTACCTCGACGAAGTCGAGGCGATCTGCGCCGCGGCCGAGAAGTACGCCGACCTGCCGCCCTGGGAGGCGCTGAGCGGCTGGCTGCGCGAGTTCGTCGCCTTCGCCGCGACCAAGCGCGCCGTCGCCGAGGAGATGTTCACCTACATCGACCGCGACGCCGAGCTGTTCAAATCGTGCGCCCAGGGAATCTACGGGGCCGGCGAGCCGCTGCTGAGAAGGGCCCAGGAGGCCGGCGAGGTGCGGACCGACACCGATGTCTCCGACGTGACGAAAATGATCGCCAGCATCGCCGCGATCCGGACCAGCGACCCCGAGCAGATCGACCGCATCGTCGCCCTCGCCCTCGACGGTCTGCGCCCGCGCTAGGCTGCAGTCCGTGGGTCTCGGCAGTCCCCGTCTTGGCTTGGCGCTTTTCGCTGCGCTCGCACTGGCGCTGCCGGTCACGGCTGCTGCCAACCCGGTCGAGGAAGACGAAAGCGCCAGCGGTGTCGGCTCGACGCCGGTCGTCGCGAACCTGGTGCCACAGAAGCAGATCGTCCCGGTGCGCGGCTCCGACGGCCGCTGGCACGTGATGTACGAGCTGCTGCTGACCAACACGGTTACGAAGCCGGCGACGCTTGGCGTCGTGGCGATCGTCGAATCCGGCAGCGGCATCAAGCTGGCGACGATCGGCGTCAAGGAGATGGTCGCCGAAGACCTGAAAACGCTGAACCGCGGCCCGGTCAGGCAGTCGACGATCCCGGCCGAAGCGTCGCGCGTCCTCTACGTCTCGGTCGCCTTCCGTTCGAAGCAGTCGATCCCCACGCACTTGGCGGCGCGCTTGCGGGTCACCGCGGTCAACCCGTTCACGGCCAAGACCGAAAAGTTCGTCTACCGGGCAGGCACGGTCGCGATCAGCCACCGGAAGCCGCCGGTCCTGGCGCCGCCGCTGCGCGGCGGCAGCTGGCTCGCCTCGCAGGGCTGCTGCACCGCCTCCGGCCACGTCAGCGCGATCTACGGGCTCGACGGCTCGCTGCAGTCGGCCGAGCGCTACGCGATCGACTGGATCGAGATCGGGCCCGACGGGCGGATCTTCCACGGCGATCCCTCGCTGCTCGGCAACTGGTACGGCTACGGCAAGCCGGTCTACTCGGCATCGGCCGGGGTCGTGACCGAAGCGAGGAACGACCTCCCCGACCAGACGCCGCAGGTCAAGCCCGCGACGCTGCCGCTCGGCGACCTGCCCGGCAACGCCGTCGTGGTGCGGATGAGGAACGGCCTCAGCGCCGTCTACGCTCACCTCATCCCCGGCAGCGTCAGGGTCAACGTGGGCGACCGCGTCACGGTCGGCGAGGAACTCGGCAAGCTCGGCAACAGCGGCGGCTCGCTTGCCCCGCACCTGCACTTCCACGTCGTCGATGGGCCCTCGGCCTCGACCTCCGACGGCTACCCCTACGTGCTCGATTCCTTCCAGCTCGCCGCCGAATCCAATGTCAGCGCTCTCGCCGCGGCGCTGCAGGGCAAACCCGGCTTCCCGACCGCCGCCCAACTGCACCCGGTCACCCACCGCGACGAGCTGCCGCTCGGCTTCACGATCGATCAGTTCGGAGCGGGTTAAGCGAACTCGATCACGCTGCGGATGCCGTCCTGGGCCTCCATCAGCTCGAAGCCGCGGTTGACTTCGTCGAGCGTGATCCGGTGCGAGAGGAAGGGCGCGACGTCGATCTCGCCGGCCAGGTAGCGATCGACCAGGACCGGCACCTGGTCGCGGCCCTTGACGCCGCCGAACGAGGAGCCGGCGATGCGGCGGCCGGTGATCAGCAGGCGGGGGACGACGTCGAGCGTCTCGCCCTTGCCGGCGACGCCGGCGACGGTGCAGAGGCCCCAGGCCATCCGCGCCGCTTCGACCGCTTCTCCCATCACCCCGACCAGCCCGGTCGCCTCGAAGGTGTAGTCGGCGCCGAAGCCGCCAGTCATCTCGAGGATCCGCTCGACGGTGTCCTCGCCGCCGACCATCGTCTCGGTCGCCCCCTGGCCTTTCGCCAGCTCGAGCCGCTCCTCGGAGAGGTCGACGCAGACGATCCGCTCGGCCCCCTGCAGGCGGCAGCCGGCGACGGCGCCGAGCCCGACCATGCCGGCACCGAAGACGACGCAGGTGGTGCCCGGTTCGACCTTGGCGGTGTTGATCGCCGCGCCGAGCCCGGTCGAGAGGCCGCAGGCGAAGAGGCAGGCGTGCTCGAACGGCGCCTCGGGGCTGATCTTGGCGAGCGCGATCTCCGGCATCACCGTGTACTCGGCGAAGGTCGAGCAGCCCATGAAGTGGCGGATCTCCTCGCCGTCGCGGCGCAGCCGGGTGCTGCCGTCGGGCAGGTGGCCGAGGTTCTGCTCGGCACGAATCGCCATGCAGAGGTTGGTGCGCCGGTCGAGGCAGTGAACGCACTCGCGGCACTGGGGCGAGAAAAGGGTGACGACGTGGTCGCCGACCGCCAGGTCGGTGACGCCCTCGCCGAGCTTCTCGACGACGCCGGCGCCCTCGTGGCCGAGCACGGTCGGCGCGTAGCCCGACGGGTCGGCGCCGGAGGCGGTGTAGAGGTCGGTGTGGCAGACGCCGCAGGCGGCCAGCCGGACCAGCACCTCGCCGGCCCGCGGCTCCTCCAGCTCGACCTCCTGGACGCTGAGGGGTTGGCCGAAATCCTCGAGCACAGCTGCGCGCATCTTCATGCGCCTGATCCTAGCCGTCGCGCGACGATGCAATGACCCGGAAGCTCCGCTTCGCGGGGGTTGCATCGGGTTGCCCCGCTGGCCCGATCGCTTTGACTCGGAAGGTGTGCTTGCCGAGCGCCAGCTTCGGCGTCTTGAAAGGTGAGCGGCAGCCGCTCCATTGGCGGCGGTCGAGCTTGCAGGCGAAGGTCGAGCCCGGCTGGTCGGAGGAGAAGCCGATCGTCAGCCGCCGCGCGGTCGTCCGCGCCGGCAGCTTGCCGATCGAGGCACGCGGGGCGACCGGGACGATCGTCTCCGGCGGCTTGGTCGGCGGCGACGACGAGGGTGAAGGCGTCTCCGGTTTCGGCTCCGGCGTGGGGACGTCGACGCTGAAGGTCCGCGCCTTCGGCGGTTCCTCGGCGTAACCGGCGCTGCCGAGCGCGGCGACGGTGAAGACGTGCTGGCCGTCGGCGAGCGCCGGCAGCTTGAAGGGGCTGGCGCACGGCACCGCCGCGGCGCCGTCGACGCTGCAGCGGAAGGTCGCTGCGGCTTCGTCGGCGACGAAGCCGAAGCTCGGCTCGTGGTTGGCGATGGACTCGCCCTCGCCCGGCCCACTGACGATCGTCGCCCGCGGCACCTGGACCTCGTAGGCGCCGACGTCGGCGCCGTTGCCGCCCGGCGGGTTCGGCACGCTGGCGATCTCGACCGGCCGCCGCAGCCCCCGCTGGTCGCTGGTTTCGGGGCCGAGCGAGATGCCGCGGTCGATCGCCGGGCTGCCTTTCAACAGCGCGATCGTTTCGGTCGGCCCGCCGTTGTCGGCGAGGCCGGGGGCGAGCAGCGGGTCGGTGTTCTTCTGGTCGGTCGGCGCTTCCAGTTCGCAGCTTTCTCCGTCCTCGAGGTTGAAGCCGAGCGAGATCGCGGGGACCAAACAGTTCAAGGTCCCCGATGGGTCGGCGAGGATCGTGCTGCGAAAGCTGACCGGACCGGCGTTGTAGACGTTGGACGCCGGGCCGAGATTTTTTGCCAGGGTCGAGGCGGAGATGGCTTGAGTTGCGGTGGAGGTGGTGGCAAACCCGCCGCCGAATTGGGTCCCTCCGGCCGAGGTCGCGACCGAGTTGGCGACGATCGTGCTGCGCTCGATCGTCGTTGCTCCCGGCGTTTCGACCAGGATCCCGCCGCCGATGGCTTCGAGAAGGGGCACGGCCGTGGCCACCGCCCTGTTGTGCGAGACCGTGCTGTCGCGGAGCGTGAGCTGGGCGGAATTGAGGATGCCGCCGCCGGTCGCGCCGGTGCTGGGGGACACAGCTTCGTTGCCGTCGATCGTCGAGCGAGTGATGGTCATCGCTCCGAGCTGGTTGACGATGCCGCCTCCGTTCGCCCGTTCGGGCGAGCTGACGACGTTTTCGCTGACCAGGCTTTCGGTCAGCGACAGCGTCCCGCGGTTCCAGATCGCGCCGCCGCCGCCGGGGAACGGTCCCGGGACGTTGGCTTCGTTGCCGCGCAGCGTCACCCCGACGAGCTCTAGGTTCGAGCCCGATTCGTTGCGCAGCCCGCCACCGGTTTCGGCTTTGCCGTCGGCGATCGTCAGGTCGGAGATCGAGGCGGCGAGGGAGTTGACGGTGAAGACGCGGAAGGCGCCGGCGCCGGAGACGACCAGCGCCTCAGCCCCAGGCCCGACGATCGCGAGCTGGCTACTGATCGTCGGCAGCGGCGCGCCGAGGCTGATCGTCGCCTGCGGCGGCAGTGCGAACTCGACCCGGTCGGGGATCATGAAGTCGCCTTTTTTGCAGCCGCCCGAGACGGCGTTGGTGTTGGCCGCGGTGATCGCGTTGGCGAGGCCGCAGTCGGTCGCCGAGAGTGCTTCTTCGCTGTCGACGACGATCGTCGCCGCGCTGGCGGCGACGGGCGTAGCGAGGGCCGCGACCACCACGGAGACGCAGACGAGGATCCGACGCACTTAGACCTCCTGACCGATTGCCGAGAACGTCGGCAAGGTAGCGGAGGAACCGGCGTGCCAGCGCGGTCTCGGACGAATTGACAGGGATCCCTTTGCAAACCCGGCGGGGTTAGGCGTGGCCGATCGCGATGCCGACGCCGGCGACCATCGCGCCGGCCATCGTCACCTGGACCAGCGACTGGCTGAGCGCCACCTTCAGGTAGCGCTTGCGGACCCAGGCGATCGCCAGCAGCTCGGAGGCGACCACAGCGTAGGCGACCAAGAGCGCTTGGTCGACGTCGCCGATCAGGAAGGGGAGGGTGTGGAAGGCGCCGCCGACGAAGGTGGCGAGGCCGGTGATCAGGCCGCGGTCGAATGAGCTGCCGCGGCCGGTCAGCGAGCCGTCGTCGGAGAGCGCCTCGGAGATACCCATGCTGATCGCCGCGCCGAGCGCCGAGGCGAGACCGACCAGCAGCGCCGCGCGTGAGCCGCCGACGTAGGCCGCGGCGAAGATCGGAGCGAGGGTGGAGACGGTGCCGTCGATCAGCCCGATCAGGCCGGGTTGGACGACCTGCAGCACGCGGGCGCGTTCGTCGGCGCCCTTCCAGCGGGCGATCAGGGCCTGTGCCGCGGCGGTCATCCCGGCCACTATAGCAAGTTACTTAAAATAAGGTCTACCTAATAAAAGCAACTTAGGCACACCTGATAGTCGCTATCCTTTGGCTGAGATGACCACCGCGACGCTTCCCACCGCCGAGCAGGAACTCGCCGCCGGGCTGCGCGAGCGTGGCCTGCGGGTGACCCCGCAGCGGCTCTTCATCTACCGCGCCCTGACCGAGCTCGACCGCCACGTCAGCGCCGAGGAGGTGTTGGCGGTGGTCGCGGAGAGCCTGCCGAACGTCTCGCTGCCGACCGTCTACTCGACCCTCGACCTGTTCGAGGAGATGGGGCTGGTGCGGCGGCTCGGCGTCACCCAGGGTGCCGTCCTCTACGACCCCCGTCCCGAGCCGCACGACCACCGTGTCTGCGACCACTGCGGGGCGATCGAGGACTTCGACGCCGACCTCGACTTCGCCGCCGCGCTGCGCCGCGCCGGTCGTGGCGGCTTTCGCCCCGGCCGCGCCGAGGTCGTCGTCCATGGCCTCTGCAGCCGCTGCACCTAAGCGCGCAGGCCGTCGAGCAGGAGGTCGAGCGCGCGCTCGGCGGCCGGGCCGCGCTGGGCGTGATCGTCGACCGCGGCGAGCGCCCCGTCGAGCATCGCCAGCACCGCGATCACGTCGTCGAGGTCGAGCTCGCGGCGCACCCGGCCCGCCGCCTGCGCCGCCGTCAGCGGCTCGCGGAACAGCGCCCGCGCCCGGTCGGTCAGCTGCTCGACCCGCGCCTGCTCGAGTTCGCCGCGGCGGATCGCCGCGATCAGGGTCTGGTCGCGCACCTGCTCGGCCGCCACCAGCCGCAGCAGGCCCTCGAACGACTCGGCGTCGAGTGGTGTCGCGGTGGCCTTGCGCTCGAGCCCGCTCATCCCCTCTTCGGCGAGTGCCGCCAGCAGGTCCTCGCGGTTCTCGAAGTGGCGGTAGATGGTCGCCTGCCCGACCCCGGCTGCGCTGGCGATCTCGGCGAAGGAGGCTTCACCGCCGTTCGAGTAGAGCGCGTGGGCGGCATCGAGGATCGCGCGCCGGCTGCGCAGCGCGTCTTTGCGGATCGTCGACCTCGCCATGACCTCGATCATCACCTCCCCCGTACCCAGTTTGGCGGGTCCGGGC
>Ga0081455_10005472_pt1 | contig 13923 bp, 16 predicted proteins | sample TabmetS3T2R1_FD_70207 | JGI IMG/M metagenome (GOLD analysis project Ga0081455, IMG submission 70207) | Tabebuia heterophylla rhizosphere microbial communities from the University of Puerto Rico - S3T2R1 | ecosystem: Host-associated > Plants > Roots > Rhizosphere ... | reverse complement strand
CAACTCGTCATCGGTTGGCAACTTTGCGTCGTACGGCGTTTGCTCTCCCGCTTTTTCGCCGATTTCGTAAGCTGCACGTTCTTCAGCCGTTCGGCCATGAGATCCTTGATGACTCCAGAACACCGCCGCACCGCAAACAGCGAGCGCCGCTAATCCGATCAACACAGAAGACCGAACCGGTTTGAATTTTCTGGCCATGCCTAAAGCAGACACTTTACGCGATTAGTGATCAGTTAATAGGAGCGATCACGCGTTTTGGTTTCCCGAGCGTAATAACCAAAACGGACGTCAGCCAGATCGCGGATATGCTCGCAGCCCACAGGTAAAAGCCGAGACCGTATCCCACCACATTCGCCATGTGCCCGGCTTCATTGAAAGGAGCCTTTTGAATTAAAAATGTTGTGGCGGCGAGACTCAGGGAAGCTGTCGATGTGGCCAGGGCCATACGCGGGCGATTGAGCGAAAGAAGGATAATGCTCACGAGAAAGAGCGGATTTGCGTACCACGCGACGTAGGAGAAGCCGAACAGCAGGCAAACGAATCCCATTAGAAAACTGGAATCACCCTGGCTCAATATCAATGTGTTGAAACCGAGAGATGAAACGAACAATACTGTCGCAACAACGATTCCGGTGATTCGTAGCATGGAAGTGCGAGTGGCAATGACCGCGGCCGCAAATCACGAGGGCAGGCCTTTGCTTGCGATCAGTTGTATCTGTTCGCAGAAGCGATCGAGCTCGTTGAGTGTGGTGTAAACATTGGGCGTGATGCGAATGCCCTGGAATTCTTCGTGCACGATCGGCACGGTGAAGATGTGGTGTTTGTCGAAAAGATATTTCGTCACAACATTCGGATCGGTGCCATCGACGTGAACATTTCCTATTGCGCATGACTGGTTTGCATCGAACGAAGTGTTGAACCGGATTTTGGGCACGTCTTTGAGCCGGTTCATCCAGTAACGCGATAAATAACGTAACCGCGCTTCCTTGCGTTTGCCGCCGATGCCGTTGTGAAATAGGAGCGCTTCGCCGATGGCAAGCTTCGGCGCGGCCGAGTGGGTGCCAATTTCTTCGAATTTGCGAATATCCGATACCTGCTTCGCTTCCGCGGCCATGAGCGGCCAGATTTTGTCGATTCTGTTGCGTTTCACATAAAGCATGCCAGTGCCTTTCGGCGCGTAGAGCCACTTGTGCAGACTGGTACCGAAAAAATCGCAACCGAGATCGCTCTGTTTGAAATAGAACTGGGCGAAGGAATGGGCGCCGTCGACGATGGTCTCAATGCCGCGGGCGCGCGCCATGTCGCAGACTGCTTTCACCGGAGTGATCTGGCCGGTGATGTTGATCATGTGTGAGATCAGGATAACGCGGGTGCGATCGGTGATTCCTTTTTCAAACGCGGCGGTGATCTCGCCGAGGTTCTTCGGCGGAATCGGAATTTGAATGAGCTTGAGTTTGAGGTTTTCGCGTTTTTCCCGCTGCCGCAATGTGGTCAGCATGCGCGGATAATCCTGGGTGGTAGTGAGAATTTCATCGCCAGACTTGAAGTCCATGCCCATGAGCAGAGTCTCCAGCGACTCCGAAGCGTTGCGTGTGATGGCGATTTCTTCCCGATCGCAGCCGAACAGTTCGGCGAGGCCGGTGCGAATGGTTTCCGATTGCGGCTCGAGGATTTGCCACATCGTGTAAGCGGTGGCGTCTTCCTGTTCCCAGATGTAACGGACCAGCGCCTCGGTCACGATCCGCGGGCTGGGCGAAACGCCGCCATTGTTCAGGTTAATGATGCCGCGCGTGACGCTGAATGCGTTTTGAATGGTGGCCCAGTAATCTTCGTCCGTGGCCGCTTCATCCGGAGTGAGATGCGCGACGTTCCTGGAAGCTGCTACGACATTGTTTAATAACGACGCGACGGTTGTCGAAGAAAGCGCAGCCAGACCAAGGCTTTTGCCGGCGAGAGAAATGAAGTCCCGACGAGTGCGCACGTGTAGCCATCTTCGCGACTTCGCGAGAGTGTGACAAGCCAGCACTAATCAAATCACCGAGCGGAAAATCTCCACACATTCCCACTTGCCGCCGCTCGGCGCTCATCGAATCGGCTCCATTCGTTGCTACGGCAAGCGGGAAGTTAGAAGTAAGAATTAAGATTTAGGAACTTCGGATGTCGCGATAGCATCGCGGAGCATGAAAGAACGCTGGAGAGAGATCGGTTCCGCGCTTCCTGAAAATCTGGACAGCCTTCCCCGATTGAAAGGATTTCGCTTGCGCGGGATGGAGATGACGCGGCTGGAAACGTTTATCGACGCAGCGTTCGCGTTTGCCATTTCGATGCTGGTGATCGCCGCCCAACAGATCCCTGACAACATTCAGGCGCTCCTGGCGGCTTTCAAAAATGTGCCGACGTTTGTCTGCAGCATCGCCGTGCTGGGCATCTTTTGGCGGGGCCATTGGTTATGGAGCCGACGTTACGGTCTCGAAGACGGCGCCTCGATTTTGATCAGCTGGGCGATGATTGTCACGATCCTGATCTTTATTTATCCGCTGAAGGCTATTTTCGGGTCGATGTGGTACCTTCTGAGCAGTGGCCAAATCGGTCAGCGGTTGTCGCTTCACACCACCGAAGCACAGGCAAGAACGATTTTTGCCATTTACGCGCTCGGCTTGATTGCCATTTCTGCCGAAATCCTGCTGCTGAATCTTCGTGCCTGGCAATTGCGTGAGCCGTTGCGATTGAATGAACGGGAAAGTCTGGTGACGCGCGGTGAGCTGTCGGGCTGGAGCATCCCGGTAAGCGTCGGAATCGTGTCGCTAATCTTTGCGCTTAGTTTGCCGGCAGAACAGATCCAATGGAGCGGCTGGGTTTATTTCTCGATGATTGTCCTCGTACCGCTGCATGACTATTATCTCAACCGAAGGATAACCGAAAAAAGTACCAAGTCGTAGCCCGTTCTGCTAGCCTTGAACGATAGCGCCTACAACCATCACCACGAAGCCGGTCGCCACGGCGATCGCGACTTTGGTTTCAATAGATAAGCTCACAATTCCCCTCCTTACCGTGGCAATCCCGGTCGCCACGTTTTTGATTTTGCTTGTTTGATGGCGCTTCGAATTTCAGTGCGTTTACGGATGCGGGGCCCGGCCATTCCTGTTCGCGACCGCACCACACGAGACTGCGGCAATTTTTTCATGTTCGGTAGGTTACGCTCAGAACCCGCTGACTTAGGTCGGAATTCAGTAACGGGGCATCAGGAATTTCCTGATTAATGATCTCTTTAGAAGCAGAAGGGGCGTTGTCGTCGCAATTAACGGAACCAAGTGCCACCGATTGCACGATTTATCGTTAGGCGATCGATGCAGCAGAAACTCCGAAAGGATTCGCGAGCACGTAGCTGTAGAAATTCCGGGAGAACTGAATAGATCGCCGACATTTAACGACAAACATCATCATTATGAAAAAGCTTGGCAGTTTACTAATAGCCTGTTCACTGGCGCTGGCGGGAGTCGCCTTGGCGCAACAGCCAGTCGAACAGCAATCACCATCAAAGGGCAAGCGCGCCCCTGAAAAAGCGCGTGCACCGCAAGCGCAGCCGAGACCGAACGCGGCAAAGCCTGAAACTTCAGCTCCGAAGCAGCAGCAACGGGGAGCGACGAAAGAACGCGGAGCTACGAATGAACCCGGCGCGATGAAAGAGCGCGGAGCAACGAACGAACCCGGTGCAGCAAAAGGCAGGAAGGGGCAGCAGGAACCTGCGAACGCTCCGGAAACGAATGCTTCTGGTCAACGTCAGGCGCCAACACCGCGTGGGAAGCAGCAGGTGCAGGGACGCGAAAAAGGAATGAAAACGCCACCCGCAAATGCGAAAACATCGCCGCATGCGACTCCGGCAACGGCGGGCGCCAGGGCAACCGCAGCGCCGGTAGCACCGCCAACTTCGCCAGCCGGCCAGCAAAATGCACAGGCCAGGGCAGGCGGGGGAGCCAAAGGGAAAAAGCCTGACGCGCAGAAGGTGCAACAAATCAAAACGCAACACGCAAACTTCAAGGCACAACCAAAACCGCAGCAGGTTCAAGCGGTTACCTTTAACCAGGGTCATCGGATTGAAGGAAGTGAACACTGGCAGGGCCATCAATACGAAGCCTTCCGTTCGTACCATCCGGAATGGCACGATCAGGGTTGGTATCATTCGCATTATCCCACTGTGACCCTGATCGCCGGCGGTTATTACTTCTTCAATAATGGCTATTGGTTTCCGGCCTGGGGTTACAGTCCTTCGGCCCAATATTATGCCTACGACGGACCGATCTATGTTGGTCATCGTGCTGAGCCGCCGGATAAAGTGATCGCGGACGTGCAGGCCGTGCTGCAAGACATGGGTTATTACACGGGCGAAGTGGACGGATTGCTCGGGCCTTTGACTCGGGAGGCGCTCACTGCTTACCAGACCGACCAGGGACTCACCACGACGGCGGCAATCGATCAGCCGACGCTCGATTCACTCGGGATTGGATAAACGAAATTAGGAGAAAGATAGATCTCGATAAAGCCGCCGGGCGCGCACGAGCCTCGGCGGCTTTTCAATGTACATCGGTATCTTTTTTATCGATATCGGTTCGACGCAGCAGGTAGTCGAGTCCACCGACGCGGTACCATCTGTAAGCGTAGCCTTCGAGCATGATCCGGTGTTTACCAGACTTGTTAGCGCGGCTGTGGTTTTCAGCGAGAAGATTAACCAGCAGTTTGCCCTGTTTGCGATCAACGCCAGGGTCCACAAGAATTTCACGCGGTTGTTCGTGAAGATTGTGTAAGAACAGCACCGAATTATTGCGCCAGTCATACCGAATAGCGAGAACGGCTGGGTCGCGAACTTTTAATACGGTAAAATCTCCCCAGCCAATCTCGGGCACTTCTTTGCGCATTCGAATAATGCGCTCGGTCCAGTTCAACAGCGATTCCGGATCGCGCCGCTGGATGGCGGCGTTGACGTGTTGATATCCGTAAGGTCCTTCAGCGATTACAGGAGTGTGCGGCTTCGCGCTTTTCGTAAATCCACCGTGCGGCTCGTCGGACCATTGCATCGCAGTCCGCGCACAAGCGCGTTCTTTCAGCCGGAGATCATCGCCCATCCCGAGTTCGTCGCCGTAGCGAACCACGGGTGTTCCCGGCAATGTGAACATCAAGCTATACGCCAGCTGGAGCCGGCGTTGATCGCCGCCGAACATCGGGGCAAGGCGGCGTCTGATCCCGCGATCGTAAAGCTGCATGTTTTGATCCGGCCCAAATGCTTTGAACACAGTTTGCCGCTGTTTCTCTTCCAAGCGTCCAAGATCCAGCTCGTCGTGATTTCGCAGAAACAGTCCCCACTGCGCCGTTGCCGGTCGGGGTTTGGTCGCTCTCAATGCTTTGGTTAGTGGACGGGTATCTGCGGCAGCCAACGCGTAGAACAGGTTTTGGTTCACCTGAAAATTAAACATCATGTGCATGCGATCGCCGTCTTCGCCGAAGTAATCCATGTCGGTTTCGGGAAGCACATTGGCTTCGGCCAGCACAATGCAATCGCCCTGCCGCCACTGCAGGAATTCGCGAAACACGCGCAGCATATCGAATTGTTCCTTTGGCGTTCGCACGCCCGGGCCCTTGGTCGAGATAATGAATGGGACCGCGTCCATACGAAATCCAGAGACGCCCGACTGGATCCAGAAGCCCATGATTTTTAATATCTCGTCCTGTACTTCCGGATTTGATGTGTTGAGGTCAGGCTGAAAATCGTAGAACCGGTGGAAATACCAGGCCTTGGCGTCGCGATCGTAGCTCCAGGTAGTTTTTTGTACGCCGGGAAAGACCATCCCTTTACTCGCGTGCGGCGGTTTTTTCTTCGACCAGATGTACCAATTCCGATATTTCGAATTTGGGTCTGCCCGGGCTTGCTTAAACCAGGGGTGCTGGTCGGAGGTGTGGTTCACCACCAGATCGATCAAAACACGAATACCGCGTTGTTTTGCTCCGTGGGTAAACTCGATGAAATCGCCGAGCGTGCCGTAGCGTGGATCGACATTGTAATAATCGGAAATATCGTAACCGTCGTCCCGGCACGGCGAAGTCTGAAACGGCATCAGCCAGATCGCGGTCACGCCCAGTCCATGCAGATAATCGAGGCGCCGCATGAGTCCCCGGAAATCGCCAACCCCATCACCATCGGAATCCATGTAGGTACCGACCGAAAGGCAATAGATCACGGCGTTCTTGTACCAAAGATCGTTGATCATATGCGGCGGCGAATGGACTCAGACATGAAGCCTTCGATTAGCTCCTCGTAATGGGAAAGAAGATCGGCGGGATCGTTGTAGATGGCGATCGCGCCTGCTTCGCGCAAAACAGTTCCCGCGGTTCCACCGCAGAGAAACGCAATCGTTTTCAGGCCCGCTTTTCTGGCGGCTTCGACGTCGAACCTTGTATCGCCGACCGTCACGGCATCAGCAGGCGAAATGTCGCCAAGCTTCTTCAATGAAGCGGCAAAGATGTCGGGCGCAGGTTTGGAACTGTCCGCATCGTCACCCGAGACGCATCCCTCGATGAGATTATCGACCTCAACCAGGTCGACGTAGTATTTGGTGTCAGCCTTCTTACCGGAGCTCGCCAGCACGATGCGTTTGTTGTCGTCGCGGATCCGCTGAAAAAGTTCCCGCACCTTCGGAAACGGCCGCACTTTTGGGAGATATTTTTTTTTGAACAGCTCGGATCGGTAATCATCGAGCTCTTTACCGAAGCGTTCGATCTCGTCCGGACTAAGAAACTCAGGCAAATATTGATCGGAACCTTTTCCGATCTGGGCGCGTAACTTTTCGCGAGGAAATTGTTTCCCGAAGTGGCGGAAGGCGTGGTCCCAGGAATCGACGTGGAGGTCATTGGAATCGACCAGGGTACCGTCGATATCGAAGATGAAAGCGAGCATAAGCGTTAAGAACGTCGATCGAACAGACTCATGTTCTGGAATGGAATCGCCTTTCGAGTGCGAAATGCGCTGAGTCCACACCGCGAATTTTCCTCCGAACAATTTGTAAGCTCTGCTGAAATTTCGTTTCGTCAGTGCAGGCGAAATTTTATCCGAAATTTTTTTTGGTTACCGAAACAAAGCGTCTCGAGTCCTATCTTCATGAAAGCGCGGAGCATAGGTCGAATTTAACGCTTGCGAGAAACCGAATCAGCAAAGTCGGCGGCTCAACTCGGAGGGTCCAAAACGTTCCGGGATACGAACTATAAAGGTGAAAGGGGAAATATGAGGATACTAACACTGACAGTGATATTGGGGTTACCGCTCATGGCGCTAGGTCAGCAAGCGGAACCACAACAGACGCAGGGGCAGACGAATGAACCCACGACGACTGCGCCGGCGAAGGGGAAGAAAATGAAAGCCCCCGAACAACCGAACAAGCCGCAGGCAAAACCTGAGACGGGTTCAAAGGTACGCGAACAATCGAACGTCAAGGGTCGCCCTCAGGAGATAAAGAAGAATGCACCTGCGGAGCATTCCACCACGAACGAGACCAACGTAAGAGGAACGAACGAAACCAACGTGAGGAACACCAATCAAACGACGACAGTGAACAAACAAGAGTTCAGGTCGCGTCACAGTGAAGTGTTCAGCCTTGGACGGCACCCGAAGGACTTCTTCGTCCAACGATTTGGCGCGAGTCATTTCCGGTTGATCGGCAACTCATACTTTGTGTTTGTGGACAACTGCTGGGTCGCGGTTGACGTGGACGGCTTTGTTTACACGGAGCGGGTGATTTGCCCGGGAGATCCGGACTTTGTTGTAGTTGATTAGCGCAGCCTCTGCGCTTCATAAAAAGCGCTCCGCTGAAAATGCGGGGCGCTTTTTTTAAGGTAGAATTAAGAATTCAAAAGCAAGAAGTATGGACAAAGCGCAACCAAAAATTCTTCGTGGAACTGAAGGAATAGGAAATGTGACGCCGGAAATGGTCGACGAACGTGCGCGGGAGATCGCGCGAGGTGACGGACGAGAGCAGCCAAATGATCTTGACCGGACGCGTGCGCGCGAGGACCTGATCGGGGGCTCAGAGCAGTCGGGCACGGTGGGGGAACCGGAGAGCGACTGGTACACGCCGCGGGGGGCATCAGGCAAGAAAGTTGCGACCGTGCGCCCTGAAGATGAGAAAAATATCCCGCAGAAATTGGTTCTGGAGGGCGTTGAAGAAGCTGACCACGATCAGCGGTCTAGTTCCGGACAACGGAAGGCAGACAGTGGGGAATAGCGAGTGACTTAAAAAAGTAACAGGCACTCAGACTCAATAAACAAACGGCAACAAGCGCCACGGGGTGCGCTGTTGATATGCGCGATATTGGTCGCCGAATCCGCGCAATAGAAAATTTTCTTCGGCACGGATAAGCGCCTTGATCGGTAGACACATGATCAGCGTCAAAAGGAATCCAATCACGCTGCGAAACACGAGGGCCCAGCCTGCCATCGCTATTAACATTCCAAAATAGCTCGGGTGCCGGAGCAAACCGTAGAGACCATCGGTCTTCAGGCGGTGGCCGGATTGAAGCCCGATGAAGATGGAGAATCGATGCCCGAGCTCAAAGACGGTGGCGACGCGCACGAAGCCACCGATGGCAATCGTGATTAGTCCGGCATAACGGACCGCGTCTTCGCCGACGGTCCATTGGTTGAGGCGGTCGAGATGTGGCGGCAGCCACGCAAACGCCACGGCAATGCTAATTATCGGAATAAAAATCCAGCGACTGGAACGATCTTCGACCTGACCGGTTCCGAGGCCCCCGCTTCCGGAAAACCCGTAAGCAATTGCGCCGCTTAATGCCAAAATTATTGCGCCCGCGCGCGCGGGATTGGAAAAAAACGTTGCCCAATCACCCCAGCCCAGGATGACGAGGGCGAGAAACAGCAGCGTAACGGCCAATCCAAAGACGAGGTTTTTAACAGTTCGATCGCGCATGGACAAAAGGTGAATCAACAAGGTGGAAAGAGAATTAACAAAAATTTCGAATCGCGGATTGCGGACTGCGGATTGCGAAAGTAAGCAAATGGATGAAAGCAATTCGAGTTAAGGAGTTTGGCGGTCCTGAAGTTCTTCGGCTCGAAGAAGTGCCTACGCCGCAGCCCGGTCCAGATGAAGTGCTCGTTCGAATGCGGGCGGTCGGCATTAATCCGGTGGAGACTTATATTCGTGCGGGAAAATATGCGCGACTTCCGGCCTTACCTTATACGCCGGGAAACGATGGCGCGGGCGTAGTTGAGCAGATTGGTGATGCCGTCCGGCAGTTTCAGCCGGGTGATCATGTTTACACCGGGGGAACAATCACCGGGGCGTACGCCGAGTTCGCATTATGTAAAACGGAACAAGTGCATCGCCTGCCGGAAAACGTTTCTTTTGCGCAAGGCGCGGCCGTCGGGACTCCGTACGCAACAGCGTATCGCGGTTTGTTCCAGCGCGCTGAAGCGAAGCCAGGTGAAACGGTCCTGGTACACGGCGCAAGCGGTGGTGTCGGGACAGCAGCGGTGCAACTTGCCCGCGCTCGCGGTCTGCGCGTACTCGGCACCGCGGGCAGCGAAGAAGGATGCAACCTCGCCCGCGAACAGGGCGCGCACGAAGCGTTCGATCATCGCGCGCCCGATCATCTTGAGCAAATCATGAACGCGACCGAGGGACGTGGTGTTGATGTAATCGTTGAGTTGCTGGCAAACGTGAATCTGGGGAAAGACCTGGCCATTCTCGCGAAAGGCGGCCGTGTTGCCATCATCGGCAGCCGCGGCCGGGTTGAGATCGACCCACGGGACACGATGCAGCGCGACGCCGATCTTCGCGGAATGGTCCTACCGAACGCTTCGCCGGCAGAAATGGCAAGCATTCACGCCGCGCTGGTTGCCGGCTTGGAAAACGGGACGTTGCGTCCAGTGATTGGCAAGGAATTTCCGCTGGCTGAAGCAGCACAAGCGCATCGCGCGGTGATGGAAGCGGGAGCGCTTGGGAAGATCGTGCTGCAAGTCAGAATTAAGAATTAAGAATTAGAAAGTAGGAACGCGAAATCACGGAATGCAGCCGGAGCCAAGCGATCTCAGACAGCGGACAAAAGAGTTCGGGTTGCAAATTATTCGAATGTTCTCTGCTTTGCCGAAGACGACCGAAGCACAGGTTCTTGGAAAACAGGTCTTCCGGTCTGGCACGTCCGTGGGAGCGAACTATCGCGAAGCGTATCGCGCTCGCAGTCGAGCCCGAGTTTATCTCAAAATGTGGCGATTCATTGCGCGAGCTTGAGGAGACCGCTTACTGGCTCGAACTTCTCATCGATGGAAAGATTGCCTCGAACGACAAGCTCTCAGTTTTTCGGCAAGAATGCGACGAACTCATCGCGATTTTTGTCACAATTCTGAAGAGCTCGAAAGACGGCTCTTAACTCGTCCGCCTTACTTCTTAATTCCTAATTCATATTTCTAACTTCTCGAACCCATGGAGATTCATCAATTGCGCTATTTCGTTGCCGTGGCGGATGAAGGCAGTTTTTCTCGCGCCGCGACCAAGGTGCGCGTCGCTCAGCCTTCGCTTAGTCAGCAGATCCGAAAACTGGAAGCGGAACTGGGGCAGCCATTGTTCGATCGCCTACCGCGGTCGGTGGTGCTGACTGAAGCGGGTCGGTGTCTGATTGATTACGCGCGTCAAATACTGGCGTCGATTGGTGACGCACGTCGTTGCGTGGACGATCTCAAAGGTGAGGTCGCTGGCCGGGTGGCGGTGGGTGCAATTCCAACGATCGCGCCATATGTGCTTCCGGGATTAGTGGTGACGTTCCAGAAGCATTATCCGGACGTGATACTGGAGGTCGTCGAGGACGTGACCGACGGCATCACCAGACGAATAGAAGCAGGTGAACTCGATGTCGCATTAGCATCCACTTGCCGGGCAAGTCCAACCTTGCGACGCGAGCCCTTGGGGACGGAACCACTCCTGGCGTTGGTCCCGGAAAAACATCTGCTGGCAAAAAAGGATCTCGTTGAATTCGACGACCTCAAATCGCAGAGATTTTTACTTCTCCACGAGATGCATTGCCTGTCGCAACAGGTGAATCATTTGCTCGAGTCACGCCGTCTTCGACCGCAGATCGCATTAGCCGGCAGCCAACTCAGCACGATCGCAAACATGGTCGCGGCTTCGATCGGTATCTCCATTGTGCCGCAAATGATGGTGAGACATCACCCGACTCCGGGATGTGTCAGTCTGCCCTTTGCTCCGCCCGTCCCGGAGCGGGAACTTAATTTTCTGTCCAATCCGCTCCGATTTCAGAGCAAAGCAGCCGCAGCATTCCATAAGGAAGCTGCAGCTGCCTTGTCATCTGAACAGTCGACGATCGCCCAGCTTTAGCCATGTCCGCCTGAAGCGGATGTCGGATGTCGCCGGGCCACTCTGTGTAAAAACGCTGCAGCGCCTCGATCCGCCTCAGGCGGGCGAGGGGAGTACAACATTCGTTTGTTACTGTCAGGTCGCCTCTAAACTTTATCTCATTCGTTCCAACGCCGTTACTACCAGCGATAGCATTGGCCAGACGGCGAGAATGAGAATTAAGGCAAACCCTGCAAACTCGGGCAAGTAATGAGGGTGCGCCCGGTGCACATATCGGTCCTCGATGAATCGCGAAATTCGCTGTCCGATCGGCATTCTTGTCTCCATGTGATTTTTTCTCCTCTAATGGTTGTTCTTTGTTGGTTGATAAAAAGCAAACGTTACGGGCACAGGTTTCCCACCGGGCCCCAGTGAGCGGGACCAGGAACCTAGAAAATCTTAACGGCGCGCTGCGGATAACCCAGAACCTGGCCGAGCGGGTCGGCTAATTGGGTCCCAAGACCGGTCGTTTTCCCTGGTTATCCCCATCCCTAAACCTGGACCGTTCACACAGTGAACTGGCCATAGCCTGCCGGGCGATTGAAATACTTTATGCGTCTAGTGGCGATAGGTTTTGCCTATTCCGCAAGTCCGGGGACGTTCGGCTCGATCGGTTCACAAGTTTCGGAAGCCGATGCGCGATCAAATTAAAGACTACGGAGAAATATCGAGCATTGTGCCGCGGCATTTTGAGCTGCCGCAGTAACACGCGTATTTCTTCTTTGATTCTTCTGTCATCGGTTCGTCGATCTCCAGCGCGTAATCGTAAAACAGTTCCTCGCCGGACAGAATATCGCGCATGGCATCAATAAAGATGCGATCGTCTTCCTCTGCGGCTTCGCAGTTTGGATCGCAGGAATGGTTAATCCAGCGCGCGTCGTTGCCGTTTATCAATGGATTGATTACCTGGCCGTTATCCAGGCCAAAATTGAACGTGTGCGGATCGTTTTCGTCATTGGGAGCGGCTTCCCATGAAGTGCGTTCACCGGTGTATTCGATAATGCGGGTACCTCGCGGAATGAATTGCATGGCGTAAACGCCGCGGCCGTGCACATCGGACTTGCGAACCTCAATTTGCACAGATTGCTTTTCGGTTTTGCGTTTCTTTGCCATCGGGGGGAATTAAGCAGCAGGAAGTGAAAAGTAGGAAGGAAGAAGTAGAAGTTAAGAATTGGGAAACGCAACGAATGATGAATATTTGTGGAATGACACCAGACGAATGCACTCGCCTTGAATCGATCGAGACAGTCTTGCGATCCGACGCCGTGCGCGAACAAATTCAGCCCATTATTAAACGGGTTCGCGCAGAACTGGCTCGCAATGACGAGGCCTTAATGACATGGGAACCGATTCCGTTGAGTGTTTTTGGTCGCACGTTACCGGGCGAGATCCGGTCCGCGTGGGTATTCGTCCTGCGCGCTGGCGCTGATACGGGTGCGGAACGCCATCCGAATAGCCACCAGCGGATGATGACCTTTGAAGGGAGCGGCGATATGCGAACCGAAGCGGGTGGCCAGTGGCAATCGAATGTTCTGATCAGCAATCCTGAGGCGTCCCTGGAGCAGCGTTGGATTTCAATCCCGCAGAATGTTTGGCATCGTCCCGTGGTCGGCGAAGACGCCGATTGGACGGTGGTTTCGTTTCACACCGTACCGGCCGAGGAATTGATTGAAGAAAAGCAGGATGAGAGCAGCCAAACTGGAACAAAGCAGAAGAAATATCTCGGGAAGTAAAGAGTCATGAATGGCATAAAATTTCTTTTTGTTGCGCTGATCATTCTCGCGGTCTCGAGCTCAGCTTCGGCATACCTCGGCGATGGCTCCGACAGAATCGACGATTTATATGGCAGCCTGGTTCAGCGACGGCTGCGCGACGACGGAACTGTGAGCGTTGTCTACGGTAAGGGCCAATATCGTTATCTTGTGATCTTCGCCAACGACCGGAGTATTTTGGAAAGCTATTCTCATATCAAGGGCACGGATCTGTCCGAAAAAGAGATTGCAAAATTTCTGAAACTGAATGCTGCGGGCGGAACATGGATTCCTGCCAACACATCGAAAGAACGACGCTTCAAAAGAAGTGACAACAGAGCGGAAGCGACGTACGGAATCGCCAGCGGACGTCGGGCCCTGACGGTGCGAGACCTTGGCGGTAAAGACGCGCAGGACGATCTGTGATTCGCTTTCGCCTGGGATGCGAAAAGCGTCAGCCTAACGACAGCCCTTTTTTAACGTCATGCTTTTAAAGGGTGCCTGCGCAAGACCAACGCAGCGACGATCCCGACGATGAAGAAACCAACGATCTGGATCAGCATGTAGCTGGCGGTATATGTGGTAGGAAAGCCGTACCAATTCCAGTAGGAAACGTTGGTGGCAATCGCTGCCACGATCCCGGCCGTTAAAACAAAGCCGACTCGGCCGGCGAAGGTTTCGATGCACGTCTGTGCAAGCAGAAACACCACAAGAATCGCTGCGATTAATTCAGTGATGAATTCGATTCCGAGCGCTTTGCCAAA
>Ga0081455_10005471_pt1 | contig 13923 bp, 16 predicted proteins | sample TabmetS3T2R1_FD_70207 | JGI IMG/M metagenome (GOLD analysis project Ga0081455, IMG submission 70207) | Tabebuia heterophylla rhizosphere microbial communities from the University of Puerto Rico - S3T2R1 | ecosystem: Host-associated > Plants > Roots > Rhizosphere ... | reverse complement strand
CTCGTTGTTCTCGTTGAAGACCGTGACCACCTGCTCGTGCGAGACCGGGGGCGTCCCCTCCACCCCCACGTCGTGGTCCGTGACCATGGAGATGTTCGCGTAGCAGAGCTCGAGCTCGCGGGCCAGATAGCCCTCCGGATAGGCGGTCATGTTGATCGTGTCCCAGCCCATGCCCTGGAACCACTTCGATTCCGCCCGGCTCGAGAAGCGCGGTCCCTGGATGATCACGACCGTGCCGCCGTCGCGTGCCTTGATCCCCAGCTCCCGCGCCGTCTCGACCAGCAGGCGGCGGAGGTCGGGGCAGTACGGGTCGGCCGCGGAGACGTGCGTCGTCTCGGGACCGTCGTAGAACGTGTCCTCGCGCCCGCTCGTGCGGTCGACGAACTGGTCGCAGACGACGAACTCGCCCAGCTCGAGCTCGGCCCTGAGCGCGCCGGAGGCGTTCGGGCCGATGATCCGGCGGACGCCCAGCTCCCGCATCGCCCAGATGTTCGCCCGGTACGGAATCGCATGCGGGGGCAGCTCGTGGTTCCGCCCGTGACGCGGGAGGAAGGCGACCGGCTTGCCGCCCACCTCGCCGATCGTGAACGGCGCCGACGGCTTCCCGTAGGGAGTGTCCAGCTCGATTTCCTCGACGTCGTCCAGGAACGAGTAGAAGCCGGAGCCGCCGAAGACCCCGATCTCAGCCTTCGGCACCGGCCTCCGTCTCCGCCGCCGCCTTGGCGTAGGCCAGCTGGAGATTTGCGACCTGATCCTGGAATCCGGAGACGATCTCCTTGGGCAGGAACCCCTCCAGCACCGGCACGAGCGCGCTCATGGTGTCGATCGCGAGACGGCTCTGCCCGAGATCGCGCTCCTCGTGCGTGTCCTCGGTCAGCCCGAGCCGGCGGTAGCCGATCGAGGAGACCTGGATGAGCGTGTTGACGAGCACGTCCTCGACGCGGAGCTTGCGGAGTTGTTCGGCGAGCTCGCGCGCGAGCGCCTGCTGCTCCTCCTCGTCCAGCTCCTCGTGGGTCGGTTCCTGCTCAGACATGAACGGGCTGGAGCACCTCCTGCGCGTAGATCCGCTCCAGGCTCTCCCCCGCCTCGTAGCGGGCGATCTGCCGCTCGGCCGGGTTCAGGACGGGCACCGACAGGAACGGCGTGACGCCGAGCTCGTCCGCGACCGGGAAGACCCACTCGATCAGGCGCTCGAGCTCCGCGCGGGTGGGCCGCACCTCGCCCGAGTCGAGATCGATGAGCTCGCCCGCGATGCCGTGGCGAATCGCGCGCCAGAAGTTCTCCTCGATGAGGCGGTGCGGGTGCTCAGGCAGGGGCTCGCCCTCGTCCACGGCGCGGGCGATCCTCGCGGCCAAGGCGTACATCAAGGCCGAGAGCGCCTGCGCCTCCCCGAGCTCCGGCTGGCCGTCGCAGATGCGGATCTCGACCGTCGGGAACGCAAGATGGGGCCGCACGCTCCACCAGAGCTGCGTGTGCTCGGTGATCGAGCCCGTGTCGTAGAGGAAGCGCACGTAGCGCTCGTACTCCGCCCAGTCGGCGAAGGCATCGGGCACCCCGCAGCGCGGAAACATCCGCGTGAAGATCTGCGTCCGCGCCGAATGCAGACGCGTGTAGGCGCCCTCGACGAACGGCGAGCTGGCTGAGCATGCGAGCAGATGCGGAAGGTACGCGCGCAGCCCGTTCGTGACGGCGATCGCGCGGTCCGCGCCCTGGATGCCGACGTGGACATGGAGACCGAAGCTGTTGTTGCGCCAGACGACGTAGCCGAGCACCTCGTCGTTCCGGCGGTAGTGCGGCGTGTCGATGATCCGCTGCTCCTGCCACGGGCTCCAGGGATGCGTCGCGGCGGCGCACAGCGCGACGTCGAAGGGCGCCGCGAGCTCAAGCAACTGGCGGCGGCGCTCGACCATCGTCGTTGCGGCGTCGGCGAAGGTCTCGCACCGACCGGTGCGCACCTCGATCTCCGACGCGATCAGCTCCCCGACGAGGTGCTCCTCGAGATCGGTGCCGCGGGCGGCCGCCTCCAGCTCTTCGAAGCGGTTCACGAGGCCGAGCGTCTCCGGGTCGACGATGGCGAACTCTTCCTCGACGGCGACCGTGAAGTCTTTTCCGCTCTCGAAGGCCTCTCTGGCCGTGCGGATCTGCTCGTCCGGCGTCAGGCGCTGGGCGTCTCCCACGGGCCCGAAAGTATCAGAGCGGCTATGCGCTCCCAGCTCCAGAGCGCCTCGGCGGCGCCGCGGGCGGCCGTCGAGATCCGCTCCCTCTCCACCCCGGGGAGGCCCAGGATCGCCTCGAGCTTCGCGGCGAGGTCGGCTGCGTCGCCCGGAACGAAGCTCGCGAGCGCCCGATGCTCCGGCGGATACCGGGCCTCGAGCCCCTCGGCGATCTCGGCGAGCCCCGAGTGCCGCGCGACGAGCGGCGGCGAGCCGCACGCCGCGGCCTCGGCGGCGACCATGCCGAACGCCTCCGGGAAGATGGACGGCGTGACGCTCACGTCGGCGAGCGGCCAGAGGTGCGCGAGGTGACGGTGCTCGAGCGGCCCCGTGAACAGGACGCGCCGCCCGGCGGCTTGCTCCTCGAGCTCGGGCCGCGACGGGCCGAAGCCAACGAAGACCGCCCGCGCCTCAACGCGCTCGAGCGCCTCGAGCAGGAGCATCGGGCCCTTCTCCGGCGACAGCTTGCCGACGAAGAGCACGGTCGGCTCGTCGCCCGCGAGGAAGTCGGCGAGACGCTCCGCGTTCCCCGGGTCGGGGCGGCGCTCCCCGCGGACCGGCGGATCGCGCCGCGCTTCCTCGACGAGAGCGGCGAGCGCGTCGCCGCGCGGCTCGGGCCGGAGCCTTTCGACGTCCACCCCGGGCGGGATCTCGCGAACGCGCTCGAGGTACTCCCCCGCTCCGAGCACCTCCTCCAGCACGCGGCTGATGTGCGCGGAGCCCGCATAGGTCTCGCGCGCCAAGGCGAGCGAGTCGCGGCCCCAGGCCGCCAGGTCCTCGTGGCCCCGGATGGAGAACTCGAGCTCCGAGCCGTGCGCCTTGACGGCGAACGGTGTGCGCGCCGCCGCCCCGACCGGGCCGCCCAGAAGGACGTGGTTGACGAGGAGGAGGTCGGCCGGAAGGTGCTCGCGCACGGCGGCGGCGTTCCGCTCCACCCATTCGTCGAGCTCTCCCCGGCCGAGCCGGTGGAGCAGCCGCGGCTCCCTTCCGTCGTAGCGGTCGAGCACGAAGACCGGGAGGAGCGGCCCCGTCTCGGGACGCACGACCCGTGCCCCGGCGAGGTCGAAGTCCTCCGGATGGGGCTCCTGGCAGAAGACGGTGACGTCGTGCCCGAGCCGCATCCACGCGCGCGCGAGCGAGCGGGTGTAGACGTTCGAGCCGGTACCGCCCAGGAGGTAGCCGTGCCAGAGGAGAATCTTCACGAGCATGGATCCTGACGAAAAGCTCGTTCGTCGTGCGCAACGAGGCGACCGCTGGGCGTTCGAGGCCCTCGTCGAGCGGCACGAGGCACGCCTGTACACGCTGGCCGCCCGCGTGCTCGGCTCGAGGGAAGACGCGGCGGACGCGGTGCAGGAGGCCTTCATCCGCGCCTGGCTCGCCCTCCCGAAGTTCCGCGGCGGCTCGCGCTTCTCCACCTGGCTCTACCGCATCTGCCTGAACGCCGCGCACGACGTGCGGGCGAAGCGGCGTGACCAGGTGTTCGGCGAGCTGCCGGAGCCGACCGACCCGCGCGATCGGTTCGCGGAGAAGGAGCTCTCCGGGGAGCTCCAGGCGGCGCTGAACGCCCTCGACGAGGCGTATCGGGTCGCGGTCGTCCTGTCCGATGTCCTCGGTTGCTCCTACGCGGAGATCGCGGAGTTGACCGGCGTCGCCGAGGGAACCGTGAAGTCGCGGATCTTTCGCGGGCGCAGCGAGCTGGCGCAGAGGCTGGGAACCACCAGCGAACGGACGGAGTCGAATCTGTGATGGCCGCACGGCATCCGGACGAGCCGACCCTGCTCGCGTACGTCGAGGGCGAGCTCACAGCCGTCGAACGCGGGGCGCTCGCCGCGCACGTCGCGGCGTGCCCCGAGTGCTCTGAGCAGGTGCGCCTGCTCGAAGCGGGGCGCGCTGCGCTCGTAGCCGCGCCGCTCCTGGAGCTGCCCGAGGAGCGGCGCCGCGCGCTCCTCCGGCGCCTCCCCGACCGTCCGCAGCGTTTCGGCTTCCTCGAGCCCTTCCGGCACGGGCTCATGCGAGGGGTACCGGCACTGGCGGCACTCCTGCTGGTGGCGGTCTTCGTCGCCTTCGCGACGCAGCTCGGCGGGGGCGGAGACGACGACTCGCGCGAGGGCGCGGGCGGCGGCGGGGAGGCTGCCGCGACGGCCCCCGCCCAGACGGAGGGCGCGCAGGCGGGCACGGAGGAAGGCGCGGCCCAGGACTCGGCACGCCCTCTGGCGGGCCTCCGCGTCGTCCGACGCGTCGCCGGCCCACCGCGCGAGGTGGCCCAGCTCCTGCGCCAGAGCGGTCACCCGGCCGTCGTGCGGAAAGGCGCCGTCGTGGCGGAGGGCAGGCCAGGCGAGATCCGGGCGGCCCTGGAAGGCCTCCCGCGCGGCCCTGTGCGCGTCTACGTGCGGTAGCCAGCCTGGGGATGCACAGAAGGTGCCGTGCTCAGGGGTACAGATCGCGCGTCGAACACGACGCTCGAACATGAGCCTGCGCCGTAGTCTTCGGGGCGTGGTCGTCTACGGCCCATCAAGGCAATCGCGGGTCGGTTCGACCTCCCCTAGTCCGACGCAGCATGCCTATCCGTCTACGAGCCGTTGCAAGAAGGGAATCTCATGGTCGCAGGCATAGACCCGCCGCTTTACCCGCTCCAGAGGACCAGGAAGGACGTCCTCAAGAACGGAGCGGTTCTCATGGACTTCCAGGAAAACGAGAAGCCCAGGACACGCTCGCGGATTACGACGAGGGTAATCCAGGAGCGGGAGGATCTTTCGAAGGTCACGATCTACATCGGGCGACGGAAATGGAGCGAACCCTTCCGGCATCCCTTCCCGGAGATCCCCCCTCCTGAGATGGTTTGGGAGCTCACCCTGGAAAAGATCTCCAGCTAGGCCAGGCGAGTGCGGCCACACCGCCGGCCGGCTTGTACCCGGGCGACGACAGACGGGGCGAAGTACCGACCGACCACATGAAGGGCGATCGACAGGACGACTGCGCCCGCGGCCGTTCTGCGCAGCTTTGGGAAGCCTTGGACTACGTGAGGTAAAAGTAGAGCGCGTAGAGGAGCTCGACGGCCGGGCTCGTCGTATGCACGGTCACGTCCGCCGGGACGTGCAGGAGCGCCTCGGTGTAGTTGAAGATGATCTTGACGCCGGCCTCGACGACGTCGTCGGCGACGCCCTGGGCCGCGTCCGGCGGCACCGCGAGGACGGCGACGATGATGTTCTTCTCGCGGATGAGCTCCCCGAGGTCGTCGTAGCTCGTGATCGTCGTCTTGCCGATCGGCCGGCCGACCTTGTCAGGGTTGTTGTCGAAGGCGGCCGCGATGTTGAAGCCGTGGTCGGCGAAGATCGTGGAGCTGGCGATCGCCTGGCCGAGGCGGCCCGCGCCGAAGAGGGCGATGTTGTGCTGGCCCTGCGTGCGCAGGATCTTGCGGATCTCGGCGATGAGGCCGTCGATGTTGTAGCCGACGCCGCGCTTGCCGAACTTGCCGAAGGCGGAGAGGTCACGCCGGATCTGCGTCGCGTTGATGTTCGTGTACTCGCTGATCTCCTGCGAGGAGATGCGGTCCTTGCCCATCTTCCGCGCCTGCGTGAGGACGCGCAGGTACTGGCTGAGCCGGGCCGCGACGCCGACGGTCAGCCGCGACTCCACGCGGGGGCCCCCCTCACTGGCGATGCGCAAGGCCATCCGCCTTCAGAATAACGACGCCCCCCGAGAAGCGGCGCAGTCACCCCTCCAGACGCCGGCGAAGCCCCTCCGGGTGGACGAAATACGTGAAGGCCTCCTCGCCGTCGACCGCGACGACGGGGATGCGCTCGCGGTAGCGGCGCTCGAGCACAGGATCGCCGTCGATGCGCACTTCCTCGAGCTCGAACGGAATCTCCTCGCGCACCCGGGCGAGGACACGCTCCGCGCTCTCGCAGAGGTGGCAGCCGTCGGCCCGATAGAGCGTGACCCGGCGGGGCCCGCTACGGGTAGAGCCCACGGGTGATCGTGGCCTCGGCGACCCGACCGACCGCGATCGCGTAGGCAGCGTCTCGCATGGGAAGCGAGCGCTCCTCGTGCATGCGCCAGGTCTCCTGGAACGCCCTGGTGACGATGTCGTTCAGCTTCGCGTTCACTTCGGCCTCCTTCCAGAAGTACTCCTGGAGGCCCTGCACCCATTCGAAGTAGGAGACGACCACGCCGCCGGCATTCGCGAGCACGTCGGGAAGGACGAGGATCCCGCGGTCGTCGAGGATCCGGTCGGCGTCCGGGGTGATGGGGCCGTTCGCCCCCTCGCAGACGACGCCCGCGCGCACGCGGTCGGCGTTGTCGCGAGTGATCACCTGCTCGAGCGCACAGGGCGCGAGCACGTCGCATTCGAGCACGAGCAGCTCGTCGTTCGTGAGCGCCTCGGCATCCGGGAGCCCCTCCAGCCACCCGGTCTCGTTCTTGTGCGCGATGGCGGCGGCCACGTCGAGCCCGTTCTCGTTGTGGACTCCGCTTGCGGAGTCCGAGAATGCGATGATCGTCGCGCCGTCCTCGGCGAGGATGGAGGCGAGGTTGCGCCCCACGTTGCCGAAGCCCTGGATGGCGACGCGGCGCCCGGCGACGCTCTGCCCGCGCTTCCGCAGCGCCTCGCGGATGCAGTAGGCGCCGCCCCGCGCCGTCGCTTCCACGCGACCCAGCGAGCCGCCCACCGTCAGCGGCTTGCCCGTGACGACGCCGAGGACGGAATACCCCTTGTTCATCGAGTACGTGTCGAAGATCCAGGCCATCTCGCGGGCGCTCGTCCCGACATCGGGCGCCGGGATGTCCACCTCGGGGCCGATCTGGTTGATGATCTCGCTCGTGTAGCGGCGCGTCATCCGCTCGAGCTCGAGCGCCGAGAGCCGCTTCGGGCTGCAGACGATGCCGCCCTTGGCCCCGCCGAACGGCAGGCCCATGAGGGCGCACTTCCACGTCATCCACATGGCGAGCGCCTTCGTCTCCTCGAGGGTGACGTCCGGGTGGAAGCGCAGGCCGCCCTTCGAAGGGCCGCGCGCGACGTTGTGGACCACACGGAAGCCTTCGAAGACCTCCACCGTGCCGTCGTCCATCCGGGTCGGGACGGAGACGACGACCGCCTTCTTGCACTCGGACAGGACGTTGAGCATGCTCTCGCCCACGTCGATGAGGCTCGCGACACGCCGCAGCTGGCTGCGGGCCATCTCCCAGGGGTCTTCCTTCAGGTGCGAAGGAGTCGGTGCCTCCAGCGTCGTCACGTGATCTCCTTTGTCTGCTGTTCTAGTCAGTGATCGTGAACACCGCTTCGGCGGTCGAAGGCTTCTCGCCGTCCTCGGCGTCTACAGGGTGCGCACGCAGCCGCGCGACATAGGTGCCCTCGGCGAGGACGCGTCCCTGCGGGCCCCGGCCGGTGAGGCCGAACGCGTAGCGGCCGGGGAGGACGTCGCGCATCCGGGCGAGCACGCCGAGGAACTCCTCATCCTCCGTCCAGAGCTCGAGCTCCAGCAGCCCGACCGGCTCGATCGCATCGCCCTCGGCAGTGGAGTCCACGCGCCCTGCCCGGAACGCGAGCACGGCGGGAGCGGCGTTGGACGGGGCGAACTCGCGGTTGGAGAGCTGGACGTCGGCGACGAGCGGACCGCGGCCGGCGGCGCGCGCGGCAACCGCCCACGGCACGCGCATGGACTGCGAGCCCTCGGCGGTCACGACGAAGGCGCCGCGGGCGCCTGCGGGGCGCGGGCCCTTCGCGGCGACCTGGACCTGAACGTCTGCGGCCTCTCCCGGCTTCAGTGCCAGGTGCGTCGGCGCCGCGGAGAAGGACAGCGAGCGGGCTGCGTCGCCTTCCGGGACGACTCCGAAGCCCACCGAGAGCCGGCGGTCGGACACGTTGCGCACGGTGAGCACGCGCACGGCCGTCCAGTCCTTCCCTTCCACGCGGCCGAAGGCGAGGGTCGTGGGCCCGACCGCGAGCTCCGCGTCCGTCGCCCGCCTCGGGTCGACGAGGCCCGCTCCCTGGGCCGTGACCGCGAAGGCATCCCCGTCCTGCGCCAGCTGGCCGGCGCTCCCGACCAACACGCTCTTCAGGTCCGCCGCCGTGAGCTCCGGCCGGGCCTGGGCGACGAGGGCGGCCGCGCCGGCGGCGATCGCGGCGGCTGCACTCGTGCCGGTTGCCGTGGCATACGGCGCGCCGTCGCCCGCATCTGCCGTGCTGAGCCCGACGCCCGGCGCGACGACGTCCGGCTTCACGCGCCCGTCGAAGGCGAGCCCGCCCGAGGAGAAGGCGGCCGGCGCCATCAGTCCCGGGTTGGCGACGGGCGCGGCCACCCCGAGGCGAAGCGTCACCGTCTCGTCTTCCTGGAGAGCGTCGAGCGCCGCGCTGCCCGCCTCGGCCGGAAGCGCCAGCACGGGGAGCGCTGCGCTCTCGTCACGGTCGAGAGCGCCGGACGGGAGGTCGATCCCGCGCACGAGCACGGCCGCCGCCCCGGCCGCGGCCGCGTTTCGCGCCTTCCGCACGAGCGTCCCGCCCTCCGCCGGGAGCAGAACCGCGCGGCCGGCGACGAGGCTGACGCCGTTCGTGTCGAAGAAGTCCGCGAGCTGCGTGCCGTCGGCGTCGGCGTCCCCGGGACGCTCGGGCTGCGCGAGGGTCGGGCCGGCGAGCGCCACGACGTCGAGAGCGACGTCCCCCTCCGGGCCGACGGCGCCCAGGACGCGCAGCGGCTCGTCCAGCAGCTCCTCGCCGCCGGAGTCGAGCGTTGCGTCGGTTCGCAGCGTCGAGACCCGGGCGTCGACCGCCCCGACGGTGAGAGCGTCGGGCGCCGCACCGGGAGCGCCGAGCGCGCCGAAGCGTGTACCGGAGCGTCCGTCGTTCCCGGCGGGAGCGACGACCAGCGTCCCCAGGCTTGCGGCGCCCGTGACCGCGCGGGCCTCCGGGCTGTCCACGAACGCGGCGTACGGCTCGCTCACTGCCGCGAGCGCGATCTGAACGCGATCGTCCACGACCCCGTCCTGATTCGGGTCGACGGCGCGCTCCAGGCCGGCGAGGAGGAGGTCGCCGCGCCCGAGGAGGGCGTACCCTCCGTCGTCGGCCTGCTCCCAGCCGAGCACGCGGATGGGGAGCACCCTGGCGCCCGGTGCGACCCCGGCGATCCCGCCGGGGCCGTCTCGCCCGACGACGAGCCCGGCCATGCGGGTTCCGTGGGCCTCGAGGACGCCGGGCTCGTCCGGCTTCGCCTCGGGAGCGGCGTTGCGGTCGCTGTCCACGACGTCGTACCCCCTGAGGACGCGCCCGCGCAGGTACGGATGCCGCCGGTCGACGCCGGTGTCGAGGACTGCGACGGTGACGCCCCTCCCGTCGAAGCCCGGCAGCGAGACGCCCGTTTCCGGCGCGCGACCGACCGGGTCGGGCCGGAGCGAGGCCGACACCGCGGCGGGGTGGACGGTCCGCACCGGGTAGACGCCGACGACGCCCGCCGCGCGCTCGAGCTCGGCGAGCGCTCGCGGCGTGACGACCGCCGAGAACCCATTGAACGTGCGCGTGAACACCCGGTCGCGCGCAATGCTGACTCCGCGCTCGCGCAGGCCGGCGAGGAGGAGGTTCTGCGCGGCCTCCGCGTCGGCAGTCCACTTGCGCTGCGTCCGCGAACGAGGCGCCCCCTGCGCAACCGTCATCCGGTCGGCGAGCGACGGGGCGGCGAGCACGACGAGGACGCGCTGCTCTCCTCGCGCAGCCGGCTGCGCCCGATCGCCGAACACGGCCTGCCACGCCTGCGCGGCAGGACGCGTCAGCGGATCGCCGGCCCCCCGTACCGTTCCTGCGAGCACGAGCGCCGTTACCGCGAGGGCGACGGCCCCCACCGTCGCCGCACGCCTAGGCCGCCGCTGAGGCATACGCATCCAGAGCAAGATAACCGGGATAGGCCAGAGGCGGTGCATACCTCGCCGCCGAGGCGATCATGGCCGCGTTGTCGGTGCACAGCTCGAGCGGCGCGAACACCGCTTCCGGGAGGGCCGCGCGCAGGCCGGAGTTGGCGGCGACTCCGCCGACGACGGCGATTCTCTCCGCGCCGGTCGTCCGCGCAGCTTCCTGCGTCCGTTCCACGAGCGCGCGCACGATGGCGCGCTGGTAGCCGGCGGCGAGATCGGTGCGGCGGCGCTCCAACTCTCCCGGCGAGAGCTCGCGCACGGCGTACAGCAGAGCGGTCTTCAGGCCCGAGAAGGAGAAGTCCAGGCCAGGCACGCGTGCGACCGGGAACGCGTGCGCCTCGGGGTCGCCCTCAGCGGCGAGCCGATCGAGGGCGGCGCCGCCGGGATACCCGAGGCCGAGCAGCCGCGCGCCCTTGTCGAAGGCCTCTCCCGCCGCGTCGTCGAGCGTCGTGCCGAGGACGTGGAAGCCCGAGCGCTCGCGAACGTCGAGCAGGAGGGTGTGCCCCCCGCTCGCGAGGAGGCAGAGGAACGGCGGCTCCAGCGGGGCCGGCTCGAGGTACAGCGCCGCGACGTGCCCGTGGAGGTGGTCGACGGGAACGAGCGGTAGCCGCCGCGACCAGGCGAGGGCTTTCGCCGCCGAGAGGCCGACGAGCAGCGCCCCGATGAGACCCGGGCCGCGTGTGACGGCCACCGTGTCGACCTCGTCCAGGCTCGCCTGCCCCTCCGAGAGCGCCTCACGCAGCACCGGGGCGACGAGCTCGAGATGCCGACGGGACGCGACCTCGGGCACGACGCCGCCGTAACGTCCGTGCAGGTCGGCCTGGGAGGCGACCACGTTGGCACGCACGCTCCCGTCCTCGGTGACGAGCGCGACGGCCGTCTCGTCGCAGGAGGTCTCGACCCCGAGGATCATGCTCGCCCTGCTACCCGCGGTCCGCCTCGCGGATCGGGCCCTTCCACATGATCAGCGCGTCCTCGCGGTTGTCCGTGTAGTAACCCCGCCGGATTCCGCTCGGCTCGAAGCCGTAGCGCTCGTAGAGGAGGATCGCGGCCCGGTTGGAGACGCGCACCTCGAGCGTGTAGCCGCGCCGCTCGTCGCCTCCGGTGGCCGCGAACAGCTCGTCGAGGAGAGCGCTCGCGATCCCGAGGCGGCGCAGATCCACGTCGACCGCGAGATTCATGATGTGCCAGGCGTCGACGTAGCGCGACACGATCAGGTAGCCGACGAGCCGGCCGGTCTCGGAGAACGCCCCCAACGAGAGGGACGAGGGCTTGGCCAGCTCGCCCGCGAACATTGAGCGCGACCAGGGCGTCGGGTAGACCCGCTGCTCGATCCACTCGATGTCGCTCAGGTCGGACAGCGTCAGCCGACGGACGTCCAGCGCAGCGCGGCGGGCCTGGATCATCGGCGCAGCGCCCTTTCGGCGTCCGGTGCCCGCAGGTAGATGGGCTCGACCTCCTCCGCCGCGCCGAACTCCTCCACGAGCGAGGCGTGGTGCCGTGCCCACGGCACGTGGACGGGGTCGTCGTCGGGCGGCACGGTGGCGCCGGCCTCCTCGAGGAGCGACCGAAAGCGGACCGCGCCGTCGCCGACGTATGCGCGGCCCGGCTCGACCTCGAGCTCCTCGGCCCGAACGACGAGAGGCTCCCCGTCGACGGCCGTGAAGACCTCGGTGCGGCGAGCGTCGATCAGGGGCACGGCCTGGGGAGCTCCTGCCGCGAGCGCGTCGAGCGTCGAGACGCCCGCGACCGGCACGTCGAGCGACAGCGCCAGCCCGCGCGCGACCGCGAGCCCGATGCGGGTGCTCGTGAAGCTGCCGGGCCCGGTCCCCACGACGAGGCCCTCGATGTCGCCCTTCGAGCGCCCGGACGCCTGTAGCAGGTCGTCGGCGTCCTCGAGCACGGTTCGAGGGAGCGAGACGCGCTCTCCGAGCACGTCGCCGTCGTCCACGAGGGCGCTTGTGGCGATGTCGGTGGCCGTATCGAAGGCGAGGATCAGCACGACACGAGTCCTTCTAGCAGCGCATCGTCCTCCGCCGCGAGCACGAGTCGGCGCCGGTCGCCACCGGCGTGCAGGAGCTGGACCGCGACCCGGGCGGGCGGGAGCACGTCCGCGCCCGCTTCCGGCCACTCGACGAAGACGATCGCATCCTCGAAGTACGGCTCGAGATCCCCCCACTCCGCGGGCGAGACCCCGCTGAAGCGGTAGAGATCGAGATGCGAGACGTCCAACGAGCCCGGATAACGGTGGCCGATCGTGAACGTCGGGCTCGTCACCGGCACCGTCACCCCGAGCGCACGGCAGGCGCCGCGGACGAAGGTCGTCTTCCCGGAGCCGAGCTCGCCGGAGACCGTGACGACGTCACCGATAGCCAGCCGGGACGCGACGTCCCCGGCGACCCTCTCCGTCGCCTCCGCCGACCCCGTGGTCACGGTCACCTCCACGTCAGCGGGACGGTACGGGTCGAGCGAGGCGAGCTAGAACAGCCCGAGCTGGACCGCCTCCGGCTCCTCGGCCGGCTCGGGGACCGGCTCCGGCTCGGCGGCGGCCTCGGCGAGCGAGAGGTCGAGCAGCTGCGGGATGCGCGAGAAGTCCTCCTCGAGCACCTTCAGCATCGACGGCGTGTAGAGCGCGGCGGCCGGGTGGTAGATCGGATAGAGCTGAACGCGGCGTGCGCCGAGCGTGACCTCCTGTGGGTGCCCGTGGACACGCGTGATCCCCGCGGGACGGCCGGAGAGCAGCTTGGTCGCGAAGTTCCCTAGCGTCGCCACGAGCACGGGCTGGATGAGCTCGATCTGCCGGAAGAGGTGCGGCTCGCAGTCGGCGATCTCCTCGGGCAGCGGATCGCGGTTGCCGGGCGGACGGCTCTTGAGCGACACGAGCGCATCGACCGAGTCCCTGTCGATCCCGCCGCCGAAGCCGTAGACGGTCTCGGTCGGATATGCGAGCACGCGCCGCGCTTCCATCTGCTCGAGCGCAGGCCGCAATGCGGCTTCGACCTCTTCGGTGGACCAGAACGGAATCGAAAGAGTGTCGATTCTCATTCCGGAAGCGTAGACAGCGCCTCCGCGCGCGCAAAGTCCGGATCTTCGGTCACTTTCATCGCGCGCTCACTTCCGCGAACGACGACGACGGGGATGCCCAGCCGCTCGCAGAGAGCAGCGTCGTCGGTTGCATTGATGTGGTTCGCGCGCGCCTCCCGATGTGCACGCACGATCACCTCGCGCGGAAATCCCTGCGGGGTCTGCGCGCGCCAGAGATGCTCTCGCGGAATTGTGTTCACGATATGACCGTTGTCGTCGACCTCTTTGAGCGTGTCGACCACGGGCAGCGCGGCAATCGCGCAATTGCCGGCACGCACCGACGCGACGACGCGATCGATCGTGTCTTGACCGACGAGTGGCCGCGCGGCGTCGTGTACCAGGACGATGCTCGCTTCGTCGGGAAGATCCTCGAGTCCGTTGTTGACCGACTCCGTCCGCGTACGTCCTCCCGGCGTGATCATCAAGCGATCGATGTCGCACTGAAAGACCCACGGTGGCGGGTCGGCGGCGTAGGCGAGCGGCAGCACCACTACGACCGAGACCACGTCGGGGCGCGACATGAATGTCTGAAGACTGTGCAGCAGCGTCGGTTTGCCGGCGACCCAGCGAAATTGCTTGAGCTCCGTTCCGCCGGTGCGCGTGCTGCTACCGCCGGCGACGATGACGACGCCGACGTCGCGCGTGTCGCTCATGTGAACGTTCGCTTGAGAAGATCCTGAATCGTGCGCACCGTGATCAGTTCGACGTCCCGGTTCGCGCGTTTGGGCAC
>Ga0081455_10005470_pt1 | contig 13923 bp, 23 predicted proteins | sample TabmetS3T2R1_FD_70207 | JGI IMG/M metagenome (GOLD analysis project Ga0081455, IMG submission 70207) | Tabebuia heterophylla rhizosphere microbial communities from the University of Puerto Rico - S3T2R1 | ecosystem: Host-associated > Plants > Roots > Rhizosphere ... | reverse complement strand
GGGGATACGGGACATTCCGACCAGGCGCCATTCGACCTCGCTGAGCCTCGGCTGCAGGGGCACCCAGGGCCCGGTCAAAGCGTCGTCGCTAGCGGAGCGCGAGTCGTCTTGTCCCCCCTTGACGCTTGCGGTGCGTCGACCTCTTCCAAATTGGCTGCGTTCATAGCGCGAATGACCACAAGGACTAATTCCGCCTGTCGGCGCGTTTTGGTTTTCTGGAAAACCGACTTGAGATAGGTGCGTACAGTCTCGTACTTGATACCGAGCGCCTTCGCGCAGGGTCGAAGCGACTCTCCTGTAATGAGGCGAACGACAAGGCGCGCCTCTGCCGGAGTCAAATCGAATTTGTCCTTGAGAAATTCCATTTGAGGCATTTCTGATCCCTCGTCTACCACAACGATCTCAGGACACGGATGCGCGCGGTCTTCCCCTGCTGCGGCCATCTGAATGCCGTGGCTCATAGGACTCGTGCGTGTCCTTGCTATGCATGGCTCGTCCCCGGCAGCTGGGTATGCCCGGAGAGTAGAATCGCCTAAGTCTGCGCAAGCACCTATGATGCAAGTCACAGGTACAGGAACTTTTTTTGGCCGACTCCACACAACGCGGCATTGCCGGTTGTGCGCGTCTGGTTTTCAAAGACGTGGTCGACGTGAAACAACCGCCAGCTTTATCGGAACCAACGTCGCACCAGGGGACTTCGCCCAAGCTTCTTCTCGGAGTAGATTCAGAGTTGATAAAGACGGGTCCTGGCTGGGGAGAACAGCCAGGACCCGCGGGGCTAACGACGGTCAAAGGGAGGTTCGGGGGATTCGTCCTTAGCCCTCAGCCGAAGAAGGGCGCCTTCGCGCGGTGGGCGACAGTCATCTCAACCGATCGCCACTACCAAACAAGATGACCCCCGATTCGAAAGTCGGTCTCGGAGACCGGGGGTTCGTAACGATTGGTGGTGCTCTTGGTCTGCTCGAGCGGGGATTGTGCAGTGGCGGTGCCAATAGCAGTGCCGCCAACAACCGCAAATCCGATGGCAATCGCGGCCCCAATGAGCAACTGCGAGATGCTGCGTGGCATGACAGCCTCCACCCCTGTCAACTGCATGGTGGGCAGAGTAGCAGCAGGAAGATCCTTACCCCTGTGACGGACGTCACAGGGTCGGATGACATTTCTGACGCATATCTTGCGCGCGACTTTGGGGCTGGGCATGCAGGTCCCCACCGCCACCAAGATCGCCGGTCCCAAGGGGAAAGCTGCCTCCTGGGCCACCTGCTGCCGCCATGGGCTCATCATTTCGCTTCGGTCGTGCCGACATCCGGCGGGCGGCATCGCGGGTCGTCTCGGTTGGCTGGATTTGCAGCGGGGTCGACGTGACAACTGCTCACACCCGAGGGCGCCATGCCCATGGGGCGCGGGCGATCTGAGTGGATCTTACGATCCGGTAGGCGTGGGTGCAGCAGTGACCCGCCGCGACCTTCAAGTCATCCGCTCAAGCGAGACCAGGTAGAGACAAAACGCGTCCGGCGCCTGCTAGCGAATGCTCGAAAGATGGTGAGACGTGAATTCCTTAAAGGATAATGAGTCGGGCGAAGCCAGCGTGCCGTTGAGAAGCTCGCGTGCTTGGCGAGTGAATGCGGCGGCGCCCCGGCGTTTCCTGCACTCCCACATGACCCTGGCAGTACCCGCTTGAATACGAGAACTCGTCGAGATGAGCAGGGCATTGAGACGGGCGGCAAAGCTGTCCGTCCGCGTAACCTGTCTCCCAGCTGGCGAGATCAATGATCATTTTTCACCCCCATCCCCAACCGTGAGCAGCAATTGAACACGATCACAGAGACCGAATTTCGGCGGATGTGTTGCGACAGGGTCACAGTCGACCAAAAAAGCCCCGCCTCGCCGGTGGGTGCCCTGGCGCCTCACGCTTCGACCCGCGTTGGAAGCGAGAGCTTTCGGTGACTGGGCGGAGGGGTCGCTGCGGGTGAAGCCGACTCCACAAAAAAAAGCCCCGGAGCTCGGCGCCGGGGCTCCAGTCGGGAGGGAGGTGGCTCAGAATACGAAGGAATAATCCGCAAAGTGCTCGGTCGGCAGTTGCTGTGTGCTCGTCATGACTTTGAATGGATCAATCTGATCCGTCGGGGTGGCAACACGGGCTTGCGAGCCTGAGACTGCCCATCCTGCGATGCACACCAGGATCAATGCGCTGGCACTGGCTGCGAACAATCCGGTCTTGCCCATCTGGAAATCCTCCGTCGGTTCTGACCTAGTGTCCGCGTGTTAACTAGCTCACAATGGAGACTACGCCCTGTGACGGATGTCACAGCTGCGCGAAGATTTCAGTCGGATGTCAACAGGGAGGAATTCCGGCGGCGCCCGCGCGCGCGATTCGCTAAGAGGTGGCGTGGTGATCGAAATTGAAGCGCGGTCTACAAGCCACCCGCGCTACGCAACGCCTCAATCGCTTCTGCCGCCGTCCACAGGGAATTCGGCGCCCTCGCGTCCTCGATGCGCTTGCGGGCGCGCGGCAGAGACTGGCTTAAGAGCCGCTCGCGTTCCTCGGGCGTCTCGGCCGATTCGGTCCTGGGTATGCTCGCGTCCATGGGGTGAGGTAGCAGCCACGCGCGTCCTCGCGGCAGCGACGACCCAAAGGGGACAGCGGTAGGTCATCCGCGATCAATGACTAAAGCCGAGCACGCATCGCAACTGATATTCAAACGCGCGCCGATCGGCTGGAATGACGACGACTATGACGTGCTCGCGGATGGCAAGCTCGTCGGCCGTATCTTCAAGATGCCGATTGCGCCGCAGGACCGCACTTGGATGTGGGCGAACGGCCACAATCGTGGTATACACCACGTGGCCCACGGCTACGAGCAGACGCGTGAGGACGCGATGGCAGCGTTTGCCAAGAGTTGGCGGGGGTGAAGGAACTGAGCTGATTTTCCGCGTGATTGTGACTCGGTTCACACTCCATACGCTGTCAGGACCAAGTTTCGAACTGCATCGAGACCCTGTATTTGCGGGGGGCATGGCAAAGGGCGTCTGGCAGGACGATCCGAGGAATCCCCGCCAGTTCGCGGCGTGGCTCAAGGCAAATGCCGTCCTCGGTTCGATCATCGCGATCGGAGCCCCAGCAATGGCGTCTCCAGACTTCATCCCTGTTACCGGCAGCGCCGGCCCGGTCCGGTTTTTCTTTCGTTCGACCACCCGCCGGATACCCTCATTTGGGGGTTTACTTGGCAATGGCGATCAGCAAGCACTGACGGTCCCCAACTCGAAGCGGTATGGCGAGACGCATTAATTAAATATCGGCTGTTTCCCCCAGCCGCTGGAGAGATGGTGTAGCATTCGTTAGTGCAATTTCGCTCGACGTTGTGAGGGCGCTGTGGCGGGAGCGGAAAGCGGAGCACTGAAGGACGCCCATCGGCTACTCGGAGATTGCGTCCTGTTCAGCGGCTTGAGCGCCGAGGAGCGTGCGGCGATCGCAGCCCAGGCGCGCATCCGGACCTTTGGCGCCGGGGAGACCGTCTTTAATCTGGGTTCGCCCGGCGACTACATGATGGCGCTGCTGAGCGGTACCATACGAATTTGCGTGCCTTCTCCCGATGGCAAGGAGTTGGTGCTTACGCTGATCCAGCCTGGCGAGGTCTTCGGTGAGCTTGCAGTTCTGGATGGCAAAGAACGATCGGCGGACGCTATCGCGGAGAACGAATGTACGTTGGCGATGTTGTACCGCCATGACGTTCTGTCGTTCTTCCAACGAAACCCGTCCGCTTGGCCCAAGCTCGTCGAAGTCCTGTGTCAGCGATTGCGACGTACCGATCAAGTCTTCGCCGAAGTGGCATTGCTGCAGCTGCCGGTGAGACTGGCCAAGATGATGCTGAGACTTCTGGAATCGCGAGACAATTCTGCGCCAGCAAAGGGAGGAAAGATTGGTTTCAGTCAACGGGAGCTGGCAAATATGGTGGGGGGCACGCGCGAAAGCGTGAACCGATGCCTTCGCAACTGGCAGCGTAGGGGCGTTGTTCAGATTTCAGAAGGGTCGATTGTGGTCATGAACCAAGACGCTCTCGAAGATTTAGCGGAACCGGCCTGAGGCGACCAACGATTCCTGGCCAGTTTCCGACTATCCCACTCGAGCGCAGCGTGAACGTCTTATCCCCGGTGTTGCTGCCTTAGCCCAGGCAATTGGTACGGACCAACAACGTCAGCTTGTCGATTCCGAATTCGCTTTCCAGCGTCCGCCCGGACAAACTCAACCATCGCTCCTGAGCTGCAAAGGCAACCGCCTCACGGGCTTGCGGGCAGCTGTATTTGAGCTGCCCGACGTTTTGCAAATGATGAACCATCTCGTGCACGAGTATCGAGAGGTCGGCGAAAGTCACGCCTTTCCATCCTTCCGACAGGTAGATGGTCCGGTTCGTGTCGTTGTAAACCGCGGCAAGTTCGCTCACGCCGGACAGCGGCAACGAACTGTTGTCGCTCGCCGAAACCTGTGGCCAGCCTCCCACCAAGGGGCGATATCGTATCGCAGCCATCGTGGTCGGCGACACGAATTCTATGCTCGGATAGTCATGGCTCTCGGGCAGGTCGAAATTGGTCGAAAGCCAAGACACGACGGCAGAGATGAGGGCTCTGGTAGGTCCATGAGCCTTCTCCTCCGCGAGCGAACTTCGTGCAAAGATCGGCGAGATCAGCATCGTCCAGGCAATGACACAAGCAACGCTACGAGCGGACAACTTGTGGACGCCAACGTGAACGATCGATGAGGGAGAAAAGTGACGGGCTCGCACGTCTTTGCCGGGGACGTGACGCTCGCTCGAACCGCTGTCCCAGCGCGCGTTATGCACGGCGACGACTGCAAGAAATTGGCATGCCAGCAGGCAGGCAAATGCAACGCCGCCTAGGATGGTCTCCATCTCACTTCTCCCGTGGAGGACTCCAGTGATGCCGCGTGTTCATCTGCTCGCGACGCCGGCCGCGTTATGGAAAGCAGGCCGCGAATCAAATCCAGGTACCCCGCCCGGCGCGTCGGGATCCCAATCGAACTCGACGAAGCCAAAGAGCAATTTGAGGCCGGCACCGCGCGATAGGATGGCATTGGTTCCGCTGACGGATGCGCTGGCGAGTTTCGGAACTGCCGCTGGACTGCCCCCTGTCCTGATTGGCTCGGCAGGAAGCGCGGACGGCGGCTTGGGCACGCGATCATGGGCGGCCGTAAGCGAGCTCAGCGCGAGCAGTGCGACAGCGGTTAGGGCGGCCCACGCTACAGGTGAATAGGGTGAGTACGAAGAGTTTGCGGCGGCCCGCTCCCTCCAATCCGGATCGGTAAAAGATCCGACGTCACTCGCAACGCGCTGGGCCGGACCAACTCCGTTGCAGCGCTCCGACCGAGCGGTCTTGGTCGCCAGATCGGGCGCTTTCGACCCGACGCGCTTCATCCCGGCTGCGGTTGGGCGGACAACGCGATTTTCGGCCGAGCGCATGCGAGAGCCCCTCCCTCTTGTGCGTCTGCGGAGAAATGCCAGGCGGCCCAGGATGGGTCAGGGTGTGACGTAGCTCACAGGTCCCCAGGCCCCGGCCGCGGTATGGTCGTGCAGGGGAGACTCGCCATCGATGGGGAAATTCCCGAACGATCCAGAATTTTGATTTTCCTCGTTCAGGAATAAATCGGTGCGCAATCGAGTCTTACGGGGGATAGTGTGAGCAGCGAGGGGGACCGGGCACGCTTCGCGACTGTGGTCGTGCCGCATCTTTCCGACGCTTTTGCGTTGGCTTGCTGGCTCACAGGCAACCAAAGTGATGCGGAGGACGTTGTCCAGGAAGCTTCCCTGCGCGCCTTTCGCGCCATCGGCAGCTTTTCCGGTGTCAATGCGCGCGGTTGGGTATTGGCCATTGTACGCAACACCACATACTCGTGGCTTACCAAGAACCGGTCACGCGACCTCGTCGCCATCGAGGATATCAACGGCGGGGACGACGGGTTGGAATTGGAGTCTGCGACCACCTACACTCCGGAAGCCGCGCTGATGGCCAAGGTGGATGCAATTCGACTTGAAGCTGCAATCGCGGCTTTGCCCATGGAATTCCGCGAAGTACTGATCCTGCGGGAAGTCCAGGGGCTCGAGTACCGGGAAATCGCCGACGTCATCGGCATCCCCATCGGCACGGTAATGTCGCGATTGGCGCGTACCAGGCGCCGCTTGATGGACGCGATCAGGGCGGAACATTGATGACGAACTTGAGTGTGTCGCGACCCCCCGATGACCGAGCCTTGCTCGTTCATGCCTATGTGGACGGTGAGCTCGATCCGGCCAACGCGCTGGCGGTCGGCCGACAGATCGCCGCTGATCCAGTACTGGCCGCCGAGTTGGCTCGCGCGCAAGCCTTGCGTGAGGTTCTGCGGGATTGTCTGCCGCGCAAAGCTCTGCCACCTCATCTGCTGCCGCGGATAGAAGCTGCCCTCGGCCTCAAGTCCGTCGGGCTCAAGCGCCCGCAATATCGCCAATCTTGGCACGCACTGGCGGCGGCAGCCGTAGTCGCATTGGCGCTCGGTAGCGGATCAACGTGGTTCGTGCTGCATCAGCCTGCAAGCGACCGCGTCGCTGAAGCGATCGTTGACGACCACATACGGGGCCTGATAGCGGGCCCGACCGACGTAAAGTCCTCCGAACGCCACATCGTGAAGCCGTGGTTCAACGGCCGCATCCCCCAGTCGCCCCGCGTTGTCGATCTTGCAGGAGAGGGATTTCCGCTGATCGGCGCACGCGTAGACGTCGTTGGCACCACTCCCGTCGCCACGTTGGTGTATGGCCGCCGTCTGCACGTCATAAGTCTTTCGGCAGTTCCGGATGCGGCCGCGGGCGAAGGAGCTCCAGTGCCAGTTTCCACGAAGGGCTACAATCTCGTGAGCTGGAGCGAGAATGGCATCAGGTATTACGCGATATCAGACCTGGCGCTCGGTGAGCTGCAGACATTTGTGCGGCTGTTCAAGGCCGCGTGACCGGTGGGTCGCCGCTCGGCTAATTGCAATTCGTGCCTTTCGTCCTGCTCTGCTCAATAACCTTTTCAAGACGCGCGATGTTCTGCAGAAGACGTTCGCTGGTGAGGCGGAGAAAATAATAGCCGAACTCCGGATTCTGGAAGTAGATCTCCAGCAACCTGTCATAGCTCATCGTCAGGACTTCGCCCTCCTGAATGCATTCGACCGTCTGCGTCCGTCGATTGTCGGGAGACAGGAAGCCGAGCTCACCCACGAGACGTCCGGGAGGAATCTCGATGCCGAGTTCGGTCACTAGAAGTTTTACGCTGACGGTGAAGAACATCTCATTGGCTGGCTGCCCCTTGCGAAACAGGACGTCGCCTTTGCGGTACGTGCGCCGGATCATGAATGGCTTGAGCCAATCCATCGACAGGTCACCTTGCGCGGAGACGCGAGCCTTTCTGATCAGTTTGATCATCTGGTACAGGCGGACACTGTTGATTGGCAGCAGCAGGCAATACAGGATGAATGTGTTGATCGAATTGGCCATGATGCCGTAGGCGATGAAGAACACGTCGCTGATGAGGGCGGCGATGCGCAGCGGCACGATGGTCCGCATCAGCAAGGTGGCGACGAAGAAGATCGCGCCCATCAGGGCGAACATATTTGCCACATTGATGGCCGCGAACGCGGCATCCACGAGGCGATGCACGATGAGCGCAAACGTTGCCGCCAGTTCTACGTTGTCGAGGTTCATGGTTTCCCCACGAACAACTGTCCCGGTTCAACAGGCAGACATGCGCCCATGATGGCGCGCGCCGTTCTTAGGGTGGCGGCCGGCGAGTGACAGGACATCCATGAGCGGATCTGGCGCTGACGACGGATCAAGCGGCTTGACCCGACTGCCGCAGACCTCCGTGAAGCGCCGCCGATGGAGAATTGATGACAAGACTCGCTCCCACTACACCTGTGGCAATTTCCTTGAACAAGAGCGGCCACTTTGCCTCATGGACCCGGGCCCTTCAGTGCGCGCGGCGCGCGGCCGACTGGTTGTGGCGCTGCGGAGCAGAGTCGTGATTTTGCGCCGTCTCATGCAATCAATGGATGCCAGAGGCTGAAGGGAGACGGATGACGCCCCGGTCGAACCGCGAAAACAGTAGCACGTCGCAATAATCAGAGGCTGTGACGTACCTCACACCCTCCAAGATCGGCCTAAGCCTGATCGCTTGGTGGCGTTGTTTGTTTCTGGTGGTGTCCGGCATCTAGCACTGTAATTGCCTCGTGCAGGCAGGACCGGATTCGGCACTGTGCCGTTTAAGCATCGCTTTGCTCTTGTGACGGCTGTGGCGTCCCGCAGCGCTCCGGGGCAACGAGAGCCGCACGCGCGCTCGGTGCAACATTTTGCCGGGACTGAGAATTTGTGGCGAACTTGCGCGCAGCGCCGGAATGTCTATGAATATCAACGGTGCGTTATCTCGAGGAGCTTCGCAATGCGCTGGCTCTGGTCAGCGGTCCCTGCTCTTGTTGTTGCGTGCATCAGCTCGGTGCCGGCTCAAGAGCAAAGTGTGAACCGCACGGCTTCCGGACAGCCCAACACGGATATTCGCGTGGGGGTGTATGTCAATGTCCGGCCCGACTGCACGTCGGGCCCGCTGCCATCGATACAGCTCACGTCACCGCCTGAAAATGGCAAGGTCACGGTCAAGAAGGCGCAGGTAACGGCCACCAATTACAAGCAATGCCTGGCGCTCGAAGTGCCGGGCTTCGTTGCGTTTTACCGCTCGCGCGCAAATTTTGCGGGCGTCGATGTTTTGACTTTGGAGGTGAAATTTCCGGATGGCAAGACGCAGGTGCAGCGGATCAGTGTTACGGTTGGAGCTGGATCGCCCGAGCGACGCACCTGATCGGTCGGATCGTGATCCCGCCAATCCCGCGTGGACTCCTTGTACCGGAATCACGCGGAGCGCGCTTGTCCCTGTGAGCCCCGGCTCTTCCTCCCGACCCCAACCTTGCGCCTGAGACTCTCCACCGAGTGGAGGGAATAGTAACCCTTCGACCGCGTCACCACTCGGCGTCGCTTCCACTCGCTCATCACCCGGCTGACGTTCTCGCGCGCAACGCCGGCCAAGGCCGCCAGGTCGCTCTGATTGATCTTGTGGTTGATCACGACGTGTCCCGCTTCATCGGGCACGCCAAGAGCCTCTCCAAGCTCGATCAGGGCCCGTGCCAGGCGCTCCTGGACCGTCAGGAAGCTGACCGCAGCCACCGCCTCGTCGGTGCCGCGCAAGCGCGCCGCCAGCACGTTCGCGAGGTACCGGTAGACCTCGGGATGCTGTTTCGTGCATCCCTCGAATGCCTCGCGGCTGATGAAGCTCAGTTCGGAGTCTTTGACCGCGAATATCGACGACGACCGTGGCAGCCCATCGATCATGGCGAGCTCTCCGACGATGGCGCCGGGACCGAGCATGGCCAAAATCCGCTCGTCACCCTGCGGCGAGGTGATCACGACCTTGAGCAGGCCCTGCTCGAGCCGATAGCAGCCATCGCCGGGGTCGCCTGCGACGAACAGCGCCTCGCCGGCTTGGAGGCGGCGCGACGCAGCGTTCAGAAAGAGTTGCGCCGAGAGGCCGGTCGGCAGACGAGGCGCTATGGAAGAGTCCTTGGGGCTCAAGTTCGCCATTGAGAATCAGTGCCTCGTCGTCAACGCCGCTGCTATGACTCGCCCCCTCAATCGCCGCCCTCGGCTGATCCTCCTTAGCAGCAGCCAGGAAAATGATGCAAGCCGCCGACTGCTCTCCTTAGCAGCAGTCAAGAAGATGAACGCATAAGTAGTTTTACGGATATGGCCAACACCGGCGAGATCTGCATCTGTGCTTGCAGTGACGTCTCTGCTCAATTTCGACCGGATCGTTTCAAGAGCTGATATGAAATCGTAAAGCGGGCACGAAATCGCAAGAATTCGGCGGATTCGTTTCCAGTCCTTCAAGCGGATCTAACCGACCCCGAACGGTTGAATCCATCCCATCTTACCGGCCGCGTCCTTGATGATGAGCAACGCAAGGGCGACGCCTGGGCTCAAACAATGCGTGTGGCGTCTAATCAAAAAGTAGTACGCGCCGGCTTGGCAGCCTCCCCTAAGAGATGCTTCGCCTCGGCTGTTTCGCCCGAAAGGATGTCCAAATGCCGCAGGTGGGTAATGTTTCCGCGTCGTTCGGCTTGCGGGCCGCCTCTGCTCGAGAGAGCGCGGTGTCCTTGCATTTTTGGGCTCGCTGACTTGCAAAATAGAAGAGAAAAAAGAACGCAAAATTGTGATGCATATCATAGACGAGCGGCAAGTTTTTTTGTTTACCACAATTGGGGGTACACGGCGGCAAAGCCGCCAAACCCCTGCGGCGAAGCCGCCGTGCGTGCTGGAAAGTGGACTGCTGGAAGTTGGTGGGCGACGTGAAGAGAGGAGTGGTGTCGCATGCATGCTCGTTTCGAGCTGCCATCAAGCGTGAGCACGCGCACGGTGTTGGCCGCACGCGTCGCAACCCGGCAGGCGCAGAGCGTCGAAGGCCTTGCCGAAGCAGGCGATCGTCGACGGCAGCGATAGCGGCTTAGCCGGCGCGGATTTTCCTTCGCAATCGATATTTGCGCAATGCTTCCGCCCGACGCAGGTCACGGCTCACATCCAGTGCACGCGAATCACAACGCCCTGCATATGATGTTGCAAGCAACTCAGTTGCAGCACCGCGCGGCAAAAATCTTTGCAGAGCAAGTGACCAATGTCATAGGCGCCCGGCAACGGCAGCGGCTATGACCAGGAGACAGCAGCGATAGACGGCAGGCCGGGGGGCCCAAAAAAATGCACAGAGGGTACAGGAATGACTCAGATCGCCGAGTGTGCCACCCCCACCCCGAGTCGGGGCAGGCAGATAAAGTTCACGCCTGAGCGAATCCAGCAGATCAAAAATCTGGTGGAGCGCGGCAAGAGCCGGGAGGAAATCGCCGAGCTGATCGGCGTGACCGTCGGTTCGCTGCAAGTCACCTGCTCCAGGTTGGGCATCAGTCTGCGGCGACCCAATTTTAACAACGGAATCGTTTCGCTGCGGCGGAATGATCCGCTTCGTAACCAGGTCCCCGCGCCAAGCTCTGATCATGGTGGTGACAGTGCATTATTGCACCTGGAACGAAATTCGCAGCCTGGGGGAGTGGACCAAGTCCGAGCCCCTGCGCCGAAGCATGAGATGGAGCAAAAGGTGAATGAGCCGGGCGGGGCGACCTTCGCCATCAGGATGCAGTACAGGGGCGAAGAGCGAACGACTGAATTACCCCTGACTCAGGACATGATCGGGCAACTCGCCTTTGAGGCGGCGTTCCGCAACGTGAGCATTGGGGACTTCATCGGTGAACTCATTATGGCAGTAGTAAACCGGGATCTTTTGCAACCAGTGCTCGAGTGTAAAGTAGCCGATGAACGTAAAGAGACACTTTGAACGCTGGGAGCTGCGGTTCCCACACGAACACCGCCATGCCATTGGCTGTGACCTGGCGGTCGGCAACCCGCCTGCTAGTTTAGTTCCGAATTCGCGCCTCGGGATGTCTGGGTTCGTTCCGCCAAAATGCCCCATCAGGTTGTATTACAGGCGAGTCTCTTTTTAAGGATTGTACTGAAGTTTCACGCGGTGTATCTCGCGTATGGACCCGCGGGCAAAGAGTCGTGCAAATCCACTGGTACAGCGTCGACGCTCTAAATTCTCGGTGCGCAGGTGATGGAATTGCGCTTGCGCCAGGACATCCATATTGATCGTGTAGTAACGCATCTATCGAGTTCCTCGCTAACTCCAAATTCGTCGAGCAGGCAGGACGGTTGCAGCTAGCGCGGCGACCGCCACAAAGTTAAGGCTTCCGGAATTAATCATCGCCAATTGTCCAGTTGCGAAATTTGCAGACGATTAAATGGATTCATCGGAGGGCAAGTGATACCTGCCGTGGATGTCGTTCTACGATCCGGCAGATAAAGCGTGATCATGCAGGGGTCTGCATTTGGAGGGAAACTGGCGTGCACGAATACGTACCTCGGATATGAGTCTTCGATCGACAGGAAAGTGACCATCAGCTGGCGGTTTTCTGTCCAGCGCGTGAACTGGGCGTTGCGGTGCCTTGAAATTCGATGACCAGAAGACAGCCAACCAGCGACGGCGGGGCCGCTGCAACCGTGCAGGAATACGCATTTCAAGTGAAACTCGTCGCTGTGATGCGGGTACGTGCCACGGACGAGGTCCTCGCGCGCAAGGTCATTTCTTCGGTTCTCGGCTCGCCAGGTACGGCTGAGATCAGGCTCGTCAATGAATCCAACAATTCACTTGGTTTGGAGGCCACCGTCACTGTTGTTGATTTCTTTGCAAAAGGTGACTCTGCCGTGCTCCTCGAAAGCAACGATAAGCGAATCAGGCGAAGAAGATGACCTGCCCCGATTCTTCAAACCGCGGTTAGCGGCCGCATTTGTTGTGTTGGGCACAAACCCGCATCCGGCAAGCCCTAATCAACCTCATCGTCATGCTGTCCGGCGGGGAAGCTCAATAGCTCTGCAGGAAGTCGGGATACCCAGGAGGCAGTGACCGGAACATACACTCCCGCAAGTGCCATTTCCGCGAATTGACTGCGCGCGTAGGACCTTAAGCGAGATCGCTCACGCTGTCGTCGATGGCCGCTGGGCAAGGAGGGCGTGAGATCCGTCCAAAAATCGCTTGTTGATCGTGACATGTGACTACGGCACGAGCCCTTGACAGACAGCTACTCGCGGCTCACCAGAGGTTCCTATGAGTTGCGACGGTGCAATTGGCCGGACACACAGAAGGCGAAGGAGCCCGTTGGTGTGGGCGCGTAAGGGCGCCGCGGTAGCGTTCCAACCACAAATTCGGTTGCGCGATTTGATCGCGCCAATCTTGCTGACCGTCGCCGCAATCCTTCTTACCTCGTTACTGATAAACGAGGCTCATGCGCATCTGACAGTTCTCCACATCTGGCATGACCCAGAGCACTTGACCCTGGCCTACATTCTGCCGACGATTTTCATCACAGCACTTTTCGGCAGCAAACTTCGAGGTCTCGAGTGCGTTAGTCGGCGGGTTAGGCGATGCCTATTTCGTCTACCCGCCGCAATTCAGCTTTGCGATTGACAGCCCCCATCACCGACATAAAACCACTTAAATGGCCCACGCCGAAGGTGAGCAACCGCGCGCCTGCGCACTGACGCGCCACCAGTCCTGCAAAATTCGTTCGCAGAGTTGCAAAATTGAAGGCACTTTTAACTTGCATGCGACGAGCTGACGCAGCCGCGAAGTATCGAAACCGTAAAATTACATCGTCTACCAGTAATTTCCTACCAGTGGGATAACGACAAGCACATGCCACATAAACCTGGGCCTCTGCATTTCGCAAATGAGAGAACCCGCAGGGTGCGCGCCTGAAGACGTCTAAGAAAAATTAGCTGACGAGGAACTCAAATGAGTTATGAGGAGACATCGCGGCCTAAAGCGAAAGCGCGGCGGCGACCCCAGTGAGTTTACGCCACAGCGAAATCCAGCAGATCAACGATCTCCTAGCGCGCGGCGAGACTTGCGAGCGGATCGCGGCAAATCATTGGAGTCGGCGTGGGCACACTGAAAGTGACATGCTCGAGGCTGGGGATCAGCTTACGGCGACCGAGAGTTAAACTGCTGCCGCCGAGGACGACCGGGGTCGCCAGAACGATCGCGGCCGGCGAGATCGCGACTTTTACCATCAGTATGAAGTACAAGGGCGAAGAACGAAATACTGCATTGCCGCTTACACCAAACATGATTAGCCAACTGGCTCTCGAGGCATCCTTTCGCGATCAAAGAATTGGCGAACTCGCGAAAGACCTTGTTGAATCGGTGATGAAGAATGGACTGTTTAAAGAAGTGCTGGGTGAGTGATAATGCGAC
>Ga0081455_10005469_pt1 | contig 13924 bp, 9 predicted proteins | sample TabmetS3T2R1_FD_70207 | JGI IMG/M metagenome (GOLD analysis project Ga0081455, IMG submission 70207) | Tabebuia heterophylla rhizosphere microbial communities from the University of Puerto Rico - S3T2R1 | ecosystem: Host-associated > Plants > Roots > Rhizosphere ... | reverse complement strand
AGCCCTTGGCAGCCGTGCCGCCGGCGTCTTAACGAAACGTCAATAATCCCAAACGTTTATGGTGAACCCTTTGTTAAGCGTCATGGTTTATTTTTTGTCACAGTGGCATCGCGTCACGGTGTCGTAGCACGTTGCGTAAGCCGGAAAGACCATGATCGTTCGGCAGTTTATCAGTTGGGTCAGGAACGCATCCGCCGGCGAGCGGGCGGAAGCTACGCGCTCTCTGGCGCGAGCCTGGCTGATTTCAGATCTCTCGCAAGACGACCGCACCGCCGCCGAAGGCGCGCTGTTGATGCTGCTTGACGATGCCTCGCCCCTGGTCCGCCGGGCGATGGCCGACGTCTTCTGCCGCAGCACCGACGCGCCGGCTGCCATTGTGCAGGCGCTCGCGGTTGACCAGCCATCGGTGGCGCTGCCGATCCTTGAACATTCGCCGCTTCTGATCGACGCCGACCTTGTCGACATCGTCGCGACCGGCAATGAAGAGACACAATGCGCCATCGCGCGCCGCATCCACCTGCCGGCCTCTGTTTGCGCGGCGATCGCCGAAGTCGGCACTGCGTCGGCCGCGCTGGAGCTCATCGAAAATCCCTATGCCGAGCTTGCGCCTTTCTCCTGGGACCGCATCGTCGAGCGTCACGGCCATCTCGCGGCAATCCGCGAAGCCATGCTGGTGCTGGAAGGCTTGCCGGCGGCGACGCGCTATGCGCTGGTGACAAAGCTTTCCGACACGCTGGCGCAGTTCGTGGTTGCCCGCAATTGGCTCTCGGCCGACCGGGCAGGGCGGATCGCCAGCGAAGCGCGGGACCGCTCCACCGTGCATATCGCGGCATGTTCGCACGGCTCGGATATGGAAGGCCTGGTGCACCACCTGCGCGCCACCGGCCATCTGACGGCGGGTCTGATCCTGCGCGCGCTGCTGTCGGGCAATCTCGACCTGTTCTACTGCGCGCTCGCCGAGCTCTCCGGCCTGCCGCTCGCCCGCGTCAGCGCGCTCCTGCATGACCGCGGCCGCGCCAGCCTGCAGGCGCTGCTGATCAAGGCGGGCCTGCCGGAATCGACCTTCGCCGCCTTCCAGGTCGCGATCGATGTCGGCCACGAGATGGGCTATGCCGACAGCGATGGCGCTGCCGCACGGCTGCGCCGGCGCATGGTCGAGCGGGTGCTGACCCGTTGCGAGACCGACGGCCGCTCGGCCGAGCCGCTATTGATCCTGCTGCGCCGCTTCGCCACTGAATCCGCACGCGAGGAAGCGCGCCTGTACTGCGAAGAGCTGGTAGCGGAAGCAGGCATCGCGCCGCAGCACGATGATCTGATCGCGGCGTAAAGGTACACTTCATCCGCACAACAGATGTCGTCCCTGCGAACGCAGGGACCCATACGCCGCGGCTCATCCCCGGAACGACGGTCGGCGTTACCTTCCAACCCAATTGACGGCTGTGGTTATGGGTCCCTGCGTTCGCAGGGACGACAGTTGAAAGCTGGGCTGCGCCGTTACGCGCCTTACTCCGCCGGCACGATGCTCGGCGCGAGGATCGCCTCGAGATGCTCCGGGCGGTCGCGATTGGCCTTGGTCAGGAATTCGTCGGCAATGCCGCGCAGCTGCCGGCTCAATTCGTTTGCCATCGCGACGGTGTCGAGCTTGGTGCGCTGGCGCACGATCGCCTGCACGGCGTTGATGTGATGCATGATCAGGTCGGACGGCACTTTGTTCAGCTCCGGCGCGTGCTCGATGATGCGGCAGAGGCTGTTGGCGGCGGCGCCTGCGGAAGGGAAGCCGAAAGTCGCAGCATCGCCCTTGATGTCATGTGCGGCGCGGAACAGTTCCCCGCGTGCGGCATCGGTGAAGCCGTCGCTGCGGATCGCATCCCAGGCCGCCGAAAGGCGATCGGCCTCGATCGCCATCCAGTTCTTGAACTCGCGCGACAGTCCCTGCAGCGCCTTTTCGGCGCGCGCCACCGGATCGTCGCGGTCGTCGTCCGCTACGCGCCGCAGCACCCTGCGCAGGGGATTGGGCTGCATGATCACGTGATGGGTGGCGAAGGTCTTGACCTCGATGTCGCCGGGCTTGTTCTTCGACATGCCGTGTTTCCTTCGCGCCTAGATCCTCGAGCGCGCCTTGTCGAGCAGCGAGGGTTGCTGCATCACTTCCATCTCGCCCCCGACGCGCCGCTCCGGCCCGATATAGGTGTTGGACGTGTTGCGGCGGCGGTCCGGACCGAAGTAGGTCTTGGTCTTGATGAAGGGGCGGGGATTGGCGACCACGTTGAGAATGCGCTGGTAGAGGCCTTTGGCCGAGATCGGTTTAGCCAGAAATTCGGTGACGCCGGCGTCGCGTGCCACCGTGACGCGGCGCTTTTCGGAATGGCCGGTCAGCATGATGATCGGCGCGTAAGGATTGCCCTTGGACTCCGGCTGCCGGATCATCTGCGCAAGCTCGATGCCGTCGAAGATCGGCATCGCCCAGTCGGTGATGACGATGTCGGGCACATAGTGCGTATACATTTCCAGCGCAGTCGCGCCATCCTCGGCTTCATAGACTTCGCGCGCGCCGAAGGAATGCAACAGCGTGCGCAGGATGCGCCGCATATGCGGATTGTCGTCGCAGACGAGGAAACGCAGCTTGTTGAAGTCGATGCGAAACATGGTTCGGCCCTTAAGGGCATACCGGGGAAAGCACGGTATACCCCGCGTTAACCATATCGCGGCGCAAGTTAACGAACGGTTTCGAAAGGTCGCCCCGAGGGGCGGGAACGGCCGGTTTCAGTGCCCGAACTGCTCGCGCAAGATGCGCTCTTCCAGGCTGTGGCCGGGGTCGAACAGCATGCGCATCGAGATGGTCTTGTCCGAGAGCACTTCGACGCGGGTGACGTCGCGCGCCTCGTCATGGTCGGCGACCGCCGCTACCGGGCGCTTGACGCTGTCGACCACCTCGATGACGACATAGGCCGAGTTGGGGAGCAGGGCGCCGCGCCAGCGCCGCGGCCGGAACGGGCTGATCGGGGTCAGCGCCAGGAGCGACGCGTTGATCGGCAGGATCGGGCCTTGCGCCGAGAGGTTATAGGCGGTCGAGCCGGCCGGCGTCGCCACCAGGATGCCGTCGGCGATCAGCTCGGCCATGCGCTCGCGTTCGTCGATCAGGATGCGCAAATGCGCGGCCTGATGGGTCTGGCGGAACAGCGCGACCTCGTTGATGGCGTGGTGGATATGCACATTGCCGTGGATGTCGGTGGCGCGCATCTTCAGCGGATTGATCAGCGACTCCCGCGCGGCCGACAGGCGCGCATGCAGGTCGTGGGTGGAGAACTCGTTCATCAGGAAGCCGACGGTGCCGCGATGCATGCCGTAGATCGGCTTACCCGTGTACATGTGCCGGTGCAGCGTCTGCAGCATCAAGCCGTCGCCGCCCAGCGCCACCACCACGTCGGCATTGTCGGCCTCGTGGTTGCCGTAGAGGCCAGTCAGCTGCGCCAGCGCCGACTGCGCCTCCACGCTGGCGCTCGCAACGAAGGCGATCTTCTCGTACCGCTTGGACATGGGATTTCGCGTACTCATAACCGGGGCGCGCAAGAGGGCGCTATCGCGCTCGTCTAACGTACCTTGGCCTTCCCTGTCGAGATGAGGAAGCCCTGCCGCAGGACAGGGTAAACGAAATCGGGCGGCTGCGACGGCAGCCGCCCGATCGGTATTGGGTCCTGGAGCGTTTTTTAGTACTTGGCGACGACGGTCGCGCCCGGCGCGAAGCGATAGTTGAGACCGACCGTCGAGATGAAGCCCCGTTCGCGAACGTCGACCACCAGCGTCGGCGCGGGTGCAACCTGCTGCAGATTGTACTGATTTGTACCGAGGTCGTAGTAGTTGGTTTCGCCGCGAACCGTCCAGTTCTGCGACAGCGCGAATTCGGAGCCGAGGCCGACGGTCCAGCCGGCCCGCGATTGGCTGTCGGTGGCCGGGCAGCCGATCGGGATCACGCCGTTGCCGTTGCAGACCGCGCTGATGGCCGTATTGGTGAAGGCGACGCCGGCGCGGCCATACACAAGACTCCTGTTCCAGAACGCATAGCCTGCGCGGGCCGTTGCGGTCCCGATCCAGTCCTTTTTATCCTCACAGTTCACGACGATGAATACCTGACACGGCCTTGCGCCCCGGGCGTTGGTGGCATTGATGTTGGCTTCAACGCCGAACACCCATTTTCCGGTTTGGTAATCGTAGCCGGCCTGGACGCCGCCGAGAGCACCTGCAAAGCGCGGATTGGCGGTAAAGCCCGCGGCGAATGCCGGTGCGGTGTAATCCATATCGAGCCGACCGTTGAGTACACCGACGCTTCCGCCGACAAAGAAGCCGGTCCAGTTATACGGCTGCACGAAGGCGGCAGGGGCCTTCAGCACCGGAGCTTTCGCATACATCGGCTTCGGTGCCAGCATGTCAGGCGTGAACTGGTAGCGAATGCCGCCGTTCACGCTGTAGCCGTTAACGTTTTCGCCGTCGCGATAGTCGCCGCGGATGTAGCCCAGCCAGCCGGTGTTGACGATCTGGCCGGAGACGCCGACGCCGATCTGGCCATAGGTGCCGATGTTCGTTGTGGAAACCAGTCCGCTCGGCAGGCCGGGCACGCCCGTGAATTGCGTGACGGCCAGGCCGTCGAAGCTCGAGGTGATTGCGCCCTGGAACTCATGGTACACGCTGAGCGTCACGAACGGCTGCCAGATCATGTTGCCGGAGGCGATGCTGGTGCCGCCACGAACGCTGAGCCGGGCGAGCGTGCTATTGATGTCGCTGATCCTGAGCTGACCCGGGAACGTGCCGACAGCGCCGCCAGCGATCACGGCCGCCAAGCCCGTGCCCGTTACGTTGAGGGGGTCGACCTTGACCTTGGAAACGACGATGCCGGCCGAGGGCTCAATGAACCAGTTGTCCTGCAGCGGGAAGTTGTAGCCAACGTTGCCGCTGAAGGCGAGACCGCGCGCGTCGAGCTTCTGGTTGAAGAGGCCGCTCACAAGCGGATCGTTCAGGGAGTTCTGATAGAAATCGCCGCGGATCTGCCCGTCAATAAAGAAGCGACCCTTGGTCGCCACGGCATAGAGGCCCACGAACGGTACTTGAAGCGTATCCTGGAACGTTCCCCCCAACGGGTCGAGCGGTCCTGCGGAAGATACGTCACGCGACTTCGCCCCGAGGTAGCCCACGCTGGAGCCGACATGGAAATTCCATCCGCTGACATTCAGGTTCGCCATGTCCATGCCGACCTGGGCGCCGGCAAACGTCAGCCTGTTCTCGTTGTTGCAGGTGATCGTTCCGGGCACCGGAACACCCAAGGCCTGTACATTGGATGTCGTGGTGGTGTTCCTGGTGGTGATTTCACCGCCAATCGCACGAGCCCACACGCCGCCGCCCTCCTGATTGGGCGCGGGGTTGGGGGGAGCGCTTACGAAGGCGGTCGATTGGGTCAGAAACGCGGTATTCGCAGTGTTGATCGCCGAAATCAGGGCACTGACCGCGCCGCCCGAAGCGAACGGAAGAAACGGAGTGACACCTCCTGGACCACCGACCGCCAATGCGTCGGTCCCGCTGCAACCGGCGAACGCGGCGGACGAGGCCGACAGGACGACGGCGAAGCTTGCCCCTGCAAAAGTCCAGCCCGTACGCCGCAGGCGTGACGATGCTACGAAGATCGACGTCATCCCAAGTCCCCAACCAAAAAACCGGAATCAAAAACACAATCGGCACTGCAAAAAATCTAGATCAGCGGGGGACCAGCCGAAAGCGCTGGGGCCGGTTGACGGCCTGCCCGCCATGTGAATTTCGCCTGCTGTACCCTTCCGGCAACATGGATTCGGCCTGCCGACCCGTTGGCCGGTATTGCCGTAGCCTGCGACAAGTTGGTATGTGACTGAGATCACCGAGATCAGGGATTTTTGCGAATTAACCTGGGCTTATGAGCACGCCTTGAAGGCGTGCATTGATTGGGTCCCGATGAGAATATAATGCTTTGCTACCTCGGCGGATTTTGCCCGCGCCGGAATTGAAATGACCAACCGTCTCGTCCCATTGGTGGCCGCAATCGGTGCCGTCCTTGCGATGGTACTCGCCCCTGCGGCCGCATGGGCGGAAAAGCGGGTGGCGCTGGTCGTTGGTAACGCAGCCTACCAGACGGTGCCGCAGCTGCCCAATCCGTCGCGGGACGCGAGCGCGGTCGCAAAGATGTTTCGCGATGCCGGCTTCGACACGGTCGAGACCCAGCTCAATGTCGGCAACCTCGAATTCAAGCGCGCCATCCGCCGCTTCGAAGCGACGGCCGACCAGGCTGACATCGCTGTCGTGTACTACGCCGGCCATGGCCTCGAGATCGGTGGCGTCAACTACATGATCCCGGTCGATGCGCGCCTTGCCTCGGACCGCGACGCCGAAGATGAGGCGATCCCGCTGGAGCGGCTGGTTTCCTCCGCCGACGGCGCCAAGCTGCTGCGGCTAGTCATCCTCGACGCCTGCCGCGACAACCCGTTCGTGACGACGATGCGGCGCGAGCGCAAGATGGCCACCAATCGGGCCGTGATCGCCGGCCTCGGCAAGGTCGAGCCGACCAGCACCGACACGCTGATCGCCTATGCGGCGAAGGCCGGCTCCACCGCCGATGACGGTAGCGGCGAGCACAGCCCGTTCACCACGGCCGTGCTCAGGAATCTCACCGTGCCCGGCCTCGACGTGCGGCTGGCCTTCGGGCGCGTCCGTGACGAGGTGCTGAAGGCGACCGGCAACCGGCAGGAACCGTTCGTTTACGGTTCGCTCGGCGGCGGCAACATCTCGCTGGTGCCCGCGCCCGCCACGCGCCAGGAAGCGCCGGTCTCCGACGTCAAAGCCGACTACGAGCTGGTGCAGAAGATTGGCTCCAAGCGCGCCTGGGAGGTTTTTCTCGGCACGCACCCGACCGGATTCTACGCCGACCTGGCGCGCGCGCAGATCGAGGCGATCAATGCCGAGACGGCCAGGACGCAGCTCGCCGCGTTGCCGCAGCAGTCTCCGGTGCGTGAGACGCCGACGCGCGAGGCGCTGGAGTGGGACCGAGTCAAGGATTCGACCGACGTCGCCGCCTTGCAACGCTTCATCAAGCGCTTTCCGGATTCCCCGCTCGCGATCAACGCGCAGCAGCGCGTCGATCTGTTGAACCAGGCAGTGCGGGAGCGCGAGGAGCAGGCTCGCGCCGCGCGCGAGGCGGCACGCAAGGCGGCCGAAGAGGCGCAGCGCCTCGCCGAAGCCCGCAAGGCCGAGCTCGCGGCCCAAAGGAAACGTGAGGAAGACGAACGCCGCGCCCGCGAGGCTGAGGCGGCGGAGAAAGCCAGGGTCGCGGCGGCCGAAGCGGCGGCGGCGCGCAAGCGTGAAGAGGACGAGCGCCGCGCCAAGGCGCTTGAAGCGGAGCAGAAGGCGAAGGCGGCGGAGGCCGAGCGCAAGGCGGCGGAAGCCAAGGCAAAGGCCGAGCAGGCCGAGCGCGAGCGTCAGGCAGCGGAAGCGGCCGCGCAGAAAGCGGCTGCCGAGAAACAGGCTAAGGCCGCCGAGGAAGCGCAGCGCGCCAAGGCGCTTGAAGCCGAGCGCAAGGCGACTGAGGAGAAGCGCAAGGCGGAGGCGGAAGCCGCCGCTGCGCGGGCTGCGGCCGAGAAGCAGGCGAGGGACGCCGAGGAAGCCCGCAAGAAGGCGGAGCTTGCAGCGGCCAAGGAAGCCACCTGCAAGAGCGAGCAGGGCAGGCTGGAGGCGATCACCGCCAAGGGCAGCGACGGCACCGGCCTCGACGACCTCAAGGCTTTTGCAAAATCCGTGACCTGCGATCGCCTCGGCGGTCTGGTCGTCGCAGCCCTTGACAAGTTCAAGGCCGAAGCCGCCAAGCGCGCCGCCACCCAGCCGAACTCGCCCGAGCTGATCCGCTCGGCGCAGGTCGAACTGATCCGGCTCGGTTGCCTCACCGGCAAGGTTGACGGCACGCTCAACCCGCCGACTTCGGCCGCGCTCAGCCGTTACATGAAGATCGAGGGCCAGCCGACTGAAAACGTGAAGGTGACCGAAACACTGGTTGCCGAACTCGCCAAGCATGCGACCCGGGTTTGCCCGATCGAGTGCAAGGCCGGCGAGACCTTGAAGGGCGAGACTTGTGTCGCCGACGAGAAGAAGGCGCCGGCAGTGGCCGCAAGGCCCAAGAGCGATGACGACGATGCCGCCTCGCGCCGCAAGCAGCAGGCCGCGCGTCCAAGCGAGCGCGCCAAGCCAGTGGCCGAAGCTCCCGCTCCGCGCGTAAAACAGCAGGCGGTGGCGCGGCCGAGTATCGTCAGCGGCGGCGGTGGCCACAGCACCATGATCGGCGTCGGTTTCTGAGAACGGCACGGAACCTGAAGCCGGGCCGCAGCGTTAGGGGTTGGGTTGATCGGAGCAAAAATGCGCAAAATCCCCAAAGCAGTCCTATCAATCAGTGCGGCCGTTATCGTGGCCACACTGGGCGCGCTGCCGGCTGCGGGCGGCAATGCAGTGTCCGCGGTTGCGGCGAGCGAAAAAATCGGGCCGTCGTCGCCAGCTGCTGCCATGGCATGGGCGCCGCAGCAGAAATCGAGAAGCAGGCATGTGCGGCACGTCCGCGCCCATCCAGCGCGCGTCGCGTCATTGGCAAAGCCAGGGTGCGGATCCGCTTCCCTGTGCGACCGCCAGTTTGTGCTGATCCTTGGCATCGGCTTCTGAGCCGGTAACCGCAATCCCGCGGGCTATTTTTCCTGAAGGCTGCGAACCGGGTCCCAGTCCGCCTCTGGCGGGGTGGCCGCCAATTCCAGTGCGCGATCGCGGAACATCGCGGCCGCGCTGTCGCTCTCGGCTAATGTGCCGAACACTGCGGCCGCCGCCGAAAATTCGCGGGCACGCCAATGCGCAAGCCCCTTGGCGTAGGCGGACACAGCCTCACGCTGCGCTTCCGTCAATTGCGGCGCGCGCGCCAGCAATTCGTAAATCTTCAGCGCCTGTGTGCGTCCTTTCACCCTGATGGCGTCGAGCTCGCGCCAGGCAAAGCCGAAGCCCGCAAGCTGCACCGTCGTCTCGGAAGCGATGATCGTGGTGCCGTAGAACTTGTTGGCGCCTTCCAGCCGCGAGGCGAGGTTCACGGCGTCGCCCATCACCGAGTAATTGAATCGCCGCCGCGATCCGAGATTGCCGACCACGGCTTCACCCGAATTGATGCCGATGCGCTGCGCCAGCGGATGCTGCTGGAATGCCTGGGCATCACGGTTGAGCTCGGCCAGTTTAGCGCTGCAATCGAGCGCTGCCTGCGCGGCATTCGCCGCATGGTCAGGATCGTCAGCCGGCGCGCCGAATACCGCGACGATGGAGTCGCCGATATATTTGTCGACATAGCCGCCATGGCTTTCGATGATGTCGGTCATGGCGGAGAGATAGTCGTTCATCAGCGCGGTCAGGCTGTCGGGCGTGATCTGCTCGGCGATCTCCGAAAAGCCCACCAGGTCCGAAAAGAACACCGTGACTTCGCGCGTCTCGCCTCCGAGCTCCGGCAGCTTGTTCGAGCTCAGCATGCGGTTGATGACGTCGGGGGCAAGGTAAAGCCCAAAACTCTTCTGCAAGAGCCGCCGGTTCTTGTCGGCGACGATGAGGCGATAGCCGATCGTGAGCGCGAGCGCGCCCAGCCCCGCGAGGAAAGGCTCGACGACCGGAATGACGGTGCCGTATTTGAACGCGACGATGGCGTCGACGAGGCCAACGATGGCGAGCACGGTAAAGGCCGCCGCGGCGCCTACCGGAGCAAACAGCAGCGCGCCGGTGGCGGCGAGCGCCGCGATCAATGCCGCAATGCCGAATGTCGCTTGCTTGCCGAGTTCAACGGCCGCGTCGTTGCGGATCAGATTGTTGACGGCGGTAGCGTGGATGTAGATGCCGGCGATCGAGCTGCGCCTGAAGCCGGTCATGATCGGCTTGCCGTCGCCCGCGCAGCGCGGCGCACGGCTGCCCTCAAGGCCGGTGGCAAAGCGCTTGGAGGTCAGCCTGCGGTCTTCGCCGTCAAGCACGGTGCCGAAGATCACGATCTTGCCGTCGAAGGCGCGCTTGAAATAGTCCTTGTCGTTCTTCAGCGCGCAGGCGCGCAGATCGGCAAAGGAGTAGGTCGGGATGTCGTCGGCGCCGCCCTCGAAATTGACGGTCATGGTGTTTGGCATCGCGGCCGGAACTTTGTAGCCGGCGAGCGCGACCGATCCGTCCGCGAAATCAGGCGTTGCATTCTGCGCGCGCGCCGCCAGCTCCAGCGCCATGCCCGGCACCTTGGCGCCATTGACGGTAAAGCTCAGCGGCATGCGGCGCACGACATCGTCGCCGTCGGTGATGGTGTTGAGCGGGCGGATGTTCTGCTGCTGGCGCACCGCGATGCGCTGGCCGGGCGAGGGCCGGATCGGATCGTCGCCGCGGAGCTGCTCGCCCAGCACCAGCTTGCCCGGCGAAGCCGCCGTCGCGAGCGCGCGCAGGAAATCGCGGTCGAAGCCGCGGACCTTTTCGCCCAGCATGCCCTCGGCAAAGGGGATTTCCGACTGCTCTATCGAGGTCGGGATCACCATGTCGAAGCCGACCACCTTGGCGCCGCCTTCGACGATCGCAGTCAGCACGCGGCCGATCTCGCCGGTCCAGGTCATCGTCGGCGAGCCCTTGAAGGGCGCGGCGCGATAGCTCTCCTCGTCGATGGCCACCACCACCGTCGGCGAGGCTGCCGCAGTGTAGCGGTTGCCGAACATCTGGAAGCGCAGCGCGGTGAGGATGTCGAGCGAGAGCCCGTGGACGCGATCCAGCGCTGGGGAGACCGCAATGCCGGCGCAGGCGAGCGCGATCGCGATGGCCGCAATCGCATCCCGCGTGACGCGCCGCGCGTTCAAAAGCGGTGGCCTTGCTAGTTGAGGCGGACCAGGCGCCCGACGATCGGCGTCGCGCCAGGCTTTGCGTTTGCATCGACCTGGAACACGACCTTCGACGTTCCGAATGATGCGGAGTAGATGCCGCCGGGCGTCAGCGCGCGGTTGGCGCTGGCGAAGTCATAGAACTTGCCCTTTGGCTGGCTGCCATTGAGCTCGATCTGCTGCCGCTCGCCCTTGACGTCGAGCCGCTCGACCACCAGCGTGCCTTTGCCCTTGGCTTCCACGATCGGCGAGGTGCCGTACAGCGTGAGCTGCGTCTTGATCTGCGGTGCGCCGCTCTTCCTGTCACCGAGGCTGCGCAGCACGGTGGCGGCGGCCTCGCTGGTTGCCTTGGTCGTGGCGTGCGACTGGCTGGAATCGCAGTCGGTCTTCTCGCGCTTGACGTCGGCGAATTGCACAAAGCTTTCATCGGTGCCGATGATCACAGTGCCGAGCCCGCTGATCTTCTCGCGCTGGCAGGACTTCATATAGGAGATCACGACAGAGCCGCCCGCCGGAACCTTGATCACGGTCTTCGGCGTCACATAATCCATGAACTCGGCGCCGGTGACCTTGCCCTGCACCTCTTCGACGACTGCGACCGGCGCCTCGGCCGCGGCAGGGCCTGCCAGCGCCAACAGTCCGATACTGAGAGCAATCGCGCGTTTCATTGCAAAAATTCCTCTTTGAATTGCAGGAGGCAGAACCTCTCGAATCGTCCAGCCCGGTGGTGCTGGCTTCGGGAGATATTCCGTCCGACCGGTAGCGAATGTGACTGATATCACTTAGCGGCCGGCAAGGCCAACAGAACCCCGCGTCGGGTAGTCGCAGCCGACCGAGCCAACGTTCGACGCTGGCGCGTTTGTGATTTTCATTCGTTTCTCCGGTTGTGGACCATCCCCGGCCGGTGCGGATGGAACCCGCCCGACAAATACGGCGGATGCAGGGAGATCAGGGAATGGCCAATCGTTTAGCCGCTTCGCGCGGTGCGCTCTGCGGTATTTTGGCCGCGCTGCTCATGCTTGCGCTTGCCGACGCTGCACGCGCGGAGGATGACACGCCGAGGGAGCAGCCGGCAGCGGCGGCGAAGGCGCCTTCCGGCCAGAAGGGCGGTGCAGGACAAAATGCGGCGTCGGCTGCCGAGCAGCATCGCTTGCCTGCGGATTCCACCACCAAGCACACGCTGGAATTACCGGGTCGCACTTTGTCCTTCACCGCGGTCGCCGGATCGATCCGCCTGTTCGACGACAAGGGCGAGCCGCAGGCCGATATCGCCTACACGTCCTACCAGCTCGATGGCGGCGACCGCGGCGCGCGGCCGGTGACCTTCCTGTTCAATGGCGGGCCTGGCGCGTCGTCGGCCTGGCTGCAGCTCGGCGATGCCGGCCCTTGGCGGCTGTCAATCACGGGGGAGGGCGCAGTGGCCTCGGCCTCGCCCGACCTTGTCCCCAACGCCGAGACCTGGCTCGACTTCACCGACATCGTCTTCATCGATCCCGTCGGCACCGGCTACAGCCGTTTCGTTGCGAGTGGCGACGACGTGCGACGCCGCATCTGGTCGGTCGACGGCGATGTTGAGGCGATCGCGCTGGTGATCCGCCGCTGGCTGGAGAAATACGACCGCCTGCTGTCGCCAAAATATGTCGCGGGAGAAAGCTATGGCGGCATTCGCGGGCCGAAGGTGGTGCACAATCTGCAGACCAAGCAAGGCGTCGGCGTGCGCGGACTCATTTTGGTCTCGCCCGTGCTCGATTTCCGCGACTGGTCCGGATCGAGCCTGCTGCAATATGTGGCGCGCCTGCCGACCATGGCGGCGGTGGCGCGCGAGGCCAAGGGGCCGGTGACGCACAAGGATCTCGCCGACGTCGAGCGCTATGCCCGCGGCGAATTCCTGGCCGATCTCGCCAAGGGGCAGGCCGATGTCGAGACCACCAACCGCATGGCCGACAAGGTCGCAACTTTCACCGGCATCGATGCCGCGGTGACCCGCCGTTTGGCGGGACGGCTGAGCGTCGGCGAATTCCGCCGCGAGTTCGACCGCAAGAGCGGCAAGGTCACCGGTCGCTACGACGCATCGGTGAGCGGCTTTGATCCCTATCCGGACTCGGGCTATGGACAGTTCGGCGATCCCTCCGGCGATTCACTGGTGGCGCCGCTGACCAGCGCCGCCGTCGATCTCACCACGCGCAAGCTGAACTGGCGGCCGGACGGCTCGTACCATCTGCTCAACGACGCCGTCGGCAATGCCTGGAATTTCGGCCGCGGCCGCAGCCCGACCGAGTCGATCTCGGAGCTGCGGCAGTCGCTGGCGCTCGATCCGAAGATGAAGCTCCTGGTCGGGCACGGGCTGTTCGATCTCGCCACGCCCTATTTCGCCACCCGCATCGCACTCGACCAGCTGCCGGCCTATGCGAGCCCCGACCGCGTCAAGTTCGCGGTCTATCCGGGCGGACACATGTTCTATTCGCGCGAGGGCGCGCGGAAAGAGTTCCGCAACGAAGTGCAGGCGTTGATGAGCGACAAAACAAAACCGGCGCAGCGTTGACGCTGCGCCGGTTTGTGTATCGCTTGGGTATCGATCAGTAGACGAGGCCGGTGCCCGGCGCTTTCTCAAGCGCGGCGGCAAGCGAGCGGTACTCATCGCTTTGCGTGCCGGCCAGCGCGGCGATGCGGCTCAGATGATACTGCGCCTGGTCGCGGTTGCCCTGTTCGACCTGCCACAGCCCGTAATACTGCCAGGTCTTGACGTGGTTGGGATCGGATTTCAGCGCGCGCTCGTACCAGATCTGCGAGACCTTGTAGTCGCCGAGCTTGCGGTAGGAATAGCCGATCAGGTTGGCGACAGCAGCACTGTCGTCGCGATGCAGCGCCTTCAGCTGCCCGATGGCGGATGCGTATTCGCCGCGATCGTAGATCGCAGCATACGCTGCGCGATAGCCTGCGGCGAAGGCGGTCTCTTCGCTGCCCGGGCGGATGACCTCGCTCTTCTTTTTCTTCTTGCCGCCAGAGGA
>Ga0081455_10005468_pt1 | contig 13924 bp, 12 predicted proteins | sample TabmetS3T2R1_FD_70207 | JGI IMG/M metagenome (GOLD analysis project Ga0081455, IMG submission 70207) | Tabebuia heterophylla rhizosphere microbial communities from the University of Puerto Rico - S3T2R1 | ecosystem: Host-associated > Plants > Roots > Rhizosphere ... | reverse complement strand
ATGACGTTGACGAGCGCCATCAGCCCGTTGTCTTCGTGGTTGAGGCGATGGCAATGCATCACGTAAAGCCCGGTGTATTCGTCGAACCGGGTGCGGATCGCAAGGATGCCGGGTTGGATCACGCTCTCGTCACTGTGCATGGTCGGTGCCGGCGCATTGGCATTGTCGATCGAGAACTTGTCGGGGCCGGTGCGAAGCCCCGTCGTCGGATCGAAGTACTCGATCACCTGAAAGTCGTTGACGTGGACATGGATCGGATGCTCGTCGTTGTTGTGATTGACGAACCTCCACTCCTCGACCGAGTTGAGCCGCGGCTGGATCAGCGGCACGTTGGGGAATGCGCCGCCGTCGAACGCGTACACGAACGCTTTCGGGTCCTCGGTGCTCGCCAAATTGTTGAGAAATCCACCGGTTATCAGGATCTGCCGTTTGACGTCCGGCGTGGTGTTGGCGAGGTCGACAAAGGACGTGTAGCCACCGAGCGGCTGACCTTCGACGAAGGGGGTCGTTACGCCACCCCCTTCCGAGGATATGGCTCTCGCCAGCACCTGGGTTGGAAAGACGAAGAACCCGTCGGCATAGCTGACCGCTGAGGGCAGGACGCTCAGGCTCCCCAGCACGGCTGGAGGATTATCCGTTCCATTGTTGGTGTAGAGCACGGCGGGCTCGGTGATCGTCTTCGCGCCGCCTCCGCGCTCCGGCATCTCAAGAACGAGATCGCCTTCGGAGGGGATCGTCACTGCAATCGCGAACCGGCTCGCCGGTGGAATGAGCAGCCGCGTGCCCTTGTCCGTCGGCGGATAATGGACGCTGGTGTAGGGGTTGCCATCCTGGCCAACGATGGCGATCGGCGGATGTCGCCCGGTCGCAGTTTCCGTGAGCTGGACGTTCATGTAGGCAAAGTCGCTCACATTCGCGAGCACCCAGATCTCGGTCTGGCCAGCCTTGCTCCTGATGACCGGCTGAAACTGCCCGTTCACTGTGAATTGCACATCCCGCTGGTAATCCGGCAGCGATGGATCCGCCGGCACGTCGCTCTCGGCTTTGCCGCCCGTCGCGACGAAGTGCTGCAGATTGCTGGGGATGAACTGAAGGCTCCCGCGACGATTGCGGATTGAAAGCGGCCCCGCATACCAGACCGTAGCGTACTTCGTTCCCGGCTTCGATTGGTTGAAGTTAACCGGCGCGAGTGACGGCTGATAGGTTCCGTTCGCCAACTCGCCGGGCTTGGGCGGGGCTATCGTGCTGACCCACTGCGGCCAGCTCGGATTGTTGAGTTGCGCCAGGCCGCCGGCACGATCGAAGACGACGTTGTATTGCAGCGCCATGTTCCGGATGGGAATGCTTTTCTCCGTGACGAGCGGCAGGTTGCCGTCCGTTCGTCCGATCGCAAGCAGTCCGACGAGACCCGTGTAGACCTGCGCCGCAGTGAGCCCATGAAGATGGCTGTGATACCAATACAGTCCTTGCGGCATGTTCCTTGGAATGTCGTAGCTGTACGTGTTGGACATCCCTGGAGGGATGTGCAGCAACACGTTGTCGGCATTTCCCCTCGGACTGATATGAGCTCCGTGGGTGTGGAGATTGATCGGTGATGAGGTCATCTGTTCCGGGTAGATCGGAATGGACTGCCCCTTTGGCGTGTACTGCGGACTGAAGTAATCCCGGATGGTCAATCCAGTGAGTCCGTTCTCGAAATGGACGATCAGCGTTTCGCCGGGAAATAGGTGCAGAGTCGGCGCCGGATAGAGATTGCCGCCGGACCTCCGCCCGTCCGACGCCGTGCCGCGGATCACCTCATAGTCGAAAAGAAGAAAGTTCTGGACAGGCGTGGCTACCGTATCAAGGGTGGCCTGGCCCTGCCGCGCAGTGAGCCGGACTTCGAGGACACCTTCCTTGCTCGCAAGCGTTACAGGCTCTCGGAAATCCGGTCGAATTGCGGGATCTGCAGTCTGCGCCCAGGCGGTCGCGCCGGGCGATTCAAGCGCCATCAGGACAGCGATGGCACCGATTGTCAGCAACCTAGCCAGGCGCCCAGCGCGGAACGCGTCGCCGAATGAAAGTTCGAGCATGAGGGGATCCTAGGACTTTGCGGTCTTGAATTGTAACAGAACCGAAAACCTGCTGCAGCGTCCGACGTGCAGCAATATCCACTTGTGGCACTTCTCGGACTCGCGAGATCTTCGACTTGAGTCCGCAACGCGAGCCAAAGCGGACATTGATCAGTCGCTGTCATCAATCGCGCTTTGATGGGTACGTGCTGCAGCAACTTATTGACCTGGTGTGGTTTTGGTTCAGAAGTCCGCATTTCGGACTCGCCGCGAGAACGATGCGGACTTCTGAACCGCCACGCCGGCGCGTCAGTGAACCGATTCCTCCGTGGCGTCCTTCGGGACGCGAGCGCCGGGGCCGCCAGCGCGTGACCCGGCGAGCGTTTCGGCAAGCCGCGCTGCTTCGACCGCCTCGTCGCCCGCTCCGGCGTCGAAGCGCTCATGCGCGGGCTCCCGACCGCGCGATTCAGAACGATTCAGGTCCACCCCAAGGACCTGCCGGCGCTTCCATGGCAACCTCGGCGTGCGGTAAGCTGGCTCAACGGGTTCCGAGGGGAGCCCATGCCCGACGTAAGACGGCGCGAGTTGATAGCCCTGCTCGGCGGCGCGGCGGTCGTGTGGCCGCTGGCGGCGCGCGCCGCGCTGGCGAGCGAAGCGAGCGGCCAGCGCGGCGACTCTAAAGTACGCGCGCCGGACACTCGCCCTGAAACGGGCTCGTCGGCGCGCGCCCAGCAGGCTGCCAGGTTTCCGCGGATCGGATTCCTGGGCCTTGCTCCGGAATTTAGTGGCGTCGAGGCACTGCGGGCGGGCCTGCAAGACCTCGGCTACGTCGAGGGCACCAACATTGTCATCGACTGGCGATGGGCGGAAAGGGTCGACCAGTTGCCCGGTCTCGCGGCCGATCTGGCCCGCATGAACGTCAATGTCATCGTCGCGCCTTCCTCGACCTTTGTTGAAGCGGCTCGACAGGCGACCGCGTCAATTCCCATCGTGTTCGCAGTCCATGCCGATCCTGTGGGCCTCGGCCATGTAGCGAGTCTCGCACGGCCTGGTGGGAACGTCACGGGCTTGTCGATGCTTCTCACCGAACTGGCCGCCAAGGAACTGGAGATGATGAAGGAAGCCGTACCGCACGCCACGCGGATCGGCGTCCTCTGGAATCCCACGACGCCATCACACCAGCCAGCCTTGAAGTCGATTGAGGCTGCCGGAGAAAAACTGAGGGTCGAACTCCGCATGGTGCCCACGCGAAGTCTCGAGGACTTTGAGGGCGCGTTTTCGACAATGGCGCAAGAGGCAGTCGACGCCTTTCTCGTTGTGGCATCACCCCTCATTGTCGCCCAGCGAATCCCGCTCGCCCGACTCGCACTGATGCACCGGCTACCGGGCATGTTTCCCTTCAGAGAAAATGTTGAGGCGGGCGGTCTCATGAGCTACGGAGCGGACCGCGACGATCTCTATCGGCGGGCCGCAAGCTACGTGGATAAAATTCTCAAGGGCGCTAAACCAGCCGACTTGCCGGTGGAGCAGGCTTCGAAATATCGGCTGGTCGTCAACCTGAATACCGCCAAGGGGCTGGGCCTCGAAATTCCGCCTATGCTCCTCGCCCGCGCCGACGAGGTGATCGAATGATCCGGCGCCGCGAGTTCATCGCGCTGCTCGGCGGCGCGGCGGCTGCGTGGCCGCTGGCGGCGCGCGCGCAGCAGGCGGAGCGGATGCGGCGCATCGGTGTGCTGATGAATCTCGCCGCCGAGGACCCGGAATCGCAGCGCCGCGTGACCGCGTTCGTGCAGGGGCTTCAGGAGCTTGGTTGGGCGGACGGCCGCAATGTGCGGATCGAGACCCGTTGGGGCGCCTCCGATGCCGAGCGCAATCGACGATACGCCGCGGAGTTGGTCGCGCTTGCTCCCGACGTCATTCTGGCTTCCGGCACTCCTATCTTGGTCGCGCTGCAACGGGAGACTCGGTCCATTCCGATCGTATTCACGACGATCGTCGACCCGGTCGGCGCCGGCTTTGCCGAGCGCCTCTCGCGGCCCGGCGGCAACGCAACCGGATTCACTCTGTTCGAGTACGCGATCAGCGGGAAATGGCTGGAACTGCTCAAGGAGCTCTCGCCGGACGTGACGCGAGTGGCCGTGATTCGAGATCCTGTCATCACCCAAGGCATCGGTCAGTTCGCCGCAGTCCAGGCCGTTTCGCCACCGTTTGGAGTCGAACTGATCCCCATTGGCGTCCACGAGAAGGAGGCTGAAACCGCCCTTGAGAGATTTGCGCAGGAGCCGAACGGGGGCTTGATTGTGACCGCCGGATCGACGGCGATCCGGCGCGATTGGATCATTGCGCTGGCGGCGCGATATCGGCTGCCGGCGGTGTACCCGTTCCGCTATCATCCGGTGAGCGGCGGCCTGATGTCGTACGGCCCCAATACGGTCGAGCCATATCGGCGCGCGGCCGGCTATGTCGACCGCATCCTCAAGGGCGAGAGCCCGGCCGAGTTGCCGGTGCAGCACCCGACCAGGTACGAGCTGGTGATCAACATCAAGACCGCCAAGGCGCTCGGCCTCGACGTGCCGCCTTCGCTGCTCGCCCGCGCCGACGAGGTGATCGAATGAGACGGCGCGAGTTCATCACGCTGCTCGGCGGCGCGGCGGCGGCGTGGCCACTCGCGGCGCGCGGACAGCAGCCGGCGATGCCGGTGGTCGGGTTTCTCAACAGCACATCGCTCGACGGATACCGGCCTATGCTGAATGCATTCCGTCAGGGCCTGGAGGAATCTGGCTATATCGAGCGCCGGAACGTGGCGATCGAATACCGCTGGGCGGAGGGCCGAAATGATCGGCTGTCAGCGATGGCGGCCGAACTGGTTCGTCGTCAGGTGACCGTCATTGTCGCGATGAACACTGCTTCGGTGCTCGCGGCACGGGCAGCGACCACTACGATTCCCATCGTCTTCTATACCGGCGCGGACCCGGTCCAACTTGGTCTGGTCACCAGCCTCAGCCGACCGGGAGGCAATCTCACGGGCGTGGTTACCCTGAACGTGGAGCTCGTCGCGAAGCGGCTGGAGCTGCTGCACGAGTTGGTCCCCGCCGCAAACCTCATTGCGCTTCTCGTCAACCCGACCGATTCCAATGCCGAGACCACTTTGAAGAGCCTGCGAGCGGCGGCCCGCGACCTCGGACTGCAGTTGCATGTGCTGCGAGCAAGCACCGAACGAGAGATCGATGATGCCTTCGCAGTCCTGTCCCAATTGAAAGCCGGCGGAGTCGTGATTGGCCCTGATGTATTTTTCAATACGAGGAGCGAACAGCTCGGCGCATTGGCGAGTCGCTACGGGGTGGCCGCCATTTATCAATACCGTGCGTTTGCCTTGGCCGGCGGTCTCATGAGCTATTCAGGTGATATTGCGGAATCGCACCGTCTGGCCGGTGGCTACACCGGTCGGATTCTCAAGGGCGAGAAGCCGGCCGATCTGCCGGTCCAGCAGGCCACCAAAGTCGAGTTGATCATCAACCTGAAGACTGCCAAGGCGCTCGGCCTCACCATTCCGCTGCCGCTGATCGGCCGCGCCGACCAGGTGATCGAATGATGAGACGCCGCGAGTTCATCACGCTGCTCGGCGGCGCGGCAGCGGTGGCGTGGCCGCTTGCGGCGCGCGCGCAGCAGCCGGCGATGCCGGTGATCGGGTTTCTCAACAGCGGAACGGCCCGCGAATGGGCCCATCTAGTAGCCGCATTCAAGGAAGGGCTGAACGAGTTTGGCTTCGTCGAAGGAAAAAACGTAGCGATCGAATACCGTTGGGCGCAGGGCGAAAACGAGCGGCTGGCCTCTTTGGCCGCCGATTTGGCCGGTCGTCAGGTCGCCGTCATCGCCGCCTTCGGACCGCCAGCAGCGCTCGCCGCCAAGGCGGCGACCACAACCATTCCAACCGTATTCATGGCCGGCACCGATCCGATCGACCTTGGCCTCGTCACCAACTTCCGCCGCCCAACAGGCAACGTAACCGGACTAAACGTCTTCGCTGAGGTGCTGACCCCAAAGCGGCAGGAGCTGCTGCACGAGCTGGTCCCCTCCGCGCAGCTCGTCGCCATGTTGGTGGACCCGACCGCTGCCCAGACCCGCTCCGAGCTACCCGTCGTGCAGACCGCCGCCGATCGGATCGGACAGCAGGTGCGCATCTTTAACGCGAGCAGCGACCGCGAGATCGACGCGGCCTTGGCGACCATTGTCGATCAGCGCATCGGCGGGCTCATCGTGCAAACCGACCAATTCTTTACGGTTCGGCGCGATCAGCTCGTGTTGCTGACGACGCGCCACGCGATCCCGACGATTTTTGGATGGCGCGAATTCGCCGTGGCTGGCGGCCTGATGAGCTATGGAACGAGCCTACGCGCCGCGTATCGTCAGATGGCCATCTACACGGGACGAATTCTCAAGGGCGAAAAACCCGCCGATCTGCCGGTCCAGCAGGCGACCGCGTTCGAGACAGTGGTCAATCTCAGAGCAGCCAAAGCGCTCGGTGTCACGATCCCGACCGCGATCCTGCTCCGCGCCGACGAGGTGATCGAATGATTAGGCGGCGCGAGTTCATCACGCTGGTCGGCGGCGCGGCGGCCGCGTGGCCGCTCGCGGCGCGGGCGCAGCCTGGCGAGCGCATGCGGCGCATCGGCGTACTCATGAATCTTCCCGCCCGAGATCCGGAGGCGCAAGCCCGCCTCGCGGCGTTCGCGCAGGCCCTGGCACAATCGGGCTGGAGCGACGGCCGTAACCTGCGCATCGACACCCGCTGGGCCACGGCCGACAACATTCGCAGGCAGGCGGCGGAATTGGCCGCGCTCGCGCCGGACGTCCTCCTGGCTGCCAACGGCACCCCGACTGTGCCGCCCTTGCTAGAGGCCACCCGCACCGTGCCGATCGTGTTTGTGAATGTGATCGACCCGGTCGGCGCCGGTTTCGTCGCGAGTCTGGCACAGCCCGGCGGCAACGCGACCGGGTTCACGATCTATGAATACAGCATGAGCGGCAAATGGCTGGAGCTGCTCAAGGAGATCGCGCCCCGAGTGACCCGGGCCGCGGTGCTGCGGGACCCGGCCGTCGCCTCCGGAATCGGGCAGTTCGGCGCCATCCAGGCGCTGGCGCCGTCGCTCGGGGTGGAGTTGCACCCGGTCGACCCGCGCGACGCCAGCGAGATCGAGCGCGCCATCACCGCATTGGCAGGCCGGCCCAATGGCGGGCTGATCGTGACGGCTACCAATCTAGCGGCAATGCATCGCGCCGAGATCATCGCGCTCGCGAAGCGACATCGAGTGCCTGCGGTCTACCCCTATCGCTTCTTCATCGCTGGCGGCGGCCTGATCTCGTACGGCCCTGACACGGTCGACCAGTATCGCCGCGCTGCCGGCTACGTCGATCGCATCCTCAAGGGCGAGAAGCCGGCAGACCTGCCTGTACAGGCGCCGATCAAGTACGAGACGGTGCTCAACCTCAAGACGGCGAGGGCACTCGGTCTCGACGTGCCCGTGCCCGTGCTCGCCCGCGCCGACGAGGTGATCGAATGATGAGGCGCGAGTTCATCACGCTGGTCGGTGGCGCAGCAGCGGCGTGGCCGTTCGTGGCACGGGCGCAACAGCCGGCGATGCCAGTGATCGGATTTCTCCATCCCGCATCGCCCGACGGGAACGCGGAGCGCGTGCGCGCATTCCGCCAGGGCCTCAAACAGGCGGGCTTCGTCGACGGCGAAAACGTCGCGCTCGAATACCGCTGGGCCGACAACCAAGTCGCGCGGCTGCCCGCGCTGGCGACCGAGCTGGTTCGGCGGGCGGTCGCGGCCATCGTCGTATTCGGACCTGTCGCAGCATTCGCCGCAAAGGCGGCAACCACAACAATCCCCATCGTCTTTGTCGCCCCCGAGGACCCGGTCAGGCTCGGCCTTGTCACGAGCCTCGCCCGGCCGGGCGGCAACCTGACAGGAATCAATTTCTTCCCGGCTGAGGTATCGGGAAAGCGACTGGGGCTCTTGCGCGAGCTGGTGCCCGGGGCCGTGCGGATTGCTGCGCTTGTCGAGTCTTCCAACCCGACGAGCACCGACTCGACATTGAGAGACGTGGAAGTGGCCGCGCGCGAGCTGGGGGTGCAAATTCAGGTCCTCAAAGTCGCGACCAGCCGCGACATCGACGCGGCCTTTGAGAGTTTTGCGCGTGAGCGCCCCGACGGGCTGATGACCGGTATTTCCGCCTTTTTGGTGGATCGGCGTGTCCAGGTCGCGCTCCAGGCGGCGATCCACAGGGTTGCCGCGATCTATCCGTTGCGCGAATTTGTCGAGGCTGGCGGGTTGATGAGTTACGGAGCGAGCCTCCGAGATGCGACACAACAGGTCGGCATCTATGCCGGCCGCATTCTCAAGGGCCAGAAACCCGCGGACCTCCCGGTGGTGCAGGCGACCAAGCTCGAACTGGTGATCAATCGTCAGACCGCCCGGTTGCTCGGTGTCACCGTGCCGGACAGCCTCCTCGCCCGCGCTGACGAGGTGATCGAATGAGTAGCCGCCGCGAGTTCATGACGCTGGTCGGCGGCGCGGCGGCAGCTTGGCCGCTGGCGACGCGGGCGCAGCAGGGGGCGACGATCGGCTATCTCAGCACCAGGTCGCCTAGCGAGGCAAAATATGTGACCGATGCGTTCACGCAAGGCTTGAGCGAAAACGGCTATGTCGAGGGCCGAAATCTGGCGATCGAATTTCGTTGGGCGGACCTTCGATACGATCGATTGCCGGTGCTTGCGTCCGACCTGGTTCGCCGACAGGTGGCCGTAATCGCTGCCGTAGGGGGGATTCACTCCGGGCTCGCGGCGAAGGCGGTGACATCGACCATTCCAATCGTTTTCGTCAGCGCCGGAGACCCGGTCACCTTTGGCCTTGTAACCAGTCTCAACCGGCCGGGCGGCAACGTGACCGGCATAAGCATGATTACGGTCGCTTTGGCGCCGAAGCGACTGGCACTGCTGCACGAGCTGGTTCCCGCGCCGGCCGCGATCGCAATGCTCGTCAATCCCGCGAGTCCCTATGTCGATACAGAAACGTCGGATGTAAAGGCTTCCGCGCGAGTCTTGGGACGGCAACTCCGAATGCTAAATGCTGGCACTGCGCAAGAGATCGACGCCGCCTTTGCGACGCTTGTCCAGCAGCGGGCCGGGGGACTTCTTGTCAGCGGCGATCCGTTTTTCGACAGCGAGCGCGATCGACTCGTTGCGCTCGCCGCACGTTATTCGGTTCCGGCGATCTATCAGTGGCGCGAGTTTGCGACCATTGGAGGGCTAATCAGCTATGGCACCAGCATCCTGGATGCTTATCGGCAAGCTGGCATCTATGTTGGTAAGATTCTCAAGGGCGCAACGCCAGCCGATTTGCCTGTCGTGCAGCCGACACGCTTTGAAACCGTGGTCAATCTAAAGACTGCTAAGGCCTTGGGCCTCGCGGTGCCTGACAAGTTGATCGTTGCGGCCGACGAGGTGATCGAATGATCCGGCGTCGCGAGTTCGTCACGCTGCTCGGCGGAGCGGCGGCAGCGTGGCCGATGGCGGCGCGTGCGCAGCCAGAGCGAAAGCGGCGCATCGGCGTGCTGATGAACCTGGCCGCTGACGATGCGCAGTCCATGGCACGCATTGCAGCCTTCTTGCAGGGATTGCAGCAGTTCGGCTGGACCGACGGCCGAAACGTGGCGATCGAATATCGTTGGGGCGCGGGCGATCCCGAACGTACTCGCAAATTTGCGGCGGAACTGGTCGCGCTCGCGCCCGATGTAATCCTGGCTGTTGGTTCATTCACCGTCTTGCCGTTGCAACAAGTTAGTCGCACTGTGCCGATCGTGTTCGCCAATGTCACCGATCCGGTCGGTGCTGGCATCGTCGCCAATCTCGCGCGGCCCGGCGGCAATGCGACAGGATTCCTCACGTTTGAATATGGAATCAGCGCGAAATGGCTTGAGCTGCTGAAGCAAATCGTCCCTGGCACAACGCGAGCAGCGGTGCTGCGGGATCCGACGATCATTGCCTCCATCAGTCAGTTTGCCTCAATACAGTCGGTCGCACCATCGCTCGGCGTCGAATTGACGCCGATCGACACGCGCAACGCAGGAGATATCGAGCGAGCAGTCGTTGCATTCGCAAGCGAACCAAACGCCGCGCTGATCGTGGTGACGGGCACGTCGGCAATCATTCATCGCGAGTTGATTATCTCGCTGGCGAGCCGGCATCGATTGCCCGCCGTGTATCCATTCCGCTACTACGTCACCAGCGGCGGGCTGATGTCCTACGGACCTGATGTCATCGACTTTTATCGGCGCGTGGCCGGTTACGTCGATCGCATCCTCAAGGGCGAGAAGCCGGCAGACCTTCCAGTGCAGGCGCCGACCAAGTACGAGTTGGTGATCAACCTCAAGACGGCCAAGGGCCTCGGCCTCGAAATTCCGACGTCCGTTCTCGCCCGCGCCGACGAGGTGATCGAATGAAGCGCCGCGAGTTCATCACGCTGCTCGGCGGCGCTGCGGCGGCTTGGCCGGTCGCGGCGCGCGCGCAGCAGCCGGCACCGCGCATCGGTCTACTCATGCCGGTCTCGGACGTGGCGGCGGCCTCCAATATCGCAGCATTCCGGCAAGGCTTGCGCGAGCTTGGCTATGTTGAAGGCCGCAGCATCGTCTTGGAATACCGCTTCGCGCAAGGACAAGCTGACGCATTTGCCGAATTTGTAGCCGAGTTTGTCCGGCTCAGGGTCGACGTCATCCTCACTTGGGGTACACAAGCCGCCCGAACGGCCAAGGAGGCAACAACGACCATTCCCATTGTCATGGCGGCGATCGGTGATCCAATCAGTACAGGCATCGTGCAAAGCTTGGCGCGGCCCGGTGGTAATGTCACAGGGGTGACCTCCATTGCGCTCGATATCGAGGCGAAGCGGCTTGAGTTACTCAAGGAGCTTAGTCGTGAAGCTGTGCGCATTGGGACCTTCTGGAATCCGCTCAATCCTTTCTCGACGCTGATCCTCAAGGAGATGCAGGCCGCCGCTACCGCGATGGGGCTCGAACTGCTCGCGGTCGAAGCGCGGGTCGCCGACGAATTCGCGGAAGCCTTCGCGACGATGGCGAGAGCGCGTCCGGATGCTCTGAGCCTGCCAGCCGAGGTTCTTCTGCTTGAACGCAAAGCGAGCATCCTCGATTTCGTGGCCGCACGTCGGCTGCCGGCGGTCTACGGGTACCGGGAATACGTTGAGGCCGGGGGGCTGATGTTCTACGGGCCGAGCTGGCCGGACCTGTTCCGGCGCGCCGCGACCTATGTCGATAAAATACTCAAGGGTGCCAAACCGACCGACTTGCCAATCGAGCAGCCCACCAAATTCGAGCTAGTCATCAACCTCAGGACCGCCAAGGCTCTCGGCCTCACTGTGCCCCCGACGCTGCTCGCCCGCGCCGACGAGGTGATCGAATGAAACGCCGCGAGTTCAACATGCTGCTGCTCGGCGGCGCGACGGCGGTGTGGCCACTCGCGGCGCGCGCGCAGCAACCGGCGATGCCGGTGATCGGCGTTCTCGCGGTCGTTTCGGCTGAAGCCAATGCCCTCCGTATGCGTGCGTTCCGAGAGGCGCTCAGCGCGGCAGGTTACGTAGACGGCCAGAACGTCCAGATCAAATATCGATGGGCAGAGGCGCACAGACTGCCGGAGCTTGCTTCGCAACTGGCTCAGGATCAGGTCGTGGTACTTGTAGCTGCTGGTGGCACTGCTTCGGCGTTGGCGGCGAAAGCGGCGACGGCGACCATTCCAATCGTATTCGGAATTGGTGCTGACCCGGTGCAGATTGGGCTCGTTGCGAGCCTGAACCGGCCGGGCGGCAACGCGACCGGTGCGACAAGCATAAACACACAACTGGGGCCGAAGCGGCTGGAGCTGATGCGTGAACTGCTGCCCTCGGTCAGTATTATGGCGCTGCTGGTCAACCCGACGACGCCGGCACTTGCCGAGCCCTCCACACGCATCTCACAAGCTGCCGCTCATGCGCTGGGATTGGAGCTGCATGTGCTGCAGGCGCGCAGCGAACACGATTTCGATCCGACGTTTGCAAAGCTCGTGGAATTGCGAGCACGCGCACTGATCATCGCACCCGACCAGCTCTTCACCGCTCACAGCAAGCGGCTCGCAGAGCTAACCCTTCAGCATGCGCTGCCCGCAATCTATGAATTTCGTCAGTTCGTCGCCGCGGGCGGGCTGATAAGCTATGGCAGCAGTGAAACGGAATACTACCGTTTGGTTGGGAACTACGTAGGCAGAGTTCTCAAGGGCGACAAGCCCGCTGATCTGCCGGTGCAGCAGGCCACGAAGGTGGAGCTATTCATCAACCGCAAGACCGCCAACACGCTTGGCATCACCGTCCCACTGCCGCTGTCCGGCCGCGCAGACGAGTTGATCGAGTGAAACGACGCGAGTTCATCACTTTACTCGGCGGCGCGGCAGCCTGGCCGTTCGCGGCGCGGGCGCAGTCTAAGATGTTGCGTGTCGGCTTGTCGGGATGCAGGCTACAGCCGGACTAAGTTCGAGTTAGCGATCAATCTCAGGACTGCAGGCGCTCTCGCCCCGAGCGTACCCAACACGCTACCGGTGAGCGACCGACGAGGTGATCGAATGAGGGCGGGGAGCCACTTAACGCTGTAGACCATAGCCAGGCGCGAGAAGACGATTGCGGACCAGCCAATCGAGCGTGCGCGACCACGACTCGTCGGTATTGCCGCGCATGTCCGCGCTCATGGCTGCAATGGTTGCTCCTGACGAAGCGTCCCGAACGTAAATGTTCATGTTAAGGATCAGATTCGATACCTTTTGCACGGTGCCGGTGATCGCGAGTTCGGCCCCTATGCGTCGAGCCAAGCGCATATCGCAGCCACCACAGGCTTGCAGGTTGCTTGCCTGCGCTTCGCTTGCAATTGGCGTGAGATCGACGAGCGAGAACCGACACGAGTCTCTGAGTAGCCGTCGCAATTGATCGCTCATACGGGCAAGCCGCTCCTGTTCATCAGCCCGAGCACCTCTAACAGCACCCTCCAGGCTTGTATCGATCAACTCGAAATTAAACACGGCAACCGGCTGCGCAGTGCTAGGTCCGCAACTAACGAACATCCTTGTGTTTTCGACATCGCCGCATTCGTCCGGCCGCGATTTCGGACCACGCAAGTCGACTGGAACCTTGCAATTGTCGACCCGCTGTTCGTCGCTCGCCTTGACACCGAGCCGCTCCTTCGCGGTGCGGATCGGCTGGACATCGCTCGCTTCGCCCTCGGCACGCGCTATCGCGCCGGGAGCAACCAACGCTACCAGCAGGAGGAGCGTCCACGCCACGACGCGGACTAGAATCAACCGACTTAGCATCGAGGACTTTTCGCTGAGGCCCATTTTCAGCCGGGATCATTGAGATGAACAACAGAGCGGTCAATAGCAGATCGTCAGCACCGGCTGACACGGCTAGAGGCTGACTTGTACCTGGACCAGCAGGCCATCGACACGACGACCCCCATGGGCAAGCTCGTTTTCAAGCTCACCGGCGCATTTGCCGAGTTCGAGCGGACGATGATCCGACAACGAATCAAAGCAGGGCTTAAGCGTGCCGTCGCCCAGGGCGTGAAGCTCGGCCGGCCGAAGATAGACAGCGCGACTGAACGAAAGGTACGAAAGCAGCTTGCGAAGGGTGTGGGTATTTTGAAGGTGGCAAGGTCGCTCGGGCTCGGCACTGGCACGGTACACCGCATCGCAAAGGAGCTTGGTTGAGTGTTGCACTGCAAGCAATTCGCCCCATCTGACGGCCCCCACCCAGGGGGGACTTTCGGATTTGAAAATGA